>Ga0189284_100501_pt1 | contig 15308 bp, 14 predicted proteins | sample N32C7minimetaG_FD_130314 | JGI IMG/M metagenome (GOLD analysis project Ga0189284, IMG submission 130314) | Marine microbial communities from the Costa Rica Dome - N32 C7 mini metaG | ecosystem: Environmental > Aquatic > Marine > Oceanic > Photic zone | place: Costa Rica: the Eastern Pacific...
AAGCTGACGGGCCTCCAGACCGATCGGGAAGGTGGTGCGGAAGGGGAAATCGCCATCGAAATTCCCATTCACCTGCGTGCTGAGCACCAGATGGTTGTAGAAGCGATAGAACAGGGCCCGATCGCTGGGCTGGGGATCACACCAGAAGGCATCGAGCGACTTCTGATCGGTCAATCCCTCCAGGTTGTAGAACGTATCCCCCATCGTCTTGGTGGGCACAGCATGGAAGAGTGCCTGCAACCCCACGGTGCTGTTCACCGTGATCACCCCACGGCACGTGCGCAAATAACGGCTGAGGGGACCGTCGTGGAAATAATGCACACGGCCCGAGACGCCGTATTGCTTGGCGAGCAGCCGGATTAACGAGGCGTAGTTGTTGTAGCCCCGATCCCGGGGATGGTGCTTGAAGGCCAGCTGGTCGGAGGCGTGAGCATGGCCGGCAAAGGATCGAATCACGTCTTCGATGAAGTCGTGCATGCCGCGGTAAGGCGACCCCATCTGAATCTGGGAATCGCTGGAGACCTGCAACACCGCTAGGAAGAAGGAGCAATGTTCCAGCAACCGCTGCTTGACCTCCTGCTCCTGCCAGCGGTATAGCCAATAGCGCCAGGTCCCTCGCACCTGACACCAGAGAAAGGCTGGGGAAGGCTGAAGCTTGTGCTCCCCCTCGATGATCGGATAGCGGGTGAAGGCGTGCTGAATGAAGGTGGGTGCTTTCCAGGCCTTGCGCCAACGCCAGCCCGGATCCAGAACAATGTTTTGCGGCAGCTGATCGCACAGGGGGAGCTCCCGATAAAAAGCCGCTGGCTTGTTGAGGTTGGAGCGGGCATTGACCCGGTCCCGCTCAAGAGTCACGTAGTTGGGGCGCAGATAACCCAGCTCAAACACCCAGGCCTCAACCCCAAGGTTGCGAGCTTCTTCAATGGCGATCCGGTGGGGAATGATGAAATCGCCGTACATGAAGATGTGGCGAATGCCCCGTTCCTCAATCAGCTGACGCAGGAAGGGACGCCAGCTGTCCATCCCCTTGCTGTAAGGCACACAAACATCCGCCGGGAAGCCGAATTCCCGCAGGGGGAAGGCCACCTTGGTCACCGGGATGCCACAGCCCTGCAGGTAGCGGCAGAAACGAGCGAAAAACAGACCAATGGGGCCCATCAACAGGAGGACAGGACCGTCGATTCGCACCTGTACGAGAGCTGGCGCCCGTCCCCTGCCCAAACTGCGACTCGCCCATAAGTGGACAAAATCCTGGCATGGCTCAACGGCGCCGAAGCCGGCCCCAGTGGCGGAACAGAGCCTGCACCAGCGTGCGTCGCTGCGGAGGAGCGGCGCGCCAAGCCACCAGCTCGTCGATGGCCTGCTCAGCCGTAATGAACCAGCCGCTGTCACGGCTGACGTAACGGGGGTAGTCGATCAGGGCGGCATGGACCAGCTCATCCAGCGACAGCTGACGCTGACGGCGGCGGCAACGTTCGCGGTCGTGGGTCAGGCCCCAGCCGGCATAAAACGGCAGGCCCCAGCAATGCACCTCCAGGCCGCGCAGCAACGCCTCAAACCCCGCCAGTGAGGTGAGCACATGGAGAGCATCAATCTGGGTGAACAGCTGCTGAATCGACCCCTGCAGCAGCACCGCATCGCAGAGCTCAGCGGCATCGTCCTCTCCGTCACCGGCACGGCAAAGACCGGCCACAACATCGGGATGCGGCTTGTACACGAGATAGGCCTCCGGCTCCGCCGCCCGCACCGCGGCGAGCAAGGCGCGGTTGCTGCGCAGCCCCGGGGCGCCGTAGCGGATCGAGGCATCGCTCTCCACCTGACCGATCACCAGCACCACCCGTCGCTGGCCGGCAGGGCGCGTCCAAGGCTCCGCCTGGAGGTTGTACTTGGTGATCGCCTCCTGCACCAACCGCTGACGCAACGCCGCGGCCCGCTGACGTTGGGCCGGGGTCCACTGCCCGGTTGCCAGGCGTGTTTCCAGATCACTGGGCCGGGTGGCGTCGTAGTACACGCCCTGGTGATCCACCACCCAAGACACCGGATCCACCAGATCAGCCCCCAGGCCAACCGAGCGCAGGAAACCGTCCTCCACTTGCAGCACCGGCAGCTGCCGCCGCGCCGCCGCGTCGAGCAGCTTGGGTCGGGCGCGCCGCCCCCAGACCACCACGGCATCAACGCCCTGCGGAATACGCCGCCAGGGAGCGCGAAAGCGCAGCTGACTGCCCGCCAGGAAGCGACGCAGATTGCGCTGTTTCCAGGGGGTGAAACCGAAGGCCACACATCGCCGCAGCTGTTGCGCCTGCAGGCGCCGCTGCAAGCCGATCGCGCTCATCAAGGTTTCGATGCTGCAGGACTGATGCCGGTGCGGGTCGATGCAGCGGCAGACGCCTACCAGGGCGGCATGCACCAAGGCCTCCAGGCTGGCGCCCTGGTGCCGCCGAAGCGGGGCCTCGCATCGGTCGTGGGTCAGCCCCCAGCCGCCATAGAACGGCATGCCAAAGCAGTGCACCGGGCGACCCCAAAGCAACGCTTCAAAACCCATCTGGGAGGTGACCACATACACCGCCCTGGCCCGCTCAAGCAGCCGAGCCGGATGGCCGCCGTCCGCACTGATGCGAACGCGGGGATGGGCCAGATCCTTAGCCTTGAAATGGCCCCGGGCGCGGCCAGAGATCACATCCGGATGCAGCTTGAGCACCACCGTGCAGTCGGGATGCTCATCCAGAGCGGCCTGAAGCATCCGCTGAAAACAAGTGGCGTCGGCCAAACCAAGCGCGATCGATCGATCCCCAGCCGATTGATCCACCACCAGCACGTAGGGCTCCTGAGGTGCCTCCGCCTCCAGCGGGGGGTTCACTTTGCTGAGCCGCTGCTCGCACCAGAGCCGTTGCAACGCACGAGCCCTTTCGGCCTCAGCCACCGTGATCGGAGCTCCGATCAGCTGCTCGATCCGGCTGGGGACCGTGGCATCGAAATGCACTCCCAGATCATCCACCAACAAAGCAAGCGGTGGATGATCCCGGCCCTTGGCCATCGAGCGCAGCAACCCGTCCTCGAGATGCCACACCGGCAGATCCCAGCGGTGAGCAAGGCGCTCCACCCGCAGCGCACTGGGTCGCCTGCCCCAGGCCAACAACACATCCACATCGCGGTGGCGGCCCGGCACCAAACGGTCCGGCGCCAACAACTGCGCAAGTGTGCGATGCGTGAGCATTCCCCGGGCCGGAACCCCGAGCCGCAGAGCAGCAGGCCTGGTCATCGGGTAAGACAGGTCACATTGAATCCTCACCGATGGAAGTCCCCGGTGGCGCGCTGGCCTTGATCCCCGCCCGCGGGGGATCCAAGGGCATTCCCGGTAAGAACCTGCAGGAGGTGGGCGGCGTCCCCCTGGTGTGCCGCAGCATCCGGGCGGCCCAAGCCAGCACAGGAGTGGGACGGGTGGTGGTCAGCACCGACGATGAGGCCATTGCCGCCGCCGCCGAGCATGAAGGCGCCATCGCGATCCGACGCCCAGCAGCCATCGCCGGCGACACGGCAAGTTCGGAATCAGCTCTGCTGCATGCCCTCGACGTGCTGGAGAAGCAGGGTCCTCTCGAAGCTGAGCTGGTGTTCTTGCAATGCACCTCCCCCTTCACCACCGGGGTCCAGATCGATGCGGTGCTGGCCGCGCTGAAAGACGAAGACTGCAACAGCAGCTTTTCTGTCAGCCCCTGGCACGGCTTCCTCTGGCGGGTCGACGGTCGAGGTATCAACCACAACCCTGAGTTGCCACGCCGACGCCGCCAGGACCTGGAACCGGCGTTTCTGGAAACCGGCGCGATCTACGCCATGGGCGTCACGGCCTTCAGAGGCTGTGGCAGCCGCTTCTGCCCGCCAACCAGACCCGTGGTGCTGGAGGAGGTGGGGCCAGAAATTGACACGCCGGAGGATCTGGCCCTCTGCCGCCTGATCGCGGCCCAGAAAGGCGAGTAATTTTGCCCAGCAAGGTTTCGGAGTCGATGGCGCCCGCAGAATCCAAGCGCCTCAGCGGCCGCAAGGTCACCGCCGTCGCCTGCTTCGACTCCTTCGGCAAGCTGGCCATGACCATGCTGGCGGCCTGCCGGCGTGAGGGTGCCGAGACCACCCTGCTGCTGCTGCAGCTGAGCAACCGGGCTCTCTCCCGTCGGCAGCGCCTGGAGATCCGGCGGATCGATCCGAAGACCCGCATCGAAAAACACAACTGGAACGATCTGCGCCAGCTGTGTAGCGCCATGCCAGAGAGTGTCGACGCCCTAATCCTGGGCCTCGATGGCCAGCGTAGCCGCGACGCCTTGCTGCAATTGCAAACCATTTGGGCGAATCAGGAGCAACGCCCGCGTCTGATCAGCGCTTATCCGGGGATCCTGTTCCGCTTCAGCCTCGAGGGAATGATGGATCGCTCGGGCGCCGACCTGCTCTGCCTCAACAGTGCCGAAGATCTGGCCTTGTACGGCCGTGGCCGCAAGGCCCTCGGCCTTAACAGCAGCAATGCCGTGGTGACGGGCCTGCCGATTCTTTGGCGCACCAAGCAGCGCACGGAAGAACCGGAAACTCCTTCGATCGTGTTCTTCGAACAGCCCTCGATTCCGGTGCATCCCCTGCAACGCCGCTTTCTCTGTGACCAGATCAAGGAGCTGGCCGCGGCCTGGCCCGATCACCCCGTGATCTTCAAACCACGCACTTCGAGCATCGAGAGCACCCTGCACAGGCGCCATGGGGAGATGGCCAGCGTGATCGACAAGATGACGCGTGATCAGCCGAATCTGCGCCTGAGTTTTAAACCCGCCACCCTGCTACTGCGCCAGTGCGGTTGTGCCATCACCGTCTCATCGACGGCTGCCATGGAGTCGATGGCGATGGGCATCAGCACCCGCATCGTCGGTGATCTCGGGGTCACCGAAACCCTTGGAAACCACTTTTTCGCCAGTTCGGGCGCCATCGCAAGCTTCGGCGCCATCAAAGCCAACCCATTCGATGTCATCCATGACCCGCAGTGGCTGGAACAACAAGGCCTGCAGCGGGACGGTGAGGATCGCTTCATCACGGCCCTGGTGGACCGGCTCAACAGCCCAGCTGCACCGCTGGGCAGCTCCAGCCATGGCCCCCTCAGCTGGGGCAGCGGTGACTGGCAGAAAGCCGCCTTGCGCAACGGGGGCCGACGGATGCTGAGCAGTGGTGGCGCCCGCTCCAGCCAACGCAAGCGTCACCGCACCCGTCGCATGCTGCGCAGCTTGCGCGACAGCGTGGTGGGCTTCGGCTGGCTTTCCAAACTGCTGCGGGAACGATGACCCTGCTGCTGGTCAGCGACGGAGGGCTGGAGCGTTCCGCCTGCATGCTGATGGCCGAGGCACTACACCACCAGGGGCAACGCTGCATCACGGCAGGTCCACCGCTTCAGGGACACCAACCCGTGGCCACGCCGGCACCGCTACTGAGTATCGAGGTGGAGCAACTGGCTGCACACCCCCTCTTGGACCAGGTGTCCGCCATCGGCCTGTTCCTGCAGGACCCAACGCAGGTTCGGCGCTTCATCCAGACCTATCAAGGCCTTTGCAGCGCACGCGAACAGACGGCAGCGACACTGTTCAGCGGGCCCCTCGTTCCCTTGGTAGGGGATGCCCTGATCCGCGATCTCAGCCTGCGCCTGGGCTGTGATCTGCTGCTAGTGAGCGGCGAACACCAGCGCCGTCAGCTGCAATCGCTCACCTTCAACTGGCCCGCGACCCTGAAGCTGCCGGCCGTGATCAGCACGGGCTTCTGGTTCCCCTCGGCCGAACCCTGCGCCCCCGCCGAGCAGCCCTTACTGCTGGCGTTGATCCAGGAGCAGATCCCCACCCATATCGGGGCCCGGGAGCAACTGCTGCGCCAACTCAACACTTGGGCGCGCCAACGGCCGGACTGGACCGTGATGCTGCAACGCGACCACAGCTGGGACGCAACGACAGCGCTGCTGCCCAGTGACGCGCCCCTGGCGGACAACCTGGTGGACGCCGCTCCCGGACAGCTGTTGCCGCTGCTGGGATCCTGCAGCGCCTGCCTCACGGTGAGTTCACCTTGGAGCCTTGCGGCCATGGCCTGGGGCCGGATCCCGATCATCGTGGGCGACTACGGCATCCACGATGAACAGAACACAACCGGGTTCTTCGGCTGTGGTGCCATGCATCGCCTGCGCAGCATCCCCCACCTCGATGCCATCACCGAACTGCCAAGGGCAAACCAAGCCTGGCTGAACAGCATGGGCGCCGACATCGCCAACGGAGCGGAGCGCCTGATCGAAGCCCTGCATGCGAAGGCTGGCAGAGAGAAGCGATGACAGCACCCACCACCAGACCAACGCTAAAGCTGCTGTTGATCGCGGACAGCGACAGCCAACTGCTGGCCTGCGAGGCCCTCTGCAGCGCTCCGACCGAACGAAGTGTGCAGTGGACCATCAACGTGATTCCACGGGATGGAACACCCCAGGCGTTGCTGCAACGCCTGGCCCAGAGGGCCACCCTGCGCCACCAGAGCCTGGCTCAGCTGCTGCGGGATCGGCGTTTACTGAGCGTTGATGCCATTGGCGTGTTCCTGACGGGCAGCAAGCTCAATGACATCCGTCTCGCCCTGCAACGGGAGCAGCGGCGTCCCTTGCTGTTCTGTGGTTTCAACGGCGTGGTGCTGGACCACTTCATCGAGGGGGTGAGCTGGCGGCTGGGCTACGACCTGATCTGCCTGAGTGGACCTCGCGATCAGGATGCCCTGGAGCAGCTGGTAGCGGGAACCCCGTTTGCGCAGCAACACACCGTGCTCACCGGTCTGCGGCGCAACGCCCCCAGCACAGATCTAGTTCCCTTAGAGGAGCGCCCACGGCGCCTGGTGTTTGCCGAGCAGGTGATCATGCCCGCGTCGAGCAGCGAACGGGCCCAACTCGTGCGGCTGCTAAGCGATCTAGCCAGCCGCTCTCCCAACTGGGAGGTGCTGATCAAACCCCGTATCGCACCCGGCGACGCCACCTTCCATGACGTCGAGACCCACATCAGCACGACCCTGAAGCAGACGCTGGGGGTGCCCCCCACCAATCTGCGACTGGACTATCGCCCCCTGCCGGTGCTGTTGAAGCAGGCCCGGCTGCTGGCCACTCTCTCCTCGACGGCCTTCTTCGACGCACTCGACTTCGGCTGCCGAGCGATTGCCATCAGCGATCTCGGTCTGCAGCCGGATTACGGCGGCCACGTCTATGCCGGCAGCGGCGTATGGCGCGCCCTGGAGGCCATCCCAAATCTGGATGTCCTCGATGCCGAAGGGCCCTCCCCGGATCCACGCTGGCTGGAATGGATGGGGTACGGAACGCAGTTCAGCCCTTCCGCCCTGCTCGACGCCCTGCATGCACAGCGACAGCAGCCGCCACAGCCCGTCCCCAGCAGCATCGGCTACCCGGGCAATGCCCAATCCAGCTTCAATCAGCTGCGCTTGGGGGCCGAAGCCGCCATCACCACTAGCGACTGGAGCAGTGCCCGCGAGCTGCTCTGCCAGGCGACCCTGATGCGCCCGCTCCACCGAGGTGTCGCGCGCCGCCACTGGGCCGTGCGCCAGACCAACCCACTGCTTCGGCAGATCGCACTGCTGATCTCCTACAGAGATCTGAAGTAAGTTCGACTGTGGACTCAACCCAGGCGGCCGAACAGAACGGTGAGAGGCATCCTGATTGAGCGGAATTTCACCCAGTTCGTTGTCTTCGCGGAAGACAGCATCCTGTCGGCGCTCAGCAAGATCACAGCCAACCAGTCGCGGCTGATCTTCGTTGTTTCCGAAAGCGGCATCCTCCAAGGCGTGCTCACCGACGGCGACTTCAGGCGCTGGATCGCCACTTGCGGCGAGATCGACCTGAACCGGCCGGTCACCGCGGCCATGAATTCCAACTGCCGGTCGGCCGCCGAAGGCACTAGCGCCAGTGATCTGAGCGCCCTGCTCAACTCCCGCATCATTGCGCTGCCGCTGCTGGACAACCATGGCCGGATCGTGTCTGTTGCCCGCCGCGCCACCGATGGACTGCAGATCGGCTCCCACCGCATCGGTGATGACGCCCCCTGTTTTTTGATCGCCGAAATCGGCAACAACCACAACGGCGATCTCGACATCGCGCTCCAGCTGATCAATGCCGCCCAAGCCGCGGGAGCGGACTGCGCCAAGTTCCAGATGCGGGACATGAGTCGGCTGTACCGCAATGCGGGGGACAGCAACGACATGGCCTCCGATCTGGGCACCCAGTACACCCTGGATCTGCTCGAGCGTTTTCAACTCAGCGACGACGAACTGTTCCGCTGCTTTGACCATGCCGCCAGCAAAGGGCTGGTGCCCCTCTGCACCCCCTGGGATGAAGCCAGCCTCGAGAAACTCAACCGCTGGGGCATGGAAGGCTTCAAGGTGGCGTCGGCAGATTTCACCAACCACGCCCTGCTCTCCAGCCTCGCAGCCACTGGCAAGCCACTGATTTGCTCCACCGGCATGGCATCTGAGGTGGAGATCCGCTCCGGCATCCGGCACCTCCAGAACGAAGGAGCCGGTTATGTGCTGCTCCACTGCAATTCCACTTATCCCACTCCGTTCAAGGACGTCAATCTGCGCTACCTCGAGCGACTACGGGACCTAGCCGAGGCTCCCGTGGGTTACTCCGGCCATGAACGGGGCATCGATGTGCCCATTGCCGCCGCCGCCCTCGGCGCCGTGGTGATCGAGAAACACATCACCCTCGATCGCTCCATGGAGGGCAACGACCACAAGGTGAGCCTCTTGCCCGATGAATTCGCCCAGATGATCCAGGGCATTCGCCGGGTGGAGGAATCGATGGGGAGCGGCGGTGAACGCAGCATCAGCCAGGGCGAGATGATGAATCGCGAAGTGCTGGCCAAGAGCCTCGTCGCCACCTGCGATGTCCCCGCGGGTACAGAGATCACCGAGGCGATGGTGGGCATCCAGAGCCCTGGGCAGGGGCTGCAGCCCAATCGCCTGGACGACCTCATCGGCAAGACCTTGCCGGTAAACAAAGCCGCCGGCGACTTCTTCTTCCCCTCCGACCTGGAAACCCCGGCCGCCACCCCACGCGCCTATCGCTTCCAGCATCGCTTTGGCGTCCCGGTGAGGTACCACGACATCGAGAGCTTTGCTGCCGCCAGCAATCTCGACCTGGTGGAAATCCACCTCAGTTACAAGGATCTCGAGGTGAATCTGGATCAAGTGCTGCCGACATCGCAGCCGATCGGCCTAGTGGTTCACGCCCCCGAACTGTTTGCCGGCGATCACACCCTCGATCTGTGCAGCGCGGATTCCGATTACCGGCGCCACTCGATTCAGGAACTTCAGCGTGTGGTCGACATCTCCCGTGATCTGCGACGCCGCTTCCGCTGCCCCGATCCCGTCCCTCTGGTGACGAACGTCGGTGGCTTCTCCGAACACCACCATCTCGAGCAAGCGGAGTTGCAACCCCTGCGCCAGCGCCTGATCGACAGCCTTCAGCAGATCAAGACCGCCGGCGAGGTGGAGATCATTCCCCAAACCATGCCCCCCTTCCCCTGGCACTTCGGTGGACAGCGCTATCACAACCTGTTCGTCGACACCGCCTTCATCCAGGAGTTCTGTCGGGAGACCGGCATGCGCGTCTGCCTGGATGTGTCCCACTCAAAGCTCGCCTGCACTCACCTCAAGGCCTCGTTCAGTGCCTTCCTTAAGGCGATCCTTCCATTCACGGCACACCTGCATCTGGCCGATGCGAAGGGGGTCGATGGCGAAGGCCTGCAGATCCATGACGGTGAAATCGATTGGGTCCAGCTGTTTGCCCTAATGGAGCAACTCGCCCCGCAGGCGACCTTCATTCCTGAGATCTGGCAAGGGCACAAAAACAATGGCGAAGGTGCCTGGCTTGCCCTCGAACGCCTGGAAGGATGTGTCGAGTCCAGCCAGGAACGGCAGGTCGCGTGAGCCAGCTCAAACCGGACCGGATTGTTCTGCATTGCGGGCTGCACAAAACAGGCAGCACCTACCTGCAGCGGAATCTGCAGACCAACCGCGAGCTGCTGCTGGAGCAGGGAGTGCTCTATCTCGGGCCGAACACGTTCAAAAAGCAATGCTCCGAATTGTGGCGTCACTTGCAATGGGGCCGTTGGGATCGCAAAACGCCCAAAGGCCTGAAATCACAAACGCGATCCACCCTGCTGGAGCTGGCAGGAGACCATCCCGACAGGATCCACACCATCCTTCTCTCCTTCGAAGCGATTTTCGGAACGTTGCGCAACGGCCTTGCAGAACCGCCGCGCCGAAAAACGCCTAACAAGGAACGCAAGACGGGCTTGTATCGCTATGCCAAGTCACGCACCAAGCGCTTGATCACTGGTCTGGAGGACAGCCTTGAGCATCGTTCGATCGCATGGACGGTGCTGTTCGCCAGCAGGGAGCCAGAGGCCTTCATCCGCTCGTGCCACACCCAGCTGCTCAAGGAAGGACGCCACAACACTGAAACCAGCCACTTCGACACGTTCCGACAAACGGCTGATTTCTCCTGCACCGATCCCAAATCACTTGAGCAGGCGCTGTTGAAGCTGGGCAGCAAACGCGACTTGAAGGTCGTCAGCATCAACTATGACCAACTCAGCGATCCCCATGAGCCCAGCACCTTTTTGTGGAATGTGCTCAAGCAGGCCCTGCCCCAACAAGCCAACCGGCTCAGGCAGCAGCTGGAAGCCAACACCGAGAACGAGAACCTGAACAAAACCACAAATCCAGGCCTGAACGAACGGGGGCTTGAACTGGCGATCCAAGCGCGACCGCTGTTCAGCCGCAGCGAATGGAAGCTGTTTCGCAAATTCCTCGAGAAAAATTTCGCCAAAAGCCGCTAATCCATGGCTCAACCGCATCACTTCATCCGGATGAAGCGCCACAACCTGCTCTACGGACGGGTCCCCAAGGCCGCGAATTCATCGATCAAAGCGGCCCTGTGCCGCCTGCTCAGCGAGAGGCCTCCCAAGGGGACCAAAACAACCTCCGACAAGTTTTGGCAGCACGAAACCAATCAGGAAACGGAACTGATCACCCTGCGACGTGCCCGCAAGTACCGGCGCAGCCATTTCAGCTTCAGCTTCGTACGCAACCCCTTCGATCGTCTGATCGCGGCCTACAACAACAAGGTGATCGAAATCGAAGCGCCACCGCTGCCGATGCAGAACATGGGCATCACCCATGGCTTGTCATTTGAAGCCTTTCTCGATGTTTTGATCGAGACACCCTTCAAGCACTATGACGTTCACGTTCTGCCCCAGAACCAGTTGCTTTGCATCGGCAATCAGATCGTGCCGAAGTTTGTGGGACGCGTTGAACAGATCAACGAACACTGGGCTGAATTACGCGACATCCTGGCCCGACGCGGCATCAATGTGATGGAGTCTCTGCCTCAGAAAAACGTGAGACGGAGTGACCGCGCTGGCCTGCAGAGTCACTTCAATAGTGATGCTCTGATCGAGAAAGCGATGCAGATTTACGGCGATGATGTGCGCCTTTTTTATAACGATGTGTCTGTGGACCACTTAATCCAGAACGCCCCCCTACCGGCGATCAACCCACTCCACAGCACGGGCTTGAAGCTGTCGAACTGGCTCCGCTCCCATGTCTTCGGACGCTGATCAGTCACGCTGGCTTGAAAGCTGGCGTTGCCAGTACCAAATCAATCGCAGCCTGCGGGGGCAGCACGACCGGATTGCAGCGCTTTACCGCGCTCAGCTGCCCACCTTCATCATCATCGGAGCCGCTAAATCGGCCACAACCAGCCTGACCACGGCACTGGGACGCCATCCCGAGATCCAGATCAGCCAGTCGATGGAGCCGAAATTCTTCGGTCGGCACTATCTACGCGGCTGGGAGTGGTACGCCAATCAATTTGAAGCCGATCCGCAGCGACCCCTGCGCGGCGAAGCCAGCACGATGTACTCGTCGTCCTATGGGTGCTATGCCAGAACGCCAGAGTTGATCTACCACCACCTCGGCAGCATTCCACTGATCTATCTGGTGCGTCATCCCCTGCGACGGATCGAATCCCACTGGCGGCACTGGCGCGGACGCAGCAAGCACTGCCCGCCGTTTGATCAACTGCTCCGCGCGCCGCAACTGCGGCAACGCGTTGTGGAGGCCTCGCTTTATCACCAGCAATGGCAGCGCTACCAACGCTGGTTTCCGCAGCAGTCGATGCTGAGCATCACCACCGAGGAACTCAGCACAGAGCCCCAATCAAGCCTGCGTCGGATCTTGAGCTTCATCGGCGCCAAGCCGGATTGCACGGGGCTGCTGGAGGAGGCACAACTGCCGCTGTTGAATCCAGCGGGGTCGAAAGGACGAAAAAACGTTGCAGCACCCAGCTGGAGCAGCGAGCTCAAACAAAAAACCATTGATCTGATTCGCCCCGACAGCGAACGCTTCCTGGCCAGCACAGGCCGGCCCAGCACCACCTGGTGCTGGGATTGAGCCGATCCTTAGATCAAGGGTTCTGATCCAACCACTGCCCCAGCGGCTGCTGGGGCAGTGCCGGGGAGCTGGTGATTTCCAGGATGCGACCACAGGCCTGAGGCTGCTCCAGAGCATCCAGGCACATCTGTGCCACAAGGCGGCGAGGAATGCTGTTGCTCTGTTGTTGATCGGCATCGGTCACCAGCACTCCCTCCGTGGTGCTACGGCTGTCATCTTCACTGAGTCCTCCAGGCCGGATCACAGTCCAATCAAGACCTCTGCGCTCCAGGCAGCGCTCCCCCACCCGCTTCCAAACCAAGATCAGGCCGAACAGATTGAGGGGATGCAGCCAACGGCCAGCGCAGAGGGAACTCACCAGCACCACACGCGTCAAACCAAGAGAGCGGCAGGCCTGCACCTGGGCCTGCACCCCCCAAGCATCCACCTGCAAGGGGCCCGCCAGGTTGATCGAAGGGCGAGCACCAGTGGCGATCACCAATGCCGTGCAGCCCTGCAGCGCATGGAGCAACGCTTCCGCCGTGTCCAGCTCCAGACGACACACCTCCAGCCGACCCTCCTGCTCAGCCTTAGCCAGGGCAGGGGGCAACACGGACGCAGGCCGAATGATGGCTCGGACCGATCGACCACGCTTGAGCGCTTCCTCCACCACGCGCCATCCGGTTTTGCCGGAAGCACCTGACACTGCCAGTTGCGTCATCGCATCGGACTGATCTGTGCACCAGTCAACAGGCAAGAGGCAAGACCAGACGGGGCAGAATCGGCACCACATCTCCCAGCGGCATGAGCACGGACCAACTCCGACAATTTTTTGCTCACATCTCCAGAGATCCCTCCCTCAGGGAGCAAGTGCTGCAGGCCGTAAGTGCCGATGCTGCGGCCCTGATTGCCCAGGAACTGGGTTACGAAGTCTCCGGCGATGAACTGCTTCGGTTCTCCGGTAAGAGTTCCTCTGGCGTCAGCGTCACCAAAATTCAGCACCCCGGGGAATATCACTAACAAGGCTGGAGCGAGCCGGCGTGATCGATCGAGACCCCCTGGACGTATGAGGACTCGCAAACAAGGCTGGAATTTGCCCTCAAGCTGAGCCAGAACCGAAGAGCTTGCATTCCTTCTGATGGCACGCCTACTTCAGCTTTTGCAAGGGTCCAGCAACAATGCCGATCTGGCGGCATGGACAGCCGTGATCTTTGCCTCGATCACCGCACTGGTGATCTGGGGACTCCTCAATGCCTACCCAAACTTGCTCTAGAAATTAATAATTAACGGTACGGATCCTGCTCGTAAACATTTAGACGCAAGGTGGGTCCATGATAACGGACGGGGTCCTCACCATCCGCCAGGAGCATTGTTGACCATTGATAAATACTTGACTGAGGATTAAAGCCACGGAACACAACATTCACGGTTTGCCCCGGCTCAACCGCTGGATTGAATTGGATGCTCAAATCCTCTTGAGAACCTGAGACAAAAGCGGTGGCCAAGCCCCGTTCTCCTTTGCCAGGAAGGGAATAGTCGCCGAAATAAACCCGAGGTTCCAAGCGGCCCCAATCCCACCGATCAAGATTGGGCAACTGCCGCAAAACGATCGCGCCCAGGGCATTACCAGCATCCTCAGGAACCACAACCGTAATCGTGGTGCGATTGCGCAAGCCTTCGGTTGATTCAGGGTTGTGAATCACCACCCGGGTTGGGGGACGATCAAACAACGATTTTGCGACTGATGAGGGCGCCTGCAGCCACATCAGTGGAGCCCAAAAAAGCAACGCAATCCAGTGGTGCTTCACCCGATTGTTCCTACCAATTAATCAACCCACCCTAGCCAGATCAAAGAAAACAACATCTCAACCTGAAACGCTATCCGTCGATGAAGATCAGCAGTGCCTGGCCAGCAAGGATTCAACCATGCCGGTCTGGCTCTGCAGTGCATAGGCCTCCACTTCTCGCTGGCGCTGCAGCGGCCCGAGTGACTGGGTCACCGTCAGCACATGATCTGACGTTGAACGGTCGAGATGATGCGCCCAAAACCGATCGACCTGCGCGGGACTGAAACCACCCTGAGCCTGCAGCATCAAGCTGATCGTGGAGGACGACGGCGTCTCCAAACCATCCAGGCAGTCTTGAACAACATGGATGGCCTCATGGGTCAGAACATCCAACTGAAGCCCTGGCTGATCGCGCAGCCCCTGCGACAGACAGAGACGGTTCACGCCCATGTTGTAGGCGGCACGTTCAGCCCCGGGGCCACAACGCTCGAGCCGGTCAATCACAACGCCAAGCCGCTCAAGCCGATCAATCAACCGATCCGTGCGCGCTGAAAGTGAAATCGCTCGAGCAGGGGTTGCCCAGGGCGCCAGCAAGGCAAAAGCGAGCAGCAGACGAATCAACAAAGGCGAGACGCATCAGACGCAGCCTGAGCCTACGCTCACGTGCTGTTCGACCTTCAGGCTTTCAGCAGCTTCATGGGTGCTGTGCTGTTGAGGCTTTTGATGAGCTCAATCTTTGATGGATCGAACCAAGCCTGAACAGAGCCTCAATTCCCTCTATTAACTGGGACTCACAGGCCCAAGTGAAGCAGTGATCAGAACTTCAATCCGTGAGTTTCACGGAGCTGGTCATTGCTCACCGAGCAAGTGCCCAGATCAGGATTGGTGGCACCAGGTCGGTACTCAGCGTTCTTCAGAGGCTCCGTTGACTTCCCCCGCAGCCAAAGAAGCTGCCCTGTGGACGCATCGCGCTTGCAAGTCACCCACTCGTCAGAACGAGCTGCCGGAATACAAACCAACAGCACCCCAACAGCTATCAAC
>Ga0189284_100502_pt1 | contig 15288 bp, 15 predicted proteins | sample N32C7minimetaG_FD_130314 | JGI IMG/M metagenome (GOLD analysis project Ga0189284, IMG submission 130314) | Marine microbial communities from the Costa Rica Dome - N32 C7 mini metaG | ecosystem: Environmental > Aquatic > Marine > Oceanic > Photic zone | place: Costa Rica: the Eastern Pacific...
GGATCCCGACAATCTGTTCTTCGGTGAAACGTGATTTACGCATCGTCTGTTCTCCTCGTTGCTTCGAACGTTACGAGAACAAACTCTCCTTTTGAATGGCCCAGTTCTTTGGGGGCAGGTCAAAAGCCCCGGAAGTAGAGGTCGGGAGAGCCGTCCGCCAACTTGCCCGCCTCGATCGGGTTGCGATCATCGACCAGGAACAGGAACACATCGCGGTCCGAGGCATAGAGCGTGGTCGTGTCACGGCTGATTTCGACATCGGGGTTGTAGACCCCGGTCGACCAATCCAGCACGCCCGGCACCTTCCAGCGCGTGTCACCGGTGCCATTGCCCGCGATGCGCTGCACTGCCTCAACCAGCTCATGGTCATGGATGCGGCCATAGTCGGGGCCGGTCACGGCGCGCAGTTCCGTTCGGCCATCTTCGGTCTCAAAAGTCTTGACCTGCTCGGCGCGGTGGTTGGTCAGACCGTATTGCAGGTTGATCCCCGCCAGCGGCGCGGGCAACTGCCGCAGATAGGAGGCCGGTGCGCCGACAATGCTGGCAAGCTGGCCGAACGCCCAATGCGTCGGCGCGACAGGCGCCTCGGCTTTCGGCAGCATCAGTTGCAACCGCTCGGGGTTATCGCGCGCGGCCTCGACCCGGATGTCGGCCGTCTGGACCACACGGCTGCGGCTGCGTTCCGACCGGCCTTTCGCATTAGCCCAGAGATCATCGAGCGACAGGTACCGCTCGTCATCGGGCCGGTTGAACCATTCGGACGACACCCGCCCGTTCCGCTCACCCCGGCTCACGTCCACCTTCCAGCCACCAGCCCTCGCCGGTGCGACCGGATCCAGAACTTCTACAACGCCCATCGGCTATCTCCCGCAACGGGCGCCGGAAGCCACTCTCCCAGCCCTCAACCCGTCACCGGGAAACCGGCACGTCTCTCACTCTTCAAAGCCCGGCGCCGACGAGTTAACTTCCGCAACGATGTGAATGCACGATCAGTAAAACGCAATCTGGTCCAATAAGAAGAAGAGCAAGTCTACTTGATCTTCTTAAGTTCCTGGATCTCACGGAGCGCGGCGCGTTCAAACCGCTTGATCTGCTGAGTGATCTTTTCGTCACCACCGAATGCGGAGGCGCTGCGCCGTCCATAGGAAGAAAAATTTCGCACGATCCGAACACCTTCGTCGTCACGCACCTTCAGGTGGGCGAACCGGCGATACAGGCGCTTGGTGTGTGCCTTAGTCGATTTTCCAGATGCGATATTTCGCTCGGCGATCTTGCGGGTCCGACGCATCGCCCTTTTCATCTTGCGCCATTGCCGAGCGAGGGAGCTTTCGCGAATTGCAGGCCCCGCCTCGTGGAGCGCGAAGCCAAGGTACTGGGCCGCTTTCCCCGCCACGGCGCCCGTGCCCGTAAACTCGGTCCTTTCAGTCTTGTGCGGAGAGATATCCAGCTTCTCTGCCTTGATGAGATCCATGATCTCTGCTTCGGCTGCTGCGGCGTGAGCAGGGTCGCAGATCACCAAGATGTCGTCCGAATAGCGGCGATACAGCGCACCGATGCTGTCGCAAAAAGCGCGTGCAGCCTCGTCGAAGTCAATCATGTATAGGTTCGACGCTGCTGCGCTGATGGGGGTGCCCTGAGGGATGCCTCGCCGATGCCCCTTTGCCAGTTCGGGGTTCGGGTGGAACTTGATGCCATTTGCCTTGAGCTCTTCGACGCTGGCGATCCGGTCCCGGCCATTCTCCTTGAGCCGGGAGGAGAACGTGGCGTTCGCCTTGAGTTCTTCCATATCGACGTAGTGGAAGGCGGTGATCGCCCGAAATACGCGCATCCAGTGTTCGGGAAGTGACGTTACGCCCAGCACTGCCTTTAGGCGGCGCTTCAGGAGCGTGTGGTCAAGATTGTCGAAGAAGCTGCTGACGTCGAACGCCAAGATCGTGACGGGAGCATGGGTCTTGGCAAACGCAAGCACTTCCGCCGAGAAATCGTAGTTGCCGCGACCGAGGGCACGATAGGCGAGAACGCTACCGGACAGACCTGCGGCGTCATAATGGGCATCCAGAAATTTGTTCATTTCGCTGGCGTAGAACGAAAGTATGCAGGCGTCCCGGTGCGATGCATACTTGATCGGGCGGTCCTTCGAGGTGATCGTCCGTTTCCCGGTCTTCGGGCATTTCTTGTAGCGTTTCTCGGACTTCGTGTAGTGAAGCAGCGGGACAAACGAGTGCTGAATCACGAAGTTCGGGTCCATTACCTTCCTAGCGAACTTCTCGCCAACGGGCAGATCGAAATGGCGGTAGCCTCTGGACTTAAACCAATCGAGCGGCATTCAGCCTCCTTATCGCAGAGTTCGGAGGACTGGCCCTGACCCTGGGCTCCGGTTTTTAGGCCGGGCGTCCCCCGAACGCACGCCACCTTCTGTCAGCGTATACGTTCAGCGTCTCACTTCCGAACGCCTCGCAGACACGGGTCTCGAAACGCGAGGTGGTATAATGTAACCGTGGAGGTCCGAGCTATGCTCAGTGTCTCATTCCGTCTGGCTCTGGTCGCAGAGATGCTGTTCGGCATCGTGCTGCCAGGTCACCATAAAGAGGTTGACAAGTTCAACGGCCAAACCCGTGAGCCATTTCCCGCGGGCAGTCACTATTTGGTGAGCGAGTTTCGGCAATTCAAGGTTGCCAAAAGACAATTTAGCCAACCCCGTTGATGCCGAGAGTACGAGAAACCGGCGGGTTGCCCCGCCGGGCCCGAGGGGAGACTCCGTTCCTCAGAACGGGATCTCGTCGTCGCGGTCGACCAGCTCGGGATTTTCGTTCTCGGCTGACTTCGGGCGGCTCAGGAAGTCGACCTTCTCGGCGATGATCTCGCAGCCGTAGCGGTCGTTGCCCATGCTGTCGATCCACTTGCTGTAGTGGATGCGGCCGTGGACGAGGACCTTCATGCCCTTTTCGCAATGCTCGGCGACGGTCTTGCCGAGACCGTTGAAGCAGGTGATGCGGTGCCATTCGGTGTCCATGACACGGTAGCCGTTCTCGTCGCGAAGGACGCGACCTTCCGAGAGGCGGGGGCGCGAGGTGGCGAGGCTGAAGTTGATGATGTTGGTGCCGCCCTGGGTGGTGCGGGCTTCGGGTTTTTGGCCGATGTTGCCGGCGAGGATGACGATGTTTTGCATGATTAGCTCCTGTGTTTCCTGTCTTCGGGACCGTCCCTTCGACAAGACCCGGAAAAAGCCCGTCGGGTGACGCGTGCACGGTGGACGGAACGGACGCCGGAAACCCCCAAAGGACCGGGGTGGAGCGGGCAGGACGCCATAGGCGGCCAACACGGCCCGGGCTGACGCGGGGTTGCGCGCAGGAGGCCGAACGGGATTAGGGGATTGTCAGTCGAAGGGATGGACCAGAAGACAGAGATACGCGGGGAGCCCATGCCAGACCCTGTCACCCTGCCAATCGGGACTGCCTGAACCCAAGCCCAGCACCCGTAACTGGCGGCAAAGACTGCAGATCAACCAACCATCGTCACCTGCCCCCCTGCCTACGGGAGTTGCGGTGCCTTGCCGCGACGGGCTATCGATACCGGAACATTCAGGATACGGACCGCATCAATGGCTGATTACGATCTCGAGGCACTGTCGCTCGGCGAGCTGAAGAAAATGCAGAGGGACGTCGCCAAGGCGATCTCCAGCTATGAGGATCGGCAGAAGGCGGAAGCCCGCGCCAAGGTGGAAGCTCTCGCCCGGGAGTTGGGCTACTCTCTGGCCGAACTTGTCGGCACCGAGACTAAATCCTCCCGTACGCCTGCAGCGGCGAAGTACCGGCACCCTGAGAACCCGGCGCTCACCTGGTCCGGTCGCGGGCGGAAACCGCTGTGGTTCGTGGAGGAGCTGGAGGAAGGGAAGACCGCAAGCGACCTAGCGATAAGTTGAGTCTATAGGCGACGCGAGCCGCCCGCTGTTTCCATTTGCTCGGTGTGAAAAGTGCTGCGTTGCATCAAATCGAAGTTGGCATCCGTGACTTAACGCACAAATGTGCGATATATTAACGAAAGACTGGCCACCTCATACTCAGCCACTGATTGGGGTGTCGCTGCTTCTGGCAAAAATAACGCAACATTCATCCCTTCACTCAGTGAGCTGCTGTATGCCACACCATCAAACCCGCACTTCTTGATGAACTCGCATAAAAATTGGCTGGGAATGTAGTTGATTGCAGCGCTATCAGGAACGACTGGGGTGGCCAGTTCTTTGCCGAGTATCTCTAGAAAGTCGATGTCTCCACGCAGAAGAGCGATGCTGCCTTCATCCTCTTCCAGAAACGGCGAAACGAGGGTTCTAGGAGCCCGCAGATCAACAATTTTCAAACCAGCTTCGATTACAAACTCGGCAACGCTTACGATCTCGCCTGGCTGTGCGCGCACCTCACAGATCGCTGTCTCGACTGTCGATCCTAGATACAGGTACGGGATCCCTGTCGGATTAGCGCGACCTGAAGTCGCAAGCATTGCCGGAGGCGCTCCCATTTTGTCAATGGGTATTGGCTGTCCGTCTTTCTCTATCCTTGCTCGATACCAAACTTCAGGTTTCTCACAATCGCGCAGAATTAGGTTCGAGAGATGAACCCCCAAGCGTTCAGTGTCGATCACGCTGTCTGGAAAGTAGCGATTGACGTACTTGAGTTCGTCTGTCAGCGCACGCCATCGTTCTAAGCTGTCGGTGCGACAACTCTCTGACAGGCCGAACTGCCCGCGCACGATCTCACCGTCGTCAAAAACCTCCACCAGCAGGATCTGCGCCTGAGCCTCAGAAACATTGGGATTACTGAACAGTGACCAATCTGCGCTGAGCCACTCAACCAACGACTTCCCTCCCTCGGAGCGCGGATAGATCGTCAACAGCAGTTCAAAATAATCCGCCAACTCGCGAGCTGATAAAAGCGGTTGGTTCTCTGAGCCACACGTCGGACACGTTCCTGTTTGGGATGATCTTTGGGGGATAATCTGATCGCGCAAGCCCGCGTCCCCAAAACACTCTGGGCAGCACAACATCACTGAGCCGGATTATCCTTAAAGTACTTTGCGAAGGTCTCGATATGATGTTTCATCGCGAGCTTCTTCACATAGCCCAGACCCGGATAGTGTCCCTTCTCATGAAGCTCTCTGAACTCAGCAATTGCCGATGTATCGTAGTAACGGTTGTCCGCCGACCCTAGGTGCAAAATCAGCTTCGCAAGCGCTTCAGCAAACTTCCCAGCAGGGTCGGTGGGAGTGTCCTGCCGATCAGACTTAAAATGACGGATGTACATAATATCGTCGTCATCTGTATTTATGTAGGTCAGGTGGATTGCAACTGTGTAAGCAGGTCCTCCAGTTTCTTGATAGTCATCGCCAACCATAAGAAAGTCCGCAAACCCCGTCATCCCCTCCAAACCATAGGTGAGATGCAAGTCTGAAAAAACCTCCACATCAGGATGATCTGCATTCCTTCGCTTCTCGAATCCGTTCCTCAGAAGCACGCGGTGCGGTTGGAATGCAAAATGCTTCTGATACAATTTGCCAGATTTGCCGTCTTCGAAAACGCTACACGCAATACCCGCAACGCCTTGAATTTCTGCTGCTAGAGCCTTCGACTGAGAAAACCCGCTGTGCACCAGTGCAATGTTGTGACCCTGAAAGGTGTTTATGAGCCCGGATGCTTGTTCGAGCGACGTAGCCTCATCCAAAAAAACCCCGACGGTGATTTGCTTATCCTCACTGTGCTTGTCTTTGATCAGGTTCACAAGCTCTGCATTGTAGTCCGAGAAATCCCCGATCCGTGGATTTGCAATCACAATTATGCCCGCCCCCTTTTCAAGGGTTACATCGATGGTCTTATTCAAACCATTGAGCTGCGATTTAACTGGCTCCACTATCGGAACAAAGCCACTTGCGCCTAACGTCAGGGCACTCTCTCTGATCGTAATCAGCTCGTATTGCTTACCCCTAAAATAAGGAAAGTAGATCAACTAGCTGCCCACCCTTTTGCCTCTGCCAAAGGCACATTGAGGACCTCAATTAGATTTCCGAATTCAACGTTTGATATTTTGGTGCTTAGGGCAACAGACTGAAGCGAAGCTGGCAATTCTTGAATGAATTGCGCAAGATGCGTGAGCGTTCTAGTTTTCTTGAGCACTTTCACCATGGCGCGATGGACTTCCGCTGACGCGATAGTGCGAAAGACTTCCATGTAAGCCTGGTACCGTCGGGTATTTGGCACGTCTGGCAGATCATAGCCAAGATCTTTTAGGATAAGGCCCGCCTCCCTCATACTGACAACGTCAAAGATGTTGGCGGCGGATGTACGGTCTGGGATGTTCTGTGCAGCCCGTATCTCGCTGATCTGATATCGGCCAGACAACCTTAGAATACCGACGTCCGAAGGCACCGCATCAAGAACTGAGGCCAGATGGTTCTCACCGACGATCACATTGACAGACGCGAAGACCTTTCGATACTCTTCAATCTGACGCTCCAAGCGCGTTAGACTGTCTCGTTCAGATTTTATTTCGTAGACAGTCCCGGTGCCGTTGAGAATGACCACATCGGCTTTACACCGACCAACACGAAACTCTGTTATCATCGAAGCTGTGTTGAGCGAGTGCGTTCCCAGCAAAACCCTGTGGGTGAGTGCAGCCTTATAGGCATACTCGTGACGAAATTCGGCTTGCCGAAGGTATCCAAACGCGCACTCGAAAGCCTCGCCGATGGTAACGCTCTCAGTGAGTTCGCCGTCAATTCCAGACTCAACAAGCAACCTCGCGAACATTGGCGATTGGCCCGTCTTCGCCAGCTCCTTGATCACAGTTCTAGAAAAGAACCTGCTTACCGCTGATGCACTTATTGCGTTGCAATTATTCATTTTCAGCTTCCTGCCCTCGGCAAACAGTAGCGAAGCTTTCCGAATCTTTAAAGACTCATGTGACGTCTTTCAGAAGAATTTCGACCCAACGTGACCGCCCATCCTAGCCAGAATCGAACGCCCGTCGGGCCCGAGGTGCCCTCATGGTATGACCGCTTTGACTACAAGCGACCTTCCAGAAACCCTCGTGTGTCCGCACGACGATCTGCGTCAGGTGGCAAACCGGCGTTCCTCAGATCGGCATCGCCGATCACTTGGTCGCCGATAGGCCCGGAGGCGCACTTGCGCCGTGCCCGGGCCCTCGGGAAGTGAGGCCAAAGCCTCACCCGAAGGGATCGTACTCCGAGACGATCACGACCTCGTCGCCGTCGATTTCATCGGCGGGGACGGCGCCGAAGGTTCCATCCCCTGCCTGGAAGACGACGATCGAGACCATGAGGGTGGCTGCGAGGGAGGCGGCGAAGGCGTGTGCATCTTTGCGGGACATCTGTTTGGCTCCTGTCTTGGAGGCGGGGGGCCATCCCCCGCGCGACAGGACCTCGAAGGCCCGAATACTGGCTGACATCACCGGGTGCGTTCGGCTCGTCCGAATCCATCCGGCGGCACGGGCTTGCCCGTAGTCCGACCCCTCGCGGGTTGATCTCGAAGACGGGATTCGGGCCAAGGAAGGGAATGGCGAGCGGGGGATGGTCCCCCAACGTCAGGAGCCGGTTGTCCCGCTGATGTTTGGAACGCCGCCAGCCTTCCGGCCTAGATCTTGGTTGAAGACGTCCTTCCTTGGGGATGGTTCCTTTGGCGCCCCGCGTCATAGCGGGACGAGGGTGTGGTCGGTGAGAGGCCCGCGCTGAGGCGGGCCCTCGGTTTCAGTTGGGCTCAGGCGGCCAGGTCCGCGCCCCCTGCCCTTTCGCCCTCTTCATCGCCGACGATTTCAAGCCGCGCGTTGCGGTATCCTTCTTTGGCGATCCAAAGCTCGGCCGCAGTGACGGACTCCGCTAGATGCAGCAGCTCCGTGTTGCCGCCGAAGTCCAGAAGCACGCGCACCTGCCCGGGCTTCGGCTCCTCGGCCACCTCGAAGACGAGGGCGCTGTCAGCGGAATGGCTGCGCATGATGGTGACGAGGATCACCCCGTCCGAAGCGAAGTTGCCTTCATGCAGCGTGAACGACGCGGGAGCAGTCCAGGTCGCGTAAGGCCGGGGTGGCTCCTTTTTTACAAGGCGGCCGACACCGTTCGAACGCTCCCAGGCCGCCAGCTTCTTCGTGAAGCGTGGCGGTGGCTTGGGACTGCCGTCGGTGTAGCGAATGAGCGCCCCAAGGGGCGCGGTGTCGATGATGGTTGTTGCAGACATGATTCCTCATTCCGAATGCGCATAATCGCACTCATCTTATTGATATTGTTATGTTATAGGCTGATTGGGGGCGGATTGCCCGCCCCCCTGCTGGAACACGTTACTCTGCGGCCAGCATCGACGCGCCTTCAGCAGGCAGGTCATCCGTCAGGAATGCAGGAAGGTCAGCCTCACTGACGCTGTCGGCCACTTCAGCATCGACATCCGCCCCCTGCCCTTCGGCATGGTCCTCATCGTCCAGCGCCACGAGATCGTTCCGGCGCAGGACCTCGGGCAACCAGCCGCTGCCCTTCAGCAGGCGCTCGGCCTCACCGGCCATCTCGCCCTTCTTCAGGTGATCGAGGAGTTGGGCAGTCCCCTCCCCTTTCGCCTCCCGCACGGCCTCGAGGATGCGGGCCTTGGGCACGCGGTTGAGATAGGTGTCGACGGTCGGCTCCCATCCCGCCTCGACCATATCGAGACCTGTCGCGCGCGCCACAAGATCGGAATGCGCCATCCGCCGGGTCAGACCGCCAGCGGAGATGCCCGCACCGTATGGGTTCACCTTTTCATGCAGCGCGTTGACGCCGAAGCTGAGGCAATGCGCCAGCAAGGCCAGCCGACTGCCCTGGTCGAGGACCGTCAGATAGTCCCAGAGCGCCGCATCATCGCCAAGCGGCAGATCGGCTTCCCATTCCGCGTGACGCTCGTCGACCAGTTTGGCCACCACGCTGTCCTTCAGATCGGGCGCTTGCGCTGACATATAGACGTGACGCACCGAGGCTTCGAGACAGCTGCCCGAAGCTGAGGAGGTGCGGAAGGTGTCCGTCACCAGCTTCAGGAGCAGCAGCGTCAGCGCGACATCCGGCGAGCGTCCGATCGCTTCACGCAGTGCCAGCGTCCGGTGGGCCGTCAACTCCATGACCAACCGCTCGGGCAGTGGCTTCAGCGCCCCGTCATCCTCATCCTCCGGCAAGTCAGCTCCGATCGGATGGCCACCCGACATGATGACGGTTCCGACATGAGCGACACTGCCATGGCCATCGGTGAGATCACGATCATCCCCCTGCCCCGCCACCGCAGCATCAGTACCATCATGGACCGCGGTCTCCTCAACGGGCTCATCCTCTGGACGCACATACCCGCGATAGACTGCCAGCGCTCCGGAGCGGTCGAGCGTAACGAACGCCCCTGCCCGTCCGACCTCGGTCTGATCAAAGATCAACGGCCGAGTCTCGAGTTTTTCCATCTCCGTTTCCAACACGCCAAGCCGCGTGTCGATCTCGTCGGGGATGTCATCCTGACCCGTGTATTCCTCTTCCAGCGTCCGATACTCGGCGAGCAGCTTGGCAAGGGCCGCACCTTCGTCATCCGTCATTGGCGCCGGATCACTGGCCAGGGACCGCAGGCCGTGGCTGTAGCCGTAGCGCAGGTCGAGTGCGACCTCGATCCACTTCCAGCCCTCAACCGCAACCGTCTCAGCCTCGGCCTGGAGTTTTTCTGTCACCAGCCGATCAAGCAGGGCAGGGTCCTCGAGCCAACCTCCATCATCGCCTTGGAACAGGTCATGCAACATCGTGCCGCCCGCCCCTTCATAGGCCTCAACACCCACAAAAACCGCGCGTCGGTCGGACGCCCGGACCGAGGTCTCGGTCAGCATGCGCCGGATTTGGAATGGCTCCTTGTTCCAGGATGCATGGATCACATCCCAGACCTGAACCTGACGCGCATGATCGGGGTTCACGGTGAAGGCCATGAGCTGTTCCAGCGTCATGCCATCCTCGGCATAGACCTCAAGCAGGGCAGGGGCGACGGAAGCAAGTTTCAAGCGCTGCTTCACGATCTGCGGCGTCACGAAGAAGGCGGCAGCAATCTCTGCATCGCTCTGACCCTTGTCCCGCAGCGCCACAAATGCGCGGAACTGGTCGAGCGGGTGCAGGGCGACGCGCTGCATGTTTTCCGCAAGGGAATCGTCCTCGGCCAAGATGTCGGACGCAGCATCGCGCACGATGCAGGGAATGGGCGTGGTCTTTGCCAAACGCTTTTGCTTCACCAGCAAGGACAATGCTTGAAACCGGCGCCCCCCGGCCGGGATCTCGAACTTGCCGATCTCGGTCCCATCGTCAGCCAACACGGGCCGCACGCTCAGGCTCTGCAACAGACCGCGGCGAGCGATGTCTTCGGCCAGTTCCTCGACGGACACGCCAGCCTTGATGCGCCGTACGTTGGACTGGCTCAGCACCAGCTTGTCAAAAGGGATATCCCGGGACGGGGACAGGGTGATTTTCCGAACAGCTTTGGTCATCAGATCTTCTCCACAACGGGCGCCGGAAGCCACTCTCCCGATCTCGCTTCCCGTCACCCTCAAACCAACACTCCTTTCCCTCTCACGATCGTTCTTGACCGCGGTCAAGAAGTTCACGTGGGAGCAAGTTGTGTGCGTAGGATCCTTTCGAAATAGGCGTCAGGGTGTTTGATCGTGTCTGCTCTTGCTATCAGGTAGTCGAAGACGAGAAGCAGTTTTCCCGCGCCAGCTTTCTGGATGCCATACCGAAGTTCGTCTTGGCTTATTCTAAGCAATCGACCGAGCTCGTATAGAATGCGGGTAAGGGCTTCTCCTGTCCGCGGCGGTTCTGGGAAAAATCCTGCAACATGGGTGAAATCCTCCCATGCCATGCGTGCTGGGTCTCGGTTCATCGTCGGTTTGGTTTTTGCGGTTTGTTCACTGCGATTGACCGTAGAGGGAGCAATCTTTTTAGTATCTTTTTTTATAGACTCTATGTGCCGGACATTTTGTCCGTTTGTGGCGGGCAGATCGTTGGATTCTGGTGCATAAGGTCGGTGTTCGATAGCTTGTAAATTATCTTCGGAACCAGCTTTTTCTGCGGCATGGTGTTCACCGTAGCTTGCGTCGGTATCGGCTCCGAGGGCTCTAAGTTCCGAGATAACGCTCAGGACTGCATCAACGGTTAATGTTGCTCGACGCAGGACATTTCTGATCATGTTGAGGGTAGAGAGCTTTGCGTCATCGAAGCGTGTCTGTTGGAGTAGCGAAGCTCGTAGGGCCAACGCTTCAGCCTTCAGTGAGCGCAAGCGCTCGCGTTCTTCGGTGAGTTGCAAGGCTTGCGTCGAGAGCGATCCGTACCTCTGGATCAAGGGCATCAGGTCGATGCCGAAGGCATCTCTGATAACGCCTCCATACCGCAGCGGAAAGCGTTTGCCATTTGCTGAGTTCTTGCGTTCGATCAGTTCAGCAGCTGAGAGGCGTCCCAGGCTGCGTCGAAGTGTTCTCTCATCGAGTCCATTGGCGCGCTCTGACAGAGAAGCGTTCGATGGGAACACGACAGTGAGCGTAAGTCGCTGGCTGTCCTGAATCTCACGTTCTTTGCGGGGTAGGAAGCTAATGAGCGCGGTCAGAACGGCGAGGTCATTGGCTGTGAGACCGAGCTCCTTCCTCAGTACGCGAACTGGGCCCAGAAGCTCATAGGGGTTAGGGCAGGGCAGAGATATCCGTTCCGCCAGGGCGGTTGTTGTTTCAGTTGCATGTCTCATGGTGTTTCGGAAGAAAAAGCATCCCCGTTCACCGCGAGCGGTGTTGAAATCGATTCGTTTTGGGGGTATCAATCAGGTGTCGAGACTGATTGAGGCCCTTCGGAAGCATCGCTTTCGGGGGGTCTTTCTTTTTCTAGCCGGTCCTCCTTTCGTTTCTGCTCGTTGCTTTCTTGACCGCGGTCAAGACACGGGGTCGTCACTTTGGCCCGTCTTGACCGCGGTCAAGAAGCTCCATGACCAGTTTCCGGACTGCCTCCTCAACACGAGGGACAAGATCAGCGTCCACATCGATGGTGATGCGGTTGCCCTTTCGGCCGATCTTCACGCGCTCACTGGGATGTGTCTTCTGCGTCGACGGTTTGGTGGCTGTCAGCAAGGTAACCGCCGCTTCGAGACGGTCGGGGCCCGGTACGTTGCGAGGGATTTTGCCGGCAACTTCTCGGGCTCTCGCGACGTCTTTCTCGCACAGCCTGAAAAGCTTTTCCCAAACCCGTCGACCAACGCCGTGTGCAGGTCCGATAGCCTGGATCAGTTCCATCGGGATGCCCGTAGCGATACGGTTCATCCGCGAGACGAGCGATTCATCGATCTGAAGTGCCCGATACGCGATCGTTTGAGCGTTCTTGCGCGTTTCGTCGGTTTTCCCAAGTTCTCGAATGATCCCGGCGACAAACAGAGCCCTTTCGATGAACGATGGGTCTTGACGCGCATTATTCTCCACGCCTTGGGCAATGAGAGCTTCCTCGTCGGTCATCTCCATGACCGTGGCGCGCACTTTCTGACCAAGTTGGCGACAAGCGAGAAGCCGACGGCGTCCATAGACGATCTCAAGCGCACCGTCCTGGGTTCGGCGAACCAGCACTGGAACCTTTTGACCGTGCTCGCGGATCGACGAGACAAGCTCATCCAGACCATCGCTTGGATCGATGCGGTCCATGACCGCGGACATCCGTATGGCGGTCGGGTCGATCAGCCGCGTGGCGTGTTTATCTTCTTCGAGCACGGATGCTTGTGCGCGAGCTACAGTTGGGCTCGTTCGCTTCACATCCAGATCCTCGTCCGAAGGCGGCGTTTTGCCCATCGCGTTCTTGAGTGAGTCCCCGAAGACCTTACGCGCCATGGCTACGCCCCCATGCTTTCAGGATTTCGCGTTCGACTTCGTCGGTCACGCGCGAGACGGACTCGATCGCGCGCTCGTAAGTTCTGCGATTCACGTCGCGAGGTTCGACCTCGAAGATGCTCTGCTGGGTGTTCGCAGCATCACCCACGGCTGTTGATTTCAGGAACTCGGCAGACAGCACGGCATCCCCGAGGACTGTCCGAAGCAGAGACGAGATCTGCACCTGCGGACCATCCGTATTTTCGTAGCGGGTGATCAGAACGCGCACGAAGTTCAGTCCATGTTCCGGGGCGTGTGCCTCGACGACGCCCATCAGGTTGCTCGCCATGCCCAGAAAGCTCGCCAGCGACATGACATCGAGCATCGACGCGTTGAGCGGGATCAGGACCCCAGTTGATGCAAAGAGTGCAGAGATCACAGAGAAGTTCAGCTGCGGTGGGGTGTCAAATATCACCACATCATATCGGTTGAGGACGGGCTCAAGCGCTTCCCGGATGCGGCTATGGAACGTGGTGGCGCCGTGCCTGAAGCTCAAGGCGACCTCGAACTCGTACTCCATGATGTCCATGGATGCTGGAATCAGATCCACAGTCGGGAAGTTCGTTTTGCGAATGATATCTGCTGCGGGCAATGGATCGTCCGATCGGATAAGATCGTATGAAGTCGGCATATCCGGATCGAGCTCGGGAGTAACCCCGAACAGGTTTGTCAGACTTGCCTGGCTGTCTAGGTCGATCAGCAAGACCCGGTAGCCGCGCAGACCCAGTAGTTGTCCTACATGGGCAACAGATGACGTCTTTGCCGAACCACCCTTCAGGTTGAAGATCGTCAAGACCTGACAAGCCTCTCCCGGTCTTCTGTGCGGGTGTTCTTCTGGCTTGATCCTTCCAGTCTCGAGAAGTACGCGTTGTGCCTCGACCATCTCCTCTGCAGAGAAGCTACGGCGGTTGCCGCCCTCCAGGACACCTTCGGGAAAGCCTTCGAGGTTTGACACATGATGGCGAAAGGTATTCTGATTAATGCGAAGCAGTTCAGCCGCTTCCCGCATGGCGAAGCGTCGGAGGCCCTTCTGAGCGTCCGGTGGGAAGGTTTCCTGCGCATGTTCACGCAACCGACTACCAAGCCGCTTGGACATGACTTCAAATCTCTGGGAGGCCCGTATCCCGTTCATCACTGCCCTCAAGTCTTTATTGTTTTGCAAAGCTTAACAGATATTGTGGATAAATCCAGACCAAACCGTTGAGCGGCCTGGGGGCGTTGAAGGCACCGATTTCTGTCGACGGTAAACTGTTAAAAATCAGCGTCTTGGGCGACTGCGCTCTCGCTCTACTTCAACACCTCGTTGCCAACTACGTAGTGACCACAAGATGTATTGTGAGTGCGTACAGAGTTCGGTCGGCAGAATCGGATGGGCGATTCTCGGGAATCTCAATCGAGCAGCCCCAGCCTCTCAGCCCGCTCCAGTAGCATCTTGACCGAAGAAGGCTGCCAGCTTGTCCGCCCGCGTGGTGTGCGTTCGCGCATCGCTTCCAGCCGGGTACAGATCGCCTGAAGCGTGATGTCGGGGTCCGCGCCCTTGATGCCGGCGACGATGGCGGGCAGACGGTCGTCGGTTTCGCGGCGCCCGGCGCGGGCCAGCACCTCGGCCGGCAGGAAGCCGTCGCGGACATAGGCATTCACAGCGCGCAAGAGACGGCTTTGGGTCCAGCGACGCGCCTCGGGCAATGGGCCGCTGATGATGCGCACCACGTCTTCCCAGGCCAAGTCGGGTCGCAACCGGCGCACATGGGGCACCCAATCTTGTGCCGTCTCGTTCAGACGCTCCATGTAGCCGTCTTGTCGCGCCAGCCGCACTTTGCGAAGAGCAGCAGGGTCTTTGGCCCGCAGTCCAGGGTTCCCGCCGACCCGGCCCTTGGTACGGGCGCTCGCCAGCCCCGCCTTGGTACGTTCCCGGATCAGCGCCCGCTCGAACTCGGCCGCGGCGCCCAGAACCTGCAGCGTGAACTTGCCTTGCGGGGACCCGGTGTCGATCGGGTCCTGAATGGAACGAAAGAACGCACCCTTGGCCTCCAGCCGCTCGATCACCTCCAGCAGATGCGACAGGGATCGCGCGAGGCGGTCAATCCGCACGACCACCAGCGTGTCGCCCTTGCCGATGCGCTCCAACACCCGCGCAAGCACCGGCCGCGCACGATTGCCGCCCGAGGCCTGTTCTTCATGGATTTCGGCGCAGCCTGCGGATTTCAGGGCCTGCGACTGGGGCAGGGGGGTCTGATCTTCGGTCGAGACATGACGTAATCGCGGGCGCGCAATTTCGGACGTTTGGTGCATTCTGCGATCCTGCAATTTTCACAGGAGGAAATCATGACTGCATTTGCTGCTTTGGACGTTTCGAAAAGGA
>Ga0189284_100508_pt1 | contig 15071 bp, 28 predicted proteins | sample N32C7minimetaG_FD_130314 | JGI IMG/M metagenome (GOLD analysis project Ga0189284, IMG submission 130314) | Marine microbial communities from the Costa Rica Dome - N32 C7 mini metaG | ecosystem: Environmental > Aquatic > Marine > Oceanic > Photic zone | place: Costa Rica: the Eastern Pacific...
ATACGCTGTGAGCTCGACCCTACGCTCTTGTCATTTTGTAAATGCAAAAAATTTGCATCAAGAAATTGAACAAGCTCTCGCTCGCACAAACAATCTGATCTATACTTCAATATGTCTAAGAACAATAGTTTCGCTGATCTTAAAATCGTTTGCGAAACAGAAACCAAAGATAAGGCATATTACATCCAGATGTCAACTTTATCTTTAAATATTTTTCTTTTTTTCGACATCTGTGCAGAGCTAATTCTTTGGTATAATTAGCTCAATAAAAAAGACCCTAAAATAAATTATCAGGATCTCTATAGAAAGAAATAAAATTACTTATTCCCTTCTTCAGCAGGCTCTTCTGATTCTTCTGCAGAAACAGATTCCGATTTGGTTTCTTCGGCCGGCTCTTCTTTAGATTTTTTTGTTTTGGTCTTGGTCTCAGAAGTAACAGTTGGAGCATTACTTTTTCCTGCTCTACGCGTCTTCTTCTTACCGGTTGAAGCGGAAGCTGAGCCTTCAGGCTTGATATCATTATAATCAACAAGCTCAATCACTGCCATTTCAGCACCATCACCTTTACGATGACCCGCTTTAATTACCCGAGTATAACCGCCAGGCCGGTCTTTGCTTTTTGGCCCTACTTCCGTGAACAAGGTTGTTACGGCATCTTTGTTTTGAAGAGAAGAAAACACTTGTCTTCTATTATGATGAGTATCTTCCTTAGCTCTTGTTATCAAAGGCTCAATATAACCACGAAGTTCTTTTGCCTTAGCAACAGTTGTTACAATTCGGTGCTCTCTTATCAATGCCATAGCAAGAGATTGCATTGTAGTTTTACGGTGAGCTGCCGTTCTGCTTAATTTTCTACCTTTTATTCCGTGACGCATAATTAAATTCCTTTATGTCTACTAGTCCAAATATTTTGAGACGTCCATTCCAAATTCAAGATTCTTCTCTTCTATAACTTCAACAAGCTCGCTTAGGGATTTCTTTCCGAAGTTTCTGAATTTAAGAAGATCTTGCTCATCACGTGAAACCAACTCACCAATTGAATTGATATTTGCAGATTTCAAGCAATTATATGCACGAACACTGAGGTTAAGATCTTCAATGCTAGTTCTCAGAAGATTGGCTACACGCTGCTTCTCAGCATCCACCTCTTCTTCTTCTTGAGTAAATGGTTCTTCAATTTCTTCCGTAATGAATTTTTCAATGTGCTCTTTCAGAATTTTACCCGCAATGGTAAGTGCTTCTTTTGCATTTACCGAACCATCTGTTTCGATGTCCATTACTAATTTTTCATAATCGGTACGCTGGCCAACACGAACATTTTCTACGTTGTATTTAACTGATTTGATCGGAGTAAAGATTGCATCAATAGGTATAAGATTTACATCTTCATCTTCAATGGTCATTTCCTCTGCAGGAACATATCCTCTACCACGCCCTACTTTCAATTCAATTTCAAGTTCCGCATCATCTGCAAGGTTTGCAATTACAAGGTCAGGATTCAATACATCATATTCAGCCGTTGCATCATCAATATCTTTGGCTGTTAATTCACCTTTTCCACTTTTGGAAATATGAATAACACCTGAGCTTTGCTCAACCTGCTTGAATCGCACTTGCTTGAAGTTCAAAATGATCTCATATACATCTTCTTTCACTCCTTTGATGCTTGAATATTCATGATCAACACCGTTTATTTTAACTGCGTTGATAGCAATACCCGGAAGTGATGAGAGCAGAACTCTTCGAAATGAGTTCCCAATAGTAACTCCAAACCCTCTTTCGAGTGGCTGAAGAACGAATGTACCGAAGTTGTCTTTATCTTCAACAACGTTAAGGGTTTCTGGCATTTGTATGCTATAGTTGCTCATAGTAAGGTCTTAAACTTTTTATAATTACTTAGAATAAAGCTCAACAATAAGCTGAACATTTATATTTTCAGGTATTTCGTCCATTGTAGGAACATACAGCATCTTACCTGATCTTGACTTTGGATCTGTTTCAACCCATTTGTATTTGTTTCTTGATGAACCGTCCAGGGAGTCTTCAATAACTTCTATATTTCTTGATTTTGGACGAATAGAAACCACATCTCCAGGGCTCATCTCATATGATGGGATGTTCACAATACCACCATTTACTACAATATGCTTGTGCGTAACAAGCTGCCTTGCCTGGCGACGAGTGCGCGCAAAACCCATTCGATAAACCGTATTATCTAATCGGGTTTCGAGTGCTTGCAGCAAGTTTTCACCGGCAACACCTCCTTTAGCAGAAGCTGCTTTAAATAAATTACGAAATTGCTTTTCAAGCAATCCATAGGTGTACTTTGCTTTTTGCTTTTCTTCAAGCTGAACAGCGTACTCAGATTTTCTGTTAAATCTTGAGCGGCCGTGCTCACCCGGTCCGTAGGGTTTGCGTTCTAAAGCTTTACTAGGCCCAAAGATTGGTTCTTTGAATCGTCTGGCCTTTTTCTGTTTTGGTCCTCTATATCTTGCCATTATACAATCTTCTTACGATTAAACTCTTCTTCTTTTCGGTGGTCTGCATCCGTTATGCGGAAGTGGGGTACGGTCTTTAATGGAAGTAACTTCCAAACCTGAACTCGCCATTCCTCTAACAGCTGCCTCACGTCCTGAACCAGGACCTTTTACAAATACAGCTACTTTTCTTAAACCCATATCATGTGCTGTTTTTGCAGCAGTTTCAGCGCTTAATTGGGCAGCGTAAGGAGTGTTCTTTCTTGAGCCTTTGAATCCTTCTTTACCGGCAGAAGACCAGGAAAGTACATTTCCATCAGCGTCAGTTATTGTTACAATCACATTATTGAATGTTGCTTTAACGAACGCCAATCCATTAGGATCACTAATTTGTTTCTTCTTTTTACGCTTCGCAGCTACGGATGCTTTTGGTTGTTTTTTAGCCATGGGTTATCTCAATTACAATTACTACTTAACAGCTTTCTTCTTACCAGCAACAGTACGCTTTTTACCTTTTCGGGTCCGCGCATTTGTCTGGGTGCGTTGTCCACGAACCGGCAGGCCGCGACGATGACGAACACCTCGGTAGCTACCAATTTCGATGAGGCGGCGAATGTCGCCATTCACTTCACTTCTAAGCGCACCTTCAACTTTATATTCTTCGTCAATAACTTTACGTAATTCACTCACTTCTTCATCGGTCCAATCCTGAACTTTTGTATTGTAGTCGATTCCACAACGGTCCAGGATCTCAATAGCCTTAGAACGGCCTATTCCATAAATATAAGTAAGGGCGATTACGCCTCTTTTCTGTTTAGGTAAATCTATTCCAGCAATACGTGCCATATAAGTAATCTGTTATGCTATTATCCCTGACGCTGCTTATGGCGTGGGTTTTTTTTGTTGATCACGTAAAGACGTCCTTTACGTCGTACAATTTTGTCGTCTGAACTTCTTTTCTTAACTGATGATCGCGTTTTCATGACAACCTCTTTATTTATATCTATATGTTATTCTTCCTTTGGATAAATCATAGGGTGACATTTCTACTGCCACTCTATCGCCCGGGAGAATTTTAATGTAATACATACGCATCTTACCTGACACATGAGCCAATATTTCATGCCCATTGTCCAGCTCCACACGGAACTGTGCATTAGGTAATGCTTCTATTATTTCTCCATCTTGTTTTATCGGCTCTTGTTTAGCCATAATACAATATGTTTTCTTTTTTATCTGAGAGCTCGGCAATATAATCAAAAGTACTGAGAATTTCAGCCTTTCCTTCACGAACCACTATATCATGTTCGTAATGAGCTGCCAGGCTCCCATCGGCTGTAACTACTGTCCAGCCATCGTTTAATGTTTTTGTTTTCCAAGAACCCATGGTGATCATCGGTTCTACAGCAAGCGTCATACCTGTTCGCAATCGCTCGCCTTTTCCTTTTCTTCCAAAATTGGGAACGGAGGGATCTTCATGCATTGATTTCCCAATACCGTGACCAACCAATTCCCGCACTACACCATATCCTTCTGCCTCACAATGCGTTTGAACTGCATGTGCCAAGTCACCGATTCTATTTCCGTGAATGGCTTGCTCAATGCCCTTGTAAAGAGATTCAAGTGTAGTCTTCAATAATTTCAAAGTTTTTTCATCACATTCACCAACTGTGAATGTATATGCGTGGTCACCAAAATATCCGTTTTTTTCAACACCACAATCTACGGACACGATATCACCTTCTTCCAAAACTCTTTCACCCGGTATTCCATGAACAACCTCTTCGTTCACTGAAATACAAAGTGTTGCAGGAAATTCATTCCCCTTTGGGCCATATCCTTTAAATGCAGGGCGGCCTCCTTCTTTTGCTATATATTCTTCCGCTATCCTGTCAAGTTTTCCGGTTTGAACACCTGGCTCTATATGTTTTCCAACTTCAGCCAGTGTTCTTGAGACGATAAGCGCACTCTCACGCATCTTCTCAATTTCGGATTCACTCTTCAGATAAATCATCTTAAGCTCTTCTTCGGCCTTTGATTCTGCCTGTTTTCATAAAACCATCGTAATGACGCATCATTAGATGACTCTCAATTTGCTGAAGTGTATCCAATGCTACTCCAACGATAATCAACAGGCTTGTTCCTCCATAAAAGAGTGCAAAGCCCGGGGTTATTCCAAAAAGACTTACAGCAATTGCCGGCAGAATAGCAACGAATGACAAAAAGATAGAACCCGGTAAAGTGATCTTCGTCAAAATATTGTCAATGAACTCTACCGTTTGTTTACCAGGACGAACACCTGGAATAAAACCGCCTTGTCGTTTCATAGTATCCGCCATTTCTTTTGGATTCACTGAAATGGCTGTGTAGAAAAATGTGAAAAACATACACACAAAAAAGAATACAATGGAGTAAACCAATCCGGTAAAATCAACAGACCACTGAGTTAAAAGCTGAACTGTTTGGTTATCTGGAAAGAATGACCCAATTGTACTCGGAATAAACATAATAGACTGAGCAAAAATAATCGGCATAACACCGGCCGCATTCACGCGAAGTGGTAAATATTGAGTTGTACCTCCATAAACTTTTCGGCCAACTACTCTTTTTGCGTATTGAACCGGAATCTTACGAGTTCCCTGAGTTAACATCACAACTGCAGCAATCACTAATATCAATGCTGCAACTTCAATAATTACCAAAATCGCATTCGCGCTGGTGGTAACTTCATTGTAGAAACTAGCAGGTAATGCGGCAATAATACCTATCATGATGATCAGCGAAATTCCGTTGCCGATACCTCTTTCACTAATTCTTTCACCTAACCACATTACAAATACCGTACCTGCAGTTAGTACAATCATAGAAGTACTAATAAAAGCAAACTCATTAACAACAATAGCCTGTGGAGTAGTTGAGATCAGGTTTATCGAAAAACCAATAGCCTGCACGAGCGTGATTCCAACTGTACCATAGCGTGTTAAACGAGTGATCTTTCTCCTTCCTTCTTCGCCTTCTCGCTGAAGCTTTTGAAAATAAGGAACTACCGCTCCCATCAACTGAATGATAATTGCAGCGGTAATGTAGGGCATAATCCCTAATGCAAATACTCCGGCTCGAGAAAACGCTCCTCCAACAAATAAATCAAAAAGACCAAGTAAACTGCTTGCAGCATTTCCACTGCTTCCAATAAGTTGGTTAGCATCAACACCAGGCAAGGTAATGTAACTACCTAACCGGTATACCATTAAGATTCCAACCGTATATAGAATACGATTCTTTAGATCTTCAATTTTAAAAATGTTGCGGAAGTTTTCTATCAGACTCATGTGCCGTCTATACTATTAGTTTTGCACTATAGTTAATGATCCGCCTGCTTTCTCTACTTTTTCTTTAGCAGAGTCGCTGGCAGCGTGCACTTCAATTTCAATTTTCTGTTCAAGATCGCCCCGGCCAAGAAGTTTTACTCTTTCACCTTTGCCGGCTAATCCTGCATTTATTAAATCTTCTAACCCAATAGAAGTTTCTAATTTACCGGCTTCAATGAACTCTGATATCGTATGAACATTGATTCCACGATTTTCAGTACGGTTAAAATTTGTGAATCCAAATTTTGGAATACGGCGTTGAAGTGGCATTTGTCCACCTTCAAACCAAGCACGTTGTTTATGGCCTGAACGGGATTTTTGCCCGTTGTGTCCACGTCCGGATTGTTCTCCGCGACCTGAACCTTGCCCACGCCCTACACGTTTTGTGCTTTTTCTGTTGGGGATCGGTGCTTTTAAATTACTTAAGTCCATCATCAATTTCCTTTAGATATTATCCTTCGAATACTTTGTTGAGAGAAACACCTCTTCTCTGTGCTACTTCAACAGGATCAGTTAATTCTTTCAAAGCTGTAAAAGCTGCTTTCACCATGTTATGGGGATTGGAAGATCCTTGTGATTTTGACAGAATGTTATGCACTCCGGCAACATCCAATAATGATTTAACTGCACCGCCTGCAATTACACCGGTACCTTCTGCTGCAGGGCGAAGTAATACTTTTCCTGCCCCGGCTTTACCCACAATAGGATGATAGATACTTTTTGTTTTAGTGAGAGGTACACGAATCAAGTTTTTCTTAGCATTATCAAAGCCTTTTTGAATGGCATCTGATACTTCATTTGCTTTGCCAAGACCATGACCACATACGCCATTTCCATCTCCAACTACTACAATAGCGTTGAAGCTGAAACGACGTCCACCTTTCACAACTTTGGCTACACGATTTACGTGAACCAACTTTTCTTCAAGGTTGAGATTTGCAGCAGGTATAGATTGTTTTCTTCTTATTTTAGGCATTGTTTATCCCAATTCAATTAAAAGTCTAATCCACCATCGCGGGCGCCATCGGCTGCGGCCTTCACGATGCCATGATATTTATAACCGCTACGGTCAAATACCACTTTATTAATTCCTTTGTCTTGAGCCAATTTCGCAAGCTCAGCTCCGGCTTCCTTTGCATTCTCTACACCACTTTTGGCTTTAGAGGATGCAAGTGTAGCTCCTGCCATATCATCGATCAATTGCAGGTACGTATATTTACTACTTTTGTAAATACTTAAACGTGGTCGCTCCGCTGTACCTTTTATAGTAGAACGAATACGACGTCTGATCTTGTTTCTACGCTCAGTTTTTTTCTGTTGTAACTTATTCATTTTTCAAATCCTCTATTTAGCAGCTGACTTACCGGCTTTACGACGAACCTGCTCACCAAGATATCTGATACCTTTTCCTTTGTAAGGCTCCGGTTTTCTGAATGATCTTATTTTTGCAGCAACCTGACCAACCATTTCTTTATCAACACCTGTAATAATAAGTATAGGGTTCTTGCCAGACTTAGTATCTACTTCCATTGAAATGCCTTCAGGAGGTACAAAGAAAATAGGGTGTGAGTAACCAAGGTTTAACTCAAGTACATCGCCACTGATGGATGCTCTGAAACCAACACCAATAATTTCTAATTTTTTGGTATAACCTTCTGAAACTCCAACAACCGCATTATTAATTAAAGCACGGAATAAACCATGCAGCGCGCGGTTAGACTTTTGGTCATCATTTCTTTTGATAATGAGTTCATCTTCACTCTTTTCAATAGAAATGTTTGGATGAATACGAAGTGTGTTGGTTCCTTTTTCTCCTTTAAAAGTTGCAATATTGTCAGCGTTTATGCTGAACTCAACTTTATCAGAAATAGGTACCGGTAGATTTCCAATTCGAGACATAGTTCAAAAACTGTTTATTAATAAATGGTGCACAATATCTCGCCGCCTACATTAAGCTTGCGAGCTTCTTTATCGGTCATTACACCTTTTGATGTTGAAAGAATTACAATCCCCAATCCGTTTTGAGAACGGGGAACATTGCCTCCGCCTTCATAAACTCTAAGACCTGGTTTTGATAATCTTTTCATGTTACGGATCACTGGATGGCCGTATGAATCATATTTCAGAAACAAACGGATAATTCCTTGCTTGCCGTCTTCAATATCTATGTATTTCGAGATATACCCTTTGTCGGCCAGGATTTTAGTCATGGCTCGCTTCAGTTTAGAAGCGGGGATATCTACTCTGCGATGCCCGGCTTGTTGGGCATTTCTAATTCGTGTTAAATAATCTGCAATAGGATCTGTCATCGATTCCTTAGTTAAATTTACCAGCTTGCTTTTCGTACACCTGGAATCTTGCCAGCAAGGGCAAGTTCACGAAATTTAATTCGTGAAATTCCATATTTACCTACATAACCGCGGCTTCGCCCGGTGATGTTACAACGGTTGCGAACCCGGGTGGGGCTAGCATCGCGCGGCAGCTTTTGCAGGCCTTCATAGTCGCCCGCCTCTTTAAGCTTGCGACGTTTTTCAGCGTACTTTTCTACAGTTTCTTTTCTCTTTTTATTACGTGCTATCCAAGCTTTCTTAGCCATAATAGAATATCCTTAATTTCTGGTTTTGAATGGCATTCCAAAGTGCTTAAGCAAAGCGTAAGCTTCTTCATCAGTTTCGGCTGAAGTCACAAACGTGACATCCATGCCGTGAACTTTTGAAACTTTGTCTGTATCTATTTCCGGGAAAATAGTGTGTTCTTTAATACCCATGGTATAATTTCCACGGCCATCAAAACTTTTGTCCGGAACTCCCTGAAAATCACGGGTTCTTGGCAGGGCCAAGTTCACCAGGCGATCCAGGAATTCAAACATAATGCGTTGGCGCAATGTTACTTTACAACCAATAGGCATTCCTTCACGAAGCTTAAAGTTCGATATGGATTTCTTTGCTTTGGTTGTTACCGGTTGTTGACCGGTAATTGCCGCTACGTTATCTACAACCGTATCTAATACCTTCTTGTCGGTTATAGCATCACCTACGCCTACGTTAATTACAATTTTCTGTAGTTTGGGTATGGCCATTGGGTTTTCATACTCAAACTCTTCGCGCAATTTATCGCGAATTTCATCTTTGTACTGTGTATATAATCTTGCTTCAGCCATTGCTTTTTATCTGCGTTATTTATCCAACATTTCGCCGCTTGCCTTGGCATAACGAACCCAACGGCCTTTGCCGTCTTCTTCAATTCGTTTACGACCAACGCGTGTAGGCTCGTCAGTAGTAGGATCTATTACCATCACGTTTGAGATGTGTACAGAGCCTTCTTTTTTAAGACGCCCACCTTGTGGGTTATCCTGGGTTGGCTTTTCATGATGGGTTTTCATGTTTATTCCCTCAACGAGCACACGCTCTTTTTTAGGGAACACCATCAATACACGGCCTTTTTTTCCTTTGTCGTTACCGGCAATAACTAATACGTCATCGCCTTTCTTAACGTGTAATTTTTTCTGTTTATTGAACCTGCGTGGCATACTCTAATTCCTTTTTTAAAGTACTTCCGGTGCTAGCGACACGATTCTCATGAAGCTTTTTTCACGAAGTTCTCTGGCCACTGGGCCAAAAATACGTGTACCTACCGGTTCTTGATCTTTGTTAATAATAACCGCAGCATTTTCATCAAATCGGATGTAACTGCCATCCCTTCTGCGGAATTCTTTCTTTGTTCTTACAATAACGGCTTTTATAACTTCGCCTTTTTTGACGTTACCACCGGGTATTGCAGTTTTAACAGATGCGGATATCAAATCACCGACTCGTGCATACCGTCTCTTGGAATCTCCAAGAACTTTAATACACATCAGCTTTCTGGCGCCGCTGTTATCTGCTACATTTAATGTTGTATTCGTTTGAATCATCGCTAATTCCTAATGCTCTATTCGTTACTTAGCTTTCTCGACGATCTCAATCAATCGCCATGATTTACGCTTTGAAAGTGGTCGTGTAGACATGATGTGTACTTTGTCACCGATGTTCGCTTCATTGTTTTCATCGTGCGCCATATACTTCGTGGTCTTGGTAATATACTTTCCATAAATGGAATGTTTTACCTGACGATCTACGGCAACCGTTATGCTTTTATCCATACGGTTACTAACCACATGTCCTATTCTTTCTCGTCTTCGGGCTCTTTCTGTTTGTGCCATAGTTTAAATCCTTATTGCTTATTCAGCACTACTTTTTTCTTTAATGATAGTTACCAACCGGGCAACTTCTCTTCGGTGATTTCTAAGTCTTGCCGGGTTTTCAAGCTGACCGGTAACAGACTTTGTAAACCGAAGGTTTTGTAATGCATCACGTTCATCTTTCAAACGCGCTTCTAATTCAGTAAGTGTTAAGTCTCTTAGTTCGTGTGCTTTCATCTTATCCTCCCTGGTAGTCTCTGCGTACTACAAATTTTGTCTTGATAGGAAGTTTGTGAGCTGCACGTCTTAAAGCTTCTTTTGCTCTTTCTTCATTGACACCTGCAATCTCAAATAAAATTCTGCCAGGTTTAACTACTGCAACCCAGTGATCCAAAGCGCCTTTACCTTTACCCATTCGGGTTTCAGCAGGTTTACTCGTCATTGGCCGGTCAGGAAAAATTCGAATGAATGTTTGTCCGTCCCTTTGTAATGATCGTGCAATAGCAATACGGCAAGCTTCAATTTGACGTGAAGTGATGAACTTAGGCTCCATGGCCTTCAGTCCAAAATCACCAAAGTTAATAACATGGCCGCGCGTTGCGTTACCTTTCAGTTTGTCGCGATGGACACGGCGTCTCTGAACTCGTTTTGGCTCTAACATCGTTTCTTATTAACTGTTTTTATTAGATCGATTTCTGTTTCTGCTGCGTCGGCGACTTCTTCTTCCTTTATCATCTCCGCTTCTTCTGTTTCCACGGCCGGAGTCGGAATCTCTTCCGCTTTGTGTTCCAGGAGTCAAGTCAACATCACCAATAATTTCACCTTTGAAAATCCAAACTGTTACTCCAATTGAACCGTAGATGGTGTTTGAAGTAGAGGTTGAGTAGTCAATGTCGGCACGTAACGTATGCAGAGGAATTTGTCCTTCTTTATACTGTTCAGTACGCGCCATTTCAGCACCGCCTAAACGGCCTGCACAGCGTACTTTAATACCTTTAGCGCCCATTCTCATTGCTGAAGAAATTGCAGTTTTCATAGCTCTTCGGAATGAAACACGAGCCTGTAACTGCTGTGCTATATTCTGAGCTACCAAACTTGCATCCAGCTCCGGACGTTTGATCTCACTTACGTTGATCTGAACTTCTTTGCTGGTTATTTTTTTAAGTTCTTCGCGAAGCAATTCAATCTGCTCACCGCCTTTACCGATAATCACACCAGGTCGGCTTGTTCTAAGCGTAAGCAGAATCCGCTTAGGGGTACGTTCTATAATTACATTAGAGAGACCCCCGTTACGAAGTCTTGTGTGCAAATATTCACGAAGCTTTTCATCTTCAATGATGAGTGCCGGCTGATTATCTTCCGAAAACCAGTTGGAATCCCATCCGCGAATAATGCCTAATCTAAAACCAGTTGGATTTGTTTTTTGTCCCAAGGTATTGTTCGTTTATTCGTTTACACTTTCTTGATCGCGCTTAGCCACTTTCACTGTTATGTGGCATGAGCGTTTGTTTATTCGATGAGCTCTACCCATCGGTGCCGGCTGAATTCTCTTCAGCGTTACGCCTTCGTCAACATAAATTTCTTTTATAACAAGGTCTTCATTATCGAAGCGCTCTTCCTGAAATTTGTCTCGCAAATTTGCAGCCGCTGATTTGATCACCTTAATGACATCTTCAGCAGATGCTTTTTTAGTAAATTCAAGTCGTTTAATCGCTTTATCTACTGACATACCACGTACGGCATCCGCTACAAGGCGAACCTTTCGAGGAGCTTTCCTCAAATGCTTTTGTATTGCACGTGCTTCTAATGCTGGAGTATCCATCTCTTATTTCCGATTAATTATTTAGCTGCTTTCTTCAATGGGTGGCCACGAAACGTTCGAGTAGGTGCAAATTCACCTAACTTATGGCCTACCATATTTTCAGTTATAAACACAGGGATAAATTGTTTACCGTTATGTACTGCAAGTGTCAATCCCATAAAATCAGGAGTGATCATAGAACTTCGTGACCAGGTTTTGATCACTTTCTTGCTTCCATTTTCTTGAGCTTCATCGATCTTACGCTGAAGCTTGTAGTAAACAAAAGGCCCTTTTTTCAGTGAGCGTGGCATACGTTACTTAATTATTTTTTCTTGGTTTTTCTTCTTCTTACAATGTATTTCGAAGACAATTTATTACGGTTTCTTGTCTTCTTACCCTTAGCGGATTGTCCCCAAGGTGAACGAGGGTGACCTCCGGATGCTTTTCCTTCTCCACCGCCCATTGGGTGGTCGACAGGGTTCATGGCAACACCTCGGGTTTGTGGTCTTCTTCCTTTCCATCTGCTTCTACCTGCTTTCGCAATAGTTGTGTTCATATGGTCAGGATTACTTGTTTCCCCAACTGTAGCATAGCAAGATCCAAGAATCATTCTCACTTCACCTGATGGAAGCTTTACACTTACATATTTCTCTTGCTTACCAAGCAGTTGAGCACCGGTACCAGCACTTCGGCAAAGGATTCCACCTTGACCGGGGTTCAATTCAATATTGTGTATGAACGTACCAGGAGGCATCTTCATCATTGGAAGTGCATTTCCTAAATCAGGAGCTGCATTGTTGCCGGAGATAATAGTATCCCCAACGTTCAATTTATTAGGTGCCAGAATGTACCTTCTTTCTCCATCAGCGTATGCAATAAGTGCAATACGGGCAGATCGGTTTGGATCGTATTCGATGGTCTGAACCTTAGCAGGAACATCATGTTTGTTCCGCTTGAAATCGATCATACGATAACGTCGCTTGTGCCCTCCGCCTCTGTGGCGAGAAGTTATACGTCCATGTCGGTTACGCCCACCGGTGTTATGCTTACCAGCCAATAAAGCTTTTAAAGGCTCATCAGTGGTAATTTCGTCAAACACAGGAGCTATCCTGTGTCTGGTTCCCGGTGTCATTGGTTTTAATTTCTTAGTAGGCATTATTCTCTAATCCTTAAATTTCAGCAAAGAAATCAATTTCGCCTTCTTTGACAGTTACAATGGCTTTTTTCCAGACCTTTGTTCGGCCTCCCTGGTAACCGCTTCGTGTATATCTGCCTTTTGGTTTAGAAGGCATGATCGCGGTGTTAACTTTAGCCACTTTTACACCCGGATAAGCAGCTTCAACAGCTTTCTTTATCTCAGGCTTAGTCGCTTTTTTAGCAACTTCAAATGTGTATTTTCCTTCCTCTTGAAGTCGGCTTAGTTTCTCAGTAATAACTGGTTTTACAATAATACTCATGCTGCCGCCTCTTCAGTTTTTCCTTCAATGCTATTTTCTAATACTGCTAAAGCACTTTCCTGAACCAGGATCACATCTGCATTCATGATCTGGTAAGTATTTGGCTTATAACCTTCCAATACCTGAACTTTAGGAATGTTGCGAGCAGACTTATAAACATTAATATCAGTTTCACTTGTCAAAATGATCACTTTCTTACCGGCAACATCAAATGCTTTAAGCAAATCTGCCACTTGTGAAGTTTTAGGCTCATCAAACGAAAAATCCTGGACAACGATAATTCCTTCCGCAGTAGCCTTCAAAGAAAGGGCAGATTTGCGGGCAAGTTGCCTGGTTTTCTTATTCATCTTGAAGCCGTAATCACGTGGCTTGGGACCAAAGACAGTTCCACCTTTTCTAAGCAGAGGGGATTTGATATCACCACGACGAGCATTACCCGTTCCTTTCTGGCGATACATTTTCTTAGTACTTCCCTTTACTTCAGCGCGCTCTTTGGTTTTAGCTGTACCTTGGCGTTTGTTTGCAAGGTGTCTTCTAACATCTTCATATAGAACCACTTCATTAGGTTCTATTGCAAAGATTGCGTCGCTGAGTTCAGCTTTCTTGCTACTTTTTGATCCGTCTATTTTATAAATATCTAATTTCATAACTAATTGATAACAGACGTTTTATTTTGAATTTCTACGTAGCCACCTTTTGGCCCGGGAATAGATCCTGTAACCAAAATTACGTTTGAATCTTCCAGGATGTTAGCAACGCTTAAATTTTTGATCTTAACGCGCTCGTTTCCTGCCTGACCGGCCATTCTCATTCCCTTAAATACTTTTGAGGGATCAGATGCATTACCAATTGCACCGGGAGCTCTCAAACGATTATGCTGTCCGTGAGTGGCATCGCCAACTCCGGAGAAGTTATGTCGTTTAACAACACCTGTAAATCCGGTTCCTTTTGAGGTTGCTACCACATCAACAGTATCACCAATGGCGAATACATCACTGATGTTAAGCTCATCACCTACATCAAGTCCTTCAGGAATAAAATCTCTGAATTCTACAACTTGATGCTTGGCAGAAACACCTGCCTTATCAAAGTGACCTTTTACAGCTTTACTTACATTCTTTTCTTTGCGATCAAAAGCAGCAAGCTGAACAGCGGTATAACCGTCTGTTTCTTCTGTTTTGATCTGGGTAATGGCACAAGGTTCAATTTCAATAACGGTTACCGGAATATTCCGCCCCACGTTATCAAACACGCTTGTCATACCAACTTTTTTTCCTATCAAACCACTCATCGTGTTCGGGTCCTTTTATACTTTAATTTCTACATCAACACCGGAAGGCAATTCCAGCTTCATCAATGCATCAACGGTTTGTGATCCTGTTGAGAGAATATCAATGAGGCGCTTATGAGAACGATACTCAAATTGCTCACGAGATTTTTTATCAACAAAAACGGATTTATTAACCGTTATAATGCTTTTACGAGTGGGCAACGGGATTGGTCCCGATACTACCGCACCAGTAGATTTCACAGTCTGAATAATCTTTTCAGCTGATTTATCGATCAGGTTATGATCGTATGACTTCAATTTGATTCTGATTTTTTGTTGTGTTGCCACGATCAGATCCTTAGTCTAAGATTTTAGTTACCACTCCGGCACCGACAGTACGGCCGCCTTCGCGAATTGCAAAGCGCAGTCCCTCTTCCATGGCTACCGGCTGGATGAGTTCTACGTTTAATTTCACATTGTCTCCCGGCATCACCATCTCCACTCCATCGGGAAGCTCA
>Ga0189284_100516_pt1 | contig 14682 bp, 17 predicted proteins | sample N32C7minimetaG_FD_130314 | JGI IMG/M metagenome (GOLD analysis project Ga0189284, IMG submission 130314) | Marine microbial communities from the Costa Rica Dome - N32 C7 mini metaG | ecosystem: Environmental > Aquatic > Marine > Oceanic > Photic zone | place: Costa Rica: the Eastern Pacific...
ATGAAGAATTCGTCGAGGTTGTTGCTGAAGATGGCGCTGAACTTGGCTTGATCGAGCAGAGGTGTGCGCGGATCCAGGGCCTGGGCCAGCACCCTTTCGTTGAAGGCGATCCAGCTCAGCTCCCGGTTGATGTAGTGCTCAGGGGCTAAGGCTGCTGCGCACATGGGCTGAACGGCTCGGCGCTGGTGTCGTTAGCCGAAACGTAGCAATCAGGACTGGCTTGGTTGTGTGTCGGAGATGTCCGGCAGAGGGCTGCCGGCCACCAGGCCGATCACGATCACCAGCACGGTTGCCGCAGCCGCAAACGGGCTCACTGGACCCAGCAGGTCGTAGCTCAATCCCGCTAGGGGGGGGGCCGAGGAAACTGCCCAAACTCTGCAGGGCTTGAAGGCTGCCGAGGGCGCTGCCTTGCCCTTCCCGACCCAGGCGCCGTGACACCAGGCTGCGCAGGCTTGGTGTCACCAAGCCGGTGCCCAGGGCCAGGATGCCGACGGCGGTGAAGATGGCACCGGCCCGATCGGATGCGCCGACGCTGGGGATCAGCAGGCATCCAATGATGACAAGGCCCAGGCCCAGCAAGGTCAGACGCCATTCGCCGAACCGTTTCACCAGCGGCCCGATCAGCCCCCCTTGCACCACGGTGGCGACCACTCCCACCACCAGGAAGGCAGTGGTGGCGAGCTCAGGGCCCCAGCCGAAGCGCTGCTTGAAATAGAGCACCAGGATGGCGGTGAAGCCGTTGAAGGCCAGGAAGAAGAGGAAAAAAGCTCCGCACAGTCGCCCCACGCTGGGGTTCATCAGCACCTGGCTCAGCCGTGCAAACGGATTGAGGTCGCGTTTTCTGGGCAGGTTTTTGCGGGACTCCTGGGGATGGGTTTCCGGCAACAGATTGAGCACCACCAAGAGGTTGAGTGCAGCGAAGCCTGTGGCCACCCAAACGGGAAGGGACACGGCCACCCGGGCCAGTTGCCCGCCAACGAAGGGGCCAAGGATGAACCCCAAGCCGAAGGCCACGCCGATCAAGCCGAAGGCACGGGCTCGCTTCTCCGGAGGAGTGATGTCGGCGAGTACGGCGCTGGCTGTTGCTGCCGTACCGCCACTGATGCCGTCAATGATCCGTGCTGCGAACAGCAACAGCAGGGGCAGCAGGCTTTGGCTTGGCCAAGGCAGTGAAACCGTCACGGCAAACAGGCCGAGCCCCACGACGGATCCTGCGACGCAGATGCTGATCACGGGGCGGCGGCCGTAGCGATCACTGAGCGCTCCGATCAAGGGCGTGACCAGGAACTGCGCCAGGGCATAGCTTCCCGCCAACAGTCCCAGGGTTCGTCCGTCTGGGGCGAACTGGGCCAGCAGAAAGGGCAACAGCGGAAAAACAATGCTTTCGCTGAGCCGGTCGTTGAGCAGCGTGAGAAACGCGCTGAGCAGTGTGGGAATCCGAGGACGCTGCAAGCTTGCCGCCACGCAGGAGAGACTCACATTCCCACAGGCGGCTCCATGGCTTTGCGTCCGATCGCTCCGGAGGATCAACCGCTGTTGCGGGAGATCTATGCCGATGCGATCGAATCGCAGGCTCCCCTCCTTTATTCACAGGAACAAGTCAGGGCTTGGGCGGCCTTGGCTTGGTTGCCCGGCGTGCTTGATGCGAGTTTTCGGGAGGGCTCGGGATGGCTCACCACCGATGGTTCGGCCTTTGCGATCCGCCATCCGGAAGATCGTCTCTCGTTGCTTTACTGCCGTGGTTGTGCCTCGAGGCGGGGGCATGGCAGTGCCCTCCTGAACCGGATTGAGGCGGATGCGCTGGCATCTGGCGTTCAACAATTACGAACGGAGGCCAGCCAGTTCAGCCGACCGTTGCTGGAGCGACGGGGCTGGTGTGTGGAAGCGCCGGAGACGATCCTGATTGGAGGCGTTCCGTTCGAGCGCTATCGGATGGCCAAGCTGCTTCGCCAAGCGCAGAGTTGATCGAGCTGGGCTTGGGCTTGGCGCGTCTCCAGAACGGACGCTGCCCGCTGAATGCCCTGTTCCAGGGAATCACTGCAGCCGGCGAACCACAGATAGGCGCCGGCGTTCCAGCGCAGGGCGTCGCAGAGAGGGCCTTTGTTCTGAAGGGCGTTTCGTGCCTGCTCAGCCCAGGTGGTGTCGTCAGCCCATTCCACGTCGGCGTCGTGACAGCCATGGTCACGGGGGTGCAGGATCAATCGCTCCGCTTTGCCGTTCCGCACCCGGGCCGTGATGCAGGCTCGACCGATGGGCAGGTCGGTGCCTCCTTCCAACCCCTTCACGGTGAGAACATCGGTTTCGCCGGCTTGCTTGAGGGCTTCCCAGGCGCGGGCTTCCGTGGGTGGGTGGACAAAGCCACTCACAAGGAGGTGGTCGCCTTGGTGGGGTGTCCAGAGCAGTTCCAGGCTGGCAATCGGGGGACGCTTGCCCAGTTCTTCGCGGTAGCCGATCAGGGTTTCCGCGATGGGGAAGTGATCCGGTTGGTGAATCAGGGCAAAACCGTTCTGCTGGAACCCGTCTGCAACGTCGCTGATTGGCAGACCTGTGAGGTCGAGATCAAGAAGGCGGAACAGATCAACAGCGGTGACGCCGTATTTGATCGGCATCCGGTCACCGCCCTGCAGAACCACCGGCTGACCACAGGCCAGCAGCACCAGCGCGGTGAGCGGGTAAATCGGCGCAGTACGCGTGCGCCCGTCGTAGGGCATTCCGAAACACAACGGTGCTCGACTGCCAGCGGTGGATTGCAGCACCGGGCCATGGGCTCGGTAGGTGTCGAGCATGCCCGTGAGTTCCTGAGGTTCGGGTCGTCGGATGCGATGGGCAATCAGGAAGGCGCCGATCTGTGCGGGCGTTGCTTCGCCCTGCAGCATCAGCTCCATGGCATCAGCCGCTTCCTCGCGACTCATGCCTTTGCTGGTGTGTTCACCGCTTCCCACCTTGCGCAGGTGCTGCTTGAAGCGGTCGCGGCCGGAGAGAACTGCGCTCGTCAAGGGTCCGGCTCAAGCTGTGATCAGTCTTCAGGAGCGACTGACCCGTCAGGGGTAGCAATTGCTACGAAAGTTCAGGGGCTGCTCAGCCGGGATAGCCCCTCGAAGCTGCCATGGCGTGGATGCTGCGGGTGGTGGCGTCCTTCGGCGTAATAAAGCCGCTCCAGCATCAGGTGCGGAGCGGTGGTTGATGGCAGAAATTGCGCCTGAAGCAGGGTCGCCATGGATTGGAAAAATTGGCTCATTTCAAATTCCTTCATTAGAGATAATTTCACTCGCATCATGGGCCTGTTGGCTGTGCTTGTTGCTTCAAAATGGGCTGTTATTTTGTAGTTGATGCTTCATTGTTAGGTCAGCGTTTGCGCAACAGTTTCTCTGCTGCTGAGACGTTCCAACTTGGAACGCTGTTTTTGAAGCGGCCATAACAACTTTTCGTTCAATCATGACTGTTTCAGCTGTTCCTTCGACCCCGTCGTTGTCAGCTCCTTCACAGGAGACCGTCACCGCCACCTTGATGGCTGCCAAGAAAGCAAAGGGCATGAGCTTTGCCGATTTGGAGTCGGCTCTGGGCCTTGATGAGGTCTGGATTGCTTCCTTGTTCTATGGACAGGCCACTGCATCCAAGGAAGAGGCTGAAAAGCTGGCTGAGCTGCTCTCCCTGGATCCGGCCATCACCGCCGCTTTGCAGGAGTTCCCCACCAAAGGAAGCCTCGATCCGGTGATCCCCACTGATCCCTTGGTCTATCGCTTCTACGAGATCATGCAGGTCTATGGAATGCCTCTGAAAGATGTTATTCAGGAACATTTTGGAGATGGCATCATGAGCGCGATCGACTTCACGCTTGATGTCGATAAAGTGCAGGATCCCAAAGGTGATCGCGTCAAAATCACCATGTGCGGCAAGTTCCTGCCTTACAAAAAGTGGTGAACATTCAACTGTCTTGATTGAAGACATCAAGCCCCGCAACCGCGGGGCTTTTTTATTGGCGGAATTGTTGGCTCAGTTGGGTGCTGGCCATTTTCCGCCGAACGTCGTCATTCAGCTCCTGGCTCAACTCCAGCAGGCAGCGCTGACTTGCAGGTGTGGCGATGCAACCGAGCGCGCGGAAGGCTGCCTCGGCAACAGGCAGAGAACCGTTGCCACAAAGCTCTGCCAGCTTTTCGCTGATCAACACGCCATCGCGGCGTTGCAGAACCCGAATGGCGGCCACAACGACTGGATCGCGAAAATCATTCAACACCTCTTGGCAGAACTGCAGCAGTTCACCGTCGTCGAGGCAGTGGGACCGGAAGCTGAGCAGTTGAAGACCGGCAAGTCGGTGCAGTTGGCCCGGGTGATGCAGGCAATTCACAACCACCGATTCGGGAACTTCGGCCCCCCAGCAGGCGAGAGCCTGCACCACCATCAGGTTGGCGGCTTCATCGTCTGAGGTTTGCTCTAGTTGAGCCAACAACCAATCGCGGGCTTCGCTCTGGTGGCACAGCCCTGCCGCCATCACCAAATCGGGAAGAACCCCGTGGTTGGCGAGGAGGTCTTGGATCACGGGCCAGCCGCGTTCGGCCTGCATGCCCAGTTTTTCGCAGAGGGCTCGCCGCAGATCAACAGAAAGGCTGGGGGAGTAGACCTCCCCCAGCCAAGCGGGCTCCAAAGGAGCGCGTCGAGATCGGGCGAGCCGTTCCCAGAGAACGGCTTCGTCGTTCATGGATGGATCAGCGGGCACCCAGTTCAGCAGCGAGCTCACGCTCCAGCTTTTCATCGTGCTCGGTGGGCAGCACGTTCTCCATCGGAGTGCGATGGGTGCTGTAGAAGAGCATGCCGATGAACACCATGCCGCCCACGATGTTGCCGAGGGTGACAGGGAGGAAGTTCCAGAAGATCACCTTGGTGAAGGGGACGCCTGAACCGAGGATCGGGCCAGCGGTGTGCAGGAACTGGTTCACCACGATGTGCTCCATGCCCATCGATTGGAAGGCGGTGATCGGAAGCCAGCAGGCCAGGATCTTGCCGGGAACGCTCTTGCTCACCAGAGCCATGGTCACGCCCAGGCAAACCAACCAGTTGGCCACAAGTCCGCGCAGGAAAGCGAGGAAGAAGCCCATGCTTCCCAGGGCCTCGTACTTCTTCTCAACGTTGATTTGATTGAGAGCCATGATCTTCTGGGCCACGGCATCCCAGATCGGCGGTCCGACGTTGTCAGCAGCGCCATCCATGGTGCCGCTGGTGAGGCTGATGGCCATGATCACGGCCACAACGGCGGTGCCGATCCAGTTGCCGATCCACACCCACACCCAGTTGCGGAACGTGGCACCCCAGGTGCTCTTGCCGGCCCAGGTGGCCATCGGCAGCAGGGCGAAGTTGCCGGTCACCAGCTCCATGCCGAACAGCACGATGCTGGCGAAGCCGAAGGGGAACAGCAGCGAGCCCACGAAGGGGGCTTTGACGGTGATGCCCACGGTGAGGGCCAGGATCACTGCCAGGCCAAGGATGGCTCCGGAGTAAAAGCCACGAATCAGCAGGTTTTTCACGCTGACCGTTGATTTTTTGCCGCCGGCGGCAATCATGCCGTCGACAAGCTCATTGGGTAGGACGTAGTCCATCAGATGAGATTGAGAGTTGGACGAAGGTTTTGATGTCAGCCGCTGATGCGGTTCATCAGGCGGGAGAACAGATCAGGGCTTCCGCCCTGACGGTTGATGGCGGCTCCATCGCGACCACTGGCGCTGAGCCAGTTGACGAAACGAGAGAACACGTCGTTGCGGTTGGCCATGACGGTGAGGGGGAGTGGTCGATGCGGGGAGCCGTGACTTCAAAAGGAAGCGTCACGGCCACTACAGCGATCAGGCCTTCGGGGTGGCCCCGAACTTCTCGATCAACACCTCTTTGAGAGCGGTCTTGATCTCATCGGCCGGGATCGCCTTGCGGTGGATTTCGCCGACCGTCGGATTGGCACCCTGGGAACCACCGATGGTCATCGTGTAGCCCTCTCCCATCACGCCTTCGCTGTTTTTGGCCTTGGTGCCGGTGAGGCCGATGGCACCCATGTAGGCCTGGCCGCAGGTGTTGGGGCAGCCGGTCCAGTGGATCTTCAGCTCTTCAGGAAGATTGAGCTCTTGGTCGAGTTCCTTGGCTGCTTCCAGGGCTTGGTCTTTGGTGTTGGTGAGCGCGAAGCCGCAGTAGGTGTTGCCGGTGCAGGACACCGTTCCTGCGGAGATGTGACCGGGCTCCAGCGGGAAGCGTTGCACCAGGGCGTCTGCCTTCAGGGCGTCGAGCTTGTCGTTGGGAAGGCCAACGAGGATGACGTTCTGATCTTCGGTGAGACGCACCTCACCACTGCCGTAGTTGAGGCTTGCGGTTGCCAGATCCTGCAGATCCTGGGCGGTCAGGCGACCCACCGGAACGTGCAGTCCGGCATAGGAAAGCCCTTCCTGTTTCTGAGGATGGAAGCCGTAGTGGGAGCGGGGCGTGGTGTTGAACACAGAGCCCGGGTCTGGGGTCAACGGACCGAAGAGTTCTTCCACCTGGCTGCGGAACACGTCGTGGCCCACTTGATCCAGGTAGAGCCGGAAGCGGCCTTTGGGGCGCTTGTCGCGCTCACCGTTGTCACGCCAGAGCCGGATCACGGCATCGGTCATCTTGCAGATTTCCTCTGGCTTCACCCAGGCGTTCAGGGGAACGGCATAGGCGTTCATCTGCGATGACAGAACACCGCCGATCCAGACGCCAAATCCCATCACCCCATCCCGTTCCACGGGGTGGAAAACGATGTCGTTGTGGAGCAGGAAATTGTCCTTTGCACCGGCAACGGCGGTGTTCCACTTGCGGGGCAGGTTGGAATACTCCGGGTTGCCCTGACAGTTGTTGGTGAGGAAGTTCTGCAGCTCGGTGGTGTAAGGCCGCGTGTCGACGATCTCATTGGGATCAATACCGGCGATGGGGTTGCCGGTGACGTTGCGGGGGTTGTCGAAGCCGGATTGGATCGTGCTGAGGCCGGCTTCCTTCAGCCGCTTGAGAATTTCCGGCAGGTCGCCCAGCAGCACACCGCGTAATTGCAGGTTCTGACGGGTGGTGATGTCGCAGCTGCCGTTTTCGCCATAGCGCTCAACGATGGAGCCAACCACCCGCAGCTGATCGGCCGTCAGCACACCATTGGGCACCCGCAAGCGCAGCATGAATTTGCCTGGCGTTTTCGGACGCCAGAACATGCCGTACCACTTCAAACGCAACTGAAGGTCGGTTTCATCCACCTGCTCCCAACCGAGCTCGGCGAATTTTTCAATCTCGCTGCCGACCAACAGGCCATCTTTGGCCGCCTTGTTCTGCTCGATCTTGTTGAGCTTCTTGCCATCCAGGTAAGGCCTGGAGGGAGAGCTAATGGTCATAAGTCGAATAACGATTGGGCGGATTGATTGCTCAGAGACGAGGTGCGAATCAATCGAGATGGCCCGAAGACCGGCAACGCTTCAAAACGAAGGGGAGCGTTGGGTTGACTGAATAAACACTGCGACGGCAACCCTGGTCCGTAACAAAGAGAACACTTTTGGTGTTGGTTGGTCCCAGGGCTTTGTTCTGCCTGATTTGTAATGCCGGCTACATCTGGTGGTTCCCGTGAGGCCGTAAAAGGCAGCCTGCTTTGGCTTCAGTATTGGCGTCCAATTTCGCCAACCATTCGCATCGCTCCGGCCCGGAGCATCTGCCAAACCCGCTTCATCGCAGCGAAGTCTTGGTCGAGTTCGGAGGGTCCGGCGGGGCGGTCGAAGCTTCGGTCGTACCGGTCGTACCGGTCGTACCGAGCCTCCCTGGGCTCATATCCCCGGCTGTACCTCTCGTCTCGGACGTCGAACCGGTCGTCCCGGAAGTCGTGCCGCTCAATCCGTCCGTCCAGCGGCTCCCGGTAGGAGCGGCTGTCCAATGGGGCACGATCAAAACGACGGCGGGGCGCCATGACTCATCCAACGTTCACAACAACCCGATGACATCAGCCGGCATGGTCATCGATCCGTGGCCATTGCTACGGAATGACGCTTCCGATGGGGGGCGGCAAGGGTTGCATCTGGTGGTGCATGGCCGCAGTGGAGGTGTTGTTCCTGAGTGTTTGGCCTCTCTGCCGGACCTTCTGGCTCAGCGGCGCTCAGCGCCCGTGCAGTTGGAGGTGCTGACGGCTGAACAACCCGTATCGGCGCTTCCCCAATCCTCTTGGATCGTTCCGTTGCTGCTGCTGCCTGGGGCGCACGCCCGCACGGATGTGCCGGCGATTCGCAACAGGCTTCGTGGTGCCGGAGCCAGTGTGCGTCTGCTGCCCTTTCTCGGCTCTTGGACCACTTGGTGGAACGCTGTGCTCTCAGCACTGCCGTCGTCTGATCGTGCTGATGCCGTGCTGGTGCACCACCCCTTGCGCCCGGGGGTGGCGGATCGCTTCCTCGCGATGCTGGCGTCTCGCCTGGCTTTGCCGTTGGTTCCCTTTGATGCCTGGCACGCGTTCCAGCAGCGCCACCCCAGGGCTTGGCCACTTCCATTAACCCTCGCGCCAAACCGCATGACGGATGCGTTGAGCGAAGCTGGTGGATTGCCTCCTCTGTTGGAGCATCTCCCCACCCGTCAGGCCCTGATCGATCTGCTTGTTTCTCTGCCGTGACCACCGCTGAACAAACCGGAACCGTTTATCTGGTGGGAGCCGGTCCCGGTGATCCCGAGTTGCTCACGCTGAAGGCGCATCGGCTGCTGAGCCAGTGCGATGCCCTGGTGTACGACTCGCTGGTGCCCGAGGAAGTGCTGGATCTTGTGCCGGCAACCTGCGAACGCCGTTTTGTCGGCAAGCGTCGCGGACATCATTCGGTGCCCCAACCCAGCACCAATGCAGTGCTCGTGGAAATGGCCCAGAAGCACAGCACCGTGGTGCGCTTGAAGGGGGGTGATCCCTTCCTGTTTGGTCGTGGAGGGGAAGAAGCCGCTTACCTGGCGGAGCGAAACATTCCTGTTCAGGTGGTGCCTGGTGTCACCGCTGGCATTGCTGCCCCTGCCTACGCCGGAATTCCCGTCACCCACCGGCGGGCGGGGTCATCGGTGACCTTCGTCACCGGTCATGAGGAAATCGACAAGCGCCGTCCTTCCGTGGATTGGCGCGCTCTGGCTGCGGCCAGTGACGGATTGGTGATCTACATGGGGCTGCACAACCTGCCCCGGATCGCAGAGGAGCTGATGGCGGGTGGTTTGGCTGCGACAACCCCCGTGGCGGTGATCCAGCAGGGCACGGTGGCGGGGCAACGCTGCCTCAAAGCCACCTTGGTCGACGTTGCCGATCAATGCCGAGCCGAAGCCTTCAAGTCACCCTCGATCGTTGTGGTGGGTGAGGTGATTGATCAGCAGGTTGAAGCCTGCATGCCCACACCGGCAGCGGTCACGATGCCGATTCCGTTCTGAACAGCTCCGCTCGATTCCGCTCTATTCCTTCAAGCGAGCTCGGAGCTGGGCCAGGTTGCACGGTCGGGTGTCGGCATCGAGTTGAGCCCGGATGAGCAGGTTCCAAGCGGTGGTCACCGCATCCAGAGATCCCGGCAGCACAAACACGAATGTGCCGTTGGCCACCCCGGCAAGGCAGCGGCTTTGCAGGGTGCTGGTGCCGATGCTCTCGAAGGAGAGCACACGGAACAGTTCACCGAATCCTTCGATGGTTTTGTCCAGCAGCGGTGCCACCGCTTCGGGGGTGCCATCGCGGCCGGTGAGCCCGGTTCCGCCGCTGGTGATCACCACATCAACCCCAGGATCGGCGATCCAGCGGCTCAGTTCACGGCGGATTTGATAGCGATCATCCAGGCAGAGTTGTCGCTCCTGAAGGCGATGCCCCGCGTCTTCAAGGCTGCCCTGCAGCTGATCTCCGCTGCTGTCGTCCGCCAGGGTGCGTGTGTCGGAGATGGTGAGCAGGGCGATGGAGAGGCCCATGGCACAGCGGCGGAGCCCTCGGACGCTAGAACCACTCCAGCTGCCATGGACGTGGTGCTGAAGGTGCTGCTGTTCGCTTCCCTGCGAGAACGCGCCGGTTGGGCCGAGCGTTCCCTTCCCTTCACACCAGGCGTCTCGACGGCCCGTGAGGTCTGGAACCAGCTGGATCTTGGTCCGCTGGAGGGCATCAGCATTGCGGTGAACCAGGAGTTGGTCGGTGCCGATCAGCCGTTGCAGGCCGGTGATGAGCTGGCCTTTCTTCCACCGTTCACGGGGGGGTGAAGCGTGACCGATTGCCGTGTGGAGGTGTGCCCGGATCCCTTTGATCCTTGGCAGCAACTGGCGCTTTGGAGCGGGGATGCCGCGGCCGCGGCGATCTTCATGGGTCGGGTGCGTCCCACCACCATGGATGGCCGGCCTCTGGAGGCACTTGAGCTGGAGCACTTCCCCGGCCTTTGCGAACGTCAGATCACGGCCATGGCGCAGCGCCTGCAGCAGGAGCACCGGACGGGGTCGATTTTGGTGCTGCATCGGGTGGGGAAGCTCGCCCCCGGTGAGCCGATCGTGCTGGTGGCGGTGCAGGCCGATCGTCGTGGGGCGGCGCAGCGCTGCTCGGCCGCCTTGTTGGAGCAACTCAAGCATCAGGCACCGTTCTGGAAGCGGGAGTGGTGCGCTGGTCAGGGCACCTGGCTGGAGGCCAACACGCCACTTTGATCAAGGCGCGGGTGCTGCAGCTGGTAGCCCAGCTGTTTGAGCCGGGTGTTGCGGATCCGCCGGCCCCCTGAACCCGGTTCGTCCTGCCCAAGCCAGCGCACGGGCGCCAGGCCCTGGCGCTGCAGGCTGCGCCTCACCAGGTCCCGCAGCCGAATCGGCTCGTCGTTGACCACATTCACCAGGCCGGCCCATTCAGCATCGAGAGCGGCTTCCAGGGCACCGGCGGCATCCGCCACATGCAGCCAGTTGCTGTAGGCAGCGCCGCTGCCAGGGCGTTCCAGTCCGGCGAGCCCGCGCAGGCGTCGGTCGAGATCGCGGCCAGGGCCATAGAGCGCCCCGAGGCGCAGGATGCACACCCGCCGGCCGCTGATGCCGCTGAGCAGTTGTTCGCTTTCCAGCAGAACATCGCCATGGCCGCGGCCTGGCGCGGGAGGCGTTTGCTCATCCACCCAGTCCCCCGCGGCATCGCCGTACACCGAGCAACTGCCCGTGTAGACGATCTGCTGCAGTTTCGGCAGTTGTGGTAACAGCGACGTCAGGCAATGGAAGCTGTCGACGAAGGTGCGGCGGTAGCCGTTGGCATCCACCTGGCGATCTCCCTTAGGCCCGAGGCAGAACACGGCGCTGCTGCTCTGCCGCAGGGCGTTCCGCAATTGCACGGGGTCTGTGGCGTCGCACAGCTCCACCCGATCGGCCAGGGGGCTGAGTTGCTCCAGCCGTTCGCTGGTGGTGGTGGTCAGCGTCAGCTTCAGCTGGGGGCGTCTTGGTTGCAGCCGCTCCGCCAGAGCGAGTCCCACGTAGCCGCAGCCAACGATCGTTAGGTCCATGGCGGGGATGGCTGTTGGCGCGACCCTAAGGAGATCGACCGTTCCATGCCGTCACGGACATGACTGATCAATGGACCCTCAACCGCCGCAATTTCGCGGGCCATTGGCAGGGCTGTGGCCATTGGTTTGAGCGGGACGGCAGCGGTCGGCTGGATCTGCAGCATCCGACCCGTCGGATCGACCCCACCACCTACGCGATTTCCTTTTCCGATGACGACCACGGGGTGTGGGATGGATCGGGTCTGGCCTTTGCCCCCGGGGGTAAGGCCACCTATCCCATCAGCCGGGCCACCTACAACGCCGGCGGAGGCTGTTGGCAGTTCCCCGGGGCGGGCGGTCAGTCCAGCCGGGGGTTGGATGCCGAGCGTCCCCGCTTCGGCCATGAGATCAACCTGTTCTGCGGTCGTTCCCGCTCGATGCTGGTGATGCTCTGGGAACCGCTTGACGGCGGCTGGCATTTGCAGCGTGTTGGGGCGGTTGGTTTCCGTTGCTTGAACAGCACCGATCCCGAACCCGACCGTCCCGCATGCGGGACACCCGAGGCCCTGCTGGCGCCGGTGCAGGGATGGAGTGGCGAGCGGCAGATGCTCAAGCCGCAGGCGGGGGTGAACGGCCAGGCGGAGGACGCCGCTTCGCTGGTGTTCGATCCAAACCAGCTGTTGCACAACGACTGCTCAGCGGTGATGCCCGACGGCCTGGTGTTCTCGGTGCCCAGTGAGCTCCCCAGTGCGCCCTTCAGCCTCGAGATCGGTGGCCGTCTCGGCGCTGCCCTGTTTCAGCAGATCAGCATCCATTTCGATTCATCGGGCCAGCTCATGACCTGGGAGCGCCGCTGGTTTCAGCCTGATACGGCTTAGAAAATCCGCTGACGAATCAGCTGGGCCCAGAGACGGGTGCCGCTTTCGAGCGGGCCGGCTTCTGCTGGCAGTTCCAGCAGCAGATCGGCCTGTTGCAGGGAACCGATCCGGGACGAGGCCTGCGAGCCATCCACCCGTGCCAGCAGCGTTCCTGCGGCGTTGGTGTCGAGGCGAGCCCGAGCCAATTCCGGCCGTCCCGGTCGGCGGGACAACGGGTCGGCCAGTTCCACCATCATCCGGGGGAACAGTTCCGGTTCGCTCTGGCCCTCCAGAACCTGCAGGGCGGGCCAGAGCAGTTGCAGTGCGGTGACCGCCGCCGCCACGGGATTGCCCGGCAGACCGAAAAATGGCACGCCTTCGCCGATGCTGCCGAAGGCGAAGGGGCGCCCCGGGCGTAGGAACAGTTTCCAGAAGTCCACGGCACCCAGCTCCGCCACCAGTGGTCGGATCCAATCGGTGTCGCCAGCGGAGACGCCGCCGGTGCTCACCACCACGTCGCAGTCATGGGCCAGATCCAGCAGGGCCTGGCGCAGGGCGTCGGGTTGATCGGCCACCACCCGTCGCTGGGTCACCGATTGCCCGAGAGCCCGGAGCATCGTCTCCAGAAGCGTGCCGTTGCTCTCCCAGATGGCACCGGGTTGCCGCGCTGTTCCGGGTGGCACCAGCTCGTCCCCGCTGATCAGCAGCCCGATGCGGGGTTGCTGAGCAACGGTTAGGGCGGCGATGCCGCAGCCGGCGAGGCGTGCGAGATCGGCCGCACCAAGGCGCTCTCCAGCGGCCAGCAGCAGGTCTCCCGGTCGGCATTCCTCATCCTCGGGGCGAATCCAGGGACGATCCGACGCCTCTTTCACCAGCTGGAGGCTGGTGCCGTCCACGCTGATTAGCTCCTGGGGCAGCACCCAGCTGGCACCGTCCGGCATTGGAGCGCCGGTGAGGATGCGGATCGCATCGCCGGTGGCCAGGGTTCCGTTGAAGGGCTGGCCGGCAGCGGAGCGTCCCTTCAGCTGCCAGGTGTCCCCAGGTTCGGGCTGGTGGCTCTGACCCAAGGCGTAGCCGTCCATGATCGAGGCCCGAAACCCCGGTACGGCCGCGCTGGCCAGTACATCCGCAGCGCTCACCCGGCAGAGGGCCTGCTGCAGCGGCACTGTGTTGCTGGCTGTGATCGGCTGAAGCGCCGCAAGAACCCGTCGACGTGCCTCTTCGAGTGGTAGCCCTTCGCGTCCGTAGGGCTCAGCGTTTCCAGACACCGTTCCGCCCTCCTTCTTTGAACTCCAGCTGGATCGCCTCGATTGTCATGGCTGGATCAACCGCCTTGAGCATGTCGTAGAGGGTCAGCAGCCCCACGGACACGGCCGTCATCGCTTCCATTTCCACCCCGGTCTGGCCTGTGGTGCGGCAACGGCAGTGGAGCACCAGGCCAGGAAGGGAGGCGTCGGCGTCGATCGACACATCCATGCCACTGAGTGGCAGCGGATGGCACAGGGGAATCAGCTCCCAGGTGCGTTTGGCCGCCTGGATCGCTGCCACTCGGGCGACCGCCAGCAGATCTCCTTTTGGTGTCTCGCCCCGCTGGATCAGGCCGAGGGTTGTGGCGTCCATGCGAATGGCCCCACGGGCATGGGCTTCGCGGTGGGTGGCCGGACGGTCCCCCACGTCCACCATGTGAACCTCGCCTTGCTGGTTCAGATGACTCAGGTTTTGCGTCATTCGATCAAGCTGACAACACCGCTGTTGAGTTGGAAACAACCCACCACCAGTTTCAGCGCACCGCTGGCTTTCGCATTGGCCAGAACGGTGCTGCGTTGAATCAAGGTGGAGGCGCTGGCGCGGGCGTTGCGCTTCACGGCGTCCTCGAGATCGCTGCTGCCGTTGATGTTCTCCCGGATGGGTTGGATCAGCCGGTCCAGGGAGGGGGTCAGCGGGTTGGTGTCCATCGCCGCCGTCACGGCTCCGCAGCCACTGTGTCCCATCACCATCAGCAGCGGCGTCTTGAGAACGCTGACGCTGTATTCAACGGAGGCAATGGCTTCGGTGAATGCGGTGTTGCCGGCGTTGCGGATCACGAACAGTTCGCCAGGGGTGGTGTCGAACACCCAGCTCGGCGAAACCCGTGAATCAGAGCAGGTGAGCACGGTGGCCCAGGGATGTTGGCTGCTGGCCAAAGTCCTGGGGGAGTTGAAGCAGCGCGGGTCGGGATCCGCGGTTCGGTGCGTCGTTCCGTTGTTTTGATTGGCCTGGCGCCAGGCCTCGGCAAATCGGCGGTTCCCCGCCATCAGGGCCTCGAGCGGATCATCCGGGGTACAGAACCCCTCCTCTGCTGCCTCGACGGGGCGCGCTTGGATCAGGGCGGCCAA
>Ga0189284_100523_pt1 | contig 14285 bp, 15 predicted proteins | sample N32C7minimetaG_FD_130314 | JGI IMG/M metagenome (GOLD analysis project Ga0189284, IMG submission 130314) | Marine microbial communities from the Costa Rica Dome - N32 C7 mini metaG | ecosystem: Environmental > Aquatic > Marine > Oceanic > Photic zone | place: Costa Rica: the Eastern Pacific...
CTGCTTAGTCCTTAAAACCTAACCTTGAGACTTCTGCTTCAGGGCTCGCTGCACCTGGTAGGCGAAGAAATTTCGCCTTCACAGCCTCCCAATTAATCCTTGCAGGTCTCGCATCTTCTCTTTCTTCAGCACCACAGCAAGAAGGCGTCTGCCTCGCTCTGGAACCTGATTGGTTGCCCGTAACCCTCCAACAGAAGGCATGGATGGCAGCTGCCTGACGCTTCTGCTCTGCTCTCACCCTCAGTGCCTCCAGCAGACACACCTGCTTGCCCTCCACGAGCGGCTGATTGCCATCAGGCTGCGGTCAAAGCTGCCCTGCTGGTAGTCGCTCCAGATCTGGGCACTGATCGCCTGTGCCCTGGCAACAGCGACAGGGTCACTCCAACGACCCAAGCGGTTGATAAACGCATCCCGTCCATCAATCCGCACCCTCACCTGAAGGCTTCCGTTGTTATTCCGCAGGGAGGGAGGCTTCTTCACGGGAAGTCCGCGTCTGATGCCTGGGCTAGAGCCGCCTCCAACACCAAGCCAAGGCAACCGGGTGCACCCGTAGCTCTTCGTAGCTGGGGGGCTCGGAGAAAAATCTGGGCGTGGCTTGGGAGTTGGCTTGGAGATCCAGGGCGACCACTGAAACTTCAAGCCCAGCCAGTGCTCCTTTACCTCAGGGCTCGCTTCACGCAGTGGTGGATGCCGTAGCTGACATACACATAAAACCGCCCTGGCTCACCGAACAGGGTCTCGTTCTGCGGTGAGCGGCGGCGGCAGCCGTGACAGGCAGGTTCATCCTGTGAATACGCCTCGGTTTCCACAATCACGCCCCACAACACCCCTCCATCGCTCTGGCGTTTCACCAATCTGCAACCCACCAGATCGGGACCCACGGTCTGAGCCGGACGGGCAAAAAAATTGAGCGGAAGCGAAACGAAATCGATGACAGGCTGCCGGCTGGCGGCCACGCTTGTTCCAGCTTGAACTTTGCAGGCTGTGGACAGCAACCTCCAGGCACGACGTGATGGGGTGTTTCTGGTGCTGGCGGGTTTGTTCCTCGGAACCCTCGGCATGCTCAACATCCTGGGCCTGACGCGCTTCCTGCAACTGGGCAGCATCGGCGGCTGGCCGATCGTGGTGGCCGTTGGCGCACTGCCTTACCCGATCACGTTCCTCTGCACTGACCTGATCAGCGAACTCTGGGGAGAGCAGAAAGCCAATCAAGTGGTGTGGGTCGGGCTGCTGCTCAACGGCTGGGTGCTGCTGATCCTCTGGCTGGGGGGCGTTCTGCCGGGCATGAGCGGCAGCGATGACACCACCTTTCGCACCATTCAGCAGCTCAGTTTCGGTTCGGTTGGCGCCTCGATGGTGGCTTACCTCACGGCGCAGTTCGTGGACGTGCGGCTGTTCCATTTCTGGAAACAGCTCACCAAAGGCAAGGCGCTCTGGCTGCGCAACAACGGCTCCACCCTGGTGAGCCAGTTGGTGGACACCAGTGCAGTGGTGCTGATCAGCCATTACGGCGCCCATGTGCTGCCTGTGCAGCCGGAACGGTCCGTGCTGCCCCAGCTGATCAGCTTCATTGGCAGCGGGTACCTGTTCAAAGTGCTGGCGGCGTTGACCGACACGCTTCCCTTCATCTGGCTCACGGGATGGCTGCGGGAGTGGCTGGACATTCCTGAAGAGGAAGGCGAACTCACAACAGAAGCCCCGTCATCGATGCATGAAGGGCGCATCCCCTCCAAACTGAGATGAGTTCAGGCCAGGTGATGGACGCAGCCACCTCCAGCTTCAACCTCGGCACTGTGCTTCTTGCCAGCATCGTGCTGTTCCCCTTGGCCTGCCTGTTCTTCGGAACCCGCGGCGGCTACTACAACACCGATCAGTACGACGGCAACGGCACCGCCCACTGATCGGCTGGAGTTGAGCGATCATCAGGTCACTGGTTCAGCCTGAATGACCGCTGCAACTCCCGGTCCTGTCGACAGCACGGACGCCATTCGCCTCGCCCTGCGCAGTTGGCCTGAAGTGGAGAGCTACCTCCAAGGCTGCAAGGGGGTGATCATCCCCCTGGGATCCACCGAGCAGCACGGTCCCACGGGCGCCATCGGCACAGACGCCCTCACCGCAGAAGCGGTGGCCCTTGAGGTGGGTCGTCGCACCGGCGTTTTGGTCACCCCAGCTCAAGCCTTTGGCATGGCGGAACACCACCTTGGTTTCGCGGGAACGATGAGCCTGCAGCCAGCAACGCTTCTGGCCGTTCTGCACGACCTGGTGTTGTCCCTGGGCCGGCATGGCTTCGAACGGGTGTTCGTGATTAATGGCCATGGCGGCAACATTGCAACGGCCAAAGCCGCCTTTGCCCAGGCCCACGGCACCGCCGCCACCCGCAATCTCCCCGTTGCCCCGCAGCTGCGTTGTCGGCTGGCCAACTGGTTCATGGCCGGCCCCGTGATGCGCCAGGCGCGCGATCTGTATGGCGACAAAGAAGGCCATCACGCCACGCCCAGCGAAATCGCTGTCACCCTCGCCATGGAGCCGAGCCTGCAGAGCAAGCAGCGACCGCTGCCCGACCCCGCGCCAGCAGGCCCCATCCATGGACCGGACGACTTCCGGCGCCGTCACCCCGATGGACGCATGGGGTCCCACCCCTCCTTGGCCACCGCCCAGCACGGTGAGGCCTTGCTGGAGACAGCCGCCACCGCGTTGAGCGAGGATCTGCGCACGTTCCTCGGCGAGTCATGAGCCAGATTTCCAGCGACGACGTCCGCAAAGTGGCCCAGCTCGCCCGACTTGATCTACCCGAGGACAAGATTGCGACCTACACCAGTCAGCTGGAGTCCATCCTCGAGTACGTGGGTCAGCTCCAGCAGGTGGACACCGAAGGCGTTCCGGAAACCACGCGAGCCGTGGAGGTGACCAACGTCACCCGGGCCGATGGCGTGGAGCCGACCCCCGTTCGGGAAGACATCCTCAACCAAGCACCCCAGAGAGAGGGGGACTTCTTCCGGGTTCCGAAAATCCTGGCCGACTGAACCCAAATCAGCGGGACACCCAACGCTTGGGCTCGGTTTTGATCGCGATGCGATCAACAAAACCGAGCCAGTGGCGACGCAGCCCCCGACCGGGCATGAAACGGGCTGCGCGCCTCATCTTCCCGCTGCGGCGCTTGTGGCTGCGCACGCCCACAAGGATGTCGTAGAGGAAGTTGTAACCATCCCGGCGGGTCTCAAAAATGCCCAACCGTTGGGGAGATCCCTTGGCATCGAGCAGAGGCTTGGTGGCCTCGTAGGCCGGTTTGTATTCGAACCAGGGAATGGATGGCCAGAGGTGATGAACCAGGTGATAGTTCTGCCCCATGATCAGCCAGTTCATCAGCCTGCCTGGATAGATCCGGGCGTTCGTCCAGCGATTGCGGGAGGTGAACGGCCGATGCGGGAGGTAGTCGAAGAACAAACCCAGCGTCACGCCCACCATCAGGGCAGGGGCAAACCAGCAGTTGAAGATGAACGGCAGGAAGTCAAAGCGTGCCGCCGCCAGCACAATCACCACAAAAATGCTGCGCTCCAGCCCCCACTGCATCAACTCCCAGCGGCGCCAGAGGCGACGCTGAAAGAAAAACCACTCGTGATAGAAAAATCTCGGGGCGATCAGCCAGAGCGGCCCGAACGTGCTGACGATGTGGTCCGGGTCGTTCTTCGGGTCATTCACATGGGCGTGATGCTCAAGATGCACCCGCGTGAACACGGGAAAGCTGAACCCGAGCAACAGCGCCGAGCCATGGCCCATGGCCTGGTTGATCCATCGATTGGGATGGGCTGCGTTGTGGCAGGCGTCATGAATCACCGTCCCTTCCAGATGCAGCGCAAGAAAGCCCGTGCACAGCAGCACCGGCAGGGGCAAGGCCGCCACAAACCAGCCCCAGATGGTCAGAGCCGCCAGGGCATAACCGCCTAGGAAGAGGCCAACGGTGGGGTTCCAGAAGGCCGGCGGGTCAACGAATTCGCGCGGAACCGAGCGATAGCCCATTCCGACCGGACGAGGCTGCTGTTGTTGAGCAGTGCTCTGATGCATCCGGAGGTCAGGCAACAGGTCTGTAACGATCCCGAACCACGGTAGGGAAAGGAATGCCCACCGGGGGACTTGAACCCCCACGACCAAAGCCACTGGTACCTAAAACCAGCGCGTCTACCAATTCCGCCAGGTGGGCAACGCCCCGACTTTAGAGATCGCACCAGAATGGGAGCAGACCGCCACACCTCGGATGCTTGCGACCCTCAGCGGCGATCTCTGCCTCCTGCTCGGCCTGGCACTCCTGTTGCTTCCCCTTCTGGCCGTTGAACTCAGTCGTCCCCGCGATGGTGTTTGGGGCGCGGTGGTCTTGCTGCTGGGTCTCGTTCTGGTCACCAGCACAGACCGTCTACGGGGAGCGCCGATGCTGGCGGTTCTCTGCGCCGGCCTGTTGATCGCACGCTTGGGATCCGAGGTCGGACAGGCCCGCTGGAACAGCCTCAGCGAAACCGAGCAGCAGCGGTTCACCTCGCTCGATCATTGGCGCACCAGCCTTCAACAACTGTTGATCACTACGGGCCGAGTGGGCGAAGGCATCAGCGGCATTGCCAAACAACTCAAACCGGCCGGGAAATCAGGGGTTACGGGCAAAAAATGGGTGCGTCCCGAGTCCCCCGAAACCACTGACGCAAGCGACACCGAATCAGCCGAAGCCGCCAAGGTCACATCTCCAGAGGGCGAAGACTGATAATCCCGAGGCCAGAGCAGGGACCCCGTGAGCAAGGAGACGCGCGACGCCGCCGCTGAGGAACGCCCCTCCTACAAACACACCCTCAATCTGCTGCAGACGGGATTCGGCATGCGCGCCAATGCCGTCCAACGCGAACCTGAACTGCAGGGCTTCTGGAAAGACCACGGCATCGACGGCGAGCTGGGCCTGAACAACAGCGGCCCAACCTTCACCCTCCATGACGGCCCGCCCTACGCCAACGGTGCGCTGCACATGGGGCATGCCCTCAACAAGGTGTTGAAGGACGTCATCAACAAATATCAGGTACTGAACGGGCGGCGAGTGCGCTACGTACCGGGCTGGGACTGCCACGGTCTGCCGATCGAGCTCAAGGTGCTGCAGTCGATGGATCAGGAGCAGCGCAAGGCGCTGACACCGATCAAGCTGCGCAAAAAGGCTGCCGCCTACGCCCGCAAACAGGTGGATGGCCAGATGAAAGGCTTCCAGCGCTGGGGCATCTGGGCGGACTGGGAGGAGCCGTATCTGACTCTGCAAAAGGAGTACGAATCGGCTCAGATTCGGGTGTTTGGCGAGATGGTGCTCAAGGGGCACATCTACCGGGGTCTGAAACCAGTGCACTGGAGCCCAAGTTCACGCACCGCTTTGGCCGAAGCGGAACTGGAGTACCCCGACGGCCACACCAGTCCCAGCGTCTACGCCGCCTTCCCAGCCGTGGAGCTTCCAGCGGCGCTGCGGGATGCACTCAAGGCCGAGGGCCTGGACCTGCCCACGGATACGGACGCCCTTGGGAAGGCCCTGCAGGTGGCGATCTGGACCACCACCCCCTGGACGCTGCCGGCCAACCTGGCGGTGTCGGTGAATGAAAGGCTCGAATACGCCCTGGCCGACGACGGTGAAGGCCGACTGCTGCTGGTGGCTGCCGATCTGATCGAGACGCTGAGAGGCACCCTGGCGCGCCCACTGAGCCGGCGCGCCACCGTCAAAGGTGCTCTGCTCGCTGGGCTGACCTACCGCCACCCGCTGCTGGATCGCACCAGTCCGGTGGTGATCGGAGGCGATTACATCACCACCGAATCAGGCACAGGCCTCGTGCACACCGCACCTGGTCACGGCGTCGACGACTTCCACACCGGCCAGAAGAACGGCCTGCCGGTGCTCTGCCCTGTGGACGAAGCCGGCAACCTCACGGACGAGGCCGGGCCGTTCGCGGGCCTGAATGTGCTCAAGGATGCCAACCCCAAGATCATTGAGGCGCTGGAGTGCGCCGGGGCCCTGCTCAAGCAGGAGGCCTATGGCCACCGCTACCCCTACGACTGGCGCACCAAGAAACCCACCATCTTCCGAGCCACGGAACAGTGGTTTGCCTCCGTGGAAGGGTTCCGTCAACAGGCCCTGGATGCGATCGCCGCCGTGGAGTGGACCCCTGCCTCCGGTCGCAACCGGATCGAATCGATGGTCAAGGAGCGGGGCGACTGGTGCATCTCCCGTCAGCGCACCTGGGGGGTGCCGATTCCCGTCTTTTATCACCGCAGCAACGGCGAGGTGCTGCTGAACGCCGACACCCTGGAGCACATCCAGGCGTTGATCGCCGAGCACGGTGCCGACGTCTGGTGGGAGAAAGACGAAGCGGATCTGCTGCCGCCCGCCTACGCCGACCAGGCCGATCAGTGGCGCAAGGGCACCGACACCATGGACGTGTGGTTCGACTCCGGCTCAAGCTGGGCTGCCGTCGCCAGCCAGCGGGACAACCTGAGCTATCCCGCCGACCTGTACTTGGAAGGGTCCGACCAGCACCGCGGCTGGTTCCAGAGTTCACTGCTCACCTCTGTTGCCGTGAATGGCCACGCTCCCTACAAGCGGGTGCTCACCCATGGCTTCGCCTTGGATGAGAAGGGCCGCAAGATGAGCAAATCCCTCGGCAACGTGGTCGACCCGATGGTGATCATCGAGGGGGGCAAGAACCAGAAACAGGAACCGCCCTACGGCGCCGATGTGCTGCGGCTCTGGGTGAGCTCGGTGGATTACTCCGCCGATGTGCCGATCGGAGCGGGGATTCTGCGCCAGCTGGCCGATGTGTATCGCAAAGTGCGCAACACCAGCCGCTATCTGCTGGGCAACCTGCACGACTTCAATCCGGCAACCGACGCGATCCCGATTGCGGAACTGCCGTTGCTGGACCGCTGGATGCTGCAGCGCACGGCCGAGGTGATGGACGACATCACAGAAGCCTTCGAAGGTTTCGAGTTCTTCCGCTTCTTCCAGCTGCTGCAGAACTTCTGTGTCACCGATCTGTCGAACTTCTACCTCGACATCGCCAAGGACAGGCTCTACGTGAGTGCCCCCGCCGACCAGCGCCGGCGCAGCTGCCAGACCGTGATGGCCCTGATCATCGAACGCCTGGCCGGACTGATCGCCCCTGTCTTGTGCCACATGGCCGAAGACATCTGGCAGAACCTGCCTTACCCCGTGGAGGAGACATCGGTCTTCCACCGCGGCTGGCCGAAGGTCCCAACCGAGTGGCGTGATGCTGCTCTCAGCGCTCCGGTACAAGAGCTGCGGGAGCTCCGCGCCGCCGTCAACAAAGTGCTTGAAGATTGCCGCGGCCGTCAGGAACTTGGCGCGTCGCTTGAGGCAGCCGTACGGATTGACGCCCGCCGTCCGGAACTCCAGGCCGCTCTCTCCTGGCTGAGTGAGACGGGGGATCCCGAGGTAGACGGTCTGCGGGACTGGCTGCTGGTCTCACAACTGCAGATTGGCGGCGAGCCCTGGGCCGAAGTGCTGGCCAGCCAGGACGACGAGCTCGCATCGATCGAGGTGAGCCGAGCGCGGGGAACCAAATGCGAGCGCTGCTGGCACTACGAGGGGGATGTGGGTCAGCACCCGGAACATCCCCACATCTGTGGGCGCTGTGTTGGGGTTCTGGAACGCCGGACTCACCAGTTGGCCTGAGCCAGGAGATCGTTCGGCGGCATCGGTCCAGCCAGGACAACCTCTTGACCTGGCGACAAGGGCCCCTGCAGCAGCTCAGCCTCATCGAGGCTGGTTCCCTCAGGGAGAACGGAGGCATCAGGGTCAAAGGCGGTTGGATGGGTGGTGCTGCTGCTGAACCCACGGAAGATCAGCAACTCAAACGGCTCATCCACGACCTGACCCCGTAGGCGGACAACTCGCTGGGGCTGAACACGCGTTCGCTCTTCCAGGGCCTGAACCAGCGCCTGGTCAGTCATCAGAAATCCCCCGCCACGCGGCCGTAACGGGGCAAACGCACCAACAGCCACTGCAGCAAACCAGCCAGATAAGCCACCAGGGCGACGTACCCCACAAAGGCAGCAACGGCCTCGGTCCACAAACCACCGAACAGAAAATTGAACACCGTGGCCGCAAGACCATGGATGCCCTGAGGAGCTTCCAGCCAGGTGAGGCATGCCGGGGACTCCAGCTGTTGCATGCAGCCCAAACCCGTCACGCTCATGCCCAGGCTGATGAGAGCAAACCCACTGAATGCCCAACGCCACACCTTCACGGCAAGGGGCAGCGGACGCCAGAGCGGCTGGTCGGCCAGCTCCTCATTGATGTCGACCCAGAACCACAGGCTGATCACCATCAACACCGGTGCGACAACCGCCATGGCGTAGCCCAAGGGCCGCTGATCCGTCAGCAGCAAGAGGCTGATCGCCATCAGGCTGGCCACTTTCCAATAGATCCCGAGCAGCCGAAGCACCAACGGCTCGCGACGCCAGGACGACCAGATCAACAGGACCAGAGGCACGCCAACGGCGAAGGTGGCGGCCAGGCGATAGGTCAGCCACACCAGAGCGCGGTACGTGAGCTCGTTCACTGGGGACTGTCACAGTGCCGCCATTATCAACGTCCCGAGCTGTGCTCCAGGGTTGATAAGGTCCGCTTCATGGCACCGTTCGCACCGTTCAGCTGGTTTCGCTCCGGGGGCGCTGAAGCCAGTTGCCGGACAGGGTTGTCTGGCAAAGCGTCCCTGGATGAAGCCGTAAGGGATGTGGTCGAGCAACTGGGCCGATCCAAGGGCGAAGCCGATCTCGCCCTAGTCTTCACCTCCACGGGTTACGCCACCGACCTGCCGCGGCTGCTACCAATGCTTCGCGCCCAGATCAGCGCGAAGCATTGGATCGGATGCACCGGTGGCGGCGTGGTGGGCACCCGCGGCGACGGAAGCGCCGCGGAACTGGAGCAGACACCTGCTTTGAGCGTGACGCTGCTCTCCCTGCCGGGGGCATCGATCGCCACTCAACACCTGAGCATCGAGGAGCTGCCTGATCTGGATGGAGCCGCCCAGCAATGGCAAGACTGGGTTGGCATCACCCCCGAGGCTGCCCGCAGCCAGATCCTGCTGATCGACCCCACCAGCAGTGGAATCAATGACCTGATCAGCGGGCTGGACTACGCCTATCCGAGTGCCGAAAAGATTGGCGGCATCGCAGCACCCCACAACAGCCCGCACGGATCGTTGCTGCTGGATGACCAGGTCGTCACCGGCGCAGTGGTGTGTTCCATCGGGGGAAGCTGGCGGCTCGAAACCGTTGTGGCCCAGGGATGCCGCCCCATCGGCCCGGTCTTCTCAATCGAGCAGGTGCAGCGCAACGTGTTGCTGGAACTCAGTGATGGCAGCACCAAGGCCAGCCCCATCAATTGCCTGCAACGGGTTCTGGCGGACCTCAGCGAACGGGAGCGCGAACTGGTGCGTCACTCGTTGTTCCTCGGTGTGGAACGTAGCAGCCTGCGGCTGAACGCCAACGGAGCAGCCTCGGAAGCGAGTGCCTTCCTGATCCGCAACCTGATCGGAGTCGATCCCAACAATGGCGCCGTGGCCGTTGCAGAGCGGGTGCGCGCCGGCCAAAACGTGCAATTTCACCTGCGCGAAGCAACGGCCTCCCAGGACGAAGCCGTTGCCCTGCTAACGGCAGCGACAACTGATTCTGACGACACGGTCCACTTCGGACTGCTCATGGCCTGCCTGGGACGGGGGCAGGGGCTGTTTGGTCGAGCCGATGGCGACATCAGCCTGGCGCGTCAACTAATGCCAGACCTGCCTGTGGCGGGAGCGTTCTGCAACGGTGAGATCGGACCCGTCGGCGGGACAACACATCTGCATGGCTACACCGCCTGTTGGGGCTTGCTGCGCAAGGACCCCGACAGCTCCTCCGGCAGTGGCTCTGACAATCTCGATTGAACCGGATCGCACCGCTTCAGAACCTTGCGTCAGCACGTCAATCCCCTCAGCAGCTTCTTCCAGTTGCCGCTGGAATTACCACCACCCGAGCAGCTGTTTCGCGTTCCTGATCAGCCGATCCACCTTGATATCGGCTGCGCCCGTGGACGCTGCCTGCTGGGCTTGGCCGAGCGTGATCCCCACTGGAACCATCTCGGCGTTGAAATCCGCCGACCGCTGGTGACGTCTGCCGATCAAGACGCGCTCGCCTCGGAGCACGGCAATGTTCGGATCCTGTTCTGCAACGCCAACATCAGCCTGGAAGGCTGGATGAAGGCCCTGAGGCAGGACCGACTGCAGCGGGTCTCGATCCAATTCCCCGATCCCTGGTTCAAACGCAGGCACCACAAGCGCCGGGTCCTGCAGCCGGCGCTTCTGCTCGCCATCGCAACAGCCCTGCAGCCCGGCCGTGAGCTGTTTCTGCAGAGCGATGTTCTGGACGTAATTGAGCCGATGGTGGCTCTCACCGAACTCAGCGACTGTTTCGACCGCCCCGCCGAGGACCAACGTCCCTGGCGCGCCAGCAACCCGCTTTCGGTTCCCACGGAACGGGAGCGCTACGTGCTTGAGCAAAACCTCCCCGTCTACCGGGTGCTCTATCGCCGGAACCAGAATCCACTTCCTTCCGTGTCAGATCTGGAACAGCGCTGGCAGGAGATCGATAATCCGGCGGAAGCACTCACCACCTGAAGCCCCACGATGGCCTCTGCGGATGCAACCCAGACGGCAAGCAGTGGGGCCCTGTTGGTGCGCTGGCAGGGGGTGATCACTCCGGATCAGGCGGTGCCGAAACGCCTTGAAAGGCTGGCGGGACTCCTGCTGCTGGCCTTGTTCACGGGTCTTCCTTTCTTCACACGCACAGGCCTGGCCCTGGTGATTGCAGCCTGCGGCGTTCTGTGGCTGCTCTGGTGCCTCTGCAGTCCGCCACCTCAGCGAGTCGGAACCATCTCGCGCTGGCTGATGCTTTTTCTGGCCATTGCGATTGTGGCCACGGGGTGTTCTCCAGTTCCAATCGCCGCCAGCAAAGGCCTGATCAAACTGCTCAGCTACCTGGGCGTTTATGCCTTGCTCTGCAAGCTGCTGCTGAGCAACAGCCGATGGTGGAACTGGCTGATCGCCGGACTGCTGAGTGGCGGCCTCTTCAGCAGTGTTCTGGCTTTGCGACAGCTGTATGCCTCCAGCGAGGCACTGGCGGGCTGGGCCGATCCGAATTCCATCAGTGCCGGCACCGTTCGGATCTATGGCCCCCTGGGAAACCCCAACCTCCTGGCGGGTTACCTGCTGCCGCTGATTCCCTTCGCAGCGATCGCACTGGTGCGCTGGCGTGGGGTGGGAGCCCAGCTGTTTGCCGGAACCACATTGGTGTTGGCATCAACAGCCACGCTGTTCACCTACAGCCGCGGCGGCTGGCTGGGAATGGTTGCTGCCGGTGCCGTGCTGCTGTTGTTGCTGCTGCTGCGCTGGACACGCCACTGGCCTCCGCTTTGGAGACGTCTTGTGCCTCTGGCCGTGCTGCTGGTTGGAGCCGCTTGCCTTGTGGTGGCGGCCACCCAGATCGATCCGATCCGCACGCGCATCACCAGCCTGCTGGCGGGACGGGGGGATAGTTCCAACAACTTCCGCATCAACGTCTGGATGGCGGCCATCCAGATGGTGCAAGACCGTCCCTGGCTGGGCATCGGCCCTGGCAATACGGCGTTCAACAGCATCTATCCCCTGTATCAGCAACCGAAGTTCAACGCCCTCAGTGCCTACTCCGTTCCCTTGGAAATCCTGGTGGAAACCGGCATTCCCGGGCTGCTGGCCTGCCTGGGATTGCTGGCCAGCTGCCTGAGGCAGGGCCTCAAGCAGCTCAATGCCGATGCTCCAAGCGCTTTGGCATCCATCGCCAGCCTCGCTGCCATCGCTGGCCTGCTGATGCAGGGCAGCACCGACACAATTTTCTTCCGCCCCGAAGTGCAGCTGATCGGCTGGTTTGCTCTTGCCAGCCTGGTGAGTCGACCCAGGGAATCATGAGACTGCTCGCTGGATTCGATGCCGGACAGACGCACACCCGCTGCCGCCTCAGCGTGGTTCAGAACGACATGCACCAGCCTGTTGGAGAAGGCGAGGGCCCCGGAGTCAGCCACCTGGATGCCCCCCAGGGTGAACGTCGTTTCCTCGAGGCGATCAGCACCAGTGCGCAACAGGCCCTGAAAAATCATCCCGATGGCGTGATCCAGGCGGCCGTTGTGGGAGCCAGCGGCATCGAACACGGAACAGCGTTGCAACAGCGTGCTGAACGTTTGGTGGGGCAAGCCCTGGCCATCGGTGATGACACAGGCTTGACCAAGGTGCTGGTCACTGGAGACGAACGCACCGCCTTGCGAGGTGCGATCCCTGAAGGCGCAGGAATCCTGGCGATCAGCGGCACCGGAATGATCGTGCTGGGCCGAGACGAGAAGGGCCATGAACACCGCTGTGGCGGCTGGGGATGGCTGCTCGATGGAGCCGGCTCGGCCTTTGATCTGGGCCACCAGGGATTGCAGCTGACCCTGCGCATGGCCGATGGACGCCTGCCCGACCATCCGCTGCGCCTGCAGATCTGGAATCAGATGGGCTGCGACAGCCACGCCGCAGTGAAAGCCCGGGTGGTGCAGCAGGACTTCGGCACGGCTGACTTTGCAGCCTTGGCTCCACTGGTGGTGGAAGCCGCAGCCAAGAACTGCCCTGGCGCGGAGGAGATCGTTCAGGGATCGGCAGCAGCCCTCTCCCGCTGCATCAGCACCGTGGCCCAGCAGCTTTCCCTGCGCTCCCCCCTGGTGGTCTGCCATGGAGGAGCCGTCACCCGTCTCCAGGGGTTCCGCACAGCCGTGCAACAGGCCATCCATCAGTCGATTCCCGAAGCCCGATGGGGCAAAGCCAGGGGCGATGCCTGTGATGGCGCCCTCTTGATGGCCGCGGGCTTAAGCCTCAGGCCGCGTTGAGATGATCCTCGGCAACGGCGGCCAGATGCCCCGTCCAATGCTCCACAGCGTCCGACTGCTCGGCTTCCACCATCACCCGCAAGACGGGCTCTGTACCACTGGCCCGCACCAAAATGCGACCGGTCTCACCCATCGACTGCTCCGCTGAAGCAATGGCGTCGGTGAGAGCAGTGCAAGCGCTCCAGTTCTTACGGCGCAAACGGTCGATCACCCGCACATTGACCAATTTCTGCGGGTAGGCCTGAAAACTGCGGTCCAACCAATCGCTGAGGCTGATGCCCTGGGCATGGCACAAGGTGGCCAACTGAACGGCGGTCAGAACACCATCGCCACACAGCCCATGGGAGGCGGAAAGGATGTGGCCGGATTGTTCTCCACCGAGGCCCGCGCCACTGGCCACCATCGCGGCATGGACGTGCTGATCTCCCACCGGCGTGCGATCAAGGGTGCCGCCCCGCTGCTGCCAGGCACGCTCGAAGCCAAGGTTCGACATCACAGTGGCCACCAACCGCTGATCGGGGAGCGCCTGCTGCTCCTGCAGCACGGATCCCCAGAGAAACAGCACGTGGTCGCCGTCGATGATCCGGCCGCGGCCGTCCACCGCCAGCATCCGATCGGCATCACCATCAAAGGCAAAACCCATCGCCGCTCCGCGCTCGATCACAGCCCGTTGCAGCGGTTCCAGATGGGTTGACCCGCAAGCCACGTTGATGCGGGAGCCATCGGGTTCCCCATGGAGCACGGTGAGATCAGCCCCCAGGGCACGGAAGGCATCGGCACCGCACGCCGTCGCGGATCCCCAGCAGAGGTCCAAAACGATGGGAACGCCATCCAGTCGCCGTTCAGCCACCGATTGCTGCAACACCTCTCTGTAGCCATCCAGGAGATCGGCGCTGGATCGCGCCACACCGCAGCGGAATGTTGCTTGCTCAGCCATGGGCGTCTGCCCCTGCAGACCGGCTTCCACCTGGGCTTGACGGGACGCGCTGAGTTTGGCGCCATCGGCCCCAAACACTTTGATGCCGTTGTCTGCAGGGGGGTTATGGCTGGCGGAGACCATCAGGCCGCCGGCGGCCCCCAGCTGGCGGATCAACAACGGAACCGCCGGCGTCGGACAGAGCCCAAGGGTCCACACATCGCGACCAGCGGCCGTCAAGCCGGCCGTCAGGGCAGCAACCACCATGCTGCCGCTGGTCCGGGAGTCCATCCCGATCAGAACAGGACCTTCCGCCTGCAAAACCCGACCGACCCAATAGCCCACCTGAAGACATAGAGCGGGGGTGAGAACCGTGCCGGCGAGCCCACGGATTCCATCGGTCCCAAACCC
>Ga0189284_100525_pt1 | contig 14063 bp, 15 predicted proteins | sample N32C7minimetaG_FD_130314 | JGI IMG/M metagenome (GOLD analysis project Ga0189284, IMG submission 130314) | Marine microbial communities from the Costa Rica Dome - N32 C7 mini metaG | ecosystem: Environmental > Aquatic > Marine > Oceanic > Photic zone | place: Costa Rica: the Eastern Pacific...
CCGCACCTACGACGATCTCTGGCACGCCGTTGGGCATGTTTGTGATCTCTTTACTGACGAGGAGTGCTACAACTTCTTCAAGGCCGCGGGCTATGAAGCCGATTAAACGCAACACGCTCTAGTCACCCATGACCCGGTCGTGCCGCTGGTGCGATAGTCGAAATTGTGGGCGCTGATCGGGTTGCCGTCGATGAAGACGATGAATTCCTCGCTGTCCCAACTGTCGATGGCGTGCATGTCGAACTCGACCACGGCGCTGTCATATCCCGAGAGCAGGTCGTAGGTGCGCGTCACCATTTCTTCGCCGTTCGACCCGCCATAGGGGCCGAGGATGCCGCCGAAGGCGTCCTCGCTGCCATCGACCTGGCCCCCGACCCAGAACCCGGCGGAGTTCTCGAAATCGTCGAAATAGGTCTGGCGGGCAAAGCTTGTATTGACGATATTGCCGCGCAGGGCGGCTTCGATGTCACCGGCGATATTCTCGACACCGACGGCGCTGGAATTGACCGCGGCGAGGCCCGAGCCGACCATGGCGGCGGACAGCACGACGTAATCGGTCGTGACAGCGCCCGATTCAGAGCGGATGAAGTCGGTCAGAAGCATGGATCCGGTCCCGTATATTGTCCCCCGACAAGGATCAATAATCCGGAATCATGGTTAAATTAGGAAAGAAATCAGCCGATTTGCCCGCGATTTGCTCCAATCTGACCGCGATGCAGAAGCAGATGATCGAGGATCACGGCGGCCATCATCGCCTCGCCCACGGGCACCGCGCGGATGCCGACGCAGGGGTCATGGCGGCCCTTGGTGACGATTTCGGCGGCTTCGCCCGATTTGGTGATGGTCTTGCGCGGCGTCAGAATGGACGAGGTCGGCTTGACCGCGAAACGCACCACCACGTCCTGCCCGGTTGAGATCCCGCCCAGGATGCCGCCCGCGTGGTTGGAGTTGTAGACCGGGCCATCCGGCCCCATCGCGATTTCATCGGCATTGGCTGATCCGGTCAGGGTCGCGGCGCCTATGCCCTCGCCGATCTCGACGCCCTTGACGGCATTGATGCTCATCATCGCGGCGGCAAGGTCGGTGTCCAGCTTGGCATAGACCGGCGCGCCGAGCCCCGCGGGCACGCCGCGCGCCGTCACTTCGATGATCGCGCCGACGCTGTCGCCGGATTTGCGCAACTCGTCAAGGTATGCCGCCCATGTCTCGGCAGCCCTGGAATCGGGCGTCCAGAATGGGTTCTGTTCGATCTGGTTCCAGTCGAAATTGCCGCGGTCGATGCCGTGCGGCCCCATCTGCACCATGTAGCCGGTGATTTTCAGACCCGGCGCCAGTGTATCGAGCGCCGCCCGCGCGATGCCGCCCGCCGCCACCCGCGCCGCCGTTTCGCGCGCGCTGGAGCGCCCGCCGCCGCGCGGATCGCGGATGCCGTATTTCTGCCAATAGGTGATGTCGGCATGGCCGGGGCGGAATTTCTCGGCAATGTCACCGTAATCCTTGGATCGCTGATCGGTGTTGCGGATCATCAGCTGGATCGGCGTGCCGGTGGTCTGCCCCTCATAGGTGCCCGAGAGGATTTCCACCTGGTCGGGTTCCCGCCGCTGCGTGGTATATCTGTTCTGCCCCGGTTTGCGCTTGTCCAGCCAGTGCTGCAGCATCGCCGCGTCGATGCGAACCCCCGGCGGGCAGCCATCCACCGTTGCACCCAATGCGGGCCCGTGGCTTTCGCCCCAGGTGGTGACGCGGAAGAGGTGGCCATAGCTGTTCATCGACATCGGCGCGCGATCCTTGGTTGTTCGGCCAAGGGGGTAGCGCGCCGCAGGCCAGATGCCAAGCCCATCCCTTGCCAAGCGCGGGCGCAGGGATTAGGTGCAGGGATACCTCGGGGGGGCCGGAAGGCCTGAGATGCTGCTTCAGCGGACCCGTTGAACCTGAACCGGTTAGGACCGGCGGAGGGAAGGTCTGGGATGCTCTCAACACCTCACTTCGCCCGTCGCAATGAAAGGCAAAGTGACCATGAAAACGCCCCTCATCGCCTCGGGATTGATCCTTGCGGCTGGCATGGCCAGCGCGGATACACCCGTTTTGACGATCTACACCTATGACAGTTTCACCTCAGACTGGGGCCCCGGCCCGGCGGTCGAAGCCGCGTTCGAGGAAACCTGCGGCTGCGACCTGCAATTCGTCGGCGCGGGCGACGGGGCCTCGCTGCTGGCGCGGCTGCGGCTGGAGGGCGACAGCACCGATGCCGATATCGTGCTTGGCCTCGATACCAACCTGATTGCCGCCGCGCGCGAGACCGGCCTTTTTGCCGATCACGGGGTGGACGCCTCAAACCTGACCCTGCCGGTGGCGTGGCAGGACGACCAGTTCCTGCCCTTCGACTGGGGCTATTTCGCCTTCGTCCACGACACCGACATGCAGAATGTGCCGACCAGCTTTACCGAGCTGGCCGAAAGCGATGCGCGTATCGTGATCCAGGACCCCCGCTCATCTACCCCCGGCCTGGGGCTGTTGATGTGGGTGAAATATGTTTACGGCGATGCGGCGGAAGCCGTCTGGGAGGCGCTGGCCGACAATATCGTCACCGTCACGCCGGGCTGGTCCGAGGCTTACGGGCTGTTCCTGGAGGGCGAGGCCGATATGGTCCTGTCCTACACCACCTCGCCCGCCTATCACCTGATCGCCGAGGAGGATGACACCCGCACCGCGGCGCTGTTCGACGCGGGCCATTACCTCCAGATCGAGGTGGCGGGCATGGTCGAAGGCTCGGACCATGCGGACCTTGCGCGCGACTTCCTGGCCTTCATGCTGACCCCGGCGTTCCAATCCGTCATTCCCACGACCAACTGGATGTACCCTGCCGCCCTGCCCGCGTCGGACCTGCCGGAGGGGTTCGACACGCTGATCCAGCCGCAACCGGGCCTGATCTTTACGCCGGAAGAGGCTGCCGCCCTGCGCGATGAAGCATTGGAAGAATGGCGCGCAGCGCTCAGCCAGTAGGGATCTCGGCCTGGGCGGGGGCGGCTGTCGCGGCCCTCGTCCTGACCGTGATCGCCGTGCCGCTTGGCGCGGTGATGTTGCGCGCCGATGCGTCATCGGGGCTTGGGCCTGCCGATTGGGCGGCGGTGCGCTTCACCGTGGGGCAGGCGTTCCTGTCGGCGCTGTTCAGCGTCGGGCTTGCCATTCCCGTCGCCCGCGCGCTGGCGCGGCGGAATTTCCGGGGCCGCAGCGCCTTGATCGCGCTTATGGGCGCGCCCTTCATCCTGCCGGTGATCGTCGCGGTCCTGGGACTGCTGACCGTCTTCGGGCGGCAGGGTGCGCTCAGCGAGATCCTGCGCCTTTTCGGCCTGCCGGGGGTGGAGATTTACGGGCTGCACGGTGTCGTGCTGGCACATGTCTTCTTCAACCTGCCGCTGGCGGTGCGGCTGATCCTGCAGGGCTGGCTGGCGATCCCGGTGGAGCGTTTCCGGCTGGCCGCGACGCTTGGGTTTTCCTCGCGCGACATCGCGCGGCACATGGAGCGCCCGATGCTGCGCAATGTCCTGCCGGGTGCGTTCCTGGTGATCTTCCTCATTTGCACCACGTCCTTCGCGGTCGCGCTGACGCTTGGCGGGGGGCCGCGCGCCACGACGGTGGAACTGGCGATCTACCAGGCGTTCCTGTTCGATTTCGACCTGGGCCGTGCGGCGCTGCTTGGGCTGGTGCAGGTGGCGATCTGCGTGATTGCGGGCGTCTTCGTCCTCTGGGTTGCGACGCCCAATGCGATTGGCACCGGCCTCGATCAGCAGGTGGAACGCTGGGATGGGCAGAGCCGCGCCGCGCGCCTGCTGGATGGCGCGTTCATCACCGCCGCCGCGTTGTTCCTGTTGCTGCCGCTGACGGCCGTCGTGCTGCGCGGGGCGGGGGCGATTGCCACGATGCCGCCGTCGATCTGGGTCGCGGCGCTGCGCTCCATCGCCTTGTCGCTGGTGACGGCCAGCGTTGCCGTGGGGATGGCGCTGCCGATGGCGATGCTGATCGCGCGAGGCCGTGCGCGGGGTCTCCTTGAGACCATCGGCGCGCTGTCCATCGCCGTCTCGCCGCTGGTGATCGGCACCGGGCTGTTCCTGATCCTGCGCCCCATTGCAGGGCCGACGGATATGGCGCTGCCGGTGACGGGCCTGGTCAATGCGCTGGCGGCGCTGCCTTTCGTGCTGCGGGCACTGGTGCCTGCGGTGGAGCAGGCCGAGGCCGGATATGGGCGGCTGGCGCTGTCGCTTGGCCTCTCCGGTCCGAACTACCTGCGCCATGTCCTGCTGCCCCGCCTGCGCCGTCCGCTTGGCTTCGGTGCCGGATTGGCCGCTGCGTTGTCGATGGGCGATCTTGGGGTGATCACGCTCTTCGCGGCGCCGCAACAGGGCACGTTGCCGTTGGAGATGTATCGGTTGATGGGATCGTACCGCACCGACGACGCGCAGGGGGCGGCGCTGCTGCTCTTGGTGCTGAGCCTCGCGATATTCTGGATCTTCGACAGGGGAGGGCGCGTGAATGCTGCGGTTTGAACAGGGGCTGCTGCGCTTCGACGACTTCACGCTGGAGGCCGATTTCGAGGTTGCAAAGGGCGACCGGCTGGCCGTTCTGGGCGCGTCGGGCAGCGGCAAGTCGACCTTGCTGAGCGCCATTGCCGGGTTCCTGACGCTGGATCGGGGCCGCGTGATCGTGGATGGCGTGGACGTGACCCGGACACCTGCCCCGAAACGCCCGTTGAGCATCCTCTTCCAGGAGGGCAACCTGTTTCCGCATCTGACAGCCTTCGACAATGTCGCGCTTGGGCTGCGCACCGATCTGCGGCTGGACGAGGGGACGCGGGCGCGTGTTCACGAGGCGCTGGACCGTGTCGGGCTGGCCGAGATGGCGGCGCGCAGGCCGGGCGATCTGTCGGGCGGGCAGCGCTCGCGCGTGGCACTGGCGCGGATGCTGCTGAGGGGCAAGCCGCTGGCCCTGCTGGATGAGCCCTTCGCCGCGCTCGACCCCGGATTGCGGGCCGAGATGCTGGCGCTGATGGGCGAGCTGTGCGCCGATACCGGGCTGACGCTGGTCATGGTCAGCCACGACCTGCGCGACGCGGAGCGGCTGTGTTCGCATCTGCTGTTGCTGGAAGGCGGGCAGGTGGTGTTGCAGGGCGCGATGGCGGATGTGCTGCGCGACCCGCCCGACATCCTGCGGCCCTGGATGTGACCCTCAAGACGAAAAACGCGCCCCGGATCGGAGCGCGTTTTCAGTTTCTGTCCTGAAGCAAAGGCTTCAGTTTTCCTTGGCCCGACGCTTGATCGGTGCCCAGAGACGCTTGTTGGTCAGGTAGAGCAGCACCGCCAGCAGACCCAGAAGCAGCACGGCGGTAAAGCCCATCTTCTTGCGGGCCATCATCTGCGGCTCGGCGGTCCACATCAGGAAGGCGGCGACATCCTCGGCCATGCTTTCCGCGTCATTGGGCGAGCCGTCGTTGAATTCGACCAGACCGTCAAAAAGCGGCGGCGACATCGACAGCAACCCGCCGGGAAAGACGTCGTTGCCGTAGAGGTAGATGCCCGCGACCTCTTCGTCATTCCCGTTATAGCCGGTGAGCAGCGAGGTGATGTATTCCGGGCCGCCCATGCCGAAGAGGAACTGGTTGATTCCCAGGCCGTAAGGGCCGCTGAACCCGGCCCGTGCCTTGGCCATCAGCGACAGGTCCGGCGCGCCGGCACTGTCAATGACCGGGAAGTTGTCGTTCGGGGTGGCCGGGCGGTAGTCGCGCAGATCCTCGTCCCAGACCTCGATGAAGTTCTGTTCGATATAGGCGCGGACCTGGTCCTCGGAGATGCCGGGGCCGCCTTCGTCAGAAAGCGAGCGGATCGGCACGTAGCGCAGCCCGTGGCAGGCCGAGCAGACCTCGGTAAAGACCTGAAGCCCGCGTTGCAGCTGGTTCTGGTCATAGGCTCCGAACGGCCCCTCGAAGGAGAAGCTGTAATTGGTGACTTCACCTTCCACGACTGCGGCAAGTGCTGCCCCACCCGAAAGCGTCAGGGCGGTGAGTGTGGTCAGGGCAAGTTTCTTAAACATTGCGTGCATGTCCTTTTCTATCACTCGGCCGGGGAGGTGACGGTGTCGCCATCCGCGTCCGGCTTGCCGTAATGCGCATCGAAGTCCTCTTCGATGGTGGCGGGTGTCGGCAGCGGTTTCTCGAAGATGCCCAGAAGCGGCAGGATCACCAGGAAATAGGCGAACCAATAGGCCGAGCCGATCAGGGCGATGTAGGGATAGATCCCCTCGGCCGGCATTGCGCCCGCCCACATCAGCACCATGAAGTCGATCGCAAGCAGCCAGAACCACCATTTGAACATCGGGCGATAGCGGCCCGAGCGCACGCTGGAGGTATCCAGCCACGGCACCAGCGCCATCACGGCGATGGCCCCGAACATGGCGATGACGCCGAAGAACTTGGCATCGACGATACCGCCGGTCAGCCAGTTGGCCGCGATGACCACCCAGACCTCGGAATCGAAGGCGCGCAGGATTGCGTAGAAGGGCAGGTAATACCATTCCGGCACAATCGCCGCAGGTGTCGAGAGCGGGTTGGCCTCGATGTAGTTGTCGGGGTGGCCAAGGTAGTTCGGCATGAAGCCGACAACCGCGAAGAAGGCCACCAGCACCACGGCCAGCGCGAAGAGATCCTTGATCACGAAATAGGGCCAGAACGGCAGCGTGTCGGCATCGGCCTCCTTGCGGGAGGAGCGGCGCACTTCAACACCCGTGGGGTTGTTGTTGCCGGTGGTGTGGAAGGCCCAGATATGCACCACGACCAGTCCGGCAATGACGAAGGGCAAGAGGTAGTGCAGCGACAGGAAGCGGTTGAGCGTGGCGTTGTCCACCGACGGCCCGCCAAGCAGCCAGGTCTGGATCGCGTCGCCGACGAAGGGGATCGCGCCGAAGAGGCCGGTGATCACGGTGGCGCCCCAGAACGACATCTGACCCCAGGGCAGAACGTAGCCCAGGAAGCCGGTCGCCATCATGAGCAGGTAGATCAGCATACCGATGATCCACGTCACCTCACGCGGGGCCTTGTAGGAGCCGTAGTAGAGGCCGCGGAAGATGTGCAGGTAGACCGCGATGAAGAACAGCGACGCGCCGTTCATGTGGATATAGCGAATGGCCCACCCGCTGTTCACGTTGCGCATGATGTGTTCGATCGAGGCGAAGGCCAGATCGACATGCGGGGTGTAGTGCATCACCAGGATGACACCGGTGACGATCTGCAAGACCAGGCAGAAGGCCAGCACGATGCCCCAGATCCACATCCAGTTGAGGTTCTTCGGCGTGGGGATGAACAGCGTGTCATAGAGAAGGCCGATGACCGGCAAGCGGCGTTCAAGCCACTTTGCGCCATTGGACTTCGGTTCGTAATGGTCGTGGGGAATGCCCGACATGTTCTGCTCCCTTAGCCCAGAAGAATGGTGCTGGCGTCGATGAATGCCGCATTGGGAACGTGCAGGTTCTCGGGTGCGGGGCCCTGGCGGATGCGGCCCGCCGTGTCGTAATGCGATCCGTGGCAGGGACAGAACCAGCCATCGAAATTGCCCGCCTCTCCCAGGGGGACGCAGCCCAGATGGGTGCAGACGCCCCACATCACCAGCCATTCGCCGGTATCCTCGCCCTCGAAGGGGGCGAGCGTGCGGTTCGCGTCCGAGGCGTCAGCCCCGTCGGTGGCGTTGACGTTGCGCGATTCGGTATCGGGCAGGTCCGACAGGTCCACGGCACGCGCTATGGCGATTTCTTCCTCGGTGCGGCGACGGATGAAGATAGGCTTGCCCAGGAAGAGGACAGTCAATTGCGTCCCCGGCGACAGGTCACCGACATCGACGCGCTGCGTCGAGGCGGCCTGCACATCGGCGGACGGGTTCATCTGATTGACCAGCGGCCAGACGGCAGCACCGGTGGCGACCACACCCACGCCACCAGTGGCGTAGTAAAGAAAGTCGCGGCGGGTGCTGGGATGATCTTCTGCGTTTGACACCGAAAGCGTCTCCCTCAACATCGGGCCCGGAATTGGTGGGCCGAAAAACCTAGCGAGGCCGCGATAAACGCAGCCGATCTAGGGCCTTTTATAAGCTGCGACACGCCCGCGTCCAGCGGACAAACGCGCACAGACCGCCCGAATTCCGCCCGAATTGTCGCAGTAGGGGGCGAAACGCACGCCTGAGGGTTGAAACCGCGCGGCGCAATCCCGGCTCACGCGAGCCGCGGGGGGGAATCAGCGCAGGCGCATCTCCATCTTGCGGTGCGCGATGCCCGCGTCGTCGAACTCTGGCCCATGGGCGGCGAACCCGAGCGCCTCGTAGAAGCCGATCGCGTGGGTCTGCGCCTCCAGCGTGACGCGGGCGCTGCCCATCTGCCGGGCAAGGTCCAGCGCGTGGGCCATGATGCGATGCCCCAAGCCGGTGCCGCGATGCGACGCGATCACCGCCACCCGCTGCACCTTGACCGTGTCGCCAAGCGGGCGCAGGCGGGCGGTGCCCACGGGCTGTCCGTCCTGCAGCGCAAGGATGTGGTGGCAGTCATCCTCCAGCCCGTCCCATTCCTCGGCTTCGCTGACGCCCTGTTCGCCCATGAAGACGGCGCGGCGCAGGGCAAAGCACATCTCGCGCTCGGCCTGGGTCGTCGCGGTGCGGATGATCATGCCTTTGGCGCGGTGGCCTGCATCGCGGGGCGCTGCGCGAATCCGGCCTCCCATCCGGCGAGAGCGTCCCGGCCCGCGCGCCACGCCTTGTCCGGGTGGCGGAAATCCAGATAGCCAAGCGCGCAGCCCATGGCGATATGGCCCATGTCCATCGGTCCGGCCAGGTGGCTCATCCAGCGGGCCTCGACCGCATCCAGCGCGCGGGCGATCTTGTCCCACTGCGCGTCCATCCAGGGCTGATACCAGTTTTCCTCGGGGCGCAGGCGTTTCTCGTAGACCGAGATCACGGCGGCCTCCATGATGCCATGCGCGGTGGCCTCCAGCGTCAGCGTCTCCCAGATGCTGGCATCGGGGTAGAACGCGGCATTTGCACGGGCGTTCAGGTAGCGGGCGATGACCCGGCTGTCATAGATCGCGGGGCCATCGTCGCGCAGCAGGGCGGGGATCTTGCCCACCGGGTTGGCGGCGGCGAGGGTGGTGTCGGTCGCCATCGGCGTGGTGGTGACGAAGATCTCCTCCACGTCCGCCTGGCCGGTTTCCTGAAGCAACACGCGGATGATGCGCACGAAGGGCGACGCGCTGGATGAGAGAAGGGTGATCATGGCAGGGGCTCGATTTCGGATGGTTTGGGGCTGTGGCGGCAATCTCCACCTGTAGCGCCCCTGGATACAAGCCCGAAGTTGCATCGCGGACCCGTCGGCCCGTGATCGGGCTCAATAGCAACAGGGAAACAGGGAGTGTCGCATTGGGCATGCTCCCCCATCATGAGAAGTTCCCGGCGTGCCAGAGACGCGCATACGGACTGCGCCCCGTCCCGGATGTCAGCCGATCCGGCGCAGTTTCAGCCGGGTCCAGGCGGTCGCGTCGATGGCAACACCCCGGCCATTGCCCAAGCGGTAGGCCCTGCGCCAGCGCCAGGTCGAATTGACCTGTCCGTCATCGGTGCGCATGGTCAGCCCCTCGGGCGTTTCATCCATCAGATCCTCGACCCGCTGGTCCAGCCGACCATGCGAGGTGGCGCGCGCGATGGCGTATCCGGCCAGCGCGATGGAGCCGTATTTCAGGGCGAGACCGGCAATGGGCATGATGGGAACGGGCATGGGGCACCTCCTGCTTTCTTTGCCATCAAAGGTAGGCACGGGCAGGCCACATGTCTAATGCTTCACCCCGGCCCCCCGCATCAGGGCGGCCAAAAGGGCGGTTTCTTGCCCAATCGGGCTAGAGGCAAGGTGATCGGCAGCCGCGTCGCGCACCGCGCCCTCCTTGTTCTGGCCAAGTTTCCTGGTTCCGTCGATCTGATCGACGTCGAAGCGGAAAGGCCGGATCATCCGCATCATTCGGTCGAGTGCGTCGGGGGTCATCTTGTCGGCGGTCCAGGGCTGTTTCGACAAGAGCTGCGCTTCGAAATGGGCGCTGAGCCGGTCGAGCGCGCCGCGCAACTGCGCTGCCTCCAACGGCACGAGGGTGCCCCGCAGATGCACCGCGACATAGTTCCAGGTCGGCACCTGGTCGGGCGCGCCATACCAGTCGGGCGAGATATAGCCATCGGGGCCCGTGACGGCGATGACGGCAGGGGTGGGGGCGTTGACTGCGCGTGAGATGGGATTGGAGCGGACAAGGTGAAGCTCCGCCACCGCGCCCGCTTCGTCCAGCACGAAGGGAACATGAGAGACCAGCGGCGCGGGATCGGCGTTGAGGATCAGCGTGCCAAAGCCGCGCTCGCGCGCGAAGCCGATATTGCGGGCGCGCGGCTCGGCTCGGAATGTGGGGTTGGGGTGCATCGGGCGCGCTCCTTCAACGTCAGAAGGCTTGCCTAGCGCGGCAAGCTCTGCAAAAGCTAGTCCCGTTCTCAGGGCGGGGTGCAATTCCCCACCGGCGGTATATCGGGTCAACCGATGAGCCCGCGAGCGCCCTTGCATCGCGCAGGGGGTCAGCAGACCCGGTGAGAGGCCGGGGCCGACGGTGATAGTCCGGATGAAAGAGAACGTGCGCAGCCTGCCCCTTGTTCGGGGGCGGTGCCTGCGTCCGTGATCGCCTTGGGTGGATTTGTGTCGAACCTGAAGGAGATCACCATGACACCCACCCGATATGCGTTCGTGAAAGCCAATTGGCATGCCGGGATCGTCGATCAGGCGCTGGCAGACTTCACCGAGCTTATCCCCGCCGACCATGTCGACGTGTTCGACGTGCCCGGCGCGTTTGAAATGCCGCTTCTGGCGCGCGACCTTGCCATGACGGGGCGCTACGCGGCCATTGCCTGCGCCGCGCTGGTCGTGGATGGCGGCATCTACCGGCACGAATTCGTGGCGCAGGCCGTGGTCGACGGGCTGATGCGGGCCGGGATGGATAGCGGCGTGCCGGTGCTGTCGGTCTCGCTGACGCCGCACCAGTTCCAGGAGACGGCGCATCATGTCGGCATCTACAAGGCGCATTTCGTCCAGAAGGGGCGAGAGGCGGCAGAGGCCGCGCTGATGATCGGCAGGTCACGGGCGGCGCTGGCGGCATGACGGGGGTGGCGGGGGGTGGCGCGGTCAAGCCCTGCCCCGCGGCCCATATCAGAACCGGTGAACCTGGCGGCGCGGTCAGAGCCTCCGGCGGGGATATTTTCGGAACAAAGATGCCAGGAGCGGTGCCCGGCGTGTCGGATCACGCGCTGAGTTGCGTGGTTGAGTGGCCCGTGATGCGGGCGGTGACGATCTGGCCCTCGGGCTGGTCGGAGGCGAAAGTCACCTCGGTGAATTGTTCGGTCCGGCCCATGCGCGGGTTCTCCAGCAGCACCTTGTGGGTGCGCCCGACCTGCTCGGCCAGATGCGCCCGCACACGCGCAGCCCCCGCCGCCCTGAGCCGCGCGGCACGATCCTTGATCAGGTTGCCATTCACCTGGTTCGGGATCTTCGCCGCAGGGGTACCGGGGCGCCTGGAATAGGGGAAGACATGCAGCCAGGTCAGGCCGCATTCCTCGACCAGCTTCAGGGAATTGCGGAACATTTCCTCCGTTTCGGTCGGAAAGCCTGCGATGATATCGGCCCCGAAGGTCATGTCCGGGCGCAGGCGGCGCGCCTCCTCGGCGAAGCGGATGGCATCGTCGCGCAGGTGGCGGCGTTTCATCCGTTTCAGGATCATGTCGTCGCCATGTTGCAGGCTGAGATGCAGATGCGGCATCAGGCGCGGCTCACGCGCGATGGCCTGCATGAGGTTTTCGTCCACCTCGATGGAATCGATGGAGCTGATCCTGAGGCGCGGCAGGTCGGGCACCAGTTTCAGGATGCGCATCACCAGATCGCCAAGGCGGGGCAGGCCGGGCAGGTCTGCCCCCCAGGAGGTCAGGTCCACCCCCGTCAGCACCACCTCGTTATAGCCGCGATCCACCAGCCGCTTGATCTGATCGACCACGACACCGGCAGGCACGGACCGCGAATTGCCCCGGCCATAGGGGATGATGCAAAACGTGCAGCGATGGTCGCAGCCGTTCTGCACCTGCACATAGGCGCGGCTGCGGGTGCCGAAACCGTCGATCAGGTGGCCCGCGGTCTCGGTCACGCTCATGATGTCATCGACCATGACCTTTTCGGTTTCGCCGATGAAATCGCCGGCAAGGCCCGCCCAGGTCGCAGGCTGCATCTTCTCGGTGTTGCCGATCACCAGATCGACCTCCGCCATGTCGCGGAAGGTTTCGGGTTCGGTCTGCGCGGCGCACCCTGTGACGATCACGCGGGCCTCGGGGTTGTCGCGGCGCAGGCGCCGTATCTCCTGCCGGGCCTTGCGCACGGCCTCGGCGGTGACGGCGCAGGTGTTCACGATGACGGCATTGTCGATGCCCGCGTCACCGGCAAGCTCCCTCATCGCCTCGGTCTCATAGGCGTTGAGGCGGCAGCCGAGCGTGTGGAAGACGGGCGCGGTCATTCTGCCAGCCCGTTCAGGAAGTCGGGCGTCAGGACGCCGTCGAAGACATGCGCCGTCGGCCCGGTCATCCAGACCCCATCCTCGCGCCAGTCGATGAAGATGCGCCCGCCATCGAGGTCCACCGTCACCTTGCGCCCCGTCAGTCCGCGCCGCGCGGCGGCCACGGCGGTCGCGCAGGACGACGAGCCCGAGGCCAGCGTCACCCCCACACCGCGTTCCCAGACCCGCATCCGAAGATGGTCGGGGGCAACGAGATGCGCGAACTGCACATTGGTGCGTTCGGGGAAGAGCGGGTGATGCTCCATCTCGGCGCCGCGCGCCGCAAGGTCGATGGCCTCGGCATCGTCCACGAAAAAGGTGCAATGCGGATTGCCCATGCCGGTGGCGACCGGCGCGCCCTCGATGGGCAGGGTCAACGTGTCCATCTCGCGGGCGAGCGGAACCTCGCGCCAGTCCAGCTGCGGCACCCCCATATTTATCGAGGTCAGTCCGCCCCCTGCATCAACGGCCTGCAACACGCCACGCTCGGTGCGCAGGGTCAGGTCGGCGGCCCCGGTCCGGTCCATCTCATACCACGCGATACAGCGGGTGGCATTGCCGCACGCCCCGGCGGTCGAGCCATCGGCATTGTAGAAGGTCAGGTCCAGATCGGCCCCATTGCCCGTGTCAATCACCGCCAACTGGTCGAAGCCCACACCCCGATGCCGGTCGGCCAGCGCCCGTGCCAACGCAGCCGAAACGCCCGCGCCGGTTGCCCGCGCGTCGATGACGACGAAGTCATTGCCGGCCCCGTGCATCTTCATGAAGGGCAGGCCGGTCTGGTGTGTGCCTTGAGCCATGCGCGGCATATACGCCGCCCTCGCCCGATTTGAAATCCCGCACGTGCCGATTTTCGCTTGACGCCCTGCGGAGGGGTTTATAGAGAAGCCGCCTGTGACGGGCAGCCCACCGGGCCGCCCTTAGCATCAGAGTGGGCCGTTAGCTCAGTTGGTAGAGCAACTGACTTTTAATCAGTGGGTCGCAGGTTCGAATCCTGCACGGCTCACCACTGTTTTCAAAGACTTGAGAGACGTTTCGCCAACGTCTGGGTTCCGTCCAGGCTCATTGCCGGGATAGCGTCGCAGGCCGATGTCGTCATGGCCGCCCGCGACAGCCTCGGCCGATACCTGACATTCTACAACACGAGGAGACCGCATTCATCGCTGGACGGGAAGACACCCGATCAGGCATATCAGATCAAGCCACCGCCAATCCCGGTCGCGGCATAACCGAGCGGGAAATCCACTTAGGAAACGGCTCGAAACTGTTCAGACAAACCAAGCCACCTCTGTGGAACGACGGTAAGCATCCGGCGTGGGCCGCGCGTGGTCAGCGCGCGCGTTCACAGTCCATTTCAATGAGCTCTCGCAGGTTTTCGATCCCGAAGGGTGAGAAGGCGGTGACGCTATCGTCATTGGGGCCA
>Ga0189284_100536_pt1 | contig 13745 bp, 19 predicted proteins | sample N32C7minimetaG_FD_130314 | JGI IMG/M metagenome (GOLD analysis project Ga0189284, IMG submission 130314) | Marine microbial communities from the Costa Rica Dome - N32 C7 mini metaG | ecosystem: Environmental > Aquatic > Marine > Oceanic > Photic zone | place: Costa Rica: the Eastern Pacific...
CCCGAGAAAACAGCCTGCGTGTCGGCATCGACAGCTTCTGGGCCCCCCTGGCGATGTTCACCACCCAGGATCTGGCGCTGCGCTTTCAATTCCGTGAGCGTCTGGTGCTGAACCCAGAGCATCTCCCCCATCAGGGCCCGGTGCTGCTGGCACCGACGCACCGCGCCCGCTGGGATGCCCTGATGCTGCCGATGGCCGCTGGCCGTCGGGTCAGTGGTCGCGACTGCCGCTTCATGGTGACTACCACCGAAATGCGGGGGCTCCAGGGCTGGTTTCTGCAACGGCTCGGCTGCTTCCCGGTGGACCAGGGACGACCCTCGATGACCACCCTGCGTCTGGCCATCGACCTGTTGGCCGACGGACAGCAAGTGGTGATGTTCCCCGAAGGCAGGATTCACCGGCAGGACGCGGCGATTGAGCTGCGGCCGGGCCTGGTGCGTTTGGCCCAACTGGCCCAGAGCCGCGGCGTTTCCGTTCCTGTGGTTCCCGTTGGCTTGGGCTACAGCCAGGCCCCACCGAGGCCCTTCAGCCGGGCAGCGCTCTGTTTCGGAGCACCGCTCACCGTGCCAGCCAAGGGAGATCGCGAAGCGACGCGGCAGTTCAACAGCGAACTCGCTGCGGCGATGCATACGGCTGAACAAGCGGCCCGTGCTGCCGTTGGCCGACCGCTTCAGAGCTTCTAAAGTCCGCGCACGTTTTCTTGCTGGTCTCATGGGTTGTCGCGCATTGCTGACGACTGCTGCACTGGTGGCAACCCTGGGCGTTACCGCAGCTCCCGGCATCGCCCAAACCTCAGCCGAGAATCGCGTTCTGGCTCAGAGCCAGGGTGGATTCAACCCGGCGGCCGTTCGTTCGATGCTGGCTGAGGGCGATGCAGCAGCCAGCCGGGGGGACCTGGCCGAGGCGCGGGCTGATTACGACAAAGCCCGCAAAGCCTCCAAGCAGCTGCTGGCCTTCTATCGCGACCTGAGTGGTGCCTTCCGGGGGCTTGATGCTCGGATCCCCCGCGAGATGGACACCAAGGGCCGTGAAGCCCTGGAACTGCTGGCGGAAACCAACCTTCGCCTGGCAGCCCTGTTCCGCCGTCAGAACCAGCCCGAAGTGGCTGTTCCGGTGCTGGTCGAGGTGGTCAAGCTGATGACGCCGGCCAAGCCTCAGGGTCAAAAGGCCTATCAGAGCCTGCTGGAACTGGGCTTTGTTGAAACCGAATTCCGGGGTGCATCGGCTGCCGGCCAATGAGCCGGTCTGTCAGCATCTGAGCCAGTCCCCTTTTGCACAACCGCCGCCATGGTGCAGCCGGATGCCGTTGAAGCCGCGATCCAACAGGTCATTCCCGACGCCAACGTCACTGTTGAAGACCTCACCGGTGGCGGTGATCACCTCCAAGTGACGGTGGTGTCGTCTGCTTTTGCTGGCCTTTCACGCATCCGTCAGCATCAAATGGTGTACGGCGCGCTGCAGCAGGAATTGGCCAGCGAAGCGATTCACGCCCTCGCCCTCAACACCTCAACCCCTTCGGACGCTGCGTCCGCTTAACGCCAACTCACGCTCAACGATGGACCCCTCCACCAAAGCTCGCATCGAAACCCTGGTCGCTTCCAGCCCGATCTTCGTGTTCATGAAGGGCTCCAAGCTGATGCCCCAGTGCGGATTCTCAAACAATGTGGTGCAGATCCTGCACTCCCTCGGTGTGGCATTCGAGACATTTGACGTTCTCTCTGATCCAGAGATTCGTCAGGGAATCAAAGAATTTTCCAGCTGGCCCACCATCCCCCAGGTGTACGTGAAAGGGGAATTCATCGGCGGTTCCGACATCCTGATCGAGATGTACAACTCCGGAGAACTTCGCGAAAAGCTGGAAATCGCTCTCGCTAGCTAACTCAATAGCCCTGGGGATGGCGCATATACAAGGTGCTCACATCCCCGTCAGGGCCAATAAAGCTGGAGGGATCCAGGATCCAGCGATCAATCAATTGCTCAAGACGATGCTGAGAGCGGGGATCAAGCGATCCTGACTTCCTCAATGCATGCAGGTAGCCATCGGAGTACAGCCGCAGCTCCGACGGTGTGTGATATCTCGTCGTCAGCTCCTGACAGGCATCGCAGAGCGATTGGAAATGGCGGATGGCTTCAGGGTCGTCGAGTGATGTCATGAGATACAACAGCAGCCCCTGCTACCAGCCTGCCAGGAATTTCGGCTTAGCGTAGGCGCGCCCGGGCCGATCCAGTGACCTCCACTCCCCACGACCTCACGGCGGAAGCATCTGCAGCCAGCTCTGATCCGGTGGTGATGCCAAATGCAAGCACCGGTCAGGAACCTTCGAGAGTGTTGGTGGTCGAGCCGCACCCCACCCTGCGCACGGTGCTGGTGCAGCGGCTGCGTCAGGACGGTCATCTCACCGCAGCAGTGGCCAACGCCGCTGAAGCTTTAGAGGTTTGTCAGGAACAGTCTCCCGATCTCCTGGTGAGTGCAGAACTGCTGGAGCGCAGCTCCGCCCTGCGCTTGGCAGAGCAGCTGCGTTGCCCTGTGATTGTGCTGACCGCACGGGCCGGAGCCGAGCCGGTGGTGGGCCTGCTGGATGACGGTGCAGACGATGTGCTGCGCAAACCCTTTGGCCTCGAGGAACTGGCCGCCCGCTGCCGCACCCTGCTCAAGCGGGGGCACAGCGGCCTTCAGGAGCGGGTCACCGTTGGGCCTCTGGAGGTTCATCTGCTCCTCCGCCAGGTGACGCTGCGGGAGCAGCCGGTGGAGCTCAGCCCTCGCGAATTTGCCCTGCTTTGTGCACTCTTGATGCCGCCTGGGCTGGTGCGCAGCCGGCAGGAACTGCTGCGAATGGCTTGGCCTCCCTTTAGCGGTGGCCCCCGTTCGGTGGACACTCAGGTGTTGACCCTGCGCCGCAAGCTGGAGCAGGCCGGTCTTGGCGAGGGCGGTGGAATCACCACCGTGCGTCAGCGGGGCTACCGCTTCAGCCTCGACAATCTGCCGGCCAGCTGAATCAAGCGAATTCATTCCAGTCAGCGACTGGAATTCTGGGGTCAGGGTCCATCAACGCCACCCCGAAGCAACCTTGATGCTCAAGTCCTCAGAAGAGCCCTAATTCGTCTTGTGATGACGCAGGGCCTGCTTCAGCTGAGCCTCTTTGGTCGGGACCAGATGGTGCGAGGTCACCCAACCCAATTCACAGAGGTGATTCGCGCAGACCTTGAGCTGAACCGTGCCGCAGGGGAGGTTGGTGAGTTCGGTTGTCATCCGATCGGAACAACTGCATCGATTTCAACGTCTGAGCGACCCATGGCAACGCCAGACATCTGGACAAAATCAAGAGTTGTTTGCAGGAGCGTCTTCATTGCTTGATCAGCGCAGCCGGGTCAACATGGCGCTGTCGACACCCGGGAGCCCCCGCCGTGATCGGATTAACCAGGCTGTATTGCAACCAGGGAGAGAGATTTCTCCTCATCGATGTTGCCTCAGAAGAGGCTCCAACACGAGCCGAAGAGCTGCTCAACGAGGGCTGGGAGATCGAAGCGGCAATACCGGTTTGAAGCAAGACAGCGTTTCACGTCCGGATTGGGAGTGGCTGGTGGGATGAAGTCCCTGGAATGGGGGAGCTGCGCTGGTGAAACAATCCCTCAACTCAGGGAGTTAATTCCCCATTGGAACGGAGATGGTGTGAATACAGGGCTGAAGCCCAAAGAGCAAGCAAGGAGGAATGATCATGAAAACCACAACTCTCGGAATCGCAATCGGAACTGCAATCGCTGCCCTTGGTCTTGCGATCACAGCTGTTCCCGAAGCCAAGGCGGGTGGGGTTTATTGGAACAACAACGGTGGAGGCGGTGTCGTCATCAATCGCGGTTACACCTACGGTCCCCGCGGTTATTACAACTACGGCCCCAACTATTACGGAGGTCGCGGTGTTGTCGCAGGTCCCAATGGTGCCTGCGCTCGCGGTTACTACGGTCGCGGTGGATGCGTCCGTTACTGATCCATCGATCAATCACAAATCAAGCCATTTCACCCCGCCAGCACTGGCGGGGTGTTCTGTTTGGAAATACAGCTCTGTTCAGCCTGGATAACCCGCCGGCAAACTGATCAATCCCTGGGCCAGCGCCAGAGACGTGACCAGTTCGCCGGCGATCATCAGCACGGCCAATCCAGCCAAGAGCTGATACGTCCAGGGCGGCGTGAGACGGCCGATGCCCTTGGTCGACACAGGGGTGTTGGCGGCAAGAAGCTCCAGAAATCGATCGAAGCGCTCGATGCGTTGCGGCAGCAGCTGGTGGCGCAGATCGGCTGCCTTCACGTAATACACCGTTCCCCCCTGACTGGTGCCAACGGGAACCAGGGCCCGAATGTCCTGCCAACGCATGGACCAGCCGCGCCGCAGCAACCAGCGGATCCAGGCGGGGTAACGCACCTGAATGCCTTCGGCATCGGTCTCCACCCGTTCACTCAACAGACCGATCACCAACACCAAGCCCAGCAGCAGCCCTGCCACCATCAACCAGCGCGACTCCGCAGGGGCCAGCAATGGCAAGGGCAGCACCAAGGCCCCATACAGGCTGAGCAGGGTGAAGCGGATCAGGGGCGATAACCCGAAACGTTCGATGCCGTTCATCGGTCGTCTGGAGAACCGGGCAGCGGTTCAATCAGTTCAGACGGTTGGTAGGTGCCACCAAACACCTCCTGTTCACGCCCCTTCCAGAACTGACCGAGCCGCATCAGATCGGCATGGGCCTCCTGCACCTTCTCGAGGTAGAGCTGAGGATCCATCGAGTCCTTGGCTTCCTTGAGCTTCTGGAGCCGCAGCATCTGCAGATTCCAAGGCTTGGTCAGCTCGCCCCTCTGCTCGAGGTAGCGGGCCAGATCGTCCGACGACGGCTGAAACTCAGGCGGCATCCCAACTCCTACGGACGATCACGCTAGGAAGAAGATCAGGCCGGCAGCGCCCAGGGATTGAGGCCCAGGTCGGCCCCAACCCGATGGGCACAGGCAAACCCACTGAAGGCCACAGCGTTGAGGCCCTGGCCGGGGAAACAGGAATCACCCACGCAATAGAGGTTTTTCAGGCCCGTGCGGTTGAACGGCATCGGCAGCAGTCCCGGCAATTGCATCGCCGGAATCGGGCCGTAGCTGCCCTGAAAGCGACCCAGAAAACGTCGGTGACTGCGGGGCGTGCCGATTTCCTTGTGGGTGATGGCATCGGCGAGGCCGGGAAGGATCGCCTCCAGGCGCTGGATCAACCGTGCAGCATCCGCCTCCTTTTTCTCGCGGTACTGGCTGGGGTCAGTCCCTGCCAGGCCTCCATCGATGAGGGCGTGAAGGTGTGAACGATGTGATGCCCGGCCGGGGCCAGATCCGGATCCAGCAGCGAGGGCATCGACACGAAGATCACCCCCTGCTCGTCCTCCATCCGGTTCCAGTCTTCGAGCAGAAGGTGATGGCAGTGGGTGCCGGCCGGAATCAGGTCAGCCCGAACCCCCAGATGCAGCGAAAGGAACGAAGGGGAAGGCACATAACGCTTGCGCCAGAACTGCTCCTTGCCCGGCGTGTGGGCGGCATCCACCAGGGCCTGGCCGGCGCGGCGCTGCTCATCACCCGCATCCGAGAAGGTGTCCCAGCGGGTTGCATTGGAGATCACACGCTTGGCGCGGATGACCTCTCCATCGGCCAGCTTCACGCCAACCGCCTGATCGTTTTCGATCAACACCTCGGTGACTCGGGCCTTGTAGCGAATGGCGCCGCCGTGACGTTCCAATCCCTTCACCAGCTTTTCGGCGATCACGCCGACGCCTCCCTTGGGGTAGTTGATCCCGCCCGCATGGCGATCGGAAAACACCATGCCGGCATTGATCATCGGCGTGCGATCCGCCGGCATCACCGACCAGCAGAAGCACTCGATGTCGATGAACTTGAGCAGCTGCTCGTCCTTGATGTGTTCGCGGGCCACCGCACCAACGTTGAACGGCAGCCAGCGGGCCAGCCCCAGACAGGCCAGTGGTGCCTTGAAGAACACCTTGGTGAGGTAGGCCGGATCCTCCAGCGAGAGAAGCGGCATGGCATCGAGGCAATTGAACACCTGCCAACAGGTGTCGTAGAAGCGGCGGATCCCCTTCGCCTCATGGGGAAACCGCGCCGTGAGATCGGCGATGAACTGCTCGTAGTCGCGATCCACGGCGATGCGCAGTCCACCGGGCATGTGGTACTCGAGCTGGGCGGGGTCGGGGATGGTGTCGCAGTGCTCCCCCACATCAGCAAGGGCCCGGGTGAGCAGGTTGGTGAAACCCTTTTTGCCGAAGCCGAAAATCATCGAGGCCCCCACATCGAAGGTGTAGCCCTCGCGTATGAAGGCACCACCACTGCCGCCGGGGATCAGATACCGCTCCAAGACGAGGATCTTGGCTCCCTTGGCCGCCAACTGACTGGCGGTGACCAAACCACCGATGCCGGAACCGATCACAACGGCATCCCACTGCTGGTTCTCGCTCATGGCATCGCTTCTTTGGGGGTGACGCTAAGGGGCCGTCTGCGGCCTTGGATCCTGGCGGTAAATCGGCGGCATCACCGTGAGGATCACCTCAGAGCGCACCGGACGTCCGAGTTCAGCACTGCAGCGGGCATCGATGTGATGGCGCAAGCCATCAATCACCCGACTTTCCTGGGGCTGCAGCGGATTGATGTAAACCACGACAAAGGCCGTGCGGCCGAGCTGCTGCACCGTGAAATCCATCATCTGCAGCTGAAGCCCCACCAGCTCCTGCATCAACACCATGCGGGTGCGCTGGAGCACATCCGGGTCAGCGGCACAGCCCGCGGCCTGGGCCATGGCATCCCGCAGCGCCGCCAGCGGTTCGCGCAGCAAGGCCAGGCTCACCGCCAGCACAAGCAGGGCATCGGTGATCGGCGCAAGGGCAGACAACGGCGTTGCCAAGAGCATCGGCGACGCCAGCAAGGCCAGACCGGTGGCCAGGGTGATCACGGCATCGATCCGGGCATTGCGGGCCTCTGTGAGCAGCAGCAAGGACACACGACCCGTGCGGCGCCAATCCCGGCGGTGCCGCCAGGCCAGCAATCCACACAGTGCCGTCATCAAAGCGGTGTAGAGCGCCACCGGCTCCAGATGCAGCGGCGCAATGCTGTTCCCCCGCCACCAATCGATCAAGGTGGAGCAGGAGCTGCCGACGCCAAAGCCGATCACCCCGAGCAGCACCAGGGAGCGAAACAGCACATACAGGGCTTCCTGGCCTTCGTAGCCGTAGGGCCAGGCTCGATCCGGTGGCCGCACCACGTTGCGGCTGATGCGACTGGCAATCAAGGACGACCCCACCAACACGGCGGAATAAAGGCCGTCCAACAGCAGGGCCGAGGATCCGGTGAGCACATGGGCGGAAAACCCAGCCAGGGCCATCACTGCGTTGGCTCCAACACCGAAGCGCAGGGAGCGCTGTTCGATCCGGCGAGCCTCCGCAGGGGTTGTCATGCCGTCACGGTCTGGGGTTGGAGGGCCCGCATCGGCTCCAAGTCCTGCAGGGCACGATCGCGGTAGGAGCCATAGCGCGCTCGCTTGTCGCGAATGCGTTCCGGCAGCTCCGGCAACAAACCGAAGTTGGGGGGCATCGGCTGGAACTTGGCCGTTGGTGCCTCACTGACGAAATGGGTGAGGGCTCCACTCATGCAGGTGGCCGGCAAATCAATGGGCTCCAGGCCCAGGGCCAGCCGGGCCGCATTGGTGCCGGCCAACCAGCCACCTGCCACGGCGGCGGCATAGCCCTCGGTGCCGGTGATCTGGCCTGCCGCCAGGAGGTTGGGGCGCTGGCGGAACTGCAGAGTGGGTTGCAGCAGCTGCGGCGACTCCAGGAAAGTGTTGCGGTGCATCACCCCGAAGCGCACGAATTCCGCCTGGCCCAGCCCGGGGATCATCTGCAGAACTCGCTTCTGCTCACCCCATTTGAGATTCGTCTGGAAACCCACCAGATTCCAGAGGCGCCCGTCCTTGTCTTCCTGCCGTAGCTGCACCACCGCATAGGCGCGCTTGGCTCGGCGGACATCGCGATCGTTCACATCGCCCCAACGGGGATCCCAGAGCCCGATCGGCTTCAGGGGGCCATAACGCATGGTGTCTTCACCACGACGCGCCAACTCCTCAATCGGCAGGCAGCCTTCAAAGAAGGTGGCGTCGTTCTTGTCGAAGTCTTTGAGTTCCGCCTGTTCCGCCTCCAGCAGGGCCTGGCGGAACGCCAGGTACTGCTCCTTGTCCATCGGACAGTTGATGTAGTCGGCATCCCCCTTGTCGTAGCGGCTGGCGCGGAAGGCCACTGACAGATCGATGCTGTCCCCATGCACGATCGGACTGGCCGCATCAAAGAAGTGGCAGTCGGCACGGCCGGTGAACTGGCGCAGATCCTCCGCCAACGGTTCACTCGTGAGCGGCCCCGTCGCCAAAACGGTGATCGCATTCTCCGGCGGTAGGGCCTGCTGCTCACGCCGTTCAATCGTGACCAGAGGATGCTGGTCGAGAGCCTCGGTGAGGGCAGCGCTGTAGCGACCGCGATCAACCGCCAAGGCTCCTCCGGCCGGCACCGCATGGGTGTCGGCCGTGCCGATCACCAAGGAGCCAAGCCTGCGAAGTTCCTCCTGCAGCAAGCCTGCGGCACGGTCGCTGCTCAGAGCGCCAAAGCTATTGCTGCACACCAATTCGGCGAAATCACTGCTGTGGTGCGCAGGGGAGCGTCGAATTGGACGCATCTCCACCAGAGTGACCGCAACACCTGCTCGGGCGATCTGCCAAGCCGCCTCAGTGCCGGCCAGACCGGCACCAAGAACGGTGACATGGGGAGATTGAGACAACCGGCTGCATCAAGCAGCCTTCAGCCTACGAAGCTCGCTTGCCTGGATCAGGCGCGGCTGCGCTTGAGCATCAGCTGCAGCTGACCCACAGCCGCACGGCCGATGTTGAAAGCAGCCCAGCTGACGGCGGCCAGGATCGGTGCAACCACCAGGAACAGGCGGGCATCGATACCCAGAACCTGGCCCGTGGTGATCACGCTGAAGGCCGAGTAACCGACGATCACCAGGATGAGGACCAGACCGATGGCAACTCGGACCATTCTTGAAAACGGAAATCTGTGTCGCCGATCTTACGGACTTCTCCGTTGATCCCACGACCTTCCTTGAAAGCTGATCGAATTCGCAGCAATCAGAGGAGTGCGTTCAAGGCCTGATCTGGGCGTGGGAGGCCGCCAATTGCGCGTAACGCCGGGCATGGCAGCGCTGTTCATCAATCGCCTCAGGGGATAACTCCCGCTTCACCGCCGCTGGCGCACCCATCACCAGGGTTCCGGGAGGCACATCCTTGGTGACAACAGAACCAGCAGCCACCAGGGCGCCTGCACCGACGGTGACGCCATTAAGAACGATGGCCCCAATGCCCACCAGGCATCCATCCTCGAGCGTGGCGCCGTGGATGACGGCCCTGTGCCCCACGGTGACGTCAGCACCGAGGCGAACCGGCTGTCCCGGATCCCCATGGAGCACGGCACCGTCTTGAACATTGCTGCCCGCTCCGATGCTGATCTGCTCGAGATCTCCGCGCGCAACGGCCGTGGGCCAGAGGCTGCTGCCCGCTGCCATCTGCACATTGCCAATCACAACGGCGGATTCAGCAACCCAGGCGTTGGCATCGATCTGGGGATCGGGCCAGGGCTTGGAGCCAGTCATGGCCATGGTTCAGCAGCCACCAGTCTCCCCGGCGACCTGAGTGATAACCTCATTTGGTGCCGAAATGGCATGCCCAAGCGGGCACGGGTCGCTAGCTCAGCGGTAGAGCATCCGGCTTTTAACCGGCTGGTCCTGAGTTCGAATCTCAGGCGACCCATATCCACGATTTGATGTCGTCTCGTGACTCAACCGAGCCGACGACCGAGCGGCTGTTAGAAAGCCGTGAATCTCTGATCAGGCCAACAGTTCAGATGGCGTATTTCGCATTCTTTGGCGTCACGATTCTTCTGGCATTGCTGGGTGGTTTGTTTTCTCGAGTGGCCGCAGAGCGCTATTGGATGTGATCAGCGGAAGAGGCTTCAGCGAACGTGTCTGAGGTTGATCTCGCCGTTATCGGTGCAGGACTGGCTGGCTGCAGCCTGATTAGCCGGCTCCAGCAGCTGGGATCTGACCTCAACATCGCTTTGATCGAGGCCGGCCGGGGGCCAGGTGGACGCACGGCCACCCGCAGGAGACGCGACCAAAGTGGCTGGCTGCTCAACCATGGAGCACCGGGATTCAACCTCAGTGAATCCATGCCGGAGGCCATGGATTCACTGCTGAAGCCATTGCGGGCAGCAGGTGTGCTTCAGCGGGACGAGCGAGTTTTGCTGTCGCTCAATGTCGAAGCCGGTTTGTCGCCTGCCACCAGCCCAAACGCCTATCCAAATGGTGGCTGGTGGCATGGTGTACCCAGCATGGCCAGCATCTGCGAGGCGCTTCTCTATACGGCTGGCACCGCGCAACTGAGCCGTCAGTTCGAAACCCGTGTGCGCTGGTTGGAGCGACGCCGGGACCATTGGCTGCTGGAGAACGAGGATCGAACCTGGAGCCTCAGGGCCAAGCGCCTTGTGCTCAGTGGAACCCTGCTGGCGCATCCCCGCTCACTGAAGATGCTGGCCTGGGATGACGTACCCCTGCGCACAGCCGTTGCAGAAGGCGTGGATGACGACCTCGACAAGGCATTGAGCCTGCTGCAACACAGCCAAGCCGAAGTGCGCTGGAACCTGATGGTTGATCTGGGCGTGCTCGCGCTCAACGCTGAGGAGCTTCCCGCTCAGATCTGGTTGGACGACGCCGCCAAGGCGCACTGGAAGGTGGAACGCCTCGTGCTGCAGCCGCAAAGCGATGGACGCTGGGGGCTTGTGGTGCATGGATTGGATTCCGGGGAAGCAATCACGCCCGAAAGCCAGGGGCACCTGCTGGCTCAGGAGCAACAGCGCCTGGTGGAGCTGTTGCCCGAACTGCTGCAAGCCCTGCCGGTTGTTTCAGCTGCGTTGAACCAGGCGACGCCGTTGGGTGTGATGCGCTGGGGCGCCTCACGGCCCCTCAACAACCCCTTACCGCAAGAGCTGCAGTGGTGCCCCACCAGCGCCGTTGGGTTCTGTGGCGACTGGATCGCAGGGCCTGGCTTCGGCCGAGCGGAAGGAGCGATCAGCAGCGGCGTCAACCTGGCTGAACAGCTGCACGCTGACCGCTAATCTCTGTGTGCGCCGGGGAGTGGCGCAGTTTGGTAGCGCGCTTGCTTTGGGAGCAAGATGCCGCAGGTTCGAATCCTGTCTCCCCGATGCGATAAAAAGTCAGTCCCCAGCTGACATTTCGACCGCTCCGCAAGGGGCGGTTTTTTATTGCTCAGGGGCGCCGTGGGTTGTACGTGGGTTGAGAGGGGGTGAAAAACGGTCCCCCAACCCACGGTCAGGAGGCCCAAAACGCACTCAGGAGACCCTTTGTGGTCAAGCGTGGGTTCAGTGCCTAGCGTCAAAGCACTGCAACAGCCAAAGCCCCTGAACCGCCGGGCCAAGGCAATCCACCATCCGGTGGTGCTCAGTTATCGACCGCCAATCTCCTCAAGTTGGTGAGTCGCTGAGGCAGGACGAGGACCACTTCAACCCACACACAACCCACGTTCACCTTTTTCTTGGTGCGTCGTGAGGTGTGGCTGGTCGTCTCGTCCCCGCTTTGCGGGCAATTAAATGAACAAACGATGGGCTTCAGAAGGGGAGTGCGTTGAGGTGCTTGGCCTCTCGCACACCGTCCTCACACGACTCCGCGCTTCTGGTGATCTTGTCGCTGGTGATCACTGGATCTGGATTGGCGGGCAACGCAATGGAAAGGTCGGTTACGACCTGGACCGCATCGAAACCTGGCAGCGGGAGCGCACCGCCCAGATCGTCCGTGATTTGGAGGCAGCCAAATGAACCCTTCGCGCGCAAGGAGAGCCGCCGATCTCGTCTTCCCGCTTCAGGAGCCCAACCCACTTCCTTCTGCCAGGTCGGTGCCTAAAGCTTGCACCGCTATGTCTTACAGAGACGCCAACCACCTCAAATCAACCTTCCATCGGGAACTTTGAAGTGAAGCGGGGACTTGGTTGCTGGAGAGGACGCAAACGCTTTGGGATGACGGGATGCCCGATGAAGCATCGGCGCTCTATTCAGAGTTCTCCAGGGGTCCTTCTCTAAGCGAATGACTTTGCTCTCACTTGATACAAAGTTCGGCATCCCGTAAGCACAAATGCTTACTAGGCGGTGTTAGACCAGTTGCATCGCATGAGAGCGAGGAACCCAGGAGGTCGAACACTCCTGGGTCTTTTCTTGGAAAACGCTCACGGCACCCACAGCAATCCCACCTCATCGGTGATGGTGGTGGTCGCTTGGCGTCGTCCCGCCTAGCGGCACTTTCAGTTTCCGAAGGAGCGATAGGGATACCGCTCCTTTTTTTGTGCCTTGTGGATACAGAAAGGGGTAGTTCCGCTCATGCCCTAGTGCTTTGACCCGCCTTAGACCAGGGATGAGGTCAGAGACCGCTGAAGCAGTAACCAGGTCTCAACGACCTTCAGGGGGGTGTCTGCTCATCCCCCTTCTTAATGAGCGGTTCTACCGATGGTGGAAGTGTTTGTAACGGAGCGAACATAAAAGAGCATCATCCGTAAGAGATGAATGCGTCGAACAGAGCAGAGGGTGGGACCTCTGCTTTTTCTTGGGTTGCTGACTCCAGTAGTCGTTTGGTCGTAATGGCGACGACCAGTAGGTGTTCTTCCCATCACCCTTGCTCTGTTCCCTTTGGTGAGGGGACAAGCGTCGAACAGGGGGGCGGGTAGGGACCGCTCCTTTTTTTTTGGCAGTTCGTAAACGGCGTCCACGGCACCACTGATGGTTTGAAGAGGGTGGTGGTGCTGGGACGCCAGCACGTTCGACGCATTCATCCCCTTTGTGGCGGCATTCCCTGCCGCCTTTTTTATTGCTTGCGGACAACCGAACCCTGAACGGTCGCCACTACCTCTTCTGACGGTTCTCCTACTCCTCACACGAGAACACCAGGAGGAAGGTGATGGGGCGTCAGAACGAGAGGACGGGACCTCTGAGGGTGGGATACCTCAGAGGTCTTTTTTTGTCGCTCAATCGCAGTACGTTTTCTTTCTGCTCCACTCAGTGCCATGGATTTTCTGAAGGCTTGCGATGAGATGAAGGTCTTCATCGAAACCGCACAGAAGTTGGTCGATGCCTGGGAGGCAGATCCAGACAACTACTCGCAGTTGGAGGAGGGGCTAACCGCCTTGAAGGCTGCGTTGGAGAAGTGAGGGAAGCTATGAAGAACCTCTCCCAGGCTGGCCTGGTCTTTCTGCTGATCGTGGCCGTTGGCGCAGGGGTCTGGCTCAACCGCACGGCATGGCGCCATCGACGTCTGATGTGGCAACTTCAGGCGGCAGTCGTTGCTGGTGGCGTCGGCTTCGTGGCTGGTCGGCTTACTGCTGGCAAGGAATCTGAGAAGCAGTAGAAATTTTTCTATGTGCTTCGAGCAAAAGGAGGCAAGTTGCAGACGACTGTGCGAATAGATCAGAAATTTTTGACCTAAGAACAAAAAAAATTCTGAACTGCAGTGCACCCCCAGCCGGGGTGATGGTGTCCTCGGAGTCCCCAAGACCTCCATCCCATGGTTTTTGTAGGAACCATTGGGCGCTGAGTGTCAGCGTTCGTTTCACGCCGACACA
>Ga0189284_100537_pt1 | contig 13724 bp, 15 predicted proteins | sample N32C7minimetaG_FD_130314 | JGI IMG/M metagenome (GOLD analysis project Ga0189284, IMG submission 130314) | Marine microbial communities from the Costa Rica Dome - N32 C7 mini metaG | ecosystem: Environmental > Aquatic > Marine > Oceanic > Photic zone | place: Costa Rica: the Eastern Pacific...
ACCAACATCCCCAACTCGCCCCCTCAATCCTTTGAGGAAGCTTCTGAACAGAAATATCAGGGGGGTCACTTTTGGACGCCGATTACCCCAATAATGGGGTCAATTTTGCATGCCGTTCCACAGCGTCGGTTGTACCTGGGCCGCGGGATAGCGGAACTGAACGACGTAATGCGGTGTCTCTCGTGCTTCGACGACATGGAAGTAATAGGAGCGGCGGTTGGTGTAGACGGTGATGTTGGTGGCCACTCCCGACGCCATTGGCTTGATGGCGAAGGCACGTCCGCCAGGGACGCCGTCGAATTGAAACCCGACCGTGTCGCCCGCGATGATCGAACGGATGGTTTCGCCCTCGCCAAATTCGACCGTGGTGACGCGGGTTAGGGTCGTGACGACACGGTAGACTTGGCCTTCGGTCCAGGTCGCCACGCGCACGCGGTTGTCATGAGAGCCAGGCCGCGGCGTGGTCTCGGCCAGCGCGGTCGTCCCCGCGAGAGCGAGAATGCCGGCGGCCAACAGATTGGAGATTTGAATACGGGTCATTCGGAACGGTCCGATCGGATGGCATATTGGGTGACGGTGAAGCCGAAGGGGTTTTGCCAAACGTCGTCGATCGCACGGGCCCGCTCAGGCTGGAAATTGAACATCAGCGTTACTGTGAACGATCCATTCTGCACACCTTGCGGGCTGGTCAGACGCTTTCTGAGACGCACTTGGGCGCGGTTCTCGCCAATAAGGGTGATCGACGCAATCTCGACGGCCATCTCAGCCGCCGCCCCATATCGTGTCGGCGGATAGCTCTCCTGCCCTGACGTCCAAATCGCGCGCATGCTGGCTTCCGCCGCCCCGGAGGACTGAGCCAGAACGCGGCGTACACGCAGGTCGTTGTCGAGCTGGTTGTAGGTCTCGCGGTCGAGAATGTAGCGGTAGATTTGCGCCTCGATCACGGCGGGCCGTTCCGCAAGGGACACGGTTTCAACCGTGGCATTGGGGAGCGCCATGCCGGTTGCAGGATCGTACGGAACCACGACAGGAAGGGGTATTTCGACCATCAGGGCGACAGCGGCGGCCGCGAGGCATCCGACCACGCCGAAGCCTGCTCCGCCGAGGCCGATCATCCGCCACAGCTGTTCACGGCGCAGAGCACCGAGAACGAGCTCTTCTTCCGCGAGTTCGCTCGCACTCATCCTCAATGTCCCGCTCATGGTTGAAGCTCCGGCAAAGTGAAGTCCATGTAGCGCTGTTCTTCAGCGATGGTCGCGGCATCGACGAGACCGGTATTGCCCGCGCCAAGAGTCTGGATCGCTTCCAACTCCCACATCCGGGTCATGGCGATGGCGAGTTCCGCCGTGACGCGGGTGTTGTGATCCATCGACGCCTTCAGATCCTCCATGTCCGGGATCATCTCGACCAGCCGTTCCACCCGTTCGAGAGACTGTTCCGCCTCTGCGTGGCTGTTCTGTGCTGCTGCAGACATCACGGCACCCGTGGTTGCCCGCGTGGCCACGCCTTCCGCGCCCGGATTGCCACTGGTGGCAATTTCACGGAGTGAATCCTCGTCGAACCCGGCACTTGCCAGCGCCTGCTCCATCCGCGTGCGCATGGGCCCTGCATTGGGCCCGATCAGAGCACTCCAATCGCCCGCCTGGACCCCTCGGATCAGGTCGGGAATGTCGGCCAGATCGGTTTCGAGCAGGTTGTCGAGATCGCCGCCCATGGCGAGGCCGAGGATGCTGCGCGGCCCGGTGAGGGAGGCATACATCTCGTTCAACTGTTGGAGTTGGCCTTGCAACGTCTCAAGCTGCGCAAGCGCATTGTCCAGAAGGTCGGTCTGAATCCCGAAATCCTGCAACATCTGCTGAAGCTGGCGGATTTCCTGAGCAATGTTCTGGGTGTCGACTGTGGGAACGCCTTGCGCCGCGACAGACCCACTGAAATTAAGAGCAAGCGCCAGGGTCGCGGCACCGGTGAAGAGGGAACGGGTGAAGCGCAAGATCAACGCAAATCCTCCTGACTGAAATCCATGTAGTGCCGCTCGGCGACTTGAGCCGCCGCCAAGGCGATCTGCTCGGCGCCGAGTGGTTCGGTTTGGGCGGCCCTGATCCGGGTCCGGATCGCGACCAGGCGGGCAAGTTCGGCTCGGGCATAGGTGTTGAGCGCGATCGCCTCGTGCAGGTCTTCGGTCTCGCCGATCCGGGTGATGATGTCTTGCACCCGCAGGGCCGCCGCGCGGACCGAGACCAGCGAATAATCCCCATAGACTCCCGCGCCATGGGCCGAGAGGCTGAAGCTTGCGTTGGCGAGGAGCACCGGATCGATGGTGCCGAGTGCGTCGATGCCACCAACGGCTGTAAGGTAGTTGTTGTATTGCTGCGGAATCACCACGACGTAATGCTGGGTTTCCGCAAAGGGCGGCACACCGCCATAGTCCTGCACGTTGCCCGGACCTGCGTTATAGGCGGCGAGTGCATGAATGATGTTTCCATCGAACATGTTGAGCATCTGCGCGAGGTATCGCGCACCGCCGCTGACCTGCAGATAGGGATCATCGTAGTATGCTGGGTAGATCCCGAGATCCCCGGCCGTGCCAGGCATGATCTGGGTGAGGCCGAAGGCACCGACGGGGGAGCGCGCGCCGATCTGGAAGCGGCTTTCCTGCCAGATCATCGCCTGCAGAAGGCAGCGCCACTGCACGAGCGAAAGGCCCGCGCGACTGACACCGGGCAGACTGTGAGTGTCGCGGGCGGCCCGTATGATCAACTCCTCGATTCCGTCCCGGGTATCGCCGAACATCTGCGCTGCAGCGGGATTACTGTCCTCGGGCGCATAGAGGCTCGCCGCCGCACTTTCGACGCCGCTCATAGCCCCCTGCCCTGCTTCAAGTCCTCCCACAATGCCTGCGAGATCGCCGGACCCGATCGACATGGCGTTCATGATGCTTCCAAGGGAGGTGAGTTGCTGACGCTCGATTTCAGCAAGTGCCTCTGCCTGGGTTAGGCGATCTTGTTGCAGCATCAGATCCCGGGCGGTTTGCTCAAGGATTGCCGCCCGCTCTGTAAAGAGCCGCAAGTCGAAGATGGGCACACCTTGTGCCCCCGCCGATGTCACAAAGGTGCAGACGAAAGCAAAACTGACCGTCGGTAGGAACGAGAACCAGCAACGCATAAGGTCAATCTCCCGCGCCAAGCATCATGAACTCGCAGGCCGTGTCGCGGCGCGTGACCTCGGCCTCCATGGTCGTGATCGTCGTCGTGGCAGTAGCCGTCTGTGCGGGCGCATCGCGGAAGTTGAAGCAGTTGGCCTGCGCGGGATTATGTTGGGCACAAGCCGTGAGGGTCAGGCCAAGGCCAAGCAGCACGGCGCTGCGGGTCATCGTACGGGTCATGTCACTCTCCAGAAATCAGGACGTTCGCGGTAATCGGCACCGGCAAGAGCTTCGCCCTTCTCCATTCCACCAAGGATGGTCACGAGAGGGCCGAGCGCGCTGAGATCGGCATCGATTACAACGGAGCCACGGTCGTCGCGCACAAGCGCGAGACGCGAGGCCGAGCCGACGCCCAGGAGCACGTCGAGCTCCTTTTCGCTGAGGCCGAGCATTGCGTAATCCGCGGCCGAGGCCCGGATGTTGGGCAAGAGCACCTGTGTCGGCACGGCTTCCACGATGGTCTTGCCGGTCCGCGTGCGTTCGAGCTGGCTGGCATACTGGGTCATCATCACGACGACCGCGTTCTGTTTGCGCGCGGTCACGAGCCAGTTGCTCAAGCGTTCCGCGAAATACGCATTGTCGAGGGCCTTCCACGCCTCGTCGATCACGATGATGGTGGGCTTCCGATCCTCTATCACCCGCTCAACCCGGCGGAAGAGGTAGGAGAGGACCGCCATGCGCTCCCGTTCGCTCTCGGAGTCGAGAATACCGGTCAGGTCGAAGCCCGCGACGTCACCGTCGGTGCTGCCCCCAATTTGGAACGTGTCGCCCGCGTTCGCCCCGAAGATCCAGCCGTAGCGGCCCTCGGCCGTCCATTCCTGCATCCGCTCGAAAAGATCGCCCTCGTCATCGGTCGAGACCAGCAGCGAGGCGAAGTCCGACCAGTTCCGCAATGTCGCATGGCCGGCGCTCGCGTTCTGGCGCACGACTTCCTGCAGCCGATTGGTCTGTACCGGGGTCAGCGGCCGGTCGCGACGCTCGAGGAGGCTCTCGAGCCAATCGGCAAGCCAAGCCTGACCGCGTGCATCGATCTCCGTTTGCAGCGGATTGAGTCCGGTGGGGCGTCCCGCCCGCACGGTCGAGTAGCTGCCGCCAAGCGCGCGGACGGCCATTTCCATGCCGACGCGATAGTCGAAGACGAGGAGGCGCGCGCCCGCGCGCCGGGCCATGGTCATCAGGAAGGCTGCCAGTACAGATTTACCTGAACCGGGGCGGCCGAGGATCAGCGTGTGCCCGCCGGTGGGTTCTCGATCGGGCGCGCCCTGTTCGTGGAAGTTGAAGCGGAAGCCGCTGCGCTCTGGCGTCGGAAACAGCGTGATCGGCACGCCCCATGGGACTTCCCTGCCTGTCTTGCCAAGGGGCGTGCGGTGGAAGGTGGCGAGATCGGCGAAGTTGTGGTTCGTGATCGCCGCCTTGCGGCTGCGCGCGCCGGTGTTGCCGGGATGCTGCGCCATGAAATGCGCCCGCGCCCCGAAGGCCTCCGAGATCAGGTTGATGCCGGAGGTGGCGGAAATGTTGCGAATCTCGGCCGCGATGTCGCCGAGTGCTGCTTGGCTGCGCGCATAGACCGCCACGGTCATGTGGTGCTCGCCGAAGATCAGCCGCTTCGATTCCAGATCGTCCTGGGCGAGCTCCAGTTCCTGCGCGAGGCTGACGGCCCCGTCATTGGCGGCCTGCATCAGACGAAGCTGCCGCTTGACGCGGCCCGCCATGATGTTGGCATTGATCGGCACAAAGGAATGCGTGACTACCATGTCGACGGGCAGGTTCAGTTCGTCGAGCATCAGGCTGTCGGTCTTCGCCGGGTAGTTCTTCACCGCGAAGATTGCACCGACCTTGTCGCCCACGGCGCCATCGGAAAGCGCGATGGTCGTGCCGCGGAAGGTCACGCGGGTATTGGCCACATCCTCGGCGATGACGCCCAAGCGCGAATGCGGGAAGAGCGGGAGTTCCTCGCCGGTGTTGAGCGAGCCGAGGAATCCCAGAAGCTCGCCGGTGTTCGCAGCAAGGAGACGGGGCTTCATCTCATCAAAGGAAGACAGCAGAAACCCCACCACCTCGTCGAGCTTGCGCAAGCGTCGGGTCGTGTCCGCGGCATGACGCGCGCGCGAGGCCCCAATCCCGAACGGCAAGCGGCTGCCGGTCTCGGGGCGCTTCAGCACCGTCAGGGTCAGCGTCTTGTCGCGCAGACCCGACCGACCAAGATGGGCTTGCCAGCGCTGGTCGACGGCGGTGGCGAAGCCTTCGCCCGGGATGGGCGGCAGCGTCACATCGACTGCTTTCGAGACCTTGTGCAGGTAGAAGGAGAACTCCGTCCCGACCTGCGCGACGATGCCTGCCAGAAGCCCACCGATCCGGTCGAGATGGGCATTCTCGCTCGTGGTGCTGTTCACGCCCTCAAGTCGGATGCATTGCATCAACTCGTTGCCGCGTGTCCGTATCGTCCGGTCGGTCACGAGGCTCACATAGGGCAGCATGGACGAGAGGCGCTTCTCGCCCTTGACCCACGAAGGCAGCGCGGTCAGCGGATCGAGCGCCTCCTCCACCACATCGGCAAGTCCATCACGGGGCATAACTGTCGCCTCCGTGGAGCTTGCGGTTCGTCGTGGGCGGGGTTTCCTGCAAGGTGATCACCAGGACGTCGAGGAAGTTCGGATCCCAGTCTGCGGCCTTCCAGAGCGCTGGCCAGGCCAGCCCCGCGAATAGAGCCACCACCGAACTCTGCACCCAGAGGAACAGAATCGTCGAGCCGAACAGCCAGACCATGGCGTACATGATCGGCAGGCCCATCAGCTTGGGCGGCCTGAGAAGGCCGATGAACACGCGGGACTGATCAGCCATGGATGTTCCTCAGGTGGTCCAGATGGCAGCGACGATCGTGGGCGCTGCCGCGATGCCAGCGATAGCGACCACCACCCAGAGCGCCTGACGGAAATCAAGGATGCCGAAGAGCCAGGACAGGAACACGCCGATGAGCGCCAGCGTGCCGATCACAATCCCCAAGGGGCCGGTGATCGCATCGACGATGCCCTGCAGCAGGGTCTGCACCGGCGACAGGTCAATGCTTTGGGCCAGTGCCGGTCCTGCCAGCACGATAAGGGCCATCGCGCCAAGCGCGACAATCGAAGGTCTCGATGTCATGAAAGATCTCCTCTGAGCCGCTGAAACACGGCCGTCACACGGGCCACATGCCCTTGGGTTTCGCGAAAAGGGGGGATGCCGCCATGGCGTGTGACCGCCTCCGGGCCAGCGTTATAGGCCGCAAGCGCCAGAGAACCGTCGCGGAACTGGTCGAGCATCATCAGCAGGTAGCGTGCCGAACCGTCGAGGTTCTGCGCAATGTCATGGGGATCGACGCCGAGACCGCGGGCGGTGTCTGGCATGAGCTGACCAAGGCCTATCGCGCCGACAGGGCTTCGCGCTGCGGGATTATAGGCGCTCTCGACCTCGATATTGGCGCGGTAGAAGAGCGCCCAATCGGTAACGGAGAGCCCTGCGCGACGCAGTGCGCCATGCCCGGCATACCGCAGGGCCGTGGTCTCGATCGCATTCAGGATCTCTGGAGAGGCGCGGGCGGCAGTTGGAGCCGAGATCGCCGTCTCAATGGCAGCGTCAGGAGCGCGAGGTTCTGCGAAGAGAAAAAGGCGCCCATTTGCCTCTTGAGAAGAGGAAATCAATTGGCCGTCGGGGCCAACCGAGAAGATGAAACCGTCGGCCAGGGCCAGGGGCGCGGAACAAACGCCTGTACCCAATGCAACAACGAGCGCTAGTGCGCGGTCAGCTGCCTTTGACCGGAGTCGCTCTGTTTTGCGTCCCTGTCGGTTGACCAGGAACGGTGTGGCGCTCGCGGCCACCTTCTTCAAGTGGGATGCTCGCCGTCGTGCAGCCCATGTCAGCGAGGAAGCTGACAAGACCAACAATGGTTTTGAAGTCACGGAGTTTGAGGACGCTTCGGCTGGTGACGAGCATCTTGTCGTCGTGCCCATCAGCCGCGACGGCGCGGATGACCCACGAGCCGTACCAGCTGTTATGGCGCTTCTCTGCTCCCTCCTTGCAGACCACCTCGATGAGGTAGCCCTCAGTGAGCAAGCCGCGCAGTCCGTCTTCGGTAACCACATTAGGTGCTTCTTCTATCATGACCTTCCCCGGCCCCTCCTCAGCATGAGTATCGACCTGCGGGAACATTTCCACACAGGCGATACAAGACAACATAATTGACTGCAAGACGATTTATTTGCGTTGACGAACCGTCTTTGGGTGCAATAGGTAGCTATCGCACAAAACCATAAATTTGAAGTGGCAAAGGAGTTCTGCCCTGCGCATCTATTGTGCACCACGATACGGTTTGCTCGCTCTTGTTACGCCTCTTGGGTTGATTGGCCAGATCGCAAGCGCCTGCACCGCGCCGGAACGGCCCTTCTTGCCTGAGCGGCCCGAAGACGTTCGCGAATATGCCGATCTGCTCCGTTCCGACTTCGAGGTCTACATAGCGGACATACAGGAATACTTCCGTTGCCTCGATGCCGAGCGGCAACGTGCATTTCACGAGGCGCAGGAGGTCAGCCGCGACTATGGAAGACTGGTCGAGATATTGGACTGACTCCCTTCCCTGGTCTCGATACGGCTGACATCGGACACGCCCGTCAGGCAATCGGTTTCGAACAGGGTTCGATCCGGACGCTTTTCAGGCGCGGCGCAGCGTCGTTCGAGGCGCTGCATCAGGGCGCGGGCCCAATTGTCCGGCGCGCTATCGCCTATTGAGGTAAGGCTCCCTCCGTCTCCTGCCGGTGCGAATGACCGCCCGATGCTCGCGCCGAGGACCACCTCGACCTATCTGCCCTCTTGGACTGGCCCCCTTTCACCGGACATTCTGGCGGTTGTGGTTTGGGCGGCGATGAATGACGCAAGCTGAAAACTTACACGTCTCAGGCAAGAACGGTGTATTGATATCAGAAAGATTGGTTTGTATGGATGCGCCGCTATAGATGGAGTCTGCATTATGAAGCGTATGATCCAAGGCGTGGCGATCGCCGCGGCAATAAGCGTATCTGGTCTAATGGCCTCGACAGCTCCGGCTCAGGCCTATCAGGTGGACTGCGCAATCCTCCTCTGCCTTGCTGGGGGCTGGCCTGCCTCCGCGCCGTGTGCGCACGCGAGGACAGTGTTCATTCAGCGGGTCACGCCCTGGCCGATCGAGCCACCGTTACAGATTTGGCGCTGTCCAATGCGGACGTCACTTAACGCTCCTGCTCAGCCGTCGCCAATGGAACGGCTCTATGCGATCGCGTTCCGTGATCCGCCTTTGATCCATTGGGAAGCTGCTCCCCAACCCGTCGCTCGCATTCAAGCCGATGAACAAGCCGACATCGATATCTCAGGTGACGCATTCGCCTTTGTGAGGAGCATTCGTGTCTACCACATTCAGGTCAGCCAGCGTGAAAACAGCCATGGAGACTGTACGTTTTCCGACTCGACACGTCTCGGCACTTATGGCGTTCGTGGGGATTTCCGCTGGACAAGCGTTAGTGTCGATCAAGTCCCACCCGCCTCTGCTTTCCGATATCCTAGGCATTGCGATCGGGTGAGTTACCAAGCCGTATTCGTTGACTGGCTTGATTATGAAGGAAACTATGGCTTTGAAGAGATCCGCTACTAGAGTTTTTCGGACTTGGATTTAGGTTTGGTCTGCTTCCCTTGGAGGCCGTATATCTATTCAAGGAAACCGGAGCGCGGTTCAGTCCCAAACCTTCTTCCACCATTGACGAAAGCTGGTCGGTGATGTGCGTGGCTCATTAGCGACGTTTCCGTTGGAGCCTTGGCCTCTAGTCGCGCAAGATGCCGCCGCGCAATTCGCGCCTTCGCCTGTCGCTGCCTGATCTCCCAACGAACCTCTGAAACGCTCATCTTGGACTCGAGGCAGAATGCTGCAACCACGTCAGAAACACTGTTCAGCTTTCCCTCTTCTTCTGTCCCGCCCCTTAGTTCTACGATCTCTGAAAGAGTATCTAAGATTATCTCAGTCGGTGTCATATAGCTGTCCCTAGCCTTATTTACCGTCGCACTGTCACTCGGCTCGGTTAATGCTGGATTAAAGCCGGGTCCATAAAGGTTCGAGCGTAACCTTCGCTTCGAGTTCAGGCGGTTGTTGCCTCCAGTCCAACATCTCCGTTTCCCGTCATCATCGATGACAGCAGGCAACAATTCGTAACTTGCGGCGGTGCTCGAAATTCGGAGAGATTGGACCTGTCACGCTTTTGTGCCGCGACCATCGCGGGTTGGATCAGCTAAGCGGGAATTGATGATGGCGTAGGGGGCGACGGTCTGACCAGCTTGGAGCGGGATGAGCTGCGCCGCTTGCGCAAGAAGAACCGCCAGCTTCGGATGGAGCACGACATGCTCTCAAAGGTCGTTTTTCCGGTTCAGATGATGGCACGGACAATGGGCGTGTCGCGCAGCGGCTTCTACGCATGGTCCTGCCGCACCCCGTCTGCCCGCGCTATTGCCGATGCCGCCTTGTCCGAGCGGATCGCCAAGAGTCACAAGGCGTCGAAGCAGACCTGCGGCGCGCCGCGGATCCATGCCGAGTTGGCTGACGATGGTGTCTACGCCGGTCGCAAGCGCGTCGAAAGGCCGATGAAGGCGGCGTCCCTGGTCGGCGTCCGCCGCCGTAAGCGGACCCGCAACACGATCCGCGACGATCATGTGCGTCCGGCCAGCGATCTGGTCAATCGTAACTTCCGTGCGGATGCGCCGGATCAGCTCTGGGTGGCAGACATCACTTATGTGCCGACCCGGGCGGGCTTCAGAGCTATGCCTGACTCTGGGTGACGCGGCCTGATCAGGCGGCGCTGATTTCTGTGGCGTCTGTCACCTCGACGCCGTTTCGGAACTTGATGCCTTCGATGACTTTCGGCAACTGATTTCTGCTGTTCAGCCGCCGCCATGATTTCGTGGCGGCCTGGATCAGGGTAAAGACCATCAGCTTGGCGGTCTTCTGCGACAGGGCCCCCTTGGTGCGCACGGTTCGATGCCGAACGGTGGCGAAGACGCTCTCAATCGGGTTCGAGCTGCGCAGATGGTCCCAGTGTTCGGCCGGGAAGTCGTAGAACGCCATGAGCGCATCGCGGTCCTTCGACAGGCATGTGGCCGCCTTGGGATACTTGGTGGCGTATTTTTCCTCGAAGACGTCCATCGCCGCCAGTGCATTGGCGCGGGTTTCGGCGTGCGAGATGTCGTGGAGGTCGGATTTCACCGCCGCGGCCATAGACTTGGGAAACGCGTTCAGCACGTTGCCGATCTTGTGGACCCAGCAGCGCTGATGCCGGGTGTCCGGCCAGATCTGGTCCAGCGCCTTCCAAAAACCCAAAGCTCCGTCGCCCACGGCAATCTCCGGTGCCATGGCCAGGCCGCGCGCCTTGATGTCGATGAGCAACTCGCGCCAGCTCTGCGTGCTCTCGCGGGTGCCGACCTGGAAGCCGAGAAGTTCCTTCTTTCCTTCCGGCGTTGCGCCGATGATCACCAGCATACATTCGGCCTGGGGCTCCATCCGCGCCTGAAGGTAGACCCCGTCCGCCCAGATGTAGGCGTAGCGGCGCGCCGAGAGGTCACGCTGTTGCCACGCGTCGTAAGTGCCCTGCCAGCCCGCGGTCAGCCGCGTGATCGCTCCGGGTGAAAGGTTCGCGGCCTCCGGACCCAGAAGCGCGCTCAGCGCCTCCTGGAAATCGCCGGTCGAAATACCGCGCAGATAAAGCACCGGCAGCAGCGCATCGAGGCTGCGCGAGCGGCGCGCCCACCTGGGCAGGATGTTCGAGGTGAAGCGCACCCTGTCTTCGCCCGCCGTATTGCCAGCCCGGTCGCGCACTTTCGGGCGCTGAATATCGAGCGCGCCGATCCCCGTCTGAATGGCTCGTTCCGGTCCGTGCCCATGCCTGACCACTCGCCGACGCCCGTCGGGCAATGTCTCGTCGGCAAAACTGGCGACGAAGGCATCAGCCTCCGCCTTCAGCGCCTCGGCCAACATGCGCCGCGCACCGTCGCGCGCGATCTCGGTCAGCGGGTCCGCGACGGAATCTGGCTGGTGAAACGGAATGATCGTGGTATCGTCTTTCATGGCGTATCGCTCCCTTCCTGGAGGTTCTGGCAGGCTCAACACCCGCCACGATACGCCGCCCTTCCCAGGACGCCATCACCCAAATTCTGGCATAGCTCCGGGCTTCATCCGGGAAAACAGTTCGGCGCAGGTTGAACAGAGGAGGCGACCGCGCAGCCAACAGTGCTATCCACATCATTGCAATCGGTCGGTTGCGATTGGACCCACGCACCCAGGCCTACGTTGCGAAACGCATCGCTGCCGGAAACTCAAAGCTCGAAGCCTCAAACGCTACATCGCGCGCGAAGTCTTCGGCATTATCATGCGGCACCAGAAACAAATAAATCGGGCGCAAATCGCTGTTTGACACTTAGAAGGGCGTCCAAGGTTCACAATACACGTCCGTGGCGTTCGGCCTGCGCTGCAAGGAGGCCGGGGTGCGCCCCTCAATGGGTTCGGTTGGCGATGCCTACGACAACGCGATGTGCGAGAGCTTCTTCGCCACGCTCGATTGCGAGCTGCGCGACCGGCGCAAGTTTCATACCAAGGCCGAGGCGCGCATGGCAATTTTCGAGTTCATCGAAGGCTGGTACAATCCGAGCCGCCGTCATTCGGTCCTCGGCTACAAGTCACCCAACACTTTCGAAAGGAGTGCACAAAAACAGCAAAAATCTGCTACCGGTTAACTGTCCACAGGACCGAGGGAACTCCAATGCACAAGAAGGCATACTAATTGGGCAATGTCGGGTTAAAGGACGTTCCAGTCATACGACGAATGTGGGATGAAGAATACCCCTACAATACAAAGCGAATAGGATTTCAAATGACAACTTCCAAAGACATGTTTGTATTTTTTGACCGTGCGCGCTCATTTGGGCTCGTAAACGGGCTAGTACATGTTGAGATTATTGCAAATGTATTGAAGCCAGGAGATACAATTGACGTCGCTGTTGAGGAAATCGAAGTGGCGCAACTTAGATGCAGCATTCCCGCGGCAAGGTCACTAGTTGCGGCATTGCAGCAGGCAATCGGAGAAACGGAGGACCCAGTACCCCCTAAAGGGCGGAAAAAAACTATGAACTGAGGAATATGTGAACTGCATTTAGAAAATGCAGACGCGTGAGCCGCACAAGAAGTGTTACAATAGTCGAGTGGTGGATGAACTTGGTGCTGCTCATCATGGTCTCTTTGCCTCAAAATTAGCAAAGAAGGCGTCCACGATACACCGGGCTACTCAGTCTACCGGATCAAAGGATCAGCCGCCACAACTCAGCAAAAAGATGCAGCGCTGCTGATGCTGCTGGACTGGAAGACGCAGAAAGTCACGTGTTCTAAGTGGCGATCCGCCACATACGGAACCGCCCCTGCCCTGTCACTTCGCGGACCAACCCCTGTTCTTCCATCCACGCAAGGTTCCGCTGGACGGCAGCCCGGCTTGCCCCGGTTAGAGCTTCGGCCATCGGCGCTGAAACGAGAGGCCATTCGGTCAACGCACTGCGCAACGCCGGAGCCGTCCGGCCCGACAGCGTGGCCATGATGGTTTCCGCCCGCGCCGACCATGCCTCGATGTCATCGAGGTGGCGCATCGCTGTCAGGGTGGCGCAGTTCATCCCATCGAGCCATCGGGTCAACCGCTCGAACGGCGCACCACCAGCACGCAGCCCCCCGCCCCCACCCATGGCCAGAGGGGCAAAGACCGCGCCTGACACTTCGCCGACTCCGATGCGTTCAGCCGTAACCGCAGCTTCCATCCGGTCATCGGTCTGACCGAGGCCAGCCAAGCTCCAGAGGTGGAATCCCATGCCGGCGCGGGTGATCGGATGCAGTTCGGATGCAGTGGCCATCAGATCGAGCCAACCGCCAGCGCGATCCGTAAACGACTCGGCACCATCGATGATGTTCTCGGGGTCGCGACGATCGAGAAAATCGGCGAGGTCCGTCTCGGGGCCTGGACCACCCGCCAAGCGTCGCACGGCCCATCCGACCCGCGCCAGCGCGCTTGTATCGTCCAGCACCCCCGACAGGCGCATGGACATCCAGAGCGCCAGCCGGTCGGGGCTGATCCGGTCGCCGACAAACCAGCTCAGATCCGCAGCCTCAATCAATGCCAGCCGGTGCCGCCAACCCTCCGGGCCGCGTCGCAGACGGTCGTCGAGGGCACCCAAACGCCCCGCCACCCGTGCCAGGCTTGCTGCAAGCCCTGCCTCGGCCTGCACCCAGTCGGCAAGAATAGCGGTTTCACGCGGCTCTGCCTTCGGGCCGGGCGGCAGAAATTCCGGCTCCTCTTCCATCGGACCGGGCAGGAACCACTGTCGCATTTTCTTCACCATTTCAGCACATGATTATTACGTGATTTCTGGATGATACGGGGTAAGCACACATCATTTTTCAGCTTAAGGCTTCAATTTTGGCTACGTATTTCAGCAAGTGGCC
>Ga0189284_100547_pt1 | contig 13293 bp, 13 predicted proteins | sample N32C7minimetaG_FD_130314 | JGI IMG/M metagenome (GOLD analysis project Ga0189284, IMG submission 130314) | Marine microbial communities from the Costa Rica Dome - N32 C7 mini metaG | ecosystem: Environmental > Aquatic > Marine > Oceanic > Photic zone | place: Costa Rica: the Eastern Pacific...
CCGCACCTACGACGATCTCTGGCACGCCGTTGGGCATGTTTGTGATCTCTTTACTGACGAGGAGTGCTACAACTTCTTCAAGGCCGCGGGCTATGAAGCCGATTAAACGCAACACGCTCTAAGCGCCGGAGCGGCATCGAGGGGGCAGGCAATGACGGATCGGATCTTCATCGGCGGCGGGGGCGCAGGCTACGCCGAGCCGCAGCACCTGCTGCTGAAATACGCCAACCGGCACGGCCTCATTGCGGGGGCCACGGGCACCGGCAAGACGGTGACGTTGCAGATCCTGGCCGAAAGCTTTGCGTCGCAGGGCGTGCCGGTCTTCCTGTCCGATGTGAAGGGCGATCTCTCTGGCCTCGGCGCCTCGGGCCGGGCCGATTTCCACCTGCATGACGCCTTCATGGGCCGGGCGGGCACCATCGGCTTCACCGATTACGCCTATCGCGCCTATCCGGTCACCTTCTGGGATCTCTACGGCGAGGTCGGCCACCCCGTCCGCACCACCATATCGGAAATGGGCCCACTGCTGCTGTCGCGGCTGATGGAGTTGAGCGAGGCCCAGGAAGGCATCATGAACATCGCCTTCCGGGTCGCCGACGAACAGGGGCTGGCGCTGCTCGATCTGAAGGATCTGCAATCGCTGCTGGTCTGGGTGGGCGAGAACCGCAAGACGCTGTCCCTGCGCTACGGCAATGTTTCCACCGCCTCGATCGGGGCGATCCAGCGGCGGCTGCTGGTTCTGGAGGGGCAGGGCGGCGACCGCCTTTTCGGCGAACCGGCGCTGGAGCTGTCCGACATCATGACCCATGACGAGGCCGGGTTTGGCCGCATCAACATTCTGGCCGCCGACAAGCTGATGAACTCCCCGCGCCTCTACGCGACCTTCCTGCTGTGGCTGCTGTCGGAGCTTTTCGAGATCCTGCCCGAGGTCGGCGACCCGGACAAACCGAAGCTGGTCTTCTTCTTCGACGAGGCGCATCTCTTGTTCGACGACGCGCCAAAGGCGCTTATTGACAAGGTCGAACAGGTCGCGCGCCTCATTCGCTCCAAGGGGGTCGGGGTCTATTTCATCACCCAGAATCCGGCGGATGTGCCCGAGGATGTGTTAGGCCAGCTTGGCAACCGGGTGCAGCACGCCCTGCGCGCCTTCACCGGCAAGGACCGGCGCGAGTTGCGGCAGGCGGCGGAAAACTACCGCGAGAACCCCGATTTCGACACCGAGGACGCGATCCGCGAGGTTGGCGTCGGCGAGGCCGTGACCTCGATGCTGGAGCGCAAGGGCGTGCCGGGGGTGGTGCAGCGCACGCTGATCCGCCCGCCCTCGTCGCAGCTTGGGCCGATTGACCCGGATGCGCGCCGCGCTGTGATGACCAGATCGCCCGTCGCGGGCAAATACGACACGGGCATCGACCGCGAAAGCGCCTTCGAGATCCTCGCCGCCCGCGCCGAGGCCGCGGCGCGTGAAGCCGAGGAGGCCGAGCAGGCCGAGGAGGCGGCCGAGAGCGCGGCGGAACGCGAATACCAGGCTGGCCGGCGCTATTCCGGCAACCGCGTGGGCAGGTCGAGCAGCAGCACGCCGACCCGCCGCCGCTCGTCGCGCTCCGACAGCGTCGGCACGGCCTTTGCCAAGAGCTTCGCGCGCCAGATCGGCACCCAGTCGGGCCGCGCCGTGGTGCGCGGTATTCTCGGCGGGCTGTTCCGGGGGCGCTAGATCAAGGCGCCAGCAGCGCCGCGCTGGTGTTCGACACGACAGGGCGCGCAGCGGCCATGTCCATGCTGCCGCCAAGCGTGGGAAAGATGCGCAGGATCTCGGCCCGCGCGTCTGCGGCATCGGGGGTGGCCTCGCCGGTGAAGTAGCTCTCCGTAAGCAACCCGTCGCAGGTGACGATCTCGTGCCCGTCAAACAGGATGTGGACATAGGTGACATCCGTCCCGGCCCCGCAAACCCGGATGCTGGTGTCATTGACCAGCTTCTTGACGGGCACCAGGACCTCCGCTTCGCCGGTCATCAGTTCCGCGCGCCAGCCCTGCACCAGCACGCGATGCTGTGGCGAGAGGCGGATATCGGCGCCTGGCTGGCCGGGGCCGAACGCGTCCTTGCGCACCAGGATGGGTCGGAACCCGGCCTCGCGCTGCAAGACGGCCGCCGGGAACCTGCGCCGCCCGATCCAGCGGATGGGCCGCGGCCCGTGGTCCAGCGTCTCGACCAGGTCGCCAACCTCCAGCGCCTCGACCGGGACCGGTCCGTTCGTTGTGTCGATCAGGCACCCGGCGGTGAAGCAGGGGGGCGTGGCGAGGCTGGAATAGGGGTCGCTCGGCCCCTCGCCGGTCGAGATCACCGTCAGCGGCACGCCGATCGGGGGAAAGCCGCCGACGCCGCCGACAAAGGCCAGCCCCTCGACCGTGGCGTAGGAGGTCACGCCCGGTTCGTTGATGTTGAAGGCCAGCACCGTGTAGGTGTTGCCGTCGGGATCCTGCAAGATCATCTCGTATTCGGATTCGACCCGCAGCCCCGACACATAGGCCGTCCCGTCATAGGAGATCGCGTTCTCCAGGCTTTGCGAGCTGTCGGAATCGTCGAAACTGGCGTCATTGGTGTCGTCGATATCGACCGCGACCCAATCGTTGCTGTTCAGCGTGATCGTCTCGCCCATCAGGTGCGAGCCGTCGCCCTGCGTGATACCCGACAGCTGTTCGCCGCCCGAGACGGTGATGTTGGCGCTTTCCAGCGTGTAGATCGTGTAAACCGGCATGTGGTTTGCCCCTTGTCTTGAAGGGGTGTGATGCAACCGGATTCGGGCGGAACTGTGGAGGTTCTGCGCAATTCCGCGGGTTCTTCCCAAAGCGGGACAGGCGCGCGCAGGCCCCCTTCCTTGTTCTGAAAACATCCTCGGGGGGGCGCCATTATTGCGCCATTGGTCCGGGCGACAATGGCGACGGGGCTGGCTGCAAGCAATCAATGGGCTGTTCATTCATTGCCATGTCGCCCGAGGGGGTGAGCCCCGAGGAACAGGTGGCTGGCGCAACTGATGGACGACTGACGCGGCGTTTCGGCTTTCCTCGCCCGCGCTCTGGCCCTATTCACATGGGGCACCCCCGCAACAGACAGGCCCGCGCGATGCAGTATGAGACCCTCCACTACGACCTGACCGATGGCGTGGCGCTGATCACGCTGGCGCGGCCCGATGTGATGAACGCGCTGAATGCGCAAATGCGGGCGGAGCTGCTGCACGCGGTCAAGCGCGCGAGCGGTGAGGCGCGCGCGGTCGTGCTGACGGGCGAGGGGCGGGCCTTCTGCGCCGGGCAGGATCTGGGCGATACCGGGAACCTGAACAATATAAACCTCGAACGCCTCCTGCGCGACGAATACACGCCGATCCTGTTGGCCATCGCGGACTGCCCGGTGCCGGTCATCGCCGCCGTCAACGGGGTCGCTGCCGGGGCCGGGGCCAACCTGGCGCTGGCTTGTGACGTAGTGATCGCAACTGAGAGCGCCAGTTTCATGCAGGCGTTTTCCAGGATCGGGCTGATGCCGGATGCGGGCGGCACCTATGTGCTGCCGCGCAAACTGGGGCTGGCCCGCGCGATGGGTCTGGCGCTTTTTGCCGACAAGCTGTCCGCGCGCGACGCCGCCGACCAGGGCCTGATCTGGGAGGCCGTCGCCGATGACGCGTTCGAGGAGCACTGGCGCGCCCGGGCCGATCACCTGGCCAGCGGCCCGACCCAGGCGTTCTCGCGCATCAAGCAGGCGATGCGGGAAAGCCTGGCCAACGGGATGGAAGAACAACTGATGCTGGAGGCGCGGCTGCAGGGCGAATGTGGCCGCACCCGCGATTTCCGGGAAGGCGTGGTGGCCTTCTTGGACAAGCGGCCGGCGAAGTTCGAGGGGCGCTGAGCCCCCGGGCATATCCCCGCATCAGGACCGCTTCAGCCGCGCGGCCCGTCCCCCCCGGCGCTGCGCGACCTGGCCCTTGCGGTTGGGCAATTCATCAATGATGCGGGCGCGCTCTGCCGGGCTCATGCGGCTCCACTGGGTGATTTCCTCGACGCTGCGGAAACAGCCGATGCAGATGCGCGCATTGGGGTGGACGACGCAGATCTTGACGCAGGGGCTCTCCACCTCGTTGCGTTGCCATATCTCGTCACTCATCCCGCAGCCCCTTTCAGATGCGCCAGCCGGTCCAGCACCCCTTGCAGGATATACCCCGCCGCGACGTGGTCGATCACCTCGCCGCGACGTTTGCGCGACGTATCCGCCTCCAACAGCGCCCGTTCGGCGGCGACGGTGGACAGGCGTTCGTCCCAGAAGGCAATCGGCAGGTCGGTGAGACGGTCGAGGTTGCGGGCGAAGGCGCGGGTCGATTGGGCGCGCGGACCCTCGCTGCCGTCCATGTTGAAGGGCAGCCCAAGCACGATGCCGCCGATGGTGCGATGCGCGATGATCTTTTGCAGCGCGGCGGCGTCCTGGGTGAACTTGATGCGGCGGACGGTCTCCAGCGGCGTGGCGATGGCCAGAAACGGGTCCGAGACGGCAACGCCGATGGTCTTGGTGCCAAGGTCCAGCCCCATCAACGCGCGCGCGGGCGGCAGGGCGGCGGCGAAGCTTTCGATCCCGTCGCAGATCACGGGGCGTCCTCCAGCCCGGTCCCGACCGCGCGGATCATTTCCAGCGCCGCGATCAGACCCGCCATCAACCAGAACCCCATGCGCCCTCCGCCAATTGGATGTTGCGCACTCTCTACCCCGGCACGACCCGATCCGAAAGCCCCGCGCGCATCCGGCGCGACATGTCGCACTGTCGTTTTTTCCAATCGAAATGCCGCGCCGTGATGTTACTTTTCCGTCGCCACAGACCATTAAGTGTCAGCCTGATCTGTCATGAGGGGACCCCCATGCGCCGCTACTCCGCTTTTGCCATCGCCCGAGAGGCGGCCCGCTATCACCAGGGATGGGAACGGGCCTGGGCCTCGCCGGAACCCAAACGCGCCTATGACGTGATCATCGTCGGCGCGGGCGGGCATGGGCTGGCCACTGCGTTCTACCTCGGGAAAAATTTCGGCATCACCAATGTCGCGGTGATCGAGAAGGGCTGGCTTGGCGGCGGCAACACGGGGCGCAACACGACGATCATCCGCTCGAATTACCTGCAAGACCCCTCGGCGGCGATCTACGAGAAGGCGCGCAGCCTTTACGAGACGATGAGCCAGGACCTGAACTACAACGTCATGTTCTCCCCCCGCGGCGTGCTGATGCTGGCGCAGACGGAACACGAGGTGCGCGGCTATACCCGCACCGCGCATGCCAACGCCTTGCAAGGTGTCAAGACCGAGTTTGTCGGCCCCGAGCGCGTCAAGGAGATCGTGCCGATCATCAATATCGACGGGCCGCGCTATCCGGTCCTGGGTGCGCTCTGGCAGGCGCGGGCCGGGACCGCCCGCCATGACGCCGTGGCCTGGGGCTATGCGCGGGCGTGCTCGGACATGGGGATGGACATCATCCAGAAATGCGAAGTGACCGGCGTGAACACGGAAAACGGCGCTGTCACGGGGGTGGAGACCACCAGGGGAACCATCGGCTGCAAGAAACTGGGCGTCGTGGTGGCGGGGCATTCCAGCGTGCTGGCCGAGATGGCGGGCTTTCGCCTGCCGATGGAATCGGTGGCACTGCAGGCGCTGGTCAGCGAGCCCATCAAGCCCTGCATGGATTGCGTCGTCATGGCCAACACCGTGCATGGCTACATGAGCCAGTCCGACAAGGGTGAGATGGTGATCGGCGGCGGCACGGATGGCTACAACAACTACACGCAGCGCGGCAGCTTCCATCATATCGAGGAAACCGTGCGCGCCCTGGTCGAGACCTTCCCGATGATCTCGCGCCTCAAGATGCTGCGCCAATGGGGCGGCATCGTGGACGTGACGGGCGACCGCTCGCCGATCATCTCCAAGGCACCGGTCGAGGGGATGTTCTTCAACTGCGGATGGGGCACGGGCGGGTTCAAGGCGATCCCCGGATCGGGATGGGGCTTTGCCGAGCTGATGGCGCGCGGCTATTCGCCGCTGACCGCCGAGTTCGGCCTCAACCGGTTCCGCGAGGGGCGGTTCATTGATGAGAGCGTCGCGGCGGGGGTGGCGCATTGATGAAGAATTTTCGTGAAAATTCTTCGGTCCGAAAATCCTTCCCGAAGGATTTTCCGGCGTGGCGCGCGATCGGCGGAGGGGGGGCATGTTCCGCAAGCGATCCTCACATTCGCGTGAACACGGCCAGTTCTGGCCTATCCGCAGCGCAGAAACCCGCATGTTCTGGCCCGTTTCGGCAGGACGTCGCGGCCTGCGGAACGCGCGACAGCGGCGCGCGGTTATCCTTTCATCAGCGAAAGGAGGTCGCGACATGTACTATACCCCAGACGATCTTACCCCAAGACACCCTGAGCGCATCGACTATTCGGCATCGCGCAGCGGTGGCGGCGGCTGGCGTATCCTTATCGGGATCGCTGCCCTCATCATCCTGGCGCTGCTGGTCTTCGGGCCGGGTGGCACGACCACGGATGTCCACCCCGGCGGCGCGGGCGCTCCGCCTGTTGTCGTGCAGGAAGACCCCGCACCGGTCGCACCCGCCGCTCCGGCCTATTGATGCGCGCGGACCGGGCGGCCCCCTTTGCAAGGGTCGCCCGGTCCTGCCATGCGGGGCCTCGGCGGAAACCCGCGCCCTGCCCGGGGCGACCGGGAACCCTGCACGAACCCCACACGTTGCCTTCTCGATTGACATCAAGAAGGAGCAGACCCGATGGCAGACCGCAACAATAATTCCTCCGGCGGCAATACCGGATTGGCCTTCATCCTCGGCGCCGTCGTCGTGGCACTTGGCGTGTTGGCCTGGGTCGTCTTCTCGGGCGGCGAGAACCCGCTTGACGAGCCCGACATCCAGATCGACTTGCCCGGCGGCGGGTCCATCGAAGGCGAAGTGGAAGGCGGCGGCTGACGCCTCGCGCGCCCTTTCGGCGCTATTCCTGCAACAGTTCTGTCCGGGCGGCGGCCATCTGGCCTGCCGCCCGTTTTTCATGCCCGATCGGAGAGTGACATGCTGATCCTCGAATGCCCCAATTGCGGCGTCATGGCCGACGAGACCGAGCTTTCCGCCGGTGGCGAGGCGCATCTGAAACGCTTCGGCCCCGGATCCTCGGATGAGGAATTCGAAGGCTACCTGTTCCACCGCGCCAACCCCAAGGGCGTGCATTTCGAACGCTGGCGGCACGCCAATGGCTGCGGCAAGTGGTTCCATGCCGCCCGCTGCACCAACACGCTGGAGGTCTTCGCGACCTACACGGCGCAAACCAGCACCGTTCCCGACACCGTCATCGCCGCCATCAAGGCGAAGCGCCCCGATTGGAGCCATGAGACATGAGCACCCGCCTTGCCTCGGGCGGTCGCCTGATCGACCGTCACACGACCCGCACCTTCACCTTCAACGGCAAGCGCCTGTCGGGGCATGACGGCGATACGCTGGCCTCGGCGCTCCTGGCCAATGGCCAGACGCTGATGGGGCGCAGCTTCAAGTATCACCGCCCACGCGGCGTGGTCGCCAGCGGCGCGGAGGAACCCAACGCCCTGATGGGGATCGGCGAGGGTGGGCGGTTCGAGCCCAACCAGCGCGCCACAACGACCGAGATTTTCGATGGGCTGACCGCGAAGACGCAGAACCACTGGCCGAGCCTCGATTTCGACGTGGGCGCGGTCAACGCGATGGCGCCGCGCCTATTGCCCGCCGGGTTCTACTACAAGACCTTCATGTTCCCGCGCCCGTTCTGGAAACATGTGTTCGAGCCGGTGATCCGCAAATCCGCGGGCCTCGGGGCCGCGCCCAAGGATCGCGACGCGGATCGCTATGAACATTTCTACGCCCATGTCGACGTGCTGGTCGCGGGCGGCGGTATCGCGGGGCTGCAAGCGGCGCTGCGCGCGGGCCAGGCGGGTCTGCGCGTGCTGCTGGTCGAACAGACCGCCCATTGGGGTGGCCGCGCGCCGGTTGACGGGGTCGAGATCGGTGGAAAACCGGCGGATGGGTGGATCAACGACACGCTGCAAGCCCTTGAAGGGATGGAGAATGTCCGTATCCGCACCCGTTCCATGGCCTCCGGTGTTTATGACCATGGCTATGCGCTGGTCTATGAGCGGCTGACCGATCATGCGCCCGAGATGGGCGGGCCGCGCCATCGGTTGTGGCGGGTCCGTGCCGGTCAGATCATCACCGCGACCGGGGCGATCGAGCGTCCGCTCTCCTTCGCGGGCAATGATATTCCCGGCGTGATGCTGGCCTCGGCCCTGCGCGACTACGTGGTCAACTGGGGCATCTCGCCCGGTGACCGCACCGTGATCGTGACCAATAATGACGACGCCTACCGCACCGCGCTGGTGCTGCACGAGGCGGGGCTCGCGGTGCCCGCCATCGTCGATGCGCGGCCCTCGGCCACCGGTGACCTGCCGCAGGCGGCGCGTGAGGCCGGGATACGTGTGCTGACCGGCACCGGCATCGCCGAGGTCAAGGGGCGGAAATCCGTCACCGGCGTCGTGCTCTGCGCGCAGGCGGGCGAGGGCGCCGCGACGGATGAGATCGCGTGCGAAGCGGTCGCCATGTCGGGCGGCTGGTCCCCGGTCGTGCATCTTTGGTCGCATTGTGGCGGCAAGCTGATCTGGGACGCCGAGCGATCCCATTTCCGCCCCGACGCCGCCCGCGCCCCCACGGGGCATGACGGCAAGCCCTTCGTGATCACGGCGGGCGCGGCCTCGGGCGCGGAAACCGCCGGCGACGTGCTGGCGGATGCGGAGACCGCGGCGGGCGCCGCCGCCGACGCGCTCGGGCGATCCCTGCCGGACGCGGACGCAGCCAGCACCAATGACCCGCATGAGGAACCCATGGCCCCGGTCTGGATCATGCCGCAGGGCGCGGGCCCCGCGAAACGCATGAAGATGTGGCTGGATTACCAGAATGATGTGAAAGTCTCGGATGTGCGGCTGGCCGCCCAGGAGGGCTATGAAAGCGTTGAACATACCAAGCGCTACACCACGCTCGGCATGGCGACGGATCAAGGAAAGCTCAGCAATATCAACGGGCTGGCGACACTGGCTAATGCGTTGAATGCAGAGATTCCGGCGGTCGGCACCACCACCTTCCGCCCGCCCTATACGCCGATCTCGATGGGGGCAATCGCGGGCGAGGCGCGCGATGCCACCTTCCAGCCGCTGCGCCGCACCCCGATCCATGACTACCACGAGGACCAGGGTGCCTATATGGAACCCGTCGGCCATTGGCGGCGTCCCTATACCTATCCGAAGACCGGTGAAAGCCACGCCCAATCCGTGCATCGCGAGGTTCTGGCGACGCGCAATTCGCTCGGGCTGCTGGATGCCTCGACGCTTGGCAAGATCCTTGTCAAAGGCCCCGATGCGGGCAAGTTTCTCGACATGCTCTACACCAACATGATGAGCACGCTGAAACCCGGCAAATGCCGCTATGGCCTCATGTGCAACGAAAACGGCTTCCTGATGGATGACGGCGTCGTGGCGCGGCTGGATGAGGACACGTTTCTTGTCCACACCACCTCGGGCGGGGCGGAACATACCCACGCCCATATGGAGGACTGGCTGCAATGCGAGTGGTGGGACTGGAAGGTCCACACCGTCAACATCACGGAACAATTCGCCCAGATTGCCGTGGTGGGCCCGAACGCCCGGAAACTGCTGGAGAAGATGGGCGGCGATATGGATCTGAGCGCCGGGGCGCTGCCCTTCATGGGATGGGCCGAGGGGCGGATCGGGGGCTTTGACGCCCGCGTCTTCCGCATCTCCTTCTCGGGGGAACTCTCCTATGAGATCGCCATTCCGGCCAGCCAGGGCCGCGCCTTCTGGGATGCCGCGTTGGAGGCCGGGGCGACATGGGACATCACCCCCTACGGCACGGAAGCGCTGCATATCATGCGGGCCGAGAAGGGCTTCATCATGATCGGGGACGAGACCGACGGCACCGTGATCCCGCAGGATCTGGGGCTGAACTGGGCGATCTCGAAGAAGAAAGAGGATTACCTGGGCAAACGCGCGCAGGCGCGCAGCCACATGACCGATCCGACCCGCTGGAAACTGGTGGGGCTGGAGACGACGGACGGCTCGACGCTGCCCGATGGCGCCTATTGCATCGCGGCAGGGACCAATGCCAACAACCAGCGCAATGTGCAGGGGCGGGTCACCTCGACCTATCATTCGCCCACCCTGGGTCGCGGTATCGCCATGGGGCTGGTCCTGAACGGGCCGGACCGGATGGGCGATATCGTCGAATTCAACAAGGTCGATGGCGGCACGGTCGCGGCGAAGATCGTCGATCCGGTCTTCTTCGACAAGGACGGGGAGAAGCAGAATGTTTGAGGTCAGCGCGCTGAACGGGGCCGTGGCGGACGGGCCAACCCGCGTCGAGGAGGCCGGTCTGCAGGGCATGGTCACGCTCAAGGGCGATTTGGGATCGGCCAAGATGAAGGCGGCGTTGAAGAAGGTCGGGCCCGGCCTGCCGGAGCGGCGGCAGATCGTCGAGAAGGGTGACCGATCCGTGGCCTGGATGGCGCGCGACGAGGTGCTGATCCTCTGCCCGCACGCAGAGGCAAACGCCGTGGTCGCGGAGCTGGAGGCGGCATTGCAGGGCGAGCATATCCTCGCCGTCAACGTCTCGGATGCCCGCGTGATGTTGCGCGTGACGGGGCCGGGGGCGCGCGAGGCGCTGGCCAAGCTCGCCCCGGTCGATCTGCACCCCGAGAGCTTCAAGGCAGGCGAAATGCGCCGCACAAGGTTGGCGCAGGTGCCCGCCGCGATCTGGTTGAGCGAGGCGGACGAGATCTCGGTCATCGCCTTCCGCTCGGTCGCGAAATACGTCTTCGACATCCTGTCGCTCTCGGTCGATGACAGCGGCAGGGTCGGCTATTTCGCCTGAGACCTCCTGCGCGGGCGGCCCCAACGTCGCCCGCGCCCTATGGCTCCGCTGCCACCCATCCCGGTTTTGCCTGTGGATAAGCTTGACCTGACCCGCCGCGACGGGCAGATTCATGCCTAACAAAAAACGAGCAGAAAACATGAGGCAGGGCAGATGCGCCATTTCGATGAGCAGGCCTTCTATAACAAGCGCACCTTCGAGACGACGGGCTGGACATACTTGCAGGAATTCGCGGTCGATTTCCTCGACTGGTACGAGGAATGCCTGAGAACCGCCCCCACGGTCCCGGCCAAGGACTGGATGATCGCGCATGACATGTTGTCGAAGAAGGACTTCTGGCGCGCGATGCGGCGCGGGATCGGCAATTATTTCCGCGCGCAGGGCATCTTTCCCGATTTCCGCGAGGCGCGCGATTTCACGGCGATGACGCTCTTGAACTCGATCATTTCGCCGATGCCGCGCGTCAACCCCGCCGACAAGCTGCTGGTCGGAAAATACATCCCCAAGGGCGTGCGCAGCAAGATCCGCCCGCCCAAGGTCTTCGCGGCCTATTCGGATGCGGATGACCTCGACCAGGCCGATCTGGAACCGGGCCGCTATGTGATCAAGTCGAACCACGGCTCCACCCATGTGATCCGCGCCAAGGCCCCGATCTCCGACGCGGATATGGCCGCGTATAAGGCGACCTGCGCCAAGTGGCTTGCGGGCGATCACGGAACCTATACCTCGCAATGGTGGTACCAGTTCATCGACCGCAAGGTGTTCATCGAGGAAGACCTCAGCCGCGAGGAGGGCGAGATCGTGCCCGATTTCCGCTTTCACTGTATCAACGGCAAGGTGGCTCTGCTGCAACTGGACCTCGGGCTCGGCACAGACGCGCGCAACAACCCGATTTTCGACAGCGATCTGAATTACATGCCGCATAACTTTCACCGTGTGAATATGGGCGAAGTGGACCTGCCCGAGGGCGCGGAGACGGCGCGCAAGGCGGCGGCTGCCATCTGCAAGAAATTCCCTTACGTGCGCGTCGACACTTATGTGCGCGGGGGCGAGGTGTATCTGGGCGAGCTGACCTTCCTGCCGACCTCTGGCCGCCGCCGCATCCAGTCGGAGGAGTTGAACGACTACCTTTGCGGTTTCTTCGATCCGATCCCGCAGGTCGTCGCCATCGGCGATTGAGTGCATCCCACGCGGGAACCATCGCGGCAGGGGCGGCGTTGATTTCCCGTCCCGAGGTCGATCGACATCGCGTGTTCTGCTGCCTGCACCCCATACCCCCAGATCGGTGGGGCAGGGCGGCGCGTTTTTTGCGGTGCCGGGCTTGACCTCGGGGCATCCCACACTCCATGTGTGACACAATAGAGATGTGAACAAAAAAGGGGCGCGACCCATGGCTTTCGAACTTCCCGATCTTCCCTACGCTCACGACGCATTGGCCGACAAGGGCATGTCGAAGGAGACGCTGGAATACCACCACGACATCCACCACAACGCCTATGTCACCAATGGCAACAAGGCCATCGAGGGGACCGAATGGGACGGCAAATCGCTGGAGGAGATCATCAAGGGCACCTATGACGCCAATGCCGTGGCGCAATCGGGGATCTTCAACAATATCAGCCAGCTCTGGAACCATAACCAGTTCTGGGAAATGATGGGACCGGGCAGCAGCGCCATGCCCTCCGAGCTGGAATCGGCCCTGACCGAGGCGTTTGGTTCGGTCGATGAGTTCAAGTCGCAGTTTTCCGCCGCGGGCGCCGGTCAGTTCGGTTCGGGCTGGTGCTGGCTGGTCAAGAACGCGGACGGATCGCTGGCCGTGACCAAGACCGAGAACGGCGTCAACCCGCTGTGCTTCAACCAGACCGCGCTGCTTGGCTGCGATGTGTGGGAACATTCCTATTACGTCGACTTCCGCAACAAGCGACCGGATTACCTGAAGAATTTCCTCGACAACCTGGTCAACTGGGAAAACGTCGCAAGCCGGATGTGAATGACGCGCGACGCAGAAGAAGATCGACAAAGGCCCGCCCGACTCGGCGGGCCTTTTCCTTTGCGCCGCATCCCGGCCTGATACATGAAAGATCATGGGAAATGCTGCGTCGCCGCGTTGATTTGACGCAATGTTTCTTGGGCGCGCGGGGGTTTCTGCGTATGCGAGGTAATCCTATTTGATCTAGCGCAATGCGCGGCACACGGCTTGGCACTAGAGCGTGTTGCGCCCTTTCCGATTCAGGATTCCCACGAAGCTTGATCTGTGATTCCTTGTCCGCATGGCAGATATGGGGGTTTGAGATGGGAAAACCACATCCTATGGCGCTTCGGGAG
>Ga0189284_100575_pt1 | contig 12273 bp, 8 predicted proteins | sample N32C7minimetaG_FD_130314 | JGI IMG/M metagenome (GOLD analysis project Ga0189284, IMG submission 130314) | Marine microbial communities from the Costa Rica Dome - N32 C7 mini metaG | ecosystem: Environmental > Aquatic > Marine > Oceanic > Photic zone | place: Costa Rica: the Eastern Pacific...
TGAGCTTCCCGATGGAGTGGAGATGGTGATGCCGGGAGACAATGTGAAATTAAACGTAGAACTCATCCAGCCGGTAGCCATGGAAGAGGGACTGCGCTTTGCAATTCGCGAAGGCGGCCGTACCGTGGGCGCCGGAGTGGTAACTAAAATATTGGATTAAGTAATTACCTAAATAGGGCCAGTGCAAAAGAGCAGTTGGTAAGCCGGCTGCTCTTGTGCGCTTTATACGGGTGTAGCTCAGTTGGCAGAGCACTGGTCTCCAAAACCAGGTGTCGGGAGTTCGAGTCTCTCCACCCGTGCAGATAAATCTAAAAATATGAGTAAGATTAATAATTTTTTTGATGGTGTTGTGCAGGAATTCAAGAAAGTATCCTGGCCAACCCAAAAAGAACTGATAGATAACACTATTATCGTGGTGGTATTCTCAATCATAATTTCGGTTTTCATTTTTGGTGTTGATCAACTCTACAGCACAATCTTAGAAGCTATTTATAATTAATAATGAGCAAAGAACTAACACATGACTGGTATGTAGTCCGCTGCTTTTCCAGTCATGAAAAAAAGGTTAAAGAGTTTCTTGAGCGTGAAATAGAAGAACAAGGTTTAGAGGATAAGATCAATGAGGTCTTGATTCCTACTGAAACAGTTGTTGAGATACGTTCCGGTAAGAAGCGTACGAGAGAGAAAAATTTCTTTCCCGGCTATATCCTTTTAAACACTCATTATGATGAAGAAGTAAACAATTTGATACAAAGTGCACCGTCTTGCCTTGGTTTTTTAAAGGTAGGTAAAAATGAAACGGTGCCAACTCCGCTAAAAGAGCACGAAGTCAAACGCATCATTGGGCGAGTGCAAGACAGTGGAGACGACGCGCGGAATATTGAAATTCCGTACAGCGAAGGCGACTTGGTTAAAGTGATATCCGGCCCGTTCAAAGATTTTGACGGAACCGTTCAGGAAGTGAATCCTGAGAAACTAAAACTGAGAGTTATGGTCAGTATTTTTGGACGTAAAACTCCGGTTGAAGTGGATGTGAACCAAGTTGAATCTGCTACTTAAAGAACCTAGTTGATGCACACTAGCTATTACGCACACATAAACAGAAGTTATTAATTATAGGATCCTGAGAATCCATGGCTAAAAAAGTTGAGAAAATCCTGAAGCTTCAGATTGTTGGGGGGCAGGCAAACCCTGCGCCACCTGTAGGACCGGCACTCGGTCAGGCAGGAATCAATATTATGGAGTTTTGTAAAGCCTTTAACGCTAAGACTCAGGACAAGGCCGGAACTGTTGTTCCTGTTGAGATTACAGTTTATGCTGATAAGTCTTTTACATTCAAGACAAAGACTCCACCAGCACCTGTACTTCTCAAGAAAGCAGCGAAAATCAAGTCCGGATCAGGTGAACCAAACCGAAATAAAGTAGGTACGGTAACCTGGAGCCAATGCAAAGACATTGCACAAGAAAAGATGGAAGACTTAAATGCGTTTGACATCGAAGCTGGTGCGGAAATGGTTGCAGGAACGGCTCGCAGTATGGGTCTTAGAGTAAATCGCGAAAAGTAAGGAAATTGTGATCATGGCAAAAAGAGGAAAGAAATATCAACAGGCCGTGGCACTCGTGAATCCCGAAGTGGAATACACTTTGGAAGAAGCGTGCGATCTGGTTAAAAAAACATCAAACACTAACTTCGATGCCTCAGTGGATGTAGATATCCGTTTAGGCGTTGATCCCCGTCACGCAGACCAAATGGTTCGTGGCACTGTGAGTTTACCTCACGGTACCGGGAAAGAAGTTCGTGTGCTCGCGCTCGTTAATGAGAGCAAGCAAGATGAAGCCAGAGAAGCTGGTGCCGACCATGTTGGTCTTGATGATTACATCACGAAAATTGAAGAAGGGTGGACCGATATCGACGTGATTATCGCCACACCTGACGTAATGGGTAAACTCGGTAAGCTTGGGCGCTTTTTAGGGCCCCGCGGACTGATGCCTAACCCTAAAAGTGGAACCGTAACAATGGATGTAGCTGAAGCTGTTAAAACAGTAAAGGCCGGACAGATTGATTTCCGTGTTGATAAAGCCGGAATCCTTCATACATCTGTTGGTAAAGTAAGTTTTAGCGCAAGCGATCTGAAAGAAAATACAGAAGCATTCTTTCGGACTGTTATGAGCTTAAGGCCGGCTTCCGCAAAAGGACTGTACGTGAAAAGTGTTTTCATGAGCAGTACAATGGGACCAAGCATCCCGTTAAGCAGAACCGCAGTAACATCCCTATAATAGGAGGAATTAAATTATGCCTACTGCAGAAAAGCAAGCAGTTTTAGACGAGATTGCCGAAAAGCTGGAAAGTTCAAGTGCTTTATATATCACTAACTACTCCGGAATGTCGGTACCTGAAGTTAATGAACTGCGAGGTGCATTTCGTAAGGGAGATATTCGCTTCAAAGTATACAAAAATAAGCTTGTAAAGCTTGCAATGGAGAAGGTTGGTGGATATGATGATATCATTCCTTCTTTGGTTGAGCAGAATGCTTTCGCTTTTGTAGAAGAAGAATTATCAGCACCTGCCAAGGTATTGAAAGATTTTATCAAGGATAATAATAAGCCACAGTTTAAAGCCGCAATGGTAGATGGTGATTTCTACGGTGAGGATAAACTGGACGTTCTGGCAGCTATGAAGTCTAAGAACGAAATTATTGGCGATGTCCTTGGTCTGTTAATGGCCCCGCTATCAAATATAGTTGGTGCACTTAACTCACAAGGATCTAACCTTGTTGGTGCCGTTAAAACAATCGCTGAAAAAGGCGACGAATAAACCCTTATTACACAACTAGAATTTTTTATATCAAAACAACTGGAGAAATAAAATGGCTGACGTTAAAGATTTAGCTGAACAGCTTGTCAACCTTACAATTAAAGAAGCAAATGAACTTGCTAAAGTTCTTGAAGAAGAATACGATATCAAGCCTGCTCAAGCTGCTGTTGCAGTAGCTGGACCTGCCGGCGGCGGAGAAGCCGGTGGTGGAGAAGAGCAAACTGAGTTTGACGTAGTTCTGAAAAGCGCTGGTGCTAAGAAAATCGCCGTTATCAAAGAAGTGCGCGGTATCACCGGTCTTGGGCTAAAAGAAGCCAAAGAATTGGTTGACGGAGCTCCTGGCACTGTAAAAGAAGCTGTATCGAAAGATGAAGCTGAAGACATCAAATCCAAGCTTGAAGAAGCTGGTGCCGAAGTAGAGCTTAAGTAACTTATACTTACAAATTCGTGGGTAGCCAATGCCGTGAAAACGGTATTGGCTATTGGCGTCTTATAGAAATTGACCCCAATTGCCTTGGGGTTTACCCGTATCATTTACCTTCAATCTAAGAGGAGAGGTTCCTTTTGAGCAAGAAGATGCAAACTATTCCGAACACGGAACGCCTATCGTTTGGTAAAACCAAACACATATTGGATTACCCAGATTTTCTGGATATCCAGTTAGAGTCATTCGAAAAATTTGTACAGCTTGATATTGCGCCCAACGAGCGACAAAATCAAGGCCTGCAACGTATATTTAATGAAAATTTTCCTATTCAGGATACTCGTGAAACTCACATCCTTGAGTTTCTTTACTTTAACGTGGATGTGCCGCGTTATACTGAAGCTGAGTGTCAGGACCGGGGGTTAACCTATTCTGTTCCGCTTAAAGCTAAACTGAGATTATCATCCGTTGATGACAGCGATGAAGCAAGCGAAACTATTGAGCAGGAAGTTTTCTTAGGTGACCTTCCATGGATGACAAACCGAGGTACTTTTATTGTGAACGGTGCCGAGCGAGTTATTGTAAGTCAGCTCCATCGTTCCCCAGGTGTATTCTTTGGACAAAATGTTCACCCGAATGGCACACAACTGTATTCAGCTCGTGTTATTCCATTCAAGGGATCCTGGATTGAATTTACAACTGATATTCGAGACGTACTTTGGGCGTACATCGATCGTAAGAAAAAAGTACCGGCCACTACTTTATTGAGAGCCCTTGGATATTCATCTGATATTGAATTGTTAAGTTTATTTGAGCTTTCTGAGAATATCAAATTCGGTTCCAAAGCTGACTATAACAAGAAATTAGCAGGTAAGAGACTTGCCGAAAATATTGTTGTGGAAAGCATGGAAGAGGTTGTTGACGATGAGACCGGTGAAGTGACCGAAGCTCTTAATCGACAGATCATTTTTGAACGCGACCATGAATTAACAGAAGATGATTACGGTGCATTGAAGGATGCCGGAGTAGAGAAAGTATTGGTCCAGAAGATCAGTGCTGAGGAATCTGAGCGTTCAGTGATGATGAACACACTGCGTAAGGACCCTACTTATGATGAATCTTCTGCACTTGGAGAAATTTATCAGCAGATCCGATCCGGTGAAATGCCAGATCCTGAAACTGCTCGTTCCATATTAGAACGATTGTTCTTCAGCGACAAGAAATATGATCTTGGTGAAGTTGGAAGATACCGACTCAACAAACGGCTGAAGATGGATCAGGAAAATACGCTTCAATATCTGACGAAAGAAGATATTGTAGCTATTGTGAGGGAAGTGATCCGCCTGAAGAACATGAAGTCTCAGGTAGATGATATCGATCACCTGAGTAATCGTCGCGTACGTACGGTAGGCGAACAGTTAGGGCAGCAGTTTGCTATTGGCCTGGCGCGCATGGCTCGAACCATTCGTGAACGAATGAACTCCCGTGATGCCGAGCAGCTTACACCGCAGGATCTTGTGAACGCCCGTACCATTTCAAGTGTGATCAACACATTCTTTGGCACCAATCAGCTTTCACAGTTTATGGATCAAACCAATCCAATTGCTGAGCTGACTCACAAACGACGTATGTCTGCACTTGGGCCTGGTGGTTTGACTCGTGAGAGAGCCGGTTTTGAAGTTCGTGATGTTCACTATACTCACTATGGCCGACTTTGCCCAATTGAAACACCTGAGGGACCAAACATTGGTTTGATCTCATCCTTGTGTGTTCACGCCAAAATAAATGACTTTGGGTTTATTGAAACTCCTTACCGAAAAGTGAAGGAAGGAAAGGTTTCCAAAGATGTTGAATATCTGGCAGCTGAGCAGGAAGACGAAACCGTAATTGCCCAGGCTAACGCCGAGATCAATGATGAGGGCATGTTTGAAACGGATGCGATCTTCTCCAGAACCCGCGAAGGTAACTACCTCCGCGTAAAGCCGGAAGAAATTGAATATATGGATGTTGCCACTAACCAGATTACATCTCTTGCGGCAGCATTGATTCCATTTATTGAACATGATGATGCTAACCGTGCCTTGATGGGCTCGAACATGCAGCGTCAAGCCGTTCCTTTGTTACGTCCGGAAGCTCCTGTAGTGGGAACCGGACTGGAGCAGCGCGCCGCTCGTGATTCAAGAGCTATCATTACTGCAGATTCTGATGGCGAAGTAGTATATGTAAGTGCAACGGAGATCAGAGTTAAGTATAAGCGTACTGAAGATGAGCAGCATTGCTATTTTGATGGTGGTGTTAAATCCTACAAACTGAACAAATTCATCCGAACGAACCAGGATACTACGATCAATCAGCGTCCTGTTGTTAAGATCGGTGATAAAGTTAAAGCCGGACAGGCTTTGGCTGATGGTTGCTCTACCGATAAAGGTGAGTTGGCTCTGGGCCGTAACTTACTTGTGGCATTCATGCCATGGAGAGGATACAACTTTGAGGATGCGATCGTAGTAAGTGAGCGCATTGTTCAGGAAGATATTTATACTTCTATTCACGTAACGGAATTTGAACAGCAGGTTCGGGATACCAAACGTGGTGAAGAAGAACTGACTCGTGAAATTCCTAATGTAAGTGAAGAGGCTACGGCTGATCTTGACGAACGTGGAATTATTCGTATCGGTGCTAAGATTGAGCATGGTGATATCCTGGTTGGTAAGATCACTCCTAAAGGAGAAACCGATCCTACTCCGGAAGAAAAATTACTCCGTGCCATTTTTGGTGATAAAGCAGGTGATGTTAAAGATGCATCCCTTAAAGTTCCGCCAAGTGTTGAAGGTACGGTAATTGATACCAAGCTATTCAGCCGTAAGCGAGATGAGCTTATCTCCCGTAAGGAAGAGAAGAAACGTGTAGAGCAGGAAGAAGAACGTCATGCTCAAAAAGTTGCTGAATTGAATCAGCAATGGGCAGACAAGATGTATTCCCTGCTTCGAGACAAAACCTCTCCGGGTGTGCTGAACTATAGTAATGTAGAGCTCATCCCGAAAGGCGAGAAATACAAAAAATCAGTATTTGAAGAATTAGACCCCGTAAACATCAACGAAAACATTGATTGGGCCACTGATGGTGAGCTTGTGAAGATGGTTCGTAAGCTGTTTGCTAACTACCGCGAGCTTCGTCGTGAAATTGATACCGAAGCCAAGCGTCGTAAATTTGCGATCCAGGTAGGAGATGAATTACCACCGGGAATCATCCAGAAAGCTAAAGTTTATGTTGCTAAGAAACGTAAGCTGAAAGTAGGTGATAAAATGGCGGGTCGTCACGGTAATAAAGGGGTGGTTGCTAAGATTGTACCGGCCGAAGACATGCCATTCATGGAAGACGGAACTCCTGTAGATATCTGTCTTAACCCTCTTGGTGTACCATCTCGTATGAACCTTGGACAGATCTATGAAACCATCCTTGGATGGGCGGCTAAGAAAATGGGTGTTACTTTTGCATCTCCTATTTTCGACGGTGCCTCTATGGATGAAGTTAGAGAAAAATTAAGAGAAGCTGGATTACCTGAAGATGGTCGCGTAAATCTTTATGACGGCCGCACAGGTGAACCATTCGCACAGAAAACAACAGTAGGTTACATCTACATGTTGAAATTGAATCACTTGATTCAGGATAAAATGCATGCTCGTTCTATTGGGCCTTACTCACTTATTACGCAGCAACCATTGGGCGGTAAAGCTCAGTTTGGTGGCCAGCGTCTTGGAGAGATGGAGGTTTGGGCGCTGTATGCTTATGGTGCTTCCAGCATCCTGAAAGAAATGCTCACTGTAAAAAGTGATGACGTAAAAGGGCGCTCTAAAGTATATGAGGCCATCGTTAAAGGTGAAAACCTGCCCGATGGAGACGTGCCTGAATCATTCAAGGTATTACTACGAGAGCTTATGGGTCTCGGCCTTGAAATGCACATTGAATAATTTCACTGTTAATAATTTGGAGGAACATCCTTGCCAGTAACTAAGACATTAACAGTCAGCAAAGACTTCGACAGCATTGGGGTATCCCTTGCTTCCGCAGAGACGATTTTATCTCGTTCTCACGGAGAGGTCTTGACTCCCGAGACTATAAACTATAGAACCTTTAAACCGGAAATGGACGGTCTTTTCTGTGAAAAGATCTTCGGCCCGGTTAAAGATTACGAATGCCATTGTGGTAAATACAAGCGGATACGCTATAAAGGTATCATCTGCGACCGTTGCGGTGTAGAAGTTACCCGTAAAGCTGTTCGCCGTGAGCGCATGGGGCATATTACCCTTACCGTTCCTGTAGTACACATTTGGTACTTCAAATCACTTCCAAACAAGATCGCTTACCTTATTGGGACCTCGTCCAAGAACCTGGACAAGATCGTGTATTACGAAACTTTCGTGATCATAAATCCCGGTGTTGCGCGTGACTTAGGTTATGCCCAAGGTGACCAGATCTCTGAAGAAGAGAAGTGGGACATTTTAGAACAACTGCCCGAAGGTAACCAAGAACTGGATGACGATGATGATGATAAATTCATCGTTAAAGAGGGGGCCGATGCGTTACAAGCACTCCTTGCAGACCTTGATCTGGATGAATTGGCTTATCAGTTGCGTTATGAGGTGAAGAATGAAACTTCACAAATGCGTAAGAAGAAAAAGCTGAAACGTCTTCAGGTAATTGAGTCATTCCGTGCCGCGAACAAGCACACCGAAAACCGTCCTGAATGGATGGTACAGGGTGTAATTCCAGTGATCCCGCCGGAATTACGACCGTTAGTGCCTTTGGAAGGTGGTCGATTTGCTACATCAGATCTGAATGACCTGTACCGTCGTGTGATCATCCGTAACAATCGTCTAAAAAGATTGATTGATATCAAGGCGCCCGATGTGATTCTCCGTAACGAGAAGCGCATGCTGCAGGAAGCGGTCGATTCACTGTACGACAACTCAAGAAAATCGAACGCAGTACGTAATAACAACCGCCCGCTTAAATCACTTTCAGATATGCTGAAAGGTAAGAGTGGCCGTTTCCGTCAAAACCTTCTTGGTAAGCGTGTTGATTATTCCGGCCGTTCTGTTATTGTGGTTGGACCCGAGCTGAAAATGCACGAATGTGGTCTGCCAAAAGAGATGGCGGTTGAGCTTTACAAACCCTTCATTATTCGCCGCTTGATAGAGCGTGGATATGTGAAAACGGTTAAGAGCGCCAAGAAAGTAGTTGACCGACGTGATGCCGTTGTATGGGAAGTACTCGAAAATGTAATTGACGGACACCCCGTACTTCTTAACCGTGCTCCAACATTGCACAGGTTAGGTATTCAGGCATTCCAGCCGGTACTTATTGAAGAAAAAGCTATCCGGCTGCACCCGCTCGCATGTACAGCGTTTAACGCTGACTTTGACGGTGACCAGATGGCCGTTCACCTTCCATTGAGTCACGATGCTGTTATTGAAGCATCCGTGCTGATGTTAGGTTCTCACAATATTTTAGCACCTGCAAATGGTGGCCCGATCGCGGTTCCTTCACAGGATATGATCCTTGGCTTATACTATTTGACCAAGCCTGATGATGAGCGTAAAGGCGAAGGCAAAACATTCTCTTCTCCGGAAGAGGTCTTGATCGCCTTCGATCAGGGACAAATTGATACCCATGCTAAGATCAATGTTCGAATTCCTGTAATAAATGAGGAAGGAGAAGCGGAATACGAGGTAATTAAAACTTCGACCGGACGCGTGATATTTAATGAGATCACTCCTAAGGAAATTCCATTCATCAATAAAACCCTCGGTAAAAAAGAACTGAGAAATCTTATTGGTGAAATTCATGGCATTGTAGGAACAGCTAAAACAGCCAAGTTCCTTGATGATATGAAGAGATTGGGATATGAAGAAGCTACTATTGGCGGGCTCTCTTTCAGTCTTGACGATATCATCATTCCGGATGCCAAAGGAGAATTGATTAATAAAGCCAAAGACGAAGTAACCGACGTACAAGGACGTTACGAGATGGGCTTTATTACAGACAACGAGCGGTATAACCAGGTAATTGATAAGTGGACAAGTACCACAAACCGTGTTTCTGAAACACTGTTCACCGCACTGCAAAACGACCGAAACGGATTTAACCCTGTTTATATGATGGCCGATTCCGGTGCTCGTGGTTCTAAAGAGCAGATCCGCCAGTTAGGTGGTATGCGTGGTCTTATGGCCAAGCCCCAGAAGAGTTCCATGCAGCAGGGCAATGAAGTTATTGAAAACCCGATCCTTTCTTCTTTCAAAGAGGGATTGACGGTTCTTGAATACTTTATTTCTACACACGGTGCCCGTAAAGGTCTTGCTGATACGGCCCTTAAAACTGCCGATGCCGGTTATCTTACCCGTCGTTTAGTTGATGTGTCACAAGATGTGATTATTAACGAAAGAGACTGTGGTACCCTCCGAGGTATCAAGATGACGGCTCTGAAAGACAATGAGGATATCATTGAAAGTCTTGAAGATCGTATTCTCGGCCGTGTATCATTGCATGAAATTTATGATCCGATCTCTGATGAATTGATCTGTGAATCAAATCAGGTGATCGATGAAACGGTAGCCCAGAAGATCGCTGAAACTTCAATTGATGAAGTTGAGATCCGTTCCGTACTTACCTGCGAGACCCCTCGCGGAGTATGTGCCAAGTGTTACGGACGCGACCTTGCCCGCGGTACGCTCGTTGAAAAAGGAGAGGCAGTAGGTGTTATTGCCGCCCAGTCAATTGGTGAGCCGGGTACACAGCTTACCCTTCGTACCTTCCACGTTGGTGGTACAGCTTCTCGATTGGAGGCTGAATCTCAGCATAAGACCAAGTTTGAAGGTAAAGTTGAATTTGAAAATGTCCGCGTTGTGGTTTACAACGATGGCGAAGAAGATCACAATGTTGTTCTTTCACGTGCCGGTGAAGCTAAGATCGTGAACGACGAAGGAACGGTATTGATCACATATAACATCCCTTACGGTTCAGAGATGTTGGTTGAAGAGGGGGAGATGGTTCCTAAAGGAGCAGTGCTCTGTAAGTGGGATCCATATAATGCCCTGATCTTTTCTGAAATTGAAGGAACGGTTGAGTTCAAAGATATCATCGACGGAGTTACCTCTTCAGATGATACCGATGCTCAAACCGGTCACCGTGAAAAAGTAATTACAGATTCCAAAGATCGTACGCTGGTACCAACCCTTATGATCAAAGGAACTAAAGACCGAATTCGCGAAAGTACACTGCCGGTTGATACCCACATTGTGGTAGAAGACGGCGCTAAAGTGGAAGCCGGCCAGGTAATCGCCAAGATCCCGCGTGTTGCTTCCAAATCGAAGGATATCACCGCAGGTCTGCCGCGTATTACTGAACTGTTTGAAGCACGTTCCCCAAGTGAACCTGCCGTTGTTACTGAAATTGACGGTATTGTTGAGATGGGTGGACGTAAGAGGGGTTCACAAGAGGTATTTGTGAAATCCAAAGACGGCACCGATGAGAAAAAATACCTGATCTCGCTAAGCAAGCATATCCTGGTTCAATCCAATGATTTTGTGAAAGCAGGTCAGCCACTTTCTGACGGTACAATTCCGGCGCAGGATATTCTGAATATCTTGGGTCCATACGCTGTACAATCTTATCTTGTGAATGAAATTCAGGAGGTTTACCGACTACAGGGTGTGAAGATCAATGACAAGCACATTGAAACCATTGTGCGAACCATGATGCAGAAAGTCGAGATCACCGATCCCGGTGATACCTTGTTCCTTGAAGGCGATAAAGTTGATCGTTTTGAAGTGAATGATCGTAATGACGAACTGATCGGTAAGTTTGTAGTCACCAATCCCGGTGGAAGCGAGCTTAAGAAAGGAACCATCCTTGATCGCCGTGAAGTAAGAGATCATAACAACCAGTTGATCAAAGACGGTAAAGAAGAGCTCGAAACCCGTGAAGCAGAACCGGCTATTTCGAAGCCAATTCTGTTGGGTATCACAAGAGCTGCACTTTCAACCGATAGCTGGTTGTCAGCAGCTTCCTTCCAGGAAACGACCAAGGTACTTACTCAGGCTTCTATTGAAGCTAAGAAAGACTTCCTCCGCGGACTCAAAGAGAATGTGGTGGTTGGACATAAAGTACCTGCCGGTACCGGACTTCGCGACTACGAAGACATCGTGGTTGGCTCGAAGAAAGACATGGAAGAAGGAGACGAAGAGATCGCCAAAGTATTTGAGGAACTTGGCGGAAGCAGTAACGGTGAAGGTGAAACCGCCGAAGCCGAAGACTAACCTCTCGTTAGCCTGCTAACAAATTGAAGCCCCGTTCATTAATTTGAGCGGGGCTTTTTTTGTTGATTAATTTTAAGTATTTAGAAAGAAATAATGGGATATAATTATGAATACCAAAATGGAATACTGCGCCCTTTGGTACTTAAACCAATGGCAAAGTAGCGAAAAAGAAATACACCGAATGATAAGTTCGGAATCTAAAAATGAGAGACTTATGGGTATAAATAGTGGAGCATCATATTTTAGAGTAGCCAGAACAATTCCAACAATGCCGGAAAAGAAGAACAAAAAGGAAAGATATGAGCCTGTTTTAGAAGTAATAGATAAATATGATGCAGCAGGTTTTACAAAAGACAACCTTTCAAAATTTGTGGAAAGAGTACAGAGGGAATTAAACAGTTTTTATAAAAAGAATATGTTGTCGGCTACTTCAAAAATGTTGTGGCTCAAATTTCGTTCTCCGATAATTATATTAGATAGTCAAGCAAAAAAAGCTTTAAACGTAAAAAAGAATGAATACTCAAAGTTTGTGAAGGAATGGGATAAAGAATACAATAAGTATGAAAGAGAAATAACTGATGCTTGTGGACGCTTGGGAGAGTGTAAATCAAACTCTGTCTAAGTAAACTAAAATACCGTTAACTTAGACTCCTATGACACAGCAAGAATTAGACGAATTACAAGCCAAAGCCTTAGAGCAATTTAAAAGTGGGAAGCCA
>Ga0189284_100577_pt1 | contig 12107 bp, 9 predicted proteins | sample N32C7minimetaG_FD_130314 | JGI IMG/M metagenome (GOLD analysis project Ga0189284, IMG submission 130314) | Marine microbial communities from the Costa Rica Dome - N32 C7 mini metaG | ecosystem: Environmental > Aquatic > Marine > Oceanic > Photic zone | place: Costa Rica: the Eastern Pacific...
CATGGCATTCCGTATGAGGTTCGGGAGAGCAAGCTCGCCATCAGAGATTACCGTCAACAGACGGCCCGGCTTCCATCCAAAGTCTGACAGCTCTTCTCGCATCCGGCTGCCTGGCGATGCCGTGTCCCAACGCTTGGTGTAAGAGGCCGCGCGCGGAGCCCCTGGCGTAGCGCAGCGCGCGGCCGGTGGTGACGCTGGCGGCCACCGTCGATCTTCGGCAAAGGTTTGGGTTGCAAAACTCGAAACCAAAGACGGAGATGACGATGACCGATGAGAGAATGACACTGCTTGAGCTGGTTGAACAGCAGGCCGATGGCGATCTTGTGCGCGAGATGTTGGCCTTCGCCGCCGAACGGATCATGGAGGCGGAGGTCGAGGCGCGGACGGGCGCGGCCAAGGGGACGCGCTCGCCGTTGCGGGAAGTGCAGCGCAACGGTTACCGCGACCGCGACTGGGACACCCGTGCTGGCCGGATCGCGCTGGAGATCCCGAAGCTGAGAAAGGGGAGCTATCTTCCCAGCTTCCTGGAGCCGCGCCGCACGGCCGAGAAGGCCCTCGTGGCCGTTATCCAGGAGGCTTATGTCCACGGCGTCTCGACCCGCTCTGTGGACGATCTGGTGAAGGCCATGGGCGCGGGCGGCATGTCAAAAAGCCAGGTCAGCCGGCTTTGCGCCGATATTGATGAGCGAGTGAGTGCGTTCCTGGGCCGGCCGCTGGAGGGCGCCTGGCCCTATCTCTGGCTGGATGCGACCTATGTGAAGGTCCGCGAGGGCGGCCGCATCATCAGCCGTGCCGTGATAATAGCTGTCGCGGTCAATGAGGACGGCAAGCGCGAGGTTCTGGGCATCGCAACCGGCCCCTCCGAGGCCGAAACCTTCTGGACCGACTTCCTGCGGTCTCTCGCTGACCGCGGCCTGCGTGGCGTGAAGCTGGTGATCGCCGACGATCACAAAGGCCTGCGGGCCGCAGCGCGGCGGGTGTTCAATGCCACGCATCAGCGCTGTCGCGTTCACTGGATGCGCAACGCGCTCGCCCATGCCCCGGCCAAGCAACGCACCGCGGTGGCAGCGATGCTCAAGACCATCTTCGCTCAGGAAAGCAAGGCCGATGCCGAGGCTCAGTGGAACACCGTTGCGGATGCCCTGCGGGAGAAGCAGGACAAGCTCGGCATCTTCATGGACGCCTCGCGCGACGACGTGCTCGCCTACATGGACTTCCCGCGCGAGCACTGGCCTCAGATCGCGTCCACGAATCCGCTGGAACGGGTGAACCGCGAGATCAAGCGGCGCACCGATGTCATCGGCATCTTCCCAAACGACGACGCCATTATCCGGCTCGTCGGAGCGATCATGCTCGAGACCAACGATGAATGGACTGTCGCGCGCCGATACATGAGCCTTGAAACCCTCGCCCGCGTGAACGACAATCCCAACGTCAGGTTGCCAGCTGTGGCGTCCTGATTAGGCTTGGACCTTACCGAAGGTCGGCGCTCTTACACCATTCGGTGGGACACTATCCCTGGCGATGCCGTCGCATTGGCGACCAAGCCAAATCGTCGGCACATATTGCGACTTTCAATCTTACCGACCACAAGATCCAGGTGTCGCTACTGATACTCCGGTCGACAGCGGATATGCGCACCGTCCAGAAAAACCGTCAAACCCCCTTTGGGAAGTGCTTCAGCGGGATCGCCTGATGCCCTTCGACTTTTCTCGAGCCCCGCGGCTACTCTTCCCAACCGGTCACGCACCGTGGTGTGATGGGGCGGATGGCAGGGGAGGAAGCTTTTCATCAGCCGCGCGGCTTCGCGAAAGGAATGCCGGGACCCGAGTTCCGCATGGAGCCGCTGCAGCTCCGGGGTAGCCCGGTCAGGAAAGAAATAGGCCAGCGGAGAAATAGGTCCGCCGGGCATCGCCGCTGACCTGGCATCACACGAACAGCGGCGCAAGCGCGCGGCTTTGACCCGAACCCGCCCAAAGAGCGTGTCGAGATCGCGCGTGCGATAGTCATGAATGGCACGAACCGAGGCGCAATCCGGGCATACGCGGCTTTCTCGGATGATTTCCTCAACCTGATCGCAAAGAATTGCCCGCTGAATCTGTTCGACAACCCTCTTCCCATCCTCGAGGCGCAACCCGATCCCGTCTGGACAGGTCACCCGGTAGGGTCGTGAAATGCCGTCAAGCTGATGAGTGCGCTTCTCCCCGTTGTCGAAGGTAGTTTCGATTGTAATCCGTACGTCCATGGCAGCCCCACACGCAAAGAACTCACCTTAGCACGGGCCGCAACGACGAAGATGACCCCCATGTTTTGTCCACTCCCGTTGGATTTCTCATCTCACAATTAAGGGCTACGCGACACTTGGCTTTCAACCGGGCGCGCGGGAACGACAGGGTTCCCGCAGGCTACCTGCTGGGGTTCATGCGCTGATGGCGAACCTCGCCCGGTTCGGTAAGCCGACTAGCCGAAGCGACGACGCCAAGACAGGCGGCTGACCCGCGGGAGCGTGAGCTGCACGATCAGATCAAGGCCGCACCCAGCGGCAACCGGCAGTTTCACGAGTCAGACCTGTGTCGCCTCATCGGGCAGGCAGCCTACGACGCACGGGTCATCGATGTCATCCGGCAGTTCGGCTGTCCAAGGTTCACCGCGACGCTCGCCGTTCATGTGAGGGCCGTGATGGCCGGCGAGATTTCACGATGAAAGATGACCGGCTCATGCTGCTTTGCCACAATGTGGTTGGTCGGCACGGCCCAGTTATCCGGGCACATCAGCAAACTGCTCCAAGTCGGCGCCTGTGGTGACCAGGCTTCGCTCTGTGAGGATTATAGACTACTCTTCGACGCTATTGGGCGAGATCAAACACCTACCGCTCCTTGAGTATCAATCGGCCCTTCACTCTTTTTGGGGGGCCTTATCCTGAAGAACAGCGCGTACAGCACCGGCACGGCAATCAGCGTCAGGATCGAGGCGAAGGCGAGACCACCCATGATCGTCACCGCCATGGACGCAAAGAACGCGTCGGGCAGCAGTGGGATCATGCCGAGAATCGTTGTTCCGGCCGCGAGCACCACGGGCCGTAGACGGCTGACCGATCCATCCATCACGGACTGGTAATCTGGAACACCATTTGCACGTTGCAGGTCGAATTCCTCGACAAGAACGATGGCGTTCTTCATCAGCATCCCCGAAAGCGACAGGAAGCCGAGCAATGCCGTGAAGGTGAACGGCAGTCCGGTGAACAACAGCCCCAGAACCATACCGGTCACCGACATCGGCACGACAAGCCACAGGATCAGCGGCTGACGGATCTTGTTGAACATGAGGATCGAGATCGTCAGCATGATGAGAAAACCGAGCGGCAGCTGCTTGCCAAGGCTTTGCTGTGCTTCGCCGGCGCTTTCGAATTCGCCGCCCCACTCCATGGTGTAGCCCTCCGGAAGCGGCATCGCCTCGATCTGTGCCCGGACACTTCTGAAGGCTTCGTCGGCCGTCAGGTCGTCGCGTGCGCCACCGAGCGCGGTGATCGTTCGCTCCCGGTCGCGCCGGTGAATGAGCGCCTCGGCAAGGCGTGTCTCCAGGCTTTGCACCAGGTTGGCCATGGGAACATATGCGCCTGCTCCGGCGGACCAGACCGGCAGGTCGCGCACATGATCTGTGCCGGTGCGTTCGCTCTCGGGCAGGCGGAGCAGGATCGGGATCACCTCGTCGCCCTCCCGCAATTCGCCGACACGCAGACCCGAGGTTCCGAGCCGAATGGTGTCCGCGATGGCGCTCCGCGTGGCACCGGCAAGCCGCATCCGGGATTCGTCCACATTCGGCTCAATGAGCAATTCTCGTTGCCTCCAGTCCGTGCGAGGATTTGTGATCGTCCCGGCGTCTCTGAAGATCCCGATCGCATCATCTGCCAGCTGGCGCAGGATGATGGGGTCGGGCCCCGAGAAGCGGACAGCGACATCGGCACCGGAAGGCGGTCCGAACACGATCTCTTCGACCCGGATCAGGGCATGGGGAAATTGCGCCGGGAGGTCCTGGTTGAGCCTGGCTGCGATGGAGGGGATCCGTGTAGCATCGGCAACCCGGACAATCAGCTGGCCATAACTGGAATCGGCCTGCTCGGGATTGTAGGTCAGCATGAAGCGGCTTGCGCCACGCCCCACCAGCGTGGTGACGTCCGTCACGGCCTCCTCTTCACGAAGTATCGCTTCCAGCCGAAGCATTTCACGGTCCGTGATATTGATGTCGGTTCCTTGCGGCATCTGGAACTCGACGTAGAAAAGTGGCGTGTTGGACGCAGGGAAAAACGCCTGCTTCACCTGACCGAAGGCCATCAGCGACCACACCGTGATCCCCACAACCGTCAGAACGACGGGGATACGGGCCCGCAGCGCAAGCCAGAGAATCCCACGATAGGTGCTGTAGAACGCCCCTTTGTAAGGGTCGTCCGAGGTGTTCTTGGGTGCTTTGAGCAGCAGTTTGCCAAGATAGGGCGTGACGGTGACCGCAAGGATCCAGCTTAGCAACAGCGATATGGCGATCACGGCGAAAAGTGAGAACAGGAATTCTCCCGTCGCATCGGGCGACAGACCGATGCCAGAAAAGGCCATGATCCCGATGACCGTTGCGCCGAGAAGGGGAACGGATGTCGAAGTTTCGGTTTCGGCTGCGGCGTCCTCGGCGCTTTTTCCGCGCGCCATGCCGATCACCATCCCTTCGGTGATGACGATCGCGTTGTCGACCAGCATCCCCATCGCAATGATCAGGGCTCCAAGGCTGATCCGCTCCATCTGGATGCCGAAGATCGACATGAAGAACAGGGTCGAGAAAACGGTAAGCCCAAGGGTCGCCCCCACCACGAGGCCCGCGCGCCAGCCCATGGTCAGCATCAGGGCGCCTACCACGATGACGATGGACTGAGCCAAACCCACCAGGAAGCTGGAAACGGCCTGATCGACGACGACGTGCTGTTCGTAGATCGGGGTGATCTCGACCCCTTCGGGCAGGTTCTCTTTCAACTGATCCAGGCGGACGGATACGGCTTCGCCGACCTCGACGACGTTGCGGCTCGTTAGCGCCGAGACGCCGAGCGTGAAGGCGGCGGCTCCATTCTGGCGGATGATCTGACTGGGCTGTTCGGTTTCTTCCCGGGTGACGCGTGCGACGTCGTAGACCGATACCTGCCCGACTTCACCGGCGAGGCCCAGCCGTAGGGTCTCGATCCCTTCTGGTGCGATGTAACCCGGCGGCACCGAGAGGCCGATGCGCGCCGGGCCCTCGCTCAGTTCGCCATTCTGGAAGACCTGGTTCTCGTCGCGCAACAGGCCGAGGAGTTGATCGGGCGGAAGGCCGAGTTCGGCAAGAACCGCAGAGGGAATTGCAATATTAATAACCTCCTCGGTCAGGCCTTGCACATCCACTTTCGCTACACCGTCGACTGTCACAAGGCCCACGCGCAGGTTCGTTGCGAGATCCCGTTGCTCCTGCGGGCTCAATCCTTCGGTCGTGACGGCATAGAACATCCCGAAAACATCACCGAAATCGTCGTTGATGATCGGGGCCTGCGCCCCGGCAGGAAGTTGCCCTTCTACATCGCGGATGCGCCGCCGCATCTCATCCCAGACCTGGGGGATTTCGTCCGGACCGTAGCTCGTCTCGATTTCCACGGTGATCTGGGCCATTCCCGGCATCGATCTCGACTCGATCCGATCGAGCTGCATCATCTGCTGAAGCGCATCCTCGATGACGTCAGCTACTTCTTCCTCGACTTCCACCGCTGTCGCACCCGGATAGGGGACGAAAACAAGTGCGGTCTTTAGAGTGAAGCTTGGATCCTCGAGACGGCCGACTGTGTTCAGCCCCCAATACCCGCCAAACAGGCAGAAGATGATGATGAGCCAGACCGCCACCGGACGCTGGATGCTCGTACGAGAAATACTGAGTGCCATGAGACGATCTTCCGTTCTGCCCAAGGAAAGGAAAGGAATTATAAGCCGACGGCGATGACGGACTGGCTTTCGCTCAGTCGCCACCAGCCACCGGACACAACCAATTCGTCACCCTCCAGCCCGTCAAGAACGACAATGTCGTTCTCGAAAGGCAGGCCCAACCGGACCGTCCTTCGCGTGACCTCACGGGATGCTTCGTTGTAAACCCAAACGGATGGTTCGGACCGGCTCGTCGTATCCACCGCCGATACGGGGATGACCACGGCTTGTCCCGTGTCGGCATCGGCTGAGACAGCGATGCCGACATCAGCCGTCATGCCCGGCAGCAGACGTGGATCGATTTCGCCGGTAATGGCAAATTCCAGATCATATGTTTGCGTCGTTGGGTCTGCATCGGTTGAAAAGGATCGCAGTTCGAGCGACACAGTGTACCCGGGCACTGCCGGAAAGCTGGCAGTAATGTCGAAGGCGTCGGGCGTCGCGCGCGCAATAGCTGCCAGTTCCTCGGGCAGGGAAATCACGACCCGCATTTCGCTAAGATCTTGCAGACGCGCAACAGGCGCTGCCGTCGTGGTATTGACGAATTCCTCGACGAAGGTTCTGGCCACAATCGCATCGAACGGGGCCAATATACGCACTTGCGATAAGCGCCGCTCGGCTTGACGAAGCTGTACTTGCGCCTGCGCAAATTGCGCCTGCGCCGTCTCGAGCCGGGCATCTGCGGCAACACCCCTCTCTGCGAGATCGGCGGCGCGCTGAAGCTCGGAATTTGCGAGATTGTAAGACGCCTGCGCCCGGTCCAGAGCAAGTTCAAAGTCGACCCTGTCGAGCTCCGCTATGATGTCGCCATTGCGGACCCTGTCGCCTGACTGAACGGCAAGATGCACGATCTGCCCAGGTATCTGGAAGGCAATATCGACGGTTCTGGCAGGTTCGACGCGGCCCGCGACTGTGCGGGTCTGAGTGATCGTGCGCGAGACCGCTTGGGTCAGCTCGACAGTGACGGGTCGACCCGCCTGGGGGGCGGGTGCCAAACCCGCCGGATCGGCCGCCGTTTCAGTCTGGGCCACAACGGAGGAAAGCACCGTCGGCAGAAACGGCGCCGCAAGGGCGGCGAGCGCCGCGACCGAAACGACGACGGCGAGACCTTTCATGCTAGTGTGTCTTTTCTTCAAGTTCATCGATCATGGTCCTCAACCGTTCGACGACACGCCGTTTGAGATCGGCGCCACCGTCAGGAAGTTTAAGAAGTCTCTGAAATCGCAGACCCTGGATTGCGAGCGCGGCAATCATTGCTGCCGGAGCGTCTTGCGTTTCAGAAAGGATACGTTCGATATCGCCGGTCAGCTCTTTGCGGAGCGGGTCGAGCAACTGCGGATCGGAGGCTGCTGCCGCGAGTATCGCCATGGACAGATCATCATCCACGCCCTCCGTTTGAACGATGGTCTCAAGATGCCCCCGTAATGTGCGTGACGACTGGTTCTCCGGGAGCCTTTCAAAAAGTTCGCGATGCGCAGTGAGCATTTGGTCCAGAAGCCCGGCCAAAAGAGCTTTCTTGCTTGGATAGTTGTAAAGAACGCCGCCCTTGCTCAGGCCGGCTTCTCTGGCCACGGCCTCGATCGTGACCTTCCCGGCACCCTCTCGCATGGCGACGGTCCTTGCCGCCTCGAGGATCCGGCGCGACGCGTTGCCGCCGACCTCGGAGTGCGGGCGCTCATGCATGACTGTACCATCCGGTCGGTTAAGTTCAGCGGGGAAGTAGGTCGCTTCCACGACCGCGTCAAGCCTCCGCGAAGGCAATTGGTGTCAGCATGGACGAACGGCCCACGCGCGGATGTTGCTGCATCACGTCGCGCGAGGCTGTCCTATGTCTGAATAGATCTTCAAAAAGGCGTCAACCGCTCTTTTGGCATGATCTGAAACGTCGATCTTTGGGTCGAGGGTCAGCAATCGAGGCATGATGACGCCTGACACGGAAAGGTGAATCAACTGTCCGGCAGCGCTTAGATGGTCTTCTACGTTGAGGGCTTTCGCGTCATGAAGAGCGTGCAAGACTTGGCCGACATGCCTTGTGGCCAGCTTCGGCCCGGCCTTCATGTATATTTCGCCGGCCTCGGGCAAAACTGAAACCGCGCCGATGCACGCACGCAGTAGCCGAATATAGTCGTCGTCAAGCACAAGGTTGATCAAGCGCCGTGAAAGCTCTTCGAGGATGGCCCGCGGGTCCAGGTCTTTGGGAAGGGGCCGAGAGATTGCCGCCGAGAGCCTGGCGCATTCCGTGTCCACAACGATGAGAAACAGTCGTTCCTTGCTTGGGCTATGCGCATAGAGCGTCGCTTTGGACACGTTGGCTTCCTCTGCAATCGCATCGACGCTTGCCCCTTCGAAGCCACATCGCAGGAAAATGGTCCGGGCACCCCTGAGCACGTCATCGGCTTTGCTGTTCCTCATGCTCACCATCTCCATCAACTTTGGCGTTTTTGTACAGTCAGACAAAGCAGGGTCAATTTTGTGGAAACTACAAGTAACGCAACAAATGCCGTTCCGTTTGGGACCGAAAAACGTGCCTACGTTTGATCCTCTCGAAAGCCTCCCTCCACGACGGCGCAGTTTTTTGACGTTCAGGCGGTGGCACTGCTCAAGCCGGTCATCGTAACGACCACAAACACGTAACCTAAGAGGAACTCGTTCGTGCAATCATCGGGATTGGGACAGAGGCGCAAGGCCCTACTGAACAGGATGCCGGGCCTCGCGTGCTGCAGGCGACGCTCCCGCATCCGCGGCTTCAGTCAGCCGTACAGTCGCGTAGTGCAAGATGGCAGTTGGGATAAGTGCAATCAGGAAGATCAGCGTGACCACAATAAATCCGTCACGAAAGGCCAAGGTATTGGCTTGGATCACGACGGTCTGGCCAAGGAATTGCGCGGCAGTCGCAAAAATCTGAGTGTCCGGCAGCCCCGCGCCCCGCAAGATCCCGCTCACCTCCCGAAGGAATGTCATCGTTGCGAGATTATCGCTGGTTTGCGTGGCGGCCAGAGCGTCCGCATGCAACATCGTACGTCGTTCCATGAGCACCGCCAGAAGATTGACGCCGAAGGCGCCCCCGAGCTGGCGCACAAAATTTATTGCCCCCGACCCCTGCCCGATCAGATCGCGAGGAAGAGTTTTCAATGGGCCTGCAGAAATCGCGGGAAACACGAAACCAAGACCGATCCGCGACAGGATCGTCCACCAGGCCAAGGTCCAAAAGCTTGTGTTGATCTCGACCACCGACGACAACCAGGAGGACCAGGCGAATATCGCCATGCCGGCTCCGATCAACAGTGCGGCTGGGACCTTGTCCGACAACCGTCCCGCCAGCGGAAAGACCAGCACCAGCACGAACCCTGATGGCATGAGCAGCAGCCCCGCCTGCGTCGGCGTGAACCCCTGGATCGTCTGCACGAACAACGGCACAAGATAGGTGGAACCGAAAAGGCCTGCCCCCATGATGAAGGATACCACAGAGGCTGCGGCGAAGGGCACGTTGCGGAACAGCCGCAAGTCCAGCATCGGCTTTGACGTATGCAACTCCCACATCACGAAGCCGGTCGCAGCCGCTGTCGCAATCGCGAACTGAATCAGGATCGGATCGGACCCCCAGCCCAGCCGCTGCGCGTTGGTAAGCGCATTGAGCAACGAGGCGAGAAAGACTGCAAGCAGTCCGAGACCAGTCCAATCGAAACCTGGCCGTGGCCCGGTATTGTCCCGGCGCGGCACAAACAGATTGGCAAGCGCCATGGCCATGATCCCGGGGGGAAGCCCGAGGTAGAAAACCCAGCGCCAGTCGAACGCGTCGATCAGCAAGCCGCCGATCCAGGGCCCCAGTGCAGGTGCCAGTACCACCCCGATGCCAAAGATACCCATTGCTGCGCCGCGCTTTTCAGGGGGAAAGACACGAAACAGCAAGATCATGCTCAGTGGTTGGACCACACCTGCCGCCGCGCCCTGTACGACGCGCGCAAGCGTCAGAACACCTTCGTTGGGCGCGATCCCTCCAAGGACCGATCCCACGATGAAAACCGTAAGCGCCACGTTGAGTGATAGGCGCAGACCGAAAGCACGGTCCGCCCAATCCCCAAGCAGCATGGTCGCCGTCATCGCCGCAAGAAAGCCGGTCGAAAGCCATTGCGCCTGAACCGCACTGATCCCGAAGGCGCCCATCACATCAGGGATGGCGACATTCACGATCGTCGTGGACAGAACGACTGAAATCGTTGCGATCATGACGGTTGCGGTCGCATAGGCTCGATAGGCCGGACCGTATTTCTCGAAAAGCGCGTCAGTCTGCGACATCGATACTCAACACTACCATTAAGCCGGGTGGCAGAACCTCACCTTCTGTCTCGATTGACACTCGGATTGGCACCCGTTGGGTGACCTTGGTGAAATTGCCGCTTGGGTTGGGGCTTGGAAGCAAGGCAAACTGGCTTGTGGCGGCACCCCCGATCCGCTCCACCACGCCGTGAAAGGTACGGCCGGGATAGGCATCGACCGTGATCGAGACGGGCGCTCCGATGCGGATCCTACGCAAGTCCGTTTCTTTAACATTCGCGTCCACCCAGACCTCATCCGGGCGATGATAAATGAGCAGCCGCGTGCCCGGGGTCACATATTCACCCTCGTCCACGAAGGACGCATCCACCACCCCGTCAAAAGAAGCCAATACCCCTCTGTTTCGCAGATCGATCAGCCGCTGCGCCCGCTCTGCCTCAAGGCCTGTCCGTTCTGCCACAATCCGCGTTATCTGGTGCTCAATGACCGCGATTTGTGCGGCTTCAGACTCCACAGTGCCCAGATTGGCCCGGGCGGCCACAATCGCTGCGGCCGTCGCAAGTTCCTGCTGACGCGCCACGTCCAGTCTGCTTTGGGCGTCCTCCGCGCTCTGAGTAGTTGCGATCTGTCGGCTTTCCAGTTCAGCGATCCTGTCGAAATGGCTTTGTGCGTTTCGCAACTCCGACTCACTTGCAGTATGGTTTGCCTCGGCTGCGGCTATTTGGGCTCGGGCGGCGGCACGGCGGCTTTCAACCTGCGTTCGGATCATATCCTGCTGCGCGCGCAATTGCGCGACCTGCGCGCCAAGCGCTTCTATCCGCGCCTCTGTGCCTTCCACGACAAGTTCTGCCTGATCCGTGTCTATAGACACCAGCACATCCCCCGCCGCAACACGCGTGCCCGTCGTCACCGCAATCGCTTCGACCTCGCCGCTGACCTCGCTCGAAACGGTGACAAGGCTGGCAGCAATTCGCGCATCGTCGATCGAGACCTGTGACCACCGCCCGCCGAGCCAGCGCCCGCCGAAGACCACAAGCGCTATAATCATCAGAATGAGAATGCCAAGGCGCAGCGGTTTGAAACGACGGCGGGCAGGTGCAGGGTCCGAGGGCTGGGATGGCGCCGCTGCTGCAGCTTCCTGAGTTAACTCAACGAGCTTGGGCTTAAGTGCATCGCTATCCGTGCAAATATCGCGGGGCTTGTTCACTCGGTTTGCTCCAGACGTTCGGCAATCAATGTAAGGACGCGGAGCGCTGTCGAAAGGTCTTCCGCAACCACCCCGGCAAGAAGCTCACTCCGCGTTGCATCGGTGATTTTGCGGATCTCGTTCAGAATAGGCACTGCGGTAGTTGTCACGCGGACGCGCTTGACCCGGCGGTCGTCCGGGCAAGGCTGCCGCTCGATCAGGCCCTGTCCTTCAAGCCCGTCGAGAAGGCGCACCAAAGTCGGTCCCTCGACCCCGAGCGTTGTGGCAAGCTCGCGCTGGGTCAGGCCGTCCGCCCGCGACAGTTCCAGTAGCGCCATCCAGCGCGCCTGCGTCAGCCCCATGGTCCGCAGGCGCGAATCCAATCGGGTCCGCCAACGCCTGGCAACTTTTCCCAATTCGACGGCAAATTCTGCTTCTTTAGAAGTCAACTTTGTTTGCATCCTAATAGATAGGATGCTACCTATAAATCTAGGTAGATAGAATATCAACTCGGAAATTCGTGAGATGTATCGCACAATCTGACCTGCCCCCAAAGAACTGGGCCATTCAAAAGGAGAGTTTGTTCTCGTAACGTTCGAAGCAACGAGGAGAACAGACGATGCGTAAATCACGTTTCACCGAAGAACAGATTGTCGGGATCC
>Ga0189284_100588_pt1 | contig 11614 bp, 11 predicted proteins | sample N32C7minimetaG_FD_130314 | JGI IMG/M metagenome (GOLD analysis project Ga0189284, IMG submission 130314) | Marine microbial communities from the Costa Rica Dome - N32 C7 mini metaG | ecosystem: Environmental > Aquatic > Marine > Oceanic > Photic zone | place: Costa Rica: the Eastern Pacific...
CAAGCGTTCGGGGACCGAGTACAGCGAGGTCTTCATCAAGGGTCCCGAGACCGAGGCGGTCGGCCGGCTCGTGCTCGATCCCTTCTCGGCGACGATCTACTCCTCCGATCCCGACACCTATGCCGCGATCCAGGACTGCGAGCGGCGCGGGCACAGCCTCGCCGATGCCATCCGCATCGTGGCGGGAGGCGGACAATGATGGTCTCGCATCTCGTCGACCGGACACCTCCGGCCAATCTCCGAAGTCTGCTGCCATTCCTGCAAGGGAGCTGCTTCGTCCTCATCGAGACCGCGCGCTTTGCCGCGACTTCGTTGCTGATCGTGCTGGGATTGCCGCTCGCGCTGTTCCTGTTCGTTGCGGGCTGGGACCTTGGCGGCCTCTTCACCCAGCTCGCCAATCTGTCGGACCGCTACCTCGAAGCCGACGGGCTGCGTCGCAGCCTGTTCAGCCAGGACCTCAAGGGCTGCTTCCTCATCCTGACAGGTGCGGTGACGCTGTTTCGCATGCCGCGCTTCCTGAAGCGGCTCGCGGTCGATCTCGACAACCATCCGGCCCGGGAGGCAAACCGTGACTGACACGCGCAGATTACAATCTTTTAATCGCCCGCTCTTGCTCAGAATTCTGGGCGTGCTCGCGCTCGCTGCCGCACTGCTCTGGGCAGCCTGGGTCAGCCGCGAGCTGTCCGAGCCGCGGCAGCAGATCGTCACCGTCCGGCTTGCCGAGACCATCGCGGCTTTCATCGATGCCGAAGCGCGCGGGGCACAGGATCCCGAAGCCAGCCAGGCGCGCGTGCTTGCCTTCCTCCAGGCCACGACAAGCGCTGTTGCAGAAATGGGGGCCGATGGCCGCGTGGTGCTGGTCGGCGAAGCGGTGCTCGCGGGCGATGCCCCCGATGCTACCGATGAACTGCGCGTGCGGATCGCCCGCCAGCTTGGGCAGGGAGGCGATCAGTGACGCACTTTGCTTCTCGTCTTGTCCGCACGATCAAACGACCGCTTGTCCTGACCGGCCTGGTGCTGCTGCCGCTCGTATGGGGCGCGGTCGACGCCTTCGCAAAAGACCATGCCTTCCTCATCAATGCCAGCCCGAGCCTGCCCCACTGGGCCTTCTGGCTCGACAAGCATGCGCGGATCGAGCGCGGCAGTCTGATCTTCTTCGAGCCGCCAACAAGCAGGCTCGTCGAAGTCCATTTCGGGAAAGGCGCGCAGCTCTTCGGCAAACGGGTGCTCGGCGTGCCGGGCGATGTCGTGAGCCACCGCGGTCACGAGGTCTTCATCAACGGTCAAAAGATCGCCGCGCGGCTCGATGAGACCCGTCTCGGCATTGCGCTTCACAAAGGCCCCGAAGGACCGATCCCCGACGGCTGCTTCTACACCGGGACCAGCCATCCCCGCGGCCTAGATAGCCGCTACGCCGAGATCGGCTTCGTCTGCCGCGGCCAGATCCTCGGCAGCGGGAGGGCGATCCTGTGAGCAAGCTTATCCTCCCTGCGTCCCTGCTTGCAGTCCTGCTCTGCCCTGCCGTGGTGCTGGCGCGCGACTATGGCCAGCGCGGCACGGTGTTTCCCGTAATTGAGCGCGACCTCCTCGAGCAGATCCATTCGCGTCTGACGCAGATGGAACGATCGGGCGAGACCGCGCGGCTCAATGAAGACCTGAAACGCCGCACGATCGCGCGGGTGAACCGGCCCGACCCTGTCACGGGGATTGTCCGGGCCAGCGAAGCGCGGCGCTGGCACTTCGATCCGACGATTACGCTCGCTGCCGATATCCGCGGGGCAAAAGGCGAGCTGATCCATGCCGTCGGCACGAGGGTCAATCCGCTCGACAGCGTCGGCCTTCGCGCTGATCTCCTGTTCCTCGACGGCGACGATCCCGACCAGCTCGCCTGGGCGCTCAAGCAGGCCGCCAATGCCAAGCTGATCCTGGTTAAGGGCGCGCCGCTCGAGCTGATGAAGGCCCGCCAACGCCGCTTCTATTTCGACCAGGGCGGCAAGCTCACGGAAAGGTTCGGGATCAGGTCGGTGCCCGCACGCGTGCGCCAGCAGGGCCGCGTGCTCGAAATTAGCGAAATCGCGCTGCCACCGAAAAGGAGGACAGCCCAATGACGCACTTAAGAAAGCTGGCGCTCATGCTGGCCGCCATTCTTGGTCTAGCGACCGCAACGCCCGCCATGGCCGATGCCGGTCCGGGACGCTGCACCGGCAGCTTCGTCAACCCGATCACCGACATCTGCTGGTCGTGCCTGTTCCCGATCTCGATCGGCGGGCTGGACATCTGGCCGTCGAGCCGGCCCGATTCCGACAACCCCGATCTGCCGGTGTGCCTGTGCGGTCTGAGGCCAGGGATCGCGATGGGCTTCTGGGAGCCCGTGCGGCTTGCCGATGTCAGCATGAAGCCGTGGTGCTTCGTGAACCTCGGCGGCATGAAACTCGATCCTGGCTTCGATATCGGCTTCCGCTCGATCTCGGGTCCATCGGCGGTGGGCGGCGCGAGCCAGTATTATTCGAGCTGGTATGTCCACTGGTATGCCTATCCGCTGATCTACTGGATGGAGATCGTCGCCGATTTCCTGTGCCTCGAGCCGGGATCGATCGACATCCTTTACATCTCCGAGATCGATCCGCTGTGGCAGGACAGCGAGCTCACCGCGATCATCAACCCCGAAGCCGTGCTCTTCGCCAACCCGCTGGCGCTCGCTGCCTGTGCGGCCGACTGCGTCGCCTCGACCGCGAAGCTGCCGATCGACGAGATGTTCTGGTGCGCGGGCTGCCAGGGGTCGATGTATCCGATGAACGGCAATGTCTCGGCCAGCATAGGCCACGTCCAGGCCTCGCGGCTCGTGCTCTCGCGCTTTGCCTACAAGCTGCACCGCGAACTCGTCTCGTGGGGGACGATGGGGTCCAAGGGCCTGTGCGGCAAATATTTGATGCCGGTGATGCGCAAGCAGCAATACCGCTTCCAGGCCACCAACCCAAACCCGGCTACCTCGGGCCGTTACGCCTGCCCGCCCATCGGCGCCTCCACCACCTTTCAATCGGCCGGACAGGTCATCCCCGCCATCGGCGAAGACATGGGATATCTCGTCTGGCGCAAGCGGAACTGCTGCGCGCTATGAACAAGCACCTCCTCCTTTTGCCCGTCGGCCTTGCCGTCACCCTCGGTGGTCTCGCTCTCGCCCAGAGCGCGCCCGAAGGCATCGACCTCGAAGCGATCCGCGAGCGCGCGGCGCAGCACGCCGATGATGCGCAGGCGCTCAGCACTAATGTCCGCCAACGCGCCGAGGCGCTGACCGAGGACGCACAGGCTATCCAGGCGCAAGCGCAGGCCAATCGCGCGGCCTATGCGGACAGCATCAAGGCAATCGAAACCGACGCCGTCCTCGACTTCGATGCGATGATCGCGGGGCAAGCCGCCGCCGAGAAGGCATCGCTCGGGGGAACCCCGCGCTTCATTGCCTTTGCCAGCCTGTCGATGCCGCCCGAAGCGCTGAAAGCGCTGGTCCATGACATGACCAGGGCGGGAGGCGTCACCGTGCTGCGCGGCTTCCCGCAAGGAAACAGCGAAGCGTTCAAGAAGCGCCTGGCTGCGATCTGGAGCAAACGCGACGCGGCCGGCTCGCTGGGCATCGATCCAAGGTTGTTCCGCGCGTTCAACATCGAGGCCTCGCCGAGTTTCGTCATGCTGAGCACCGAGTTCAGCCCATGCGACGGGTTCGATTGCACCAGCGAGGTGCCGCCACACGACCGCATCGCCGGCAATATCAGCGTTGCCGAAGTGCTCGACACCTTCGCTTCGGGAGGCGGTCCGGGCGCGCAGCTCGCAGCCCTCCATCTCCGCCGCCTCGAAGGAGAGCGGCCATGAAGTTCACACAATCGCTTAGCCTGGGACTGCTCGCCCTTCTCGCAATCGCCGCGCCCCTGTCCGCGCAGCAGCAGAACGCGCGGGCGGACGGAAAGGCCTTTGGCGAAAGCCTGCGCGGCGACGCGCAAGAAGCTGCCCGGTCGCAGCCTGACGCATCCACGCTCCCCAACTACGATCGCAATGCCGTGCGTGGGCTCGAAACGCTCGCCGACGATCCCGACCGGATCGAGAGCAATGCCGCGGCGGCGGCCACCGGACACCAAGGCTATCGCGCCATGCGCGACAGCATCGCCAATCGGGCCCGCTTCGAGACCAAGGACATTGATGAGGTGATCGCGCGCAGTCTCGCAATCAACGAAACCCCGCTCGAGTACACCAGCGGCATGGGTATCTCCGGGGGCCAGGGCAATTGCGTCCCGTTGCCGCCCGGCTCGGGCTCGGCTGGGTCCTACACCGCGACCTGCAACACCGGCACGCGGATCGACCAAGCCGCGGGCCAGTGCTCAGTACCGCTCGTCACCAGCGTGACCCAGCGCCGGCAATGGCATTATCTCTGCAGCGAGGACGGCGCCAGTTTCGGGCAGCCGCTGTGTGCTGGATTCAACAGCGGTTCGTGCCAAATCACCGGCTATCGGCCCGGCCCATGCCTCGAATGGCGCGGCAATCGCACCAATCGCTTCTGCTCGGAACCGGGGGAACCAATCGCCGAGATCAGCTGCGATGCGCCTGATAATCGCTACACCCATTATGCGGTGACCACCGACACCGCTGTCGACACCGCACCGGATGACAGCCACTGCAGCGGGTTTGCCAACAACTCAGACTGCACCCTCGGTAACGAGGTGTGCGTCGATAGCGCTCCTCAAACCCGGATGATCAATGGCGTAGCGGTAACCCGGCCTTGCTGGGAATGGCAGCGCAGCTACACCTGCATCGCGCGCGAAGCGGCGTCCGACTGCTCGGACATCGAAAGCCAGGGGGAATGCCGCTTTGTCCGCGAAGAGTGCATCACCGACGAGGACCCTTGCGAGACCTGGGAGCGCATCTACGAGTGCCCGCTCCCCGGGACCGACAGCACCACCCAATATGTGTGCGACGGCGATGTCTATTGCATCGACGGCAGCTGCGAAACGATCGAGCGCACCGCGAACGACGAGTTCAAAAATGCCGTCACAGCACTCCATGCGATCGACGAGGCCCGCGGACAGTTCGATCCGGAGACGCTGACGCTGTTCCGCGGCACGCGTAACACCTGCTCGTCCAAGGTCTTCGGCGTGCTCAATTGCTGCAAGGGCAAGGGTTTCCCGCTCATCCCCGGCATCAGCCTGCTGGTCGCGCTCGGCTGCAGCCGCGAGGAAGTGCTGCTCCACGAACGCGATGCGCAGGGCCTGTGCGCTTATGTCGGGACCTATTGTTCGGACAAGTTCCTCGGCGTCTGCCTGACCAAGAAGAAGGTCTACTGCTGCTTTGAGAGCAAGCTCTCGCGGATCCTGCAGGAACAGGGCCGCCGCCAGCTGCCCAAGCCGTGGGACAAGCCCAAGGAAGAGCAGTGCGAGGGGTTCACGCTCGACGAATTCGCGCAGCTCGATCTTTCCCGCATGGATTTCAGCGAAGTCTATGCCGAGTTCACCGATGCCGCGCGGCTGCCCGACGAGCTCGAGACCTCCATCCTCATTCAGCAGAAGATCGACGACTATTACGCAAGGGGCGGCCAATGACCCATCTCTATCACCTCACCGCGCTCGCACTCGGCTTCGCTACGCTCTCTGCCGCTTTAGCGCATGCTCAGGAACGCCAGGATACTCGATCGACCACCGCGGCCGACGCGCTTTACTGCGAAGAGCGCAGGCTCGGTTACTGGTTCTACTGCGTCAAACCAGTGCCCGCGGAGGAGCCGGAGTCGCCCGAAATCGAGCCGGTCGCGGCGATCCAGCAACTCGACGCGATCACATCCGAGCTGCGCGAGTTGAAGGCGCGCGCGATCCTCTATCCCACCGAAGCCAATGTCGCGGCTTATATTCGTTTCCAGCGCGCGCAGCTCGACCGCGCCTCGCTCTTCTCCGATGTCTGGCAGCGGGCGATCTGGCAGGACCCCGAACTCGACTACACGCTTGAACGCCCTGTCGGAGCGGTCGCCAAGAAGCAGTGGCAGGACGCCCGCAGCGCCGAGCGCGACCACGTCATGGCACAGCTCTCGCAGCGCTACGGCCTGTTCTATTTCTTCAGCGCCACCTGCGGCCCGTGCGAAGTGATGAGCCCCATCGTCAAGGGCGTCGCCGACCGCTGGCGCATCACCGTGCGCGCCATCTCGACCGACGGCGGGCCTTCGCGCCATTTCCCGGACTACAAGGTCGAGACCAACCAGCGCGCCAGGCTCGGTCTTGAAGGCAAGGCCACGCCGGCGCTCGTGCTGTGGGACAGCGTGACCAAGCGACCCATCCCGATCGGCTACGGCGTGCTCTCTGCCGACGAGCTCCAAGACCGCATCTACCTCCTCACCTCGAAGGAAGCCGGACATGATTACTAGCATCCGCAATGCAGCGCTGACCCTCGCCGCTGCCAGCATGATCGTATCACCGGTCGCCGCCAACGTCGGCGACAGCATGGACCGGTTCATGGACGACATGGGCGCGGCGGCCAATGTCACCGGTCCGACCGCCTTCGAAGGCCAGTCGGCAGGCTATTACAGCCTCGGCAATGTCTGGACGCGCTTCCCTCAGAAGACGACCAACGTGGCCAATCTCCAGCTGCCCCGCGCCCGTGCGGGGTGCGGCGGGATCGACATCTTCGCCGGGTCCTTCTCCTTCATCAACGCAAGCGAGATGGTCGCGCTGCTGAAGGCCGTGGCGAACAACGCGGTCGGGTTCGCCTTCAGTCTCGCGATCGACACCGTTTGCCCCGAGTGCAACAAGATCATGCAGGAGTTTTCGCAAAAGGCGCAGCTCATGAACAATCTCTCGATCAACTCCTGCGAGATGGCGCAGGGACTGGTAGGCGGCGTCTGGCCCAAGGGCGACCTCGCCGACAAGGCGATCTGCGAAGCGATCGGTAATTCCGAAGGTATCTTCACCGACTATGCCGCTGCCAAGCATGGCTGCGGGACGCGCGGCCAGCGCGCCTCGACCAACGAGGGCGCCGGCGCCGACTACGCCGACATCAATCCCGGCGTGCCGCGCAACTACACCTGGCACGTCCTGAAAAAGAGTGCCTTCTTCAACCCCGGCGGTACCTTCGACCGCGAACTCGCCGAGTACGCCATGACGCTGATTGGCACGGTCATCTACGTGCCACCCAAGGATGATGAACCCGGCAAATTCGTGCCTTTCGCAGGCGACGCCTCCTCGACGCTGGTGACCGCACTGCTCGACGGGACGCAGGGCCAGTCGGTGCGGGTGTTGCAGTGCGACGAGCCCGACCAGTGCCTCAACCCCACCTTCGAGCAGATGAGCCTCTCGAGCGCGAAGGCCATCCGGCCGCGCGTTGCCCGGCTCATCGGCAGCATGGTGGAGGCCATCCGCAGCGATACCGCGATCGGCGACGAAGAGAAGGAACTGCTCCAGGTGGCATCGGTGCCGCTCTACAAGATCCTCACCGTGCAGGCGGCCTATGGACGCGGGATGGCAACCGACGACCGCGATACTCTGGCCGAGATCGCCAGCATCGATCTCCTCTATGCCATCCTCGAACGCATCACCGCAGAGGCTGGACGCTCAATGGCGAGTTTCATTGCGGCAGACGAAGCCAAGCTCGCGATCTGGCGCGCGCAGGTCGCCGAGGTGCGATCGAGCCTCGCCCAGCGGCAAGCGACCGGGCAAGCGCGGGTCTCGGCGATCATGCAGATCATCGAGAAGACGGCGATGATCGAGAATATGCTCGCTGCCTCGATGTCGCCGTCGATGGCCGCCGCGCTCGACTGGTCGCGCGGGATGCAGTCCCGCTCCATCGTTCCATAAGGGTCAGGCAGCATGGTCGAGATTTTCACGGTCGGCGGCGGCGAGTACATCGTCAATGTCCTCAACGCCGTTGCCGCCTGGACCGGCGCGGGCGGCTACAAAAGCCTCATTCAGGTCGCTCTGGTGATGGGCATGGTGCTTGCGGTCATAGTGGTTGCGTTCAACCAGGACTGGCGCGCATGGCTCAACTGGTTCCTCGGTGCGACGCTCATCTACATGTGCCTGATGGTGCCGCGCATGGACGTCCATGTGACCGACCGGGTCAATCCCAGCCTTGCACCGGCAACGGTGGCCAATGTCCCGCTCGGGCTCGCCCTGATGGCAAGCTTCACCAGCCAGGCGGGTGACTATCTGACCCGCTCGGCCGAGCTCGTCTTCGGCCTGCCGGACGACCTCAACTACTCGAAGAACGGCATGATCTATGGCGCGCGGCTGCTTGAATCGACGCGCAGCTTGCGCATTTCCGATCCGGAGTTTGCTGCGAACTTCGATGAGCATGTCCGGCAATGCGTGTTCTACGATCTGCTGCTCGGCCGCTACTCGATGAAGGAGCTGTCCGAGAGCGACGATATTTGGACGACGATCGCACCGGGCAGCGCGGCGCGCGCGCAGAAATTCCTGACCCGGCAGGCCGACGACAGCGTGACGGCCTCGATCATCACCTGCCGCGCGGCCTACACCGCGCTGTCGGGGCAATGGGCAAACCTTATAGACGATATGACGCTTGTCGCGGGACGCCAGCTCTACCCCAAGCAGACCGAAGCGCTCGCCAAGGCGAAGCTCATCGCAGACCTGCCGGTCGCCTACCAGTATCTCACCGGCATCTCGCGCAGCGCGAGCGACATCTTTCGCCAGGTGCTGACGATCAATGCCATGAACCAGGCCATGCATGGCTTTGCCGGGGCGAGCGGCACCGGCAGCATTGACGTCTTCGCGCAGACCCGGGCCGATATTCAGACCGAGCGGACCTATTCCTCGATCGCGCACAACGCGATGAAATGGGTCCCTATCCTCAATGTCGTGCTGACAGTGGTGTTCTACGCGCTGTTCCCTGTCCTGTTTCCGCTGTTCCTGATGCCGCGGACCGGGCCCATCGCGCTGAGAGGTTACGTCACCGGCTTCTTCTACCTCGCTGCCTGGGGACCGCTCTTCGTCATCCTGCACATGATCCTGATGTTTAAGGGCGCAGGCGATGTCGCCGCCGCTGGCGGCAGCACAGGCCTTAGCCTGGCGACCTTTGGCGGCATGAGCGACGTCAACAGTGATATCGGCATCTTGGCGGGCTATCTTGTCGCCTCGATCCCGTTCCTTGCCGGCGGGGTGGCACGTGGTGCGCTGGCGATTTCGGGCCAGGCAACGAGTTATCTCAATCCGAGTCAGAACGCGGCCGAGGAAGCCTCGCGCGAAGCGAGCACCGGCAATGTCTCGCTCGGCAATTCGAACATCGACAATTCGACGGTGTTTTCCCGCCAGTTTGCGCAGGGCAATCTTGCACCCAACATCGCCTATGGCGCCACGCAGACGCGTGGTTTCAGCAACAGCGGCACGCAGACCACCAGCTTCCCCGATGGCGAGTTCGCTGCGGTCCCGAACTCTAGCTATCCGTTCACACCGACACTTGGTCAGGATTTCACCGGGCGTCTTGGCAAAATGGCGAACCAGAGCCGCGCGCAGAGCGAGACCTTTGCCAATCTCGCCCAGCAATCGACAAGCTCTGCGCTTGCCCGCTTCAACGAGATCCGGAATGCCTATAGCCAAAGCCGAACTTCCGAAACAATCGCAGGAAGCGGCACAGGCGATAGCATCGCGGAGGCCTTCAGCGAGATCGAGAGTTCTTCGAGAGCCCTTCAGCGACAGTTCGGGCTGTCGCGCAGGGCCTCTGATGATATCTCGGTGACGTGGTTCCTCAACGCCGATGCCGGTGCGGCAGCGCGCGCGCAGGATGATGCACTGGATGCACAGCTGGGCGCGCGCGGCGGCCGAAACCAAACCTGGACCGACAGCGATATCGGGATCGCATCAGAAGAAAGAAACCGGATTACTGGATCACTTAGCCAGATGTCGGATAGCAGAAACTGGTCGAGCACGCGCGAAAGCTTCTTGCGCGCAACGAGCTCGACCTCGGTATCGCAGGTGTCGACCAGCGCGTCCGGCCTAGGCAGTTCTCTGACAGAAGCAGAGAGCTACACCCGTGAAGCCCGCCGGGCGGAGGAGATCGCAAGCCGTCTTGAAAGCCAGGCAAGCTGGTACGCAACGAGCAGCTCCGCTGGAACGCTCAACCTGAGTCAGGCTTATCGCGAATGGGGAATGGCCGAGATCGAAGCCAATCGCGACTATTATGGGCCGGTGCGGTTCGACGATATCGGGTTCCAGATGAGCCAGCGCGGTCAGCAGTTGCAATCGCGGTTTGTTGACAACTATGCCGACCAGCTTCAGACCAACATCGCAGCCGAACTGACATTACCGGAGTTTGCGCCAGTCAGCCGCCCCGACATCGGCAGCGCAGAAGTGGTCCGCGCCAGAGGACAGGTGCGCCATACGAATGCCGCTTCCGTGCCGACAGGTCCTGACACATCGAAGATGTCAGCCGAGGTGGAACAGCAACAAAGCAGGGGTCGACAGGACATCATGGCAGAGCGGGCGAAACTTGATAGCGTCACTCGAGACGCAAAAGGAGCCAGCGATGAAGCCGCTGATGCCATCAAGCGCTGGCGCTAACAGGCACCGGACTTTTTGTTTCAGTAATCATGAGAAAGGTCACGCCGGTCGTCTCTCGCTGGGCCCGAAAAGCCGCTCGCTCCTGGCCTGCACCCGTTTTGGTCAAGAACAGGTTACCTTGCGCAAAGTGGCAAAATACTGTTCGGCGAGGCGACCGGTTGCAGCGGTTCGGTAAACATCGGCAAACTCGGCAAGTGCAATGCAAGCGCGGCGCGTTTCGCCCTGCTTGATCAAGGCTTCCGCAAGGAACAGCAGGCTGTCGGGAGCCCGGGGTCCGGACTTGTCTGCCAGGTAATTTGCAGCAAACCAGCGCGCTGCATCGTCATGCAACCCGTCATCAAGAAACGCTCGTCCAAGCAGATTGCGCCCGAAACTGGCTCTGGGATGGTCAGGATAGCCTTCCACGAAACCCTGAAGCTGCTGCCGCGCTTCGGGATAGAATCCGGCGTCCCACAACCGGAAGCCATAGGTGTACTGATCCTCGCCCGGGTCCTGCGTTTCCGGTCGGGGAATGGCCTGGATCGAGGCGAAACGCTGAGCAATGGGATCACCTGCGGGCAATGCTCCTCCCGGAGACCGGGCCGCAATCGATCTGGACGCGATACGCTGCGGCTCCTCGCTAACCCGGCTCACGCCTTGTGCACTTTCCATTGCAGCGAGACGGGCTTCACTCGCCATCAGGTTGGTGTAGAGCGCCTCGGTGCGACCTTCGAGCCGGCGAAGGCGCATCTCGAGCGCCTCAAGGCGAGTGAGCATGTCTTGGGCATTGCGTGCCGCACCAGAGCCTGATGATGCCTGACTTTCGAAAAACCGTTCATCCCCTCCCGGGAAAATGGCTCTCTGCAAGGCGCGGATTTCCGCCTCTGCACGGCGCATGCGCTCCTCGGTCGTGTCCTGTGCAATCGCGGACACCGGAACGCTAACGAGTGTCATTCCGGCAATCGCTGTGAAGATCTGGCGAAAGCGGAGTGCACCCAGATATTTCTTGACGGCTGTCATGACTGGTTCGCCTCCCTATCCACGATCGACACAAACTTACTGCGCAGCCGCATCCCAATCGGGTGCGGCCTGCCGGGCAC
>Ga0189284_100589_pt1 | contig 11588 bp, 13 predicted proteins | sample N32C7minimetaG_FD_130314 | JGI IMG/M metagenome (GOLD analysis project Ga0189284, IMG submission 130314) | Marine microbial communities from the Costa Rica Dome - N32 C7 mini metaG | ecosystem: Environmental > Aquatic > Marine > Oceanic > Photic zone | place: Costa Rica: the Eastern Pacific...
GACAGCGGGTTGGTCTGGTCCATGAACTGCGACAGCTGCGAAGAGCCGAAGAATTCACGAACTGCAGCTACAGCCGGCTTCGCGTTGATGAGGTCGTTGGGCATGACGGTCGAGACGTCGACCGAGCTCATGCGCTCCTTAACCGCGCGTTCCATGCGCAGCAGGCCGACGCGGTACTGGTTTTCAAGCAGCTCGCCGACCGAACGCACGCGGCGGTTGCCGAGATTGTCGATGTCGTCGACTTCGCCCTTGCCGTCCTTGAGGCCGACCAGTTCCTTGACCACGGCGAGGATGTCTTCCTTGCGCAAAGTGGTCACGGTGTCTTCGGCGTCGAGGCCGAGACGCATGTTGAGCTTCACGCGGCCAACAGCCGAAAGGTCGTAGCGCTCACCGTCGAAGAACAGGCCTTCGAACAGCGCTTCTGCGGTTTCCTTGGTTGGCGGTTCGCCCGGACGCATCACCTTGTAGATGGCTTCCAGACCCTCGTCACGGTTCTCGGCCTTGTCGACCTTGAGCGTATTGCGGATCCACGGACCGGTGTTGATCTCGTCGATGTCGAGCAGCTCAAGCTTGTCGATCCCGGCATTGTCGAAGGTTTCGACATGCTCGAGAGTGATCTCGTCACCGGCCTCGATGTAGATGCGGCCCGTGCTCTCGTCGATCAGGTCGTTCGCAGCATAGCGACCGACGACTTCCTCGGTCGGGAGCAGCAGATCCTTGAGACCATCCTTTGCGGCCTTGTTGGCTGCGCGGGGGCTGATCTTCTGGTTGGCGGGGAAGACTTCCTCGCCGGTCTTGGCGTCGACGAGGCCGAAGGTCGGCTTCGCACCGCGCCAGTTTTCCGGCACGAACGGAATCTTCCAGCCTTCGGCGCCCTTCTTGGTCGCACGGTTCCAGGTGACGGTGTCGTAGAAGTGATCGAGGATGCCCTCGCTATCGAGGCCCAGCGCATAGAGCAGCGCGGTGACCGGCAGCTTGCGCTTGCGGTCGATGCGGACGTTGACGATGTCCTTGGCGTCGAATTCAAAGTCGAGCCACGAACCGCGATAGGGAATGACGCGTGCAGCAAAGAGCAGCTTGCCCGACGAGTGGGTTTTGCCGCGATCGTGATCGAACAGCACACCCGGCGAACGGTGCATCTGCGACACGATAACGCGCTCGGTGCCGTTGATGATGAACGTGCCGTTCTCGGTCATGAGCGGCATGTCGCCCATGTAAACGTCCTGCTCCTTGATATCGAGGACGGAGCGGGTTTCGGTTTCCTGGTCGACTTCGAACACGATCAGGCGCAGCGTCACCTTCATCGGCGCTGCGAACGTAATGCCGCGCTGGCGGCATTCGGTCGTGTCGTACTTCGGCTCCTCAAGCTCGTAATGCACGAAGTCGAGCTCGGCGGTGCCGGCGAAGTCTCGGATCGGGAAGACGCTGCGCAGGGTCTTTTCGAGACCCGAGACATAGCCCGTTTCCTTGTCCGAACGCAGGAACTGTTCGTAGCTCTCGCGCTGGACCTCGATCAGGTTGGGCATGTCGACGACTTCGTGGATGTCGCCGAAAATCTTGCGGATGCGCTTCTTCGCCGTGCCCTGTGCCTTGCGGCTGCGGACAGCGTTCTTGCCCTTTTTGGGGGTCTTCGCCTTGGTCGCCATGGAGGAGATATGCCTCTTGTTATGTGTTCTTCGTCGTGTCGTGACGCGATCGGAGCAGCCCATCAGGACGCAAAAGAGCCGCACTCCAGACGAGCGAACCCTTCCGGGCCGCATGGGGTGCAGCTGGTCACTTGCGTCGCGAATATGGCTAGCGCCGCTTCCATTCTTGGATCCGATCCTACGCGCATGAATCAGTCCGGCTCGAAGCTGGCGTGTGCGCAGCCATGTAGGAAGTGCGGCTGCCCTCGTCAACAGGGCTGTCAGCGATTCGAATCGACCGCGCAAAACGCCTGCCCGACGGCCAATCCAGCCCCGCGATTGGCATATTGAGAAACGATAAATGCAGAAATATCGCTTTCCGATCAGTCGATTATCGTTTTTCAATATTTATTGATTGACGATATGCATATCGTTCGCCTAGAAGCTGATTATCGAATTTCAATACGACGCATTAAGGAGAACGATATGACCCGCACCTACACCAACTCGCTCGCAGCTGTTGCAGCGATCTTCCTCGCCCTCACTTCGATCGGCACGATCGTCACGGTTCCAGACGCTCAGGCGCAGACCGCGTCGATCGCAACCGAGATGGCCGAACTCGCCTGAATTAAATCCCAACAAGGGGAAGCATGACAATGCAGATGCAAGACAAACCCAATGATCTCCTGCTGCTCGCAGGCAAGATCCTCACCATCCTGATGCAGGCCTTTCTGGCGCTGGCCGCGACTGCCATCGCGATCGCTGCACCACTGATGCTGATCTTCAACGAAAAGGTGAGTATCGAATTCGCTGAGCAGGTTGGAGAGGTTTCGGGTGGCACCTTCATTGCGATCACCTTGGGCCTCATGGTCATCGCCTTTGGCATCATCGCAGCAGCCTTCATCTTCTTCGGAAAATTGCGCGCCATCATCGCCAGTGTTGGCGAGGGCGACCCGTTCGTTCCGGAGAATGCCGATCGATTGAATCTGATGGCGTGGCTGCTTCTCGGCATACAGATTCTTATGATCCCTGCCATGGGCATTGGCCTGATGTTCGCAAAGTGGGCCGAGAGCGTCGAGAATGCACAAGTGACCATTGATGCCGGCCTCGATATCGAGGGCGTCCTGATGGTGATTGTCCTCTTCATCCTCGCCCGCGTGTTCAAGCATGGCGCAGACATGCGCGACGATCTGGAAGGGACCGTGTAATGCCTGCTGATGACGAAGGAGCAACGATCATGGTCAAACTCGACGACCTGCTGCACGAGCGCCGCATGACGCTCACCGAACTGGCCGAACGGGTTGGTCTCACCCTCGCCAACCTCTCGATCCTCAAGACCGGCAAGGCCAAGGCGATCCGGTTCTCGACCCTCGCAGCGATTTGCCGCGAACTCGAGTGCCAGCCGGGCGATCTGCTCGAATACGAGCGCGGCTAAGGCCCTGAGAAAGCGATTGGACGGAACTTTCTCCCCGGAGTTCCGTTCAATTACTTGCGGGCTATCTGCTCGCCAAGGTTCAGGAGATTACCATGAAGTACGCAATCATTCTCGCAGCCCCGGCTGCACTCGCACTCGCCGCTTGCAATAACGATGCAGAAGAAGTCGACGAAGCCGCTGCAGAAGTGCTCGATGAGCAGGCCGAAATGACCGAAGCTCACGCCGACCTGGCAGAAGAGCGCGCCGACGCCGCCGGTGACCCAGTGACCGAAGCAGAGCTTGAGCAGCACTCCGACGAGCTGAAGGCAGAGGCCGATGCCATGGAAGACGCAGCCGACGGTATGTAATTCATCGGCATCTCATGCGAATTTGAAGGGCCGCTCTCTCCAAGGAGCGGCCCTTCTTGCGTCTGGCGTTCGTCAACGGGCTTCAGGGGCTGATCGCCAAGCCCTCGCCATTCGCAATCGCTGCCGCGAAACCCCATCCACCAAAGGTTTCCGAAACCGCGGCGATAAACGTGTTTTCGCCCTCGTTGAGATTGAGCACGACCGCGTCGTTGAACCCGATTGTCCCGAGGAAAAAGTAGTCGCGCGAACGCCACCCGGCGCTGCCGTCGAACACCAGCTCACCATTGAGGAACAGGCGCACGCGATCCGAATATCCGAAAGCGAGCCGCACGCGCTTCGCCCGGTCGGCGGTGATGCGGGTGGAGACGAGCGCGGTGTCATCGTCGGGCCCGTCCGATCCGCTGCGCGACAGGTCGACGATCCCGAAACTCTCGGTATCGAGCATCGCTTTGGCAGGGAGCGCAGAGAGGTCGGCCGGCAAGACGAGCTGGCCTGCGACGCGATCTTCGGCGAAGTGCTCCGAGACTCTCCACCGTGTAATCGTTCCATCCGGCGCGGTGCGGGCATCGGGCGCGCTCGTGCCGATAATCCCCTCGCCCGGCGCCAGCGGCCGGACCGTCAGATTGGCGAAGCGGATCTGCCCATTGGGGCCGCTCGTGCGGAACCCGACAAAGCCTTTGCCCATGTCGCTGGCGAGGTCGGGGACGTGCAGGATCGGTGTCGAACTGCCGTTGTAATAGATGTCGGCTCGGTCGCCTTCGATCACGAACTTGATCCGGTTCCAGCCCTCATGCGCATGCGCGATCTGAGCAAGCGCGTTGCGGTCGGTGTAGATCTGCCACGAGGTCAACCCACCGCGAAACGGTGTGTACTGCCCTGCGTCAGGCTGGCCGGACTTGTGCTGGCGGATGTAAAAGTATTCGCCGTTCGCCCCAGCTGCATCGGTGTGCCAGATCAATCCGCCAAACCCGCGCTCGTCCTTGAAGGCGAGGTCGAACTCGATCACGCCTTCAGAGAATTCTAGCCCTTCGAGCAGCACCGATGCGCGGGTGACAATCAGCTCTTCGCGCCCTGCCTGTGTTGCCACCTCGACGGTCCCGCGATCACCCAGCTGGCGAACGTCGTACCCGGCGAATGTCAGCGCGCTAGGCGCTTCGTCTTGTGCCGCGACTGAACTGGCCGCGCCGAGCAGAGCTGCGAGACCGATCCATCGTGTAATCCATGTGCGCATTCATTCCTCCGCTTCGCATTGGCGCAAAGCGTAAAGCATGGGAAAGCGGTTCAGTTATTGAACGAAACGGCCATCTGTCGGCGCGTATGGTGCCATTCGACCGGGCTTCTGCCCGTGAGCGAGCGGCATTCGCGGATGAGATGCGCCTGATCGGAGAAATTGTGCGCAGCTGCGAGATCGGCCCATGCCGGTCGTACGGCCCGTTCGGCATCGAGCATCGCGCGGGTGAGCCGCTGCCTGCGCAGGATCGCGCGCGGCGAAAGCCCGAGCCGATCGACAAAACAGCGGCGCAAATGCCGAAGGCTGAGCCCGCTGGCTTCGGCCAGATGAGCGGGGCCGAGCTTGCCTCGTGACCGCCGAGCCAATCCTACCGCATGGCCGACCCTGTCGAACTCGGTTTGAGCCGCGGACTTGCGCAAGGCATCGTGCATCTGCGCCCACGCTGCGGCGAAGTCGCCTTCGTCCGCCAGCCGCGCTGCAGGATCGAGATGCGCGCAAAGCGTTGCGGGCACTGTCCGATCCTCGGCGACGCACTCGACAGCTTTGAGACCGAAGGCGCGTTCCATCACTTCGGGGGCAAGGCGCAGCGCGAACAATTCCTCTCCGCCTGCCGGATCATAGGCGCCGCCATCGGGCTGCGCGCGGAAGATCACGAAGTCCCAGTCCTGCGTCTGACCGGCGCGCGAGAACCGGCGGCGGATCGCGATCGAGGGTTCCGTGAAGGGAAGGAGATCCTGGCGCTCGCTCGTCTTGCAATCTTTGGGATCATGCCCCGCAACCGAATGCCACGCGAGATCGATTGCGCGATGCCCTTTGCCCAGCGACCATGCGCGGTAAGAACCGCTGGTCTGCGCCGGTTCTGCTTCAAGGGTTAGGGTGAACTCCATTCCGCCAGGTTGCTTCGCACGCGCGCGCGCAATGCGTAAAGCTCCCATTCGACCGGGTGCACGCCCGCCTCGACCACGGCGGTCTGAAGCGCAAATTCACTTGACTCGTTCGCTTCAGCCGCTATCTGGCCGCCCGACCGCGTGTGCCGCATGGCCTACGCAGTCATCCGTCCGAGACAGTTGCTGAGCGGCAAAGCGCCGTTCTTAATTTGCAGCCTAGATGGGGAAACGAGATTTCTTGCGTCAGCCTTTCGGGGCCACGCAATCGGGCCATAATGGCTCACACCCTCCTTCCCACGTCAAACGGACTTGCCTCGCGGCATGAGTTGCGGGGCGATTTGAGCCGGCCGTTCGGCAGTCTTGTCGTGCGGCCATTAGTGAAGGAGCAAAAGCATGGATCGTTCGCAAAAAGCCGACGCGGTTGCCGAGCTTAATGCAGTCTTCAACGAGGTTGGCGTGGTCGTCGTGACCCGCAATCTCGGCATGACGGTGGAGCAGTCCACCGAATTGCGTTCGAAGATGCGTGAAGCAGGTGCCTCGTACAAGGTTGCGAAGAACCGTCTCGCCAAGCTCGCCCTCAAGGACACCGACTACACGGGTATCGATGAGCTTCTCACCGGTCCCACCGCGCTGGCTTGGTCTTCGGACCCGGTCGCGGCTGCCAAGGCCGCTGTCGACTTCGCCAAGTCGAACGACAAGCTCGAAATCGTCGGCGGTTCGATGGGCACGCAGGTGCTCGACGAAGCTGGGGTCAAGGCACTCGCCTCGATGCCGAGCCTCGACGAGCTTCGCGCCAAGCTCGTTGGTCTCGTCAACGCCCCGGCAACCAAGATTGCCCAGGTCGTCAACGCGCCCGCGAACAAGCTGGCTCGCGTGTTCGGTGCCTATGGCGCCAAGGACGCTGCTTAATCGGCAAGACGCTCTCGCGAAGAGACGAAACATCTTTGGGGATCGCACCGCGACCCCGTATTTATTGGAGTGAACATCATGGCTGACATTGCCAAGCTTGTTGAAGAACTTTCGAAGCTGACCGTCCTCGAGGCGGCAGAACTTGCAACCGCTCTCGAAGAAGAGTGGGGCGTTTCGGCTGCTGCTGCTGTTGCAGTTGCTGGCCCGGCTGGCGGCGGCGACGCCGGTGCACCGGCTGAAGAAAAGGACGAATTCGACGTCATTCTCACCGGCGACGGTGGCAAGAAGATCCAGGTCATCAAGGAAGTCCGTGCCATCACCGGTCTCGGCCTCACCGAAGCCAAGGGTCTCGTCGAAGGCGCGCCGAAGCCGCTCAAGGAAGGCGTCAACAAGGCCGAAGCCGAAGAGATCAAGGGCAAGATCGAAGCAGCTGGCGGGACCGTCGAGCTCAAGTAAGCCTGATCAGGCTTTCAAGCTTCGATCAGCTACGGCTGATCAACATAAGAAGGGCGGTGCCAGCAATGGCGCCGCCCTTTTTGTTGCCCGCAGGCAACAGCGTCTCTTGGCTATGCAGAATGTCGCTTGAATACAGTGCCTTTGAACGAGCCCGCACTATTCCTAACGCGATCCGTCACGGATCTAACAGGGATCGCATCAGGGGTTACCAAGAATATGAAGAAGACTTTTGTGCTTGCGGCACTCGCCGCAGGTCTCGCCACGTCCGGCTGTGCCACCGTCATGAACGGCACCAACACCGACTACGCGACCAACACCGACCCGACCGGCGCGGACATCGTGTTCCTCGGCGGACCGAGCTGCACCACGCCGTGCGAACTCGAACTGCGTCGCAAGGACGACACGCGCGTCGATATCGTCAAGGAAGGTTATGAGCCGGTTTACGTGTTGATCCAGTCGCGCCTCGGCGGTTCGACCTTCGGCAACATCCTTCTGGGCGGCGGTATCGGCGCTGCGATCGACGGCGGCAACGGGGCAAGCAACCGCCTCCACCCGCGTCCGCTGATGGTCAAGCTCGCACCGCTCGGGTCTGGTGAGCCAGCACTGCTGCTCGACGAACACGGCGAAGTCATCTCGACTGTCGACGAGCACAACGACGAGGTGCGCGCAGACGTTGCCAAGACGATCGGTCACGAACTGGCTGAATACACGCCGGAAGAAGACGACGTCGCCGGCGAGTAATCGCAGGACTTTCAATTCGATCCTTAAAGAGAGGGCGGCGCCAGTAAGTGGCGCCGCCCTTTTTCTTATCGATTGACCGAGCGAGCGATCAGCGCGGGATCTGGTCGATCATCACGCTTTCGCTTGCCGCGGTGGGTGCGCCGATCTGCTCGACCTGCACCTTCGCCGCCTCGGGCGCATCGTTGTAGTCGATACCGAACTCGATCTCGTCATAGGCGGGGCTATAGCTGATCGGGATACCCGCTTCCTGCAATTCGGCGAGCGTCAGGTAGGTGTTGGCCCCGCGCCCCGAGCGCAAAGATGCGAGCTCCTCGGCGCTGAAGCGATTGCTCAGCATGTCTACCACCGAGCCCAGCCGCACAGCGATAGTGGCGCCGCGTTGTTCGAATTCGACCGTGCCGGTGAGCACGCCGTTGACGCGTGCATCGAGCCGGGTTTTCTGCACCAGCTCGACCTGTTCTTCGCGTGCCGAAGTGAGGCTGGCATCGGCCTGGGGAATGGGCACGATGCGAGCAGTTTCATCGCCACCGCGCGATGGGCGACTCGCAATCGGAAGCGCGGTGCGAACCTCGCCCGATACGTCGAGCTGTCCGGCAAACGCCGCCTCGACCGCCTCGTTCGCAATCGCGAGTCTGCCATTGCCTTGACGGACCGGGGCGAGCGAGGGGCGACCGCGCACAACCGGATGTTCGCGCGGCGCCTGCGCCCGAGGCAGGGCGGGCCGCAACCCACTGATCTGTTCGACGTCAATAAGCGCTGCACGCAGAGGATTGGCCGACGCACCGAATTCACCGCGCTGTTGGTCGGGCAGACCGGGCGCGACGGCAAAGGATGGCGGCGTGATCGAGGAAACCGTCGGCACTGCGACCCCGGCAAAGGCGAGGTCGAAACGCTCCGAACCGGTTTCGAGAAATTCAAGCGGCAGCGGATTGCCGTCCTGCTCAAACCGCGAGAGGCTGGTGAAGGTGAGCGCGGTGGGCGCGATTTCCTCTGCCGCGAGCGCGGAAGCATAGACCGGGCTGCTCGAGCCGATGCTCGGAGTCCAAATTTCCTTCAGAGCGAGCGGTTCGGGTTCTGAGACGCCAAGCCGCAGAATCGGTGCATCAACCGCGCCGACAGAGATATTGGGAACCGTAACCGCAGCAGCGACTGCCGCGGTGCCGATCACCAGGCGAGTCTTGGTCATTCCGCCCGTGCGCGAGGGGCCGGCAAGCGCGGCCTCATTCGCTGCAAGTTCGTGTGCCTGGAGAGGACCGGGCAGCAGCCGCGCATCGCGCATCGCGTCTTCCTGGTCGAAATCTTCGCTAGCCATAAGCTTGTCAATTCAGCGCCTGCGCGCCGATTCCCCCCACCGATTGGTCCCTAGAGCGGTGATTTATGGCGGGTTTGACGCCAATTTTAAAGCGAAAATGCCCTCGGCGGCTCTCGCGAGCCAGCCTAGCGGCCAGAAACTGCTTTGTGATGGAGCGCGATGCCCCTATCCGGTTCGGCTCGCCAGGCCGGAGGCATGAACGATCCGGCACGCGCGGGCGGAACGAACATGACGCACGCGACCGCACCTTTACCCACGCCCACATGGGGGCAGGAATTCCGAGCCACGATTGCGCTGGCGACCCCGCTTGCGCTCGCCAATCTGCTGCAGATGTTGACCTATGCGGTCGACGTGATCTTCATCGCGCGGCTGGGCGAAAACGAGCTGGCCGCCTCTACCCTTGCCGTCTCACTGTTCGGGCTCGTCCTGTGGGCGCTGACCGCGCTTACCGGAGCCGTCGCGCCGCTCATCGCCGAGGCGATCGGTGCGCGCGCCCGCACACCGCGCCCAGTGCGCCGTGCAACCCGCATGGCCCTGTGGCTGGCGGTGATAGGCGGAGTGCTGGGCATAGGTGTATGCCTGTTGCTGGTACCGTTGATGTGGCTCACCGATCAGGACGCAGCCCTGTTCCCGCTCGCGACCGAGTACAACTCGATCATCATCTTCTCGCTGATACCCATGCTGCTCGCAGCGGTGCTGCGGAACTTCGTCTCGGCTTTGGGGCGACCGATCTTTGCAACGTTCATCACCGGGCTCGGCATCGTCGTGAACAGCATCGCGAACTACGCCTTCATCTTCGGTAATCTCGGAGCGCCGGAACTGGGCCTCGCTGGCGCTGCGATTGCGACCAACATCACCGCGCTCGTCATCCTCGGCGCGTATGTCCTTGCGATCGTCACTGATCCCGCGATGGCGCGCTATCGTATCTTCTATCGGATGTGGCGTGCCGACTGGGTGCGGTTCCGCAAGATCCTTGCGGTGGGCACGCCAATTGCCTTCACCGTCATGGCCGAGGCGGGAATCTTCGGGGCCGCCCCGTTCCTGATGGGCACGTTCGGGGCTGCACAGGTTGCAGGCCACGCGCTTGCGATCCAGCTCGCAGCGCTCGCGTTCCAAGTGCCGTTCGGCGTTGGGCAGGCCGTGACAATCCGCGTCGGCTATTTCTTCGGAAGCCGCGATCCGGTCGGAGTCACTCGCGCAGGCTGGGCGGCGCTCGCGATCAGCACAGGCTTCATGTCGATGACGGCTGCGGCGATGATCGCGTTCCCCAAAACGCTGGTGTCGATCTATGTTGATCCCGACGCCGCGCGCAACGCCGCCGTGGTCGGCTTCGCGCTCCAATACCTTGTCCTCGCCGCCGCGTTCCAGCTGGTCGACGGGATTCAGGCGACCGCTGCCGGGGCATTGCGTGGGTTACAGGATACGCGCGTGCCAATGTGGATCGCGATCTTCAGCTACTGGGTGCCGGGCATTGGGCTTGCGGTCTGGCTCGGGCTCTTCACTCCATTGCAGGGCGTGGGTGTCTGGATCGGACTTGCGACCGGTCTTGCGGTCGCGGCTGTCCTGCTTCTCTGGCGCTGGATGGCGCGCGAGCGACTGGGTTTGGTGCGCCACCCCATCTGACCTCCCGCACGGCCTTCAAAAAAGGATCAGAAATTTTCGAGCCGGGTTGTTGACTCTGCGAAACCGCACTCCCAAATGCGCTCTCGCTGGCACTCTCGAGGGGAGAGTGCCAATTCGCTTTATCAACTCGAAGTAGAAAGGTCATAAAAATGGCATTTCGTCCGCTCCACGACCGCGTCGTGGTCCGTCGCATCGAAGCCGACCAGAAGACCGCTGGCGGCATCATCATCCCCGATTCCGCGCAGGAAAAGCCTAGCGAAGGCGAGATCGTCTCGGTTGGCGAAGGCGCCCGTGACGACAACGGCAACCGCGTCGCCATGGACGTGAAGGCCGGCGACCGCGTGCTGTTCGGCAAGTGGTCGGGCACCGAAGTCAAGATCGACGGCGAAGACCTGCTGATCATGAAGGAAAGCGACATCATGGGGATCATCGGCTGAGGCCGCAGGCCTTCACCGACCCCATTTCCGCTACCCAATCACTAGAATTAATTCTCAGGAGAACATCCAATGGCTGCCAAGGACGTAGAGTTCGGCCGTAAAGCCCGTGAGGGCATCCTCAAGGGCGTCGACACGCTCGCAAACGCCGTAAAGGTCACGCTCGGCCCGAAGGGTCGCAACGTCGTGATCGACAAGAGCTTCGGCGCACCGCGCATCACCAAGGACGGCGTCACCGTCGCCAAGGAAATCGAACTCAAGGACAAGTTCGAGAACATGGGCGCACAGATGCTCAAGGAAGTTGCGTCGAAGACCAACGATCTTGCAGGTGACGGCACCACCACCGCCACCGTGCTCGGCCAGGCGATTGCCCGCGAAGGCATGACCGCCGTTGCCGCCGGCATGAACCCGATGGATTTGAAGCGCGGCATCGACACCGCGGTTGCCAAGGTCGTCGAGAACCTCAAGGCGCGTTCGAAGGACGTTGCTGGCTCGGCTGAAATCGCACAGGTCGGCATCATCTCGGCCAATGGCGACAAGGAAGTCGGCGAGAAGATCGCCGAAGCCATGGAAAAGGTCGGCAAGGAA
>Ga0189284_100591_pt1 | contig 11558 bp, 15 predicted proteins | sample N32C7minimetaG_FD_130314 | JGI IMG/M metagenome (GOLD analysis project Ga0189284, IMG submission 130314) | Marine microbial communities from the Costa Rica Dome - N32 C7 mini metaG | ecosystem: Environmental > Aquatic > Marine > Oceanic > Photic zone | place: Costa Rica: the Eastern Pacific...
ACCGACAGACGCCATGCCAGAACCTTGCGGCTGAACCAGTCCAGGACGGCAACCAGATAAACGAAGCCTCGGGCCATCGGGATGTAGGTAATGTCCATCGCCCAGACCTGATTGGGACGGTTCTCCGGCAGGAACCGCGACAGCGACCGCATCGGGTCGGCGGCCTCGACCGCTGCGTCGAACATCTTAAGAAGCAGGGACTTGGGCTCCAATCGGTCAGCCACCTTGGGAGATTTCTCCGCCTGTCATGCGGGTGCGGAAGTCATCTGGCCAGGGTTGCGGCCGGTAATCGTCCTTCGAGATCATCACCAAAGTCAGTTTCGACGCTAGCCGAGCCACTCCGTCGTGGTGCGCAGAGATTTTCAGCGTCACGCTGCTTGTCCCGAGGCGCTCGACTTCGAGCGTGAAGGTCAGGACTTCGCCAATCCGGGATGGGGCCGTGAAGCCCACCTCCAGCGCCACAGCGGGTATGGCGACGTTCAGTTCCACGTGGATCGCGTGAAACGAGATGCCAATTGCCTCGGCGAACCAGTCCTCGACCGTGGCGTTGATCATCTCCACGTAGCGCGGATAGAAAACAATCCCCGCCGGGTCGCAATGCTGGAAGCGGATGAGTTCCGTGCGCTCGAACATGGCCCGTGCCCCCGTCAACCGACCCAGGGGCTGCGGTCGCCGATGGCAAGGTGGACGGATTTCACCTCGGTGTATTCCTCGATCCCCAGCAACCCTGCCTCACGCCCGATGCCCGACTGCTTGAAGCCGCCCATCGGCTGTCCCGGCCCACCGGCGATCGTGGTGTTGACCCATGTCCGGCCGGAATGGACGCCGCGCATCAGGCGCAGCGCCTTGTCGATGTCCTTGGTCCAAATGCTGGCGGCAAGGCCATATGGGCAGTCGTTGGCGATATGGAGGGCCTCCTCAGCCGTCTCGAATGTAATGACTGCGAGGACGGGGCCGAAGATCTCCTCCTGCGCGACGCGCATGTCGGGACGGACGTTTTCGAGGATGGTGGGCTGGATGAAGCGGCCCGAAAGCCCCTCGCAGGCCCCGCCGCCGAGAGCGAGCTGCGCGCCCTCCTGCTGGCCGAGCTCGACGTAAGAGAGGATCTTGGCATGGTGCTCGGGCGTGACCACGGCCCCCAGCTGGGTGTCGGGGTCGAGGCAATCGCCGATCCGCACCCTCGCCAGCTTCTCCTTGAGCCGCGCGATGAAATCCTCGGCGACCGAGGCTTCGACCACAAGGCGGCTGCCGCTGACGCAGCACTGTCCGGCGTTGAAGCACATGGCGATGGTCAGCGCATGGACTTCGGCGGCATGGCCGTTGATCGCGATCCCGGTGATGCCGTCGACCGAAGCGATATCCTCGAGGTGCGCCGTCCAAGCCGCCTCGTCGATTTTCATATCGGCGTCGAAGGGCATCAGGCAGGCCGGGATGACCCCCCGCGGTTCGAAACTCCGTTCGCTCATTTCCGTACGACTCCTTGTTTGCGGATTGGTGCGGGCGCCACCGAAGGCGGCACCCGCGGATTGGTTCAGAACCCGTTGCCGAGCATCTCGTCGATGTTCGTGGCATCGACCCGCATACCTTCGAGGACAACCTCGGAGGGAACAGACTCGCCTGTGGCGAGCTGGTAGGCGATCTGGACGCCCTCGGGCGCGACGAACGGGTAGACGAATGAGGCGTCGAGGCGCCCCTCGGCGATCGCTTCGAAAGCCGAGTTCTGGCCGTCGATCCCTACCACAACGACCTCATCGAGGCGGCCTGCGGCTTCGAGGGCCTGCACTGCGCCAAGCGCCATCTCGTCGTTATGGGCGTAGACGGCTTGGATCTCGCCGGTACCAAAGCGCTGCAGTTGGTCTTCCATGAAGCGCAGGGCGTTCTCGCGCAGGTAGTCGGCGTGCTGCGAGGCCACGACCTCGATGTCGGTGCCCTCGATGGCGTCCATGAAGCCGTCGTGACGGTCGATCGTGGCCGAGGCGCCCGCGGTGCCCTGGATCTCAATCACGGCACCGGTGCCGCCGATCTGCTCGGCGATGAATTCGCCAGCGGACTGGCCGATCGGGCGGTTTTCGGCGCCGACGTGGACGGTAACCGGCACGTTGACTCGACGGTCCATGGTGACAACCGGGATGCCCGCTTCGAGCGCGTCCATGACCACCGGGGTCAACGCGTCAGAGGTCAGAGGGCTGATCATCAGCACATCTACGCCGCGTGCCAGCAGGGTTTCGACGTCCGTGACCTGTTTCTCGGACGAGTTCTGCCCGTCGGTGACGATGAATTCTGCGACGTGAGTTCATCACGATGGGCGAGGATGCAGGCCTTGGCGTCACTGCCCTCGATGGAGCGCGCGACGACGGCGGATAGCGCGATCGTCTTGCCGAAACCGGTCGAGGCGATGCTAAGCGTGTTGCCGTGATCGCAGAGCGCAGCGAGGCTGCGCTCCACGAAGAGGTTCTGGCGCGGACGAAGGCGCATGGCGCGGCCCCTTACTGCGCCCATGCCGGGCGACCCGGCACAGGTGCGGCGGCGGGTTGCGGTGCAGGCGCGGTGTTGGCGGCGGGTTGTTGCAGACCCAGCGACGGTGCCGCGCCCATGACCTGCGCATAGTCGCGATGGTCGGGCGTGACCGCGCTGCGGATCTCGTTCTTGTCGTCGCCGCTGGCGTCGGTGCCGATGTCGATGCGGGCGATGAACTCGATCCCGTCGAGATCGGCAAAGCCGTTGATCCGCCGCGCCGCCTGCGCCTCGGCCGACATGTCCGTGTCGGAAATCCCGCGGGCCGAGTTTAGCATTCCGCGCACGAGGCTGCGGCCCATGTTGGCCCAGTCGGGCCCCTTCGGGCTGTAGAGCCCGATCAGGGTGAAGATCTTGCGGCGGGCATACTGACCCTCGGTCACCGTGAACTCGCCGTTCAGATAGACCGCGCCGGTCGAGCCGCGCGTGGCATAGCCGCCGGTCCAGCCCTGCGAGGCATCGTCGAAACCGCCGGGGCGGATGGTCAGGCGCACCTTCGCCAGCGTGCCCTTGGGAATGAGATTGGTGTTGCTTTGCGCGTCGTTGAAATCGTTCCAGGAACCCATGGGGAACCTCCTTTTTCTGATCAGGATTGCGGTTGGGATTGGGCGTCAGCCGCCGGATCGGCGGGTGGCGGGGTGTAGGTCAGGCGCTTGGGCGCTGGCGCGACGGGGGCGCGGATCTTCGTCATCAGGCGGCCGAGATGGGGCTCTTCGACCTGAGCCAGGCGGCCGGAACGGTCCTTGGCCGGAAATCCCCAGGGGTTGATCGTCTGGCAGACAAAGGCGCGATACGGATCACCGCCGTCGGCCTTCAGTTCGGCCATGGTGATCACTTCATCGACGATCCCCGGCAGCTCGAGACCTGTCTTGGAGCCATCGATCTGCGGCTGGAAGACCTTGCGATTGAAGTCATCGAGCTTCTCGTCGAGGATCCCGACGAACCAGACGTTCTTGGCCCGCGTGTGCTGGAGATGGGTGAGCCAGCCGATCATCTCGCGGCCGTGCAGCCCGTAGGCTCCGCGGACATCCGGCTTGCCGGTCTTCTCCGACAGCGCCTCCGGCTGGCCCTTGCACCATCCAAAGCACAGCCGCCCCGCCACGGTGATCGAGTCGACGAAAATGGTGTCGTAGCGGTCCAGTGCGGTCGGATCGCCAAAGCGCTCGCAAACGGCGGCATAGTGCGCCGGGCTATAGGGCTGCTCATCCCGTAAAGCCGGGTTGGGCCCACCGATGAACACCGCGAAATCCCGGCATTCCGTCCATGTGCGCGGCCGGATGCTGTCACCGGACCAACCCTCGATGGCGAGATCGCCCGCTTCGAGATCCATGAACAAGGTGCGCTCAGGATCGAGGGTCCACAGGAGGGAAGTTTTCCCAATTCCACTTTTCCCGAAGATGCAGCCCTTGATGCCGCGCGGCTCGGCCAGCCGCTGGTCGGCGCTGATGATGGGGAGGCTCACTGGTCGGCCCCTGCGCGAGGATCTCGACCTTCAGCGTGCCGGGACGGACGGTGCGCGCGGGCTCGAAACCCTGCCGAATGGCTTCGGGCCAGGCGGCGTATTTGCGCTCCAGCACCCTGAAGGAGAGATCGACATATTCGGCGGGATCGTCGCCAGCATCGCGGATCCGCGCGACCATGTCGGCCAGCCGGTCCTGATCCCAATCCACCCGCTTCGGCAGATCAGCGACTACGGTGAAATCGCCATCATCAAAGCGGACCGTGCCGGTGTCTTTGCCTGCGGCTTGGCGTTCGTCGGTGGCCCGGGTGGCGTAGCGAACAGCCAGTCCTGCATCGAAGCGGGTCTTGGCCGCCTTGTCGCGCTTCAGGCGTTCGTCGATCTCGCGTTGCAGGATTGCCAGAAGCTCGACCGGCAAGGCCGCGATCTCGGCCGCGCTGAGGGACGGCAGATCGTCGGGCGTGGGGGTGTTCTCAGGGAAAGGCATGAAATGGTCTCCGTGATCGGTGAAAAAGGATTGGAAGGCGGGCATCACGCGGCCTCGAGCAGGCGGACTGACAAGGCGGCACCGCTGGATCGGGGTTTGGGCCGGGCGACGGCGATGTAGGCGAAGTGGTCGGGGCCGATCCGCGCCTGCACGAGATGGACAAGGTTCTGCTCAGCCGCGCGGAGGGCGGCTGCCGCGACCTGGCGCAAGGCGCGCTGACGGTCTGAAGGCAGTTTCGAGAGAACTGCCGTGGCATCCACCGCCAGAAACCCGCGGTGATAGATCAGCGTCTCGCCGGGTCCGGCCTGCGCGATCCATGCGCAGAACCCGACTTCGTCCAGACCGCCAGCGGCGCAGAACGGCACCACCCGGTCGGCCGCAAAATCATCGAGACGGACCATCATGCGGCACCCGCATGGGCATCTGCGCCGGTGCTGTGGCGCAGCTGGTCCTGCTCGAACGCGGTGATATCCTCCATGCGGTAAACCACACGGCCGCCCAGCTTCATGAATTGCGGACCTTCACCGGCCCACCGCCACCGCTCCAGCGTGCGGTGCGAGATGTTCCACCGCCGGGCCAGTTCTTTCTGATTGAGGTGTTTGAGCTGCATCTTCGTCTCCTGTCGCTTGCTGCGTTGGGAGGAAGATGCGAAATCCTGTTGTGGGATGTCGTCAGGACCGAAGTGGGATACGGTGGGGGATCAGTTTGAGCCTTGCAACTCAGCGGCGAACGCCGTGGCGGGGGATTGTCATCCCACTCTCATCCCCTTGCGCATCCCACTGTTGAGCCGGAGGGACGCGCGTGCTGGAACGGTAAGGGTCAGAATCAGTCGCAGTTCAGACGGTAGTTGCCGCGACCGTTCGATTCGATCAGCGAGCGCCACTGCTTCTGGGATTTGAAGACGTCGGACATCTTCAGGCTCTTCGAGCCCGCCGCCGAGAGGATCGCCTTGCCGCTCTGCCAGACCTCGCCACGTCGCGCGGCCTCATGCAGCGCACGGACAACCTGCGCCTGGATTGGACCAAGGCGGAACTGGTGCCCGCCGCAGCGCACCTCGTGATAGTCGGACGACGCGCTGAAGATTGGCAGCTGCGGTCCGGTCTCTGCGCCTGAGAACCCCGTCTCCGCTTCAAAACGGTCACGTTCCTCGCGCCTTAGCAGTAAATCTCCGATCATCACGAAGATCGGTTCAGCATCGCCGTGGAGCGTTGCATAGGACGCGCGCGACGTCCGAAAATCACTGATATGGATCTCGCTACACCGGAAAAGCTGGAAGACGTCCTGCGCATGCAGATCGAGCAGACCGCTGAAGCGGCTCTGCTCCCAAGGCACGCGGAATCGCTCCCCGTCGCCGGTTTCCTCGTAATCACCCAGCTCAAGCGGGATGCCGAAGACGCGCACCGACAGCCGCAGCTTGTCGTTCTCCGCCAGATAGATGAGGTCGGCCTCGGAAATCGACCAGCGATCGAGGATCTCCGGCAGAGTAAAATACGCCTTCTCGATCTCCATCTGACCCCCGATTCCTGCCATTGAGTGTTTAGGGTTTGTTCTAAATCCTTGACGCCCTCCGATCAATCCTGTTTTATCCTATTTGATCCACAGACCTCTGGGGAAAAACATGGCCGAGCATCACACGCTCTCTGACCGCCTCCGCGCCCGCGCTCAGCAACTCGGGCTGAGCCCCGCTCATGTCGCAGAGATGGCCGGGGTCAATCGCTCCTTCGTCTATGACATCCTGCGCGGCCGCTCTGCACGTCCCGGCATCGACAAGCTGGCCGAGGTCGCCCGCGTGCTGAAGGTCGAACGAGAATGGCTGATCCACGGCATCGGTGAGGTCGAGGGCGAGCCGCCCTTCATCGAGAACCCGGACGAAACCTTCGTCGCGATCGCGCATGCCAGCCCGCGCCCCTCAATGGGCGGCGGCGCGGTGGTGACCGAGGACCAAGACACGCCAGGCCGCGCCTACCACTTCCGCCGATCCTGGATAAAGGGCAGCCTCAAGGCCAGCCCGTCGCAGCTGCGCATCATGCATGTGGAGGGCGATAGCATGGCGCCCACCCTGCTGGACGGCGACACCGTGCTGGTCGACATGACCCGGCGCGCGCCGAACCCGCCCGGGATCTTCGTTTTGGATGACGGCATGGGGCTGGTGGCAAAACGGCTCGAGCATGTCCCCAACAGCGATCCGCCCGCTGTGCGGGTGATCTCGGACAACGGCTTCTACAGCCCCTATGAGCGCAGCGCAGAGGAAATCCACATTATCGGCCGGATCCGCTGGTTCGCGCGGGAGATCTGACATGATCGAGTTTTGCCAGATCGACGATGCAAACCCGGCGCTGGCGCATTCACCGATAGTGCGGGCGCTGGAAAAGACCTTCGCCTACGTCGCCGAACATGGCGGGATCGGGCTGACGCCGTCGAAAGCCTTCAAGCGGGTGTTTGTGCACTGGGCGGCGCGGGAGTTCGACTGGCCCGGCTATACCGATGAAGACCTCTTCGCGATCAACAAGGTGCTGAACGAGATCGACTTTGGCCCGCTGATGGATCTGCACGACGTGATGATCGCGCTGAAGATCGGGCGGCACTACAAAGGGCAGTTCAAACTGACCAAGGCGGGCCAGGAACTGGCCGGGCATCCCGGTCGCATCTTCGGCATCGTCACGCCGTTTTACCTGTTTGAGGTCAATCACACCCGCTTTTCGCGCTTCGATGACGAGCCGGTCTTGGGCAACTGGGACGTGTTCCTGAACGTGCTGAACGTCGAGACCGAGGACGGTGCGACGGGTGCTGAACTCCGTCAGGTGCTGTTCGGCGAGCCCAATCCCGGCGATCGTTTCGACCAAGTGCTGAGCAACCTCTATATTCAGGTGCTTCGGCCTTTGTGCTGGACCGGGTTGCTGGAAGAGAACCGTGCCAAGGGCTTGCTTCGGACGCGGGAGAGCACTTTCACCAAGACGCCGTTGTGGCGAGCGGCGCTGCGGCTGGAGACGGATACATTGGTGCCACCTGAGACACGACATTGATGCTGAAGATCATCGTTACCGCGTGTCGAGACCACGGCCTCTGTCATTGACCAAGGCCAACATAGTGGCCAAAAGAGCTATAATGTGCCCTATGGACATATGAGCCGAAACGAGCCAAAAAAACGAATGAAAAACTTCTCAGCGCGTGATGCGAAGAACCAGTTCGGCCTGCTCATAGATACCGCGAGGGTAGACCCCGTTGTAATCGAGAAACATGGTAGGCCAGTGGTCGTCGTCTGCTCAGTCGAAGAGTTTGATCGCCTGAAGCGACTTGCATCTGAGCATTCTAACCCAACAAAGGGGTCGGAATGACAAAAACGCCTGAAAAAGTCTGGATCTACCACATTGTCCACAAAGACCGGTTGCAATCAATTATGGATGATGGGTTTCTTTGGTCGGATGCCGAAACTCGCGCACGCGCGAGTGCTGGAACGACTGTCGGAATGATGGGTATCAAGAACCGGCGCCTCGCGACAAGTTTGAGTTCGCATCCAGATCTTACCGTCGGCGCGTGTGTCCCTTTCTACTTCTGCCCTCGTTCAATAATGCTATTCCTCTTGCACAGAGGAAATCACCCTGAAGTAACCTATCGCGGCGGTCAGGAACCAATAGTCCACCTCGTTTCGGAACTGCCCCCTACGGTTGCATGGGCAGGAGAAAATGAACTGCGGTGGGCTTTCACCTTATCTAACGCGGGGTCAAGTTACTTCGAAGATCGCGCGGACCTTGGCGCCCTGGACGAGATCGACTGGAACGCAGTAGCTGCTACCAAGTGGAGTGGAAATGGCGTCAGTCGGCAGGTGAAGGAGGGTAAGCAGGCAGAGTTCTTGGTTGAACGCTGCTTCCCTTGGACGCTCGTGCAGGGCATCGGTGTCCGCTCAGAAGCCGTTGGCAGAGATGTAACCAGAATGATGGCTGGCAGGGCCCACAGGCCAACGGTGAAAGCCTTGCCGACGTGGTATTACTAGAAGAGGGAGGACAATAATGATTCGATATATGACTGGAGATATCCTCCGTTGCGAAGCTGATGCTTTGGTTAACACAGTCAACTGTGTAGGCGTTATGGGGCGTGGTATTGCCCTTCAATTCAAGAAAGCATTTCCCAGAAATTTCGATGACTACAAGAATGCCTGTGAGCGCGGTGAAGTTGTGCCCGGGAAAATGTTTATTACCGAGCGGAACGCACTGACAACTCCACGGTTCATTATAAATTTCCCAACGAAACGACATTGGAGAGGGAAGAGTCGCATAGAAGACATCGAGTCTGGGCTAGTCGACCTTCGCCGACAGATTGAAGCGCGTGGCATCCAATCCATTGCAATTCCCCCGCTGGGTAGTGGGTTGGGTGGATTAAACTGGCCTGAAGTCCGGAAGCGTATCGAGGCAGAACTGACCGGCACGGATGCCGAGATTATTGTGTTCGAACCCGGTGAAGCTCCTGACGCCCAAGTTATGGCGCGAAGCACAGAAGCTCCAAAGATGACGACTGGTCGAGCTACTCTGGTCACATTGATGCACCGGTATCTTTCGGGCTTGCTGGACCCGTTCGTGACGTTAATCGAGCTTCATAAGCTTATGTATTTCATGCAAGAAGCCGGGGAGCCACTTCGTTTAAAATACAAGAAACATCATTACGGCCCCTATGCTGAGAACCTGCGGCATGTCTTGAATCAGATCGAGGGGCACCTCGTGTCCGGCTATGCAGACGGCGGGGACATTCCTGGCAAACAGATAGAATTGGTTCCCGGAGCGGTTGCTGAAGCTGAAGCACTTCTGCAAGTGCATGGAGATACACATGAGCGGTTCGAGCGAGTAAGCCGCCTAGTGGAAGGCTTTGAATCTCCAGTTGGATTAGAACTTTTGGCAACGGTCCATTGGGTAGTAAGCCAAGAATCTGTCACGAGTGTCGAAGAAGCTATCGAGCGGACATACGCATGGAATGACAGAAAGCGGCGCTTCACACCTCGACAGATCAAACTGGCATTCAATCGCCTCGCCGAATGCGGGTGGGGGCCAGAGCGAACCCCAACTCAGTAAGAGTCCTGCGAACTTGAACTGGAGACCATACTGGCTGAAAAAGATTTAGAACTGCCCCAGCCCACCGAAGGCTATTTTGTGACAAGTATTTTTGTGTTCACTTATTTAATGTTGGCGACTTTCCGTTAGGTTCGCCACAGGCCTTCCCGTATCGACAAGGTGAAGTTGTTGGTGGGTGGTTGAATTCTCCTACATAAATCGGCGATTGAAGCGGCGCGTCCGATCCTTTTCTCATGATTTCGCACCACTGCGACAACCTATTGTTTTAACTTGAAATCCCTTCCGCATCCCGGCCACCACAGGACAAAACAGCTCCTGAGGTTCGCCCGCCATGCCCGACATCAGCGTCAATTTCGCCCCTTCGCCTGAAACGCTCACGACCGATGAGCGTTTGGCGGAACTTGCCCGGATCCTCGCTGCAGCCGTGGATCGTGCCAACCCACCAGAATTGAACGAAAAATCTGCGAACGACGCAGACAGTTCGCTGGACATCCTCGCCCTTGTCCGCCGTCGTCGTCACCAGTTGCGAACCCGAGTTGGAGAGGACGAATGACGAAAACCAAAACGAAATCAGTAGGAAAGAGAACAGGCCTTGGCGCTGCGCAGGACCACGCTGTCCTGGCGGACCTGATCGCGCTGAAGGCGATGACCGTGCCTGAGCTGCGCGAGAAATGGGCGGTGATCTTTGACGCGCCCGCGCTGAACACCAGCCGCCAGAACCTCGAGCTGCGCCTTGGCTACCGCATCCAGGAACTGGCCCTCGGGGGCATTGGCCGCGACACCCGGCGGACACTGGATACGCTGGCGGCAGAGGTCGCGTCCGGCGAGCCCGGACAGATAGTGTCCGACCCACGACGCCCGATGCCGGGCACCAAGCTGGTCCGCGAATGGAATGGTGTCGAACACAGCGTCACCGTTTTGCCAAAGGGATTTGAGTGGCAGGGCCGCCAGTACAAATCGCTCTCAGGCGCGGCCCGGGCCATCACCGGGGCAAACTGGAATGGGTGGAAGTTCTTCGGCTTCACCCCACGGCCGAGGATCAGCAAATGACGCGCCAGACACAACCACAACCGCCCCGCCGCCTGCGCTGCGCGGTCTACACCCGCAAGTCGAGCGAGGAAGGGCTCGACATGGAGTTCAACAGCCTCGACGCCCAGCGGGAGGCCTGCGAGGCCTACATCGCGAGCCAGAAGGCCGAGGGTTGGGTCTGCCTGCGCGACCGGTACGATGACGGCGGGTTCTCCGGCGGCACGCTTGAACGCCCCGCGCTGAAGGACCTGATCGCCGACATCGAGGACGGGCTGATCGACATCGTCGTCGTCTACAAGATCGATCGCCTCAGCCGCGCGTTGATGGATTTCTCCAAGCTGGTCGAGATCTTCGACAAGCACGGCGTCACCTTCGTGTCCGTCACGCAGTCCTTCAACACCACCACGTCGATGGGGCGGCTGACCTTGAACATCCTGCTCAGCTTCGCCCAGTTCGAGCGCGAGGTGATCGGCGAGCGAATCCGCGACAAGGTCGCTGCGTCGCGCAAGAAGGGCATCTGGATGGGTGGACCGGTGCCGCTCGGCTATAATGTGAAGGACCGCAAGCTGATTGTGGACCCGGCCGAGGCCGCGACGGTGCGGACGATCTTCACGCTCTACGCCCGGTCGAGCTCCACGGCGCAGGTGATCCGCGAGTTGGACGCGCGCGCGATCCTGACCAAGACCGGCAGGCCCTACGACAAGACTTCGCTGCTCAAGACCCTGCACAACAAGGTCTATCGCGGCCTCGCTGTGCACAAGGGCACGGCCTATCCCGGCGAGCACGACGCGATCATCGACGAGTCACTATGGGACGAGGTGCACGATGTGATCGCGAACAGGCGGGCATCCTGGCCGCGCTCCATGGCGACCTCAATCTCCTTAGGCGGCAGGAGCGACCACGCGCACCCGGCGGCGGCAAGATACTGGATCGCATTCCAGACCCGGCGTAACGCCACCTTGCGCGGACGCCCAAGGCGGTTGCGACCGGGCAACAATTGCCGCACGAT
>Ga0189284_100593_pt1 | contig 11533 bp, 8 predicted proteins | sample N32C7minimetaG_FD_130314 | JGI IMG/M metagenome (GOLD analysis project Ga0189284, IMG submission 130314) | Marine microbial communities from the Costa Rica Dome - N32 C7 mini metaG | ecosystem: Environmental > Aquatic > Marine > Oceanic > Photic zone | place: Costa Rica: the Eastern Pacific...
ACCTCTATCGCCGCGTGATCAACCGCAACAACCGCCTCAAGCGCCTGATCGAGCTGCGCGCGCCCGACATCATCATCCGCAACGAAAAGCGGATGTTGCAGGAGTCCGTGGACGCGCTGTTTGACAACGGTCGTCGTGGCCGCGTGATCACCGGGGCCAACAAGCGTCCGCTGAAATCGCTCAGCGACATGCTGAAGGGCAAGCAGGGCCGCTTCCGCCAGAACCTTCTGGGCAAGCGCGTCGACTTCTCGGGCCGCTCGGTCATCGTGACCGGGCCGGAGCTGAAGCTGCATCAATGCGGTCTGCCCAAGAAGATGGCGCTGGAGCTGTTCAAGCCGTTCATCTACAGCCGCCTTGAGGCCAAGGGGCTGTCCTCGACGGTCAAGCAGGCCAAGAAGCTGGTCGAGAAAGAGCGCCCGGAGGTGTGGGATATCCTCGATGAGGTGATCCGCGAGCATCCCGTGATGCTGAACCGTGCGCCGACGCTGCACCGGTTGGGCATCCAGGCGTTCGAGCCGGTGCTGATCGAAGGCAAGGCGATCCAGCTGCATCCGCTGGTCTGTTCCGCCTTCAATGCCGATTTCGACGGCGACCAGATGGCCGTGCACGTGCCGCTGAGCCTTGAGGCACAGCTGGAAGCGCGCGTGTTGATGATGTCGACCAACAACGTTCTGTCGCCCGCCAACGGCGCGCCGATCATCGTGCCGAGCCAGGATATGGTTCTGGGCCTTTATTACCTGACGCTGCAACGCCAGGGCATGAAGGGCGAGGGCATGATGTTCTCGGGCATCGACGAGGTCCAGCACGCGCTGGACGCGGGCGAGGTGCATCTGCACGCCAAGATCACCGCGCGCATCAAGCAGATCGACGAGGAAGGCAACGAGGTCACCAAGCGCTATGAGACCACGCCGGGCCGCCTCAAGGTCGGCGGGCTGCTGCCGCTGAACGCCAAGGCGCCGTTCGACCTGGTCAACCGGTTGCTCAAGAAGGGCCAGGTTCAGGAAGTCATCGACACCGTCTACCGCTATTGCGGCCAGAAGGAATCGGTCATCTTCTGCGACCAGATCATGTCGGTCGGCTTCAAGGAGGCCTGCAAGGCGGGCATTTCCTTCGGCAAGGACGACATGGTGATCCCCGACAACAAGTGGGAAATCGTCGATGGCGTGCGCGAACAGGTCAAGGGCTTCGAACAGCAATATATGGACGGGTTGATCACCCAGGGCGAGAAGTACAACAAGGTGATCGACGCGTGGTCGAAGTGCAACGACCAGGTGACGACCGCGATGATGAGCACGATCTCGGCCCACAAGCTGGACGAGAACGGGGTCGAGCAGGAGCCGAACTCGGTCTACATGATGGCCGATTCCAAGGCCCGTGGCTCGGTCACGCAGATGAAGCAGCTTGGCGGGATGCGGGGCCTGATGGCCAAGCCGTCCGGCGAGATCATCGAGACGCCGATCATCTCGAACTTCAAGGAAGGTCTGACCGTTCTTGAATACTTCAACTCGACCCACGGGGCCCGGAAAGGCCTGTCCGATACGGCGCTGAAAACCGCCAACTCGGGCTATCTGACCCGGCGCCTGGTCGACGTGGCGCAGGATTGCATCGTGCGCATGGTCGATTGCGGCACCTCGAACACGATCACCGCCGAGGCCGCGACGCGGGACGGCGAAGTCGTGTCGTCGCTGGCCGAGCGTATCCTGGGCCGGACCTCGGGCGAGGATGTGCTGGTGCCCGGCACCGACGAGGTGATCGTGGCCGAGGGTGAGCTGATGGACGAGCGCAAGGCCGACGCGGTGGAAGCCGCCGGTGTCGCCTCGATGCGCATCCGCTCGCCCCTGACCTGCGAGGCCGAGGAAGGCGTCTGCGCGACCTGCTATGGCCGTGACCTGGCCCGCGGCACCCGCGTGAACACCGGCGAGGCCGTCGGCATCATCGCGGCACAGTCGATCGGCGAACCCGGCACGCAGCTGACCATGCGGACCTTCCATATCGGCGGCGTGGCCCAGGGTGGTCAGCAGTCGTTCCAGGAGGCCGGACAGGAAGGCAAGATCGAGTTCCGCAACGCCAACCTGCTGGCCAACGAGATGGGCGACCTGATCGTCATGGGCCGCAACATGGTCCTGGCCATCGTCGATGACCACGGCGAGGAGCGGGCGAGCTTCAAGCTGGGTTACGGCACCAAGGTCCATGTCGAGGAGGGGGCCAGCGTCAAGCGCGGCGATCGTCTCTATGAATGGGACCCCTACACGCTGCCGATCATCGCCGAAAAGGCGGGCACGGTGAAGTTCGTCGATCTCGTCACGGGCATCTCGGTGCGCGACGATACCGACGATGCGACCGGCATGACGCAGAAGATCGTCTCGGACTGGCGCGCGGCCCCCAAGGGCAACGAGCTGAAGCCCGAGATCCTGATCGTGGGCGAGGACGGTGAGCCGATGCGCAACGACCAGGGCAACCCGGTGACCTATCCGATGTCGGTCGACGCGATCCTGTCGGTCGAGGACGGTCAGCAGGTGCCGGCGGGTGAGGTCGTGGCGCGGATCCCGCGGGAAGGCGCCAAGACCAAGGACATCACCGGCGGTCTGCCGCGTGTGGCCGAACTGTTCGAGGCGCGTCGCCCCAAGGATCACGCGATCATCGCCGAGAAGGATGGCTACGTGAAATTCGGCCGCGACTTCAAGAACAAGCGCCGCGTGGCGATTGTTCCGGCCGATGAGGCGGATGAGCCCGTCGAATACATGGTGCCCAAGGGCAAGCACATCCCCGTCGCCGAAGGTGATTTCATCCAGAAGGGTGAATACATCATGGACGGCAACCCGGCCCCGCATGACATCTTGCGGATCCTGGGGATCGAGGCGCTGGCCGATTACCTGATCGACGAGGTGCAGGACGTCTACCGGTTGCAAGGTGTGAAGATCAACGACAAGCATATCGAGGTGATCGTGCGCCAGATGCTGCAGAAGTGGGAGATCCTGGATTCGGGCGAAACCACGCTGCTCAAGGGTGAAAATGTCGACAAGGCCGAGTTCGACGAGGCCAACGAGAAGGCAATTGCCAAGGGCGGGCGTCCCGCACAGGGCGAGCCGATCCTTCTGGGCATCACCAAGGCGTCGTTGCAGACCCGATCCTTCATCTCGGCGGCCTCCTTCCAGGAGACCACCCGCGTGCTGACCGAAGCGAGCGTCCAGGGCAAGCGCGACAAGCTTGTGGGCCTGAAAGAGAACGTCATCGTCGGCCGCCTCATTCCGGCGGGCACCGGTGGGGCCACGCAGCAGGTGCGCAAGATTGCCACCGAACGCGACATGAAGGTGATCGAGGCCGCCCGCAAGGAGGCCGAAGCCGCCGCCGCGCTGGCCGCCCCCGAGGAGGAGCCGACCGAGGCGGATGTCTTCACCGAGACGCCCTCCGAGGACGAATGAGCCTTCTGAAGGCTTGAACAACAACCCCCCGCCGGTGCAGATCGGCGGGGGGTTTTCTTTGCTGGCAGCGCGCGGGTCGCCTTATGGTAGCGGCAAGGCGAGGGGGGCAGGGTGACGACACTGAAAATCGACAATCGCACCGCCCGCTGGCTGTGGCTGGCGCAGCAGGGTCTGGGCGAGACTCCGACCGGGCCGCTGGACCTGCCCGCGATGATCCGGGATCTCGGGTTCGTGCAACTCGACACGATCCAGGTCGTCGCCCGCGCGCATCACCATATCCTGTGGAGCCGCAACCAGAATTACCGCGAGCCGATGCTGGACCGGCTGCTTGCGCGCGACCGGGCCGTGTTCGAGCATTTCACCCATGACGCCTCGGTCATCCCGATGGAGTTCCTGCCGATGTGGCGGCGGCAGTTCGACCGGATGCGGGACTATTACGGGCGCGCGGGTTGGGTGAAGGGGCTGCCGGGGCCGGAGGACCGCGCGAGTATCAAGGCAAGGATCGCGGCGGAAGGACCACTCTCGACGCAGGATTTCGACACCAGGATCGAGGGTGAGAAGGCGATGTGGCGGCGGCCCCCGCACAAGCTGGCGCTGGATTACATGTGGTATGCGGGCGAATTGGCGACCTGTCACCGGGTGAATTTCACCAAGGTCTACGACCTGGCGGAACGGGTTTTCCCGGCGGAGTTGCGCGAGAAACGGCTGAGCGAAGCGCAGCAGATCGACTGGCTTTGCCATGGGGCGCTGGACCGGATGGGCTTTGGCACACCGGGCGATGTGCAGCGGTTCTGGGATGCCGTGACGCGGGGTGAGGCGGGCGCCTGGGCCGAGGCGGCGGCGCTGGTCCCGGTCGAGATCGAGGGCGCTGACGGGACATGGGCCAAGGCGCTCGCGCCCGCCGATTTCGAGACGCGGCTGGCGTGCCTGACGCCCCCCACCAGCCGGTTGCGCATCCTCAACCCGTTCGACCCCGCGATCCGCGACCGCACCCGGCTGGCCCGTCTCTTCGGCTTCGAGTATCGGGTCGAGATGTTCGTGCCCGCCGCCAAACGGGTCTGGGGGTATTACGTCTTTCCGATCCTCGAAGGCGACCGGTTTGTCGGGCGGATCGAGATCAAGGCGGATCGCAGGTCATCGGCCCTGAACGTGCTCAATCTCTGGCCGGAACCGGGCGTGAAATGGCCTGCCGCGCGGCATCGCAAGCTTGAGGCGGAACTGCTGCGGCTGGCGCGCTTTGCCGGGGTCACAGAGATCCACCGCCGCGATTGAGGCATGCCCGCGACTGGCGACCGGCAGCCGACCCTCGGCCCGCGACGGCCACCGAAAGCCCCCCGCCGCCAAGGACGGGGGGGCCTCCGGCACCCAGGTTGGATGTCGGCGGGTCTTATTCGCCAAGCGCGCGGCGGCGTTCCTCGAACTCGTCGCGGTCGATCTCGCCCCGCGCAAAGCGTTCGCGCAGGATATCAAGCGGTGCTCTGCCCGATGCCTGGGACCGGCCCATCCCCTCTCCGCCGGCCCACCGCACGGCAAGGACGACCAGGGCCACGATACCGGCCAGAAACAGGATCATCATCAGAGGTCCGAGGAAGAACCAGCCGCCGCCGCCCCACATATGCCCCTCATAGCCATATCCGTAATTCGGCAGGCCATCCTGTTGTGCCCAGGCCGCCGCCGACAGGACGGGCAGGGCGATAGTTGAATAGAAGAAGGATTTCATGATGTGCTCCGTGACTTGTTGCAACGCGGGTTGTTACGGGCCGAGACGGTCCGGGCAGGATGCGCAGCCGAAATGGCCCGGAAGATCGCGCCACCTTGCGGCCTGCATCCCTGTCCCCGGAACCATAGGCCGCCCCGGACAGACCAACCTTGTTCCATGTCAACAACCGGGCATGACGTTGCGTTACCGACGCAATTCATCGCGCCGCCTTGCCGGGGAACCCGGTCGCCGGGTGCCGCCACCTTTGGGATTCCCTAAGCGAGTGCTTTGGCTTAGCATCCCGGCAAGAAAAAACCGCAAGCGAGCAGACCCATGGCCACCAGCTTCAACAACGAGATCGTCGGCGTCTGCCGGTTCTCCTATCTCGGGCAGGGCGGGTTTGAGACGGCGAAGAAAAAGGACGAGGAGGCGCTGGCCGAGATCCTCTATGACCAGCAGCGGATGAACCGGCGCTTTGCGTTTTTCGAGAAGCTCTGCCTGCCGTCGCTGGCTGCGCAGACCGATCCCGATTTCCGGCTGGTGGTCCTCATCGGCACCTCGATGCCGATGCGGTTTCGCACCCGGTTGAAGGGGCTGGCCGATCAATACCCTTTCATGCAGATCTGCGCGCTGGAGCCGCATGGGCCGCTCAACGCCACCAAGCGCGCCTATCGGCGCGGGCTGGGCGACGGGGCCGATTTCATCACCGGCTTTCGCATCGACGATGATGACGCGGTGGCGGTGGACTATATCGAGAAGACCCGCGCCGCCGCCGATCAACTGATCGAATTGGGCTGGGCGGATGCGGACCACCCGGTTGTCGTGGCCTTCCATCGCGGTCTCTACTGGGACATGAACGACAAGGAAGACCCGTTCTACGATTTCCGCGAGATCGGGCCGCTTGGCCTGGCCAGCGCGATGATCACGAAGCCGGACGATCATTCCAACATGTTCCGCTGGAATCATCGCCGGGTCGCGGCCTATGCCCGGATGTGGAGCGATCCGACCGACCAGATGTTCGTGCGCACCCTGCACCAGCATAATGACAGCGACCGCAGCATTCCGCCCGGCGCGGTGGCGATTGGCAAGCCCGAGGCCAAGGCGCTGCTGCGCGAGCGCTTCGGGCTGGACCCCGAAGAGGTCATGCCGCTGATGTGGCGCAAGTTCGGCGGGACGGATGACGACGAATGATCCTGACGCCCAACATGCGCGGGGCTGGCTTCATGATGGCCAGCATGGCGGCGTTCACCTTCAACGATGTCTGCGTCAAGCTGCTGGCGGGCACCCTGCCGCTGATGCAGATCGTGTTCCTGCGCGGGATCCTGACCGTGGGGATGATGATCGGGCTGGCCCGCGTCATGGGGCTGCGCCGCCTGACCATCCCGCGCGGCGACCGCTGGCTGGTGGCGGGGCGCACGGGCACCGAGGTGGCCAGCATGGTCGCCTTCCTCATCGCGCTGATAAACATGCCGATTGCCAATGTCAGCGCGGTGATGGCGGCGCTGCCGCTGACCGTGACGCTGGCGGGCGCGGTGGTCCTGAACGAGCCGGTGGGGTGGAAACGGCTGTCGGCGATCCTGGTCGGCATGATCGGCGTCCTGCTGATCGTCCAGCCCGGCGGAGACGGGTTCAACGCCTATTCGCTGGTGGCCTTGATCGCCGTCATCCTGATCACCGCGCGCGAGATGTTCACGCGGCGGTTCTCGGCCGAGGTGCCCTCGATGGCGGTGGCGGTGATCACGGCGCTGTCGGTCTGCGCCTTCGGAGGGATCGCAACGCTGGTCACGGGCGAATGGGCGCCGGTCGAACCGCGCGCGGGTGCTTTGGTCGCCATCGCGGCGGTCTTCATCATCGGCGGCTATGTCTTCTCGATCATGGTGATGCGGGTGGGTGAGATCGGCTTTGTCGCGCCGTTCCGCTACACGATGCTGATCTGGGCGCTGGTGCTGGGCTGGCTGGTCTTCGGGGACTGGCCCAACGCCTTCACGCAGGCGGGCGCGGTGATCGTCGTGGCAACGGGGGTCTTCACGCTCTACCGGGAACGCAAGGTGAGGCAAGGCGATGGATGATCCACGGGTGCAGGTGCTGGGATTGTGCCGGTTTTCCTATCCGGCAGAGTTGGAGGGGTTCCAGACCCGGCATGAGACGATGGAGGAGCGGCGTGCCGCGCTCTATGACCCCGCGCGGATGGAGACGCGGCTCTTCTGGTTCGAGCATATCGCCCTGCCGGGGCTGCGGGCGCAGACGCGGAATGATTTCACGCTGCTCTTGCTGATGGGCGACGACATGCCGGGGCAATATCACGACCGGCTGATGGCGATGATCGCGGATGTGCCGCAGATCCGGCCCGTCACCCGGCCCGCTGGCCCGCACCGGCAGGTCTATCGCGAGATCCTGCACGAGGCGCGCGACAGCCAGGCCGAGATGGTGGCCGAGTTCCGGCTGGACGACGATGACGCGGTGGCGGTCGATTACGTGCAGATGATCCGGCGGTCCCTGGGCCAGGTCCGGCCGATGTTCCGCCAGAAGGGCCGGGTGGCGCTGGACCAGGGCAAAGGCGTGGTCGTGACGGCAAAGGGGGAGGCGGTGACGCTGACGCCGCTTCTGACGCATTGCTGGGCGGCGGCGCTGACCGTGTTCCTGAAACCCGGTGACGACGCCTGCGTCATGGACTTCCCGCATCAGAAGGTCTGGCAGCGGATGCCGCTGGTCTCGCATACCGACCGGCTGATGTTCCTGCGCGGGGCGCATGAGACCAATGACAGCAAGGTGGGCTTCGCCGGGACCGGACGCTACAAGGTTGCGCCGGGGGCCTACCCGGACCTGCTTCAGCGCCGCTTTGCGGTCGATATCGACGCGTTCCGGACCGGGTGGGCAAGCCTGATGCGGCGGCTGGAGGCCGCGCGCGGATAGGGCCGGGGAGGGGCTGTTGACACCCCATCCGATTCCCCCTATTACCCGCGCCATCTGGCCCCGGTGCGCCTGTCGTCCCGTCCGGTCATACAAACAGATTTGAGTGGTCATGATCCGGGCCGGTTTTATGTGCCCCGATCCTCTGGAACTTCCACCGCTGTGTCCTCCAGGTAGGGAAAGGGCACATGCGGTATTGGTGTTTTCGCGGGATGCGTGGGCGCCAGATGACATGAACGAGCAAGACGGGGAACCGAATGCCAACGATTCAACAGCTGATCCGCAAGCCGCGGCAGCCGAAAGTAAAACGCTCCAAGTCGATGCACCTGGAAGCCTGCCCTCAGAAACGCGGCGTCTGCACGCGCGTCTATACCACGACCCCGAAGAAGCCGAACTCGGCGATGCGGAAAGTGGCCAAGGTGCGCCTGACCAACGGCTACGAGGTGATCAGCTATATCGGTGGTGAAAGCCACAACCTTCAGGAACACTCGGTTGTCCTGATCCGCGGCGGCCGTGTGAAAGACCTTCCCGGCGTCCGCTATCACATCGTGCGCGGTGTTCTCGATACGCAGGGCGTCAAGGATCGCCGTCAGCGTCGTTCGAAATACGGCGCCAAGCGTCCGAAGTAAGAGGAATAAAGCATGTCCCGTCGTCACGCCGCCGAGAAGCGCGAAGTCCTGCCTGACGCCAAGTTCGGCGATAAGGTCCTGACCAAATTCATGAACAACCTGATGATCGACGGCAAGAAGTCGGTCGCGGAACGCATCGTCTACAACGCCTTCGACCGCGTTGAAGAGAAGCTCAAGCGCGCCCCCGTGGAGGTGTTCCACGAGGCGCTGGACAACATCAAGCCCGCGCTCGAGGTCCGCTCGCGCCGCGTCGGTGGTGCCACCTACCAGGTTCCCGTCGAAGTCCGCCCCGAGCGCCGCGAAGCGCTGGCCATCCGCTGGCTGATCAAGGCCTCGCGCTCGCGCAACGAGAACACGATGGAAGAACGCCTGGCCGGTGAGCTGGTCGATGCCGTCAACTCGCGCGGGTCCGCCGTGAAAAAGCGCGAAGACGTGCACAAGATGGCCGACGCCAACAAGGCGTTCTCGCATTACCGCTGGTAACCCGGCCCGGGCCCGTTCGGGGCCCGGCGCAACCCTCGAATTTCCGCCTAAGGACTGACCCAAATGGCACGCGATTATCCGCTCCAACGCTACCGCAACTTCGGGATCATGGCCCATATCGATGCGGGCAAGACCACCTGTTCCGAACGCATCCTGTTCTACACCGGCAAATCCCACAATATCGGCGAGGTGCATGACGGCGCCGCGACGATGGACTGGATGGAGCAGGAGCAGGAACGCGGCATCACCATCACCTCGGCCGCGACGACGACCTTCTGGCAGTGGCAGGAAGACCCGACCGCCGATGGCACCTCCGACACCAAGTACCGGATGAACATCATCGACACCCCCGGCCACGTCGACTTTACCATCGAGGTCGAGCGCAGCCTTGCGGTTCTCGACGGCGCGGTCGCCGTGCTGGACGCCAATGCCGGCGTCGAGCCGCAGACCGAGACCGTCTGGCGCCAGGCCGACCGCTACAAGGTGCCGCGCATCGTGTTCGTCAACAAGATGGACAAGATCGGGGCCGATTTCTTCAACTGCGTGAAGATGATCAAGGACCGCACCGGCGCGATCCCGTGCCCGATCCAGATTCCGATCGGGGCCGAGACCGAGCTGGAAGGCATGATCGACCTGGTGACCATGGAAGAATGGGTCTGGGCCGGTGAAGACCTCGGCGCCTCCTGGGAGCGTCGCCCGATCCGCGACAGCCTGAAGGACCAGGCCGACGAATGGCGCGCCAACATGATCGAGATCGCCGTCGAGATGGACGACGACGTGATGGAGTCGTACCTGGAAGGCGAAGAGCCCGACGTTCCGACCCTGCGCCGCCTGATCCGCGAAGGCACTCTGGCCATCAAGTTCATCCCCGTGCTCTGCGGCTCGGCCTTCAAGAACAAGGGTGTGCAGCCGCTCTTGAACGCCGTGGTGGATTACCTGCCCTCGCCGATGGACGTGGTCGACTACATGGGCTTCAAGCCCGGCGACGAGACGGAAACCCGCAACATCCCGCGCCGCGCCGATGACGACATGCCGTTCTCGGGCCTGGCGTTCAAGATCATGAACGACCCCTATATGGGCACGCTCACCTTCACCCGGATCTATTCCGGCAAGGTTGCCAAGGGCGACACGTTCCTGAACTCGACCAAGGGCAAGAAGGAGCGCATCGGCCGCATGGTGATGATGCATTCCAACAAGCAGGAAGAGATCACCGAGGCTTTCGCGGGCGACATCATCGCGCTGGCGGGTCTGAAGGACACCACCACCGGCGATACGCTGTGTTCGATCAACGATCCGGTGGTCCTGGAAACCATGACCTTCCCCGATCCGGTGATCGAGATTGCCGTGGAACCCAAGACCAAGGCCGACCAGGAGAAGATGAGCCAGGGCCTGGCCCGTCTGGCCGCCGAGGATCCGTCCTTCCGCGTCGAGACCGATCTGGAATCGGGTCAGACGATCATGAAGGGCATGGGCGAATTGCATCTCGACATCCTGATCGACCGCCTCAAGCGGGAGTTCAAGGTCGAGGCCAATATCGGTGCGCCGCAGGTGGCCTATCGCGAGACCATCGGCCACGAGATCGAGCATACCTACACCCACAAGAAACAGTCGGGTGGCTCGGGGCAGTTCGCCGAGGTCAAGATGGTCATCAGCCCGACCGAACCCGGCGAAGGCTACTCCTTCGAGAGCCGCATCGTCGGCGGTGCCGTTCCCAAGGAATACATTCCGGGCGTGGAAAAGGGCATCAACTCGGTCATGGATAGCGGCCCGCTGGCCGGCTTCCCGGTGATCGACTTCAAGGTCGCCCTGATCGACGGCAAGTTCCACGACGTGGACTCCTCCGTTCTGGCCTTCGAGATCGCGGCACGCATGTGCATGCGTGAAGGCATGCGCCGGGCCGGGGCCAAGCTGCTGGAGCCGATCATGAAGGTCGAGGTCGTGACGCCCGAGGAATATACCGGTGGCATCATCGGCGATCTCACCTCGCGTCGTGGCCAGGTGCAGGGGCAGGATACCCGTGGCAACGCCATCGCCATCGACTGCTATGTGCCGCTGGCCAACATGTTCGGCTACATCAACACGCTGCGCTCCATGTCGTCGGGTCGTGCGAACTTCACCATGCAGTTCGACCATTACGAGCCGGTGCCGCAGAACATCTCGGAAGAGATCCAGTCGAAATACGCATAAACAGCGGTGGGCAGGATTGCCCACCCTACCACCCCCGTAGGGTGGGCAGTTTGCCCACCGCGAACCAGACAAGGAGGCCCCCATGGGCAAGGAAAAGTTTGACCGTAGTAAACCGCATGTGAACATCGGCACGATCGGCCATGTTGACCACGGCAAGACGACCCTGACGGCTGCGATCACGAAGTATTTCGGCGATTTTCAGG
>Ga0189284_100594_pt1 | contig 11529 bp, 9 predicted proteins | sample N32C7minimetaG_FD_130314 | JGI IMG/M metagenome (GOLD analysis project Ga0189284, IMG submission 130314) | Marine microbial communities from the Costa Rica Dome - N32 C7 mini metaG | ecosystem: Environmental > Aquatic > Marine > Oceanic > Photic zone | place: Costa Rica: the Eastern Pacific...
AAAATCGTTGCCCCCACCGCCGCTTCGCGGTCGCCCTCGGGGCGATCCCTGACCCGCCGGCCCCATGCCCCTCCGCCTGTTTCCTGTCGTCTCAGCGACAGGTTTCAGGAGGATATCATGACTACAGTCAGCACCTTGGACATGAACGCGCACAGCTATTTCGAAGCGCTTGCAGTTGCCGAAAGGCGCGCCCAGCACAGTTTCTTCGACCAGCACGTGGTGGAAGATGAAGACCTGGGCTATTTCGCCCTGGACGAGGGTGACTACAACGCACTGCCTGCGCACCTCGCCAGCCGCGTGGTGCACACGGTCCATGGGGCCATGCTGGACGAATACTGACGACCATACGAGGGCAGGAGCCGGTGACGGTTCCTGCCCTTTTTTCGTGTTTGCTTTTCCTGGAGCGGGTCGAAAAGCGGAGCGGAGCGGGGCTGGGGTCGCGCTCGGTCCCGCCCCGCCTTCGGCGGTGCTCCTGCGGGCGCGGCCATTTTTGTTCTGGGCCCCGCGCGCACTCCCGAGCGGCAGCGGGCCGGACCGGCGCGGTGACGCGGGAACCGACAGGCCCCGGTCCCGGGCACCGCACGCGCTCCTTTGCCGCAGCCTTTGCGGGGGTGCGGACCTTGTGCGTGGTATTCATTCAAACGCAGATCAGGCTCAATAACGGTCGCGAACTGGATGCTCGCGCCTCCGAGGGCTCAGTTGGAAAATGCCTTCGAGAAAGGAGCGACCATGATCACTGGATCTCGCCGCGCAATGGGGAACAGAATTGGCACACCGTACGCAGCGGTAGCTGCATGGAATGGCAAAAAGGCACGAAGAAACAGAAGCATCGCAAGTCCGAAAGACTGAGCAATCAGGTGGTAGCCAAGGCACAGCAGTATCCCGCCGCAGGCAGTCCCATCGTCTCAAACTGACCGGCTATGTTGCGCGGCGAAAGTCTCTTCCGGTCGGCATCACATGGGATACAGAGCTTCCCGGCTTCGGACTTCGCAAGCGCAAGTCGGGACATCTCACGTGGATCGTAAAGCACAGGCCGCGAGGCGTGCAGCGAATGGTGACGCTGGGAAGCGCGGGAGTGGCGGCAGGTGCGTTAGGCGCTCCCGCCGCGCGCGCTGCCGCGCGCAGATTGCTCATCAAGGCGACACTTGCCGATCTGCCTACTGCTCCAGAGAAGCTTAAGGCTCCACTCTTTGCAGAATTCGCGGAGGAGTTCTGGCTCGACTATTCACCGCATTGGAAGCCTTCCACGCGCGATGCATCTCGGGCTTACATCGACAAACGGCTGATACCACGGTTTGGGGCACTCTCGGTCGATGCGATTGAACGGGCCGACATCAATCGCTGGCGAGACAGCATGGCTGACGTGGGAGGAGCCTTTAATCGCAGCATCCCGGTCCTGTCGGTTATGATGCAATATGCCGAGAAGCTCGGCTATCGCGAGAAGAACACCAACCCGTGTCGCGGTGTCTCTCGTTTCAAGCGGGACCTGCCGGAACGCTATCTGTCGGCCGATGAATATCGAAGGCTCGGCAAGGTGCTGGCAGAGCACAATGGTGCCAATGCGTTCGTGGTCCCAGCTTTGCTGTTGCTGATCTATACCGGTGCACGGGTTTCAGAGATTGCGACCCTGCGCTGGCGCTATGTCGAGTTGCCCCGCCTTGCGTTGCCTGATAGCAAGACGGGGCCGAAGACGATCTACCTCAACCCGCAGGCAATCGCTGTGCTCGATGGGCTGCAACGGCGCGGAGACGATCAGCTCGTGTTCCCGGCAATGTATCGCGAGGTGCCGATCAACCTAGGCCAGCACTGGGAGAAGATCAGGCGCAAGGCAGCCTTGCCCGATGTGCGCCTGCATGATCTCCGCCACAGCTTTGCTTCGGTGGCCATAGCGAAAGGCATACCGCTTGCGACCATCGGCAAGCTACTCGGCCATGCGCTTCCTGAAACGACGGCACGATACGCGCACCTTGCTGACGAGGTGATTTCGGAAAGCGCTGACCGCATCTGTTCCAGCCTCGCAAGCTCAATGGGGATGACCGCATGACCAGCTATGATCTCAAGCGTATCCTTGCCGAGGAGCTGGCGCGCATCGTTCCGGGCGATGCCGGAAAGCGCCGCACGAAATTCGATTACGTCCTTCCCGGATTTGGCGAGCGCATCCACCCGTCCGGCAGGAAGAGCTACGTTCTTCAGCGCACAATGGGCGGCAAGCAGAGGCTCATCACCATAGGCGATGCGGCTATCCTAACCGAGCGGATCGCCAAGGATGTTGCGCGTCGCCTCATCTTGAGGATCGAACTGGGCCAGAACCCGGCAGACAGGAAACAACGCGGCAAGAAGACGCCGACCTATGCTGCCTTTCTTCGGCACTATTGGGAGGTTGCAGCTCCGGCCTGGAAGCCATCCACCCTTGAGATACATGACATCTACCGTCGAACGCACTTGGAACATGCATTCGCCGGAAAGTTCATCGACGAGATCAGCCATGCTGATGCTGTGCGCTGGCATGCAATGTTAACACGCACGGCAGGACCGGGCGCTGCAAACCGCGCTATGGAAATCCTAAAGGCGATGTTCGGCAAGGCGGAGGCATGGGGCTATCTCCCAGAGCACTCAAACCCCTTTCGTGGCGTCAAGCGCAACAAGGGGCGGAAGATCGAACGCTTTCTGAGCCAAGCCGAGATGGCCCGTCTTGGAGAAGCCTTGTCACAGCATCGAGCCGACAAACCCAATGAGGTGGCGGTCATTTCGCTTCTCGCTTTGACTGGATGTCGGCGCGGTGAAATTCTCAATCTCACTTGGGGCGAGGTTCAGGGGCGCAAGCTTAAGCTGACCGATACAAAGACTGGGCCACGTGTCATATGGCTTGGTAAAGAGGCGAGGGCAGTGATTGATCGCTTGCCGCGCAGAAGGGGCCATGAGCGCGTCTTCCAGTTCGATGTGCTGCCCGTCTCTGCAATCGATTGGTTCTGGCGCATGCTGAGGGTGGAAGCGGGCATCGAGGATTTGAGATTGCACGACCTTCGGCACAACTATGCTAGCCTAGCTGCGCGTTCAGCCGAGACCCTTCCGATGATCGGCGAACTGCTTGGTCATCGAGATGTCGGCACCACGGCACGGTACGCACATTTCGATGATCGCAGTTCTCTTATCGCGACACGCCACGTCGGCAAGATCATCGAGCACAATCTCACACCAAAAAGAGATTGAACTAGGTTTGGTCGAAGACACGTTTTCCCATGCTAATGCGCTCTTCCGTTGCATAGCCGTGGCAGCGATAAAACTCGCTGACAGCGTCATTATCGGCCCTGATTTGCAGATTTATTTTCTTGCACCCCATCTGAAGGAGCTTTCTCTCAGCCGCTTTCAAAAGTCGTGATCCAATACCACGACGCTGATGAGATGGTTCGACGGCGATCGTATACAGCCAACCTCTGTGACCGTCGTAACCCGCCATGGCGGTTCCAACGATATTACCTTTAACCTCGGCGACCAAAAACAGTTCTGGCTGTACCCTCAGCTTCTCTGGAATTGCATTCTCGGCATGGTTCCAAGGAGGATCGCCTGGAAAAACTTTCGCCCAAAGTTTCTCCACCTCTGAGAAATGTCTCGATTGATAAACGAGAATATCAACCATTGGCAGCAATGAAGGATCGTTCTTTGTCGGACAGCCCATAAGCGGATGCCACAAGTTCCCATACCTTGTCTCTCAAAATGGTTTGCTTGAGCCGAAGTCGCCGCTTGTCGGACTCAAGCTTTGCCGCGACTTCCTCGCTATTCACCGCCGTCAGATCCGAAACCAATCCGGCAATCTTTGCCGAACTTGGAATCATGGGAAATTCCTCCAACTGCTTTTTGGTGTACCACGGATGCAGCTTGTCATAGATGGCGTACTTCGTTCGCAGATACCATGCACCCAGCGGACTTGTGAGCACGCCAAGCGCTGTCATCAGGGCTTCCGTGTCGTCGCTCTTACTAATAGCTATGTATAAAGCCTGATCGATCGCGGCAGGTTCTTCGATGAAAGCGGCGGAAAGAATGGGACCTAGGGTCTTCCTAAAAACGGCCTTTGGTTTTTTCATGAAGTCTGGATCGCGAGGTTCTGCCAACCAATCACCGTAAGAGACGAATTGGCCTGAGTAGCGATGGTTGAGCCAAAATACGTCACGCCCTCTTACCTCAGGGAGATAAGTCTTATTTAGACGTGTGTCGGCATGATAGGATCTTTCGGTTTTATCGCGTTTCGTTTGGGGGCCTTTTCCGAACGCACTAGAACCATATCCATCTGTGCGATATGCATGTAGGCCGCGATTCAGCCGCACTAAACTCCCAAAGTTGGCGAATTTTTCGTCAAGGCGAGAGATGATGCGCTCAGCGCGTTTGTCGTAGCGAGGATTGATTAGACCGAGGCGATTGATGTCAGCGACATCTAATGTGCTCATGGTCTCAAACTCTGTAGGTGATGTGAATCTCACAATGTCGAGCTTCTTCGATGGCTTAGCATTGCGAGTGAAAAATACAGTGTTCTCGATGTTGGCATCGCGGAACACCTTGTATTCGAAAATGCTGAGTTCAGCGGTCGACCACTCGTTCAGCAAGCTGTGTCGCACGCGTGAAAAATTGGCAGAGTTTAGCCAAGAATCCGGGACAATGTAGGCCAAGATGCCGTCAGGTTTAAGTAAGTGAGTCCCCTTTTCAATAAAGTAAACATAAAAATCTGTTTGGTACTCTGAGAGCTGGTATCGTTTCTGATAATATAGAGCTTGATCCTTTCCAGCAGAGAAGAGGTACGGTGGGTTTCCGATGACGCAGTCAAACCCCTTAGTATCGGCTAGGAAAGGGAATTCAATTTCCCAATCGAACACATTCATCGCAATGTGATCATCGTCCGAGAAGAGCGAGTATGAGTAAGTTTTGTAAAAGTCACTTCCTATGAGCGAATTGCCGCATCTGATGTTCTGGCCCAAATCTGGAAGCGCCCGTATTCTAAAGAAATCCATCTGCCTTGCCATGGCATCTGCAGTTTCACCCTCAAGCACTTTCAAGAGAAGCGAGAGCTTTGTCACCTCGACGGCCTGCGTGTCGATATCCACTCCGAAAATGTGGGTCAGCAGTATCCGTCTGCGTTCTGCAATCGTTAGGCGCCAATCATCTTTTCCGACTTCAAGCAGCTTCGGCTCTTTGCCCGATGTGTATTTGGCAGGGTCGTCGGAAACGTATGCATCGCGATACCAATCCAACAGATATTGATAGGCGCCGATCAGGAACGAGCCTGAGCCACAAGCGGGATCAATAACACGAACGGGCGCCGGGTTTTTCGTACGCTTATCCTCACCCGAAGCCTGCGCGGGTGTCTTCCCTTCAAGTAATTTCCCCAAGGTGTTTTTGACTATGTAATCGACGATGTATGCTGGTGTGTAGTAAACCCCCCCGGCCTTCTTCACCTCCGGCTTTTCTTCGATGATCGCTCGAGAACCAGCAAGCCTGATGACCTTGCCTAGAAAGCGCTCATAGACTTGACCTAGAATATCAGCCGGGAGAACCGAGAACTCGTATGGGCTCTCCGGGTAATAGAGGCTCTTCAATATTGGCTTAAGAACCTTATCGTCGATCGTAAGATCGAGCGTAAAGGTGTCCAAGGTCTCAGCCGAGCCATCGCCCTTATTGAAATGAAATAGTCCTGAATTGTAACGGTCATCCGCCTTGAGGAAGAGCGCGGTCAGACTACCGTAAATTTCCTTTTCTGTAGAAAGCTTCTGAAGTTGTCCGTACTTTTCGATGCCTCTATCTTCAGCGATCCGCAGAAACACAACTCGATCAATAATTCTTTGAACGGCAGCGTTCAGCTCTCGCACATCCAGCTGGCGGTTTCGAAGTGCGATGTTCCGAGCTAGCGCGGCCCTCCATCCTTCGATTTCTTCAAGAAATGCGTCATCGACTTCCGCCGTACCCCGTTTGCGTCGATTGTCGGTCGCATACTTATCGAAAGAACCTTTCAGGACTGCTTCACGAGAGAAGATTGCAGCGATTTCATCCCATTTTTCGACGTAATCGTCGAAGGTGTAGTACGCGGTGCGCGCTACGCTAGCCTTGTCAGTTTTCTCTGGTTTGACCCGGCAATCGTAGACAGCGAGTTCCTCGAAGTCAGTGAGGATGGAGAGTGGTAATTTTGCGCTCCAAGCATACCGTCTCAATTGAAAGGCGGGACCGACGTCTTGCTTGATATTGACCGCGGGTTTTTTGGCTTCGAGGAAGAATTTCCGAGTTCCCCCGACACGGAAAGCATAGTCGGGGGCCTTAGTGTTTCCACCGATCTTTACGGCATCTTCGTGCACAACATCCTTGTAGGCTTCGGCGTAGCCTTGCTCGTTATCTATGTCCCAACCCAGAGCCTTGAAAAATGGATCGATGAACTCGCGCCGGACTTGCGTCTCGTTGTATGAGCTTGCTTGATACGCTTCCTTATGAAGTCGAAAGCGCTCGACAAGTTCGACAATGACTGCGGGTGTTGACATCGGTCCCCTATCGCATGGACCAGTGGCGTCGCAAAGCGGCTTTTCGCGACAAACCATTTCCAATTTCAATCATCAACATCCTCAAAAATTACAGAAAGTTGCTCTGTCGGGCTGAGTTTCGACGCGCTGGCAGGTGCACTGGGAGTGTCTGGTTCATCGTCATCATCGAGCGTTGCTGCATAGTCATCAATGGCCACCTCGGCAGCTGCGCATTCATCTAAGAGTTCAGCGTCATTCTGACCGAATGCAGCGAACCCCTGGATGGCCTCCTTTAGATCTTGGAGATGTCGAGCACGATCGCCGGTCAATAACCTCTCATCCCACTCCTGTGGTTCCAGTCCATACTCATTGACAATCTCATGGCGGAACCGGATTGAGAGGTCGTGCAATTCCTTAGCCTCAAATAGGCCCTGAACCATTTCGTCCTTGAAGGGGGTAGCGTCCGCCCAATTTAGGCAAAGCTCCGTCACTCGCTCGACGGTAGCGGCACGCAGTCCCTGATCGGCCAGGCCTCTAGCATGCGCCTTTGCGACGAAATCAAGTTCTGCGCTGAAATACATATCAGAATTGATGCGTTCGGCTATTGCTAGCGGGTCTTCCAAGCGTCCAAAGTAGCGTTCCAGGAAACTATCATCTCCACGATGCGCCGCGAAACGCAGTAGATCACGATCTGAGAGTTCTCTCTCCTGCATCCGATCAATCAGAGTATCGTACAGGCTTCGGGGTATATGAACGCTGGCGCCAGGCAACTGCGTTGTCCCGCACACAACTTCGCTCAGAAGCTTCTCTAATTTTGCTCCACGGACATACAATTCAATCATTTCCGGCGATCCAGACACTATTTCGGCAAAAGCGTCGGCGACAGTGGGATGTTTGAAAACCCAACGTGGACCGTCGGGTGCCTCGACAAGTAGGGTTAGGCTTCCTCGCAAGGCCTCCATTGCTCTTGCGACGTCAGCGAGCGGGACGCCCGTAAGCCGGTAGACCGTCGTTAGTTCAGTAGAATTGGCAATAGGAGATGGTACGCCTGTAGGGCCATGAAGAAAGATCAAAGCGACGGCAGCGCGTTCGGGCTCGGCTAATCCTATCAGCACATCTCGTAAGAACTCGATCGGCCTTTCGAAAAAGTCCGATAACCCGTCGCGACTTACCGACAACTTTCCCGTGAAATACGGTGAAGCAAGGCGGCGAGCGGTTTCCGGGAGGAAGTTCGTATTCGTCGCCACAGAGGGTAAAAAGGGCTTCAACTTTCTTTTGAGCGAGATCGGCTGTTCGCCCAGTCTTATGTGATTGTAGAGGATCTGCGCTCTCTCTAAATCAGTCAGACCTTGGACATCGATGATGACTTGGCTGTTCGATAGGAGTGGAAATTCGCCAAGTTTCAGGTCAAACTTCGCAGAATTCCAGATGTAGGTGCGGGAGGTCATAAGCACCCTCGCTCCTGACTTCACTGCAGCGTGCATCATTTTTAGTCGGCTATTCCAGCTATCGACCCTGGAACGCTGATACTGCGTTTCGCCAAAAGCGTCGTCGATCCAAAAGAACTGAGAAGGTTCATTCGGATTCCAGTGCTGCTCAAACCCTGGCCCGTCAGAAATCCGAACGGTGCCAATCGCACCATCGTCGAGGGCACCCACGGCTAAACTGGCCCCGATCGTGGATTTGCCGCTAGCAGGATCACCCAATAGCAAAACAAAACGATGCTTTTGCAATGCCTCAACGCTCTGTCGATGCGCCGCTGTAGTAACAAACGCTGCCAGATCATCGCCCATTGAGCTTAGGATAAATCTAGCCTGAGTGTACGCGCGTTCGTCAATTATCTGAGAAAGATCCCCAAGACCATAGAGCCGCGGCACCATCATGCGTAGCCGAGGGCGTGATCTGATTTCTTCGGTCAGCCAATCTCTTCCTAACACCCTAGCTCGCGTAGCGCCCGCTGCCTCAATGGCTGAAACCATTTCCCCTTCAGCTTGGCCCGAAACTCCAGCATTGGTCAGCAATACGTAATCGTGGGCCAGCCCACGACACTTCAGCGAGTCGATTTTGGAGAGTTCGCCCGAAATGTCGCTCAGCTTGAGCGTCTTACTCGGTTTTCCAGTGAATTTGCATTGAATAGTTGATTTGGCTTCCGGTACATCAGGTGCCCCCGGCCATGTGCCCCAGAACGCGCCGTCTCTCCCGCCATCTTGAGAAGGCAGAAAGGTTTGCACTGGGCGTTCGAGCACCTCGGCAGCGACCGCCACAGCCAAGTCTTGAAAAGCCTTCCAGCCTAAAGTGTGAAGCGCGAAATCAATCTGCTGAGCCTGCGCCAGCGGGGTTGCGTTTTTCGCAGCAGCCGTGCCCCCAGCTTGCCCTAAAATGTTCTTTCCTTGAGCCATTTACAACGCTCGTAAGCGACAGTTGAAAAAATGCCAACGCGCCATTTTGGAGACCAACATTCAATTTCAAAACTTCAGCAAGATGCTAGGCTGAGAAGATAGTAGAAGCTTGTTCTGGCTGTCGGGGAATATCGTGGAGCTTGCAAAGGTCACAATTGAGAATTTTCGTTGCTATCGTGAGCCGATCAGCATCGACATTGAGAATCTTACAGCTCTTGTGGGGCGGAATGACGTTGGCAAATCCGCCATAATGGATGCTCTCGCGATCTTCTTTGAGGTCGCAAAACTTGATCGAGACGACGCTTGTAAGACTGGCGACCCAACGAATGTGCGCATCACTTGCGAGTTCGATAGTCTCCAAGATGTCATTTTGGACACTGATTATGAAACAAATCTCGTGTCTGAATTTCTGCTCAACAACGATGGTCGTCTAGCTATAAGAAAAACATACAATGGAAGTCTGGTCACTCCAAAACTGACTTCTGTTGATGCGCTAGCCATGCATCCTTCAGCAGATGGATTTTCCGATCTCTTGGCATTGAAAAAGGCTGAGCTTATCGCTCGCGCAAATGAACTCGACGTCGATCTAGACGGGGTGAACAAGCAGGCGAATTCGCCGATAAGAGCGGCACTGTGGGAAGCATGTGAAGATTTGAAATTGCTTCCGACAGCTGTGCAACTGAACGCTGAGGGTGGGAAACAAGTCTGGTCCGCGTTGGCCACCTATCTTCCAACATATGCACTTTTCAAATCTGATCGCGCGAGCACGGATCAGGACGATGAAGCACAGGACCCGCTGAAAGCTGCGATACGTGAGGCGGTCAGGGCTGTCGAAGATAAGTTGCAGGAAGTAAAGGAGTACGTTGAGACGGAAGTTTCCAAGATCGCGGGTGCCACCGTCGAAAAGCTTCGCGAAATGGACCCAAGTATTGCGGAGACGCTTGACCCCATCGTTACGACCAAAAAGTGGGAGACCCTTTTTCAGACTAGCATCACGGGTGACCATGGAATTCCGCTCAACAAACGTGGAAGCGGAGTGAAGCGGCTTGTTCTCCTAAACTTCTTTCGCGCCAAAGCCGAACGAGCATCGTTGGAGACAAGCAGTGCATCAATTATCTACGCAATCGAAGAACCTGAAACGAGCCAGCACCCACGAAATCAACGGCTTCTATTAAACGCCTTGCGTGACCTATCTTCTGGTCCCGGCAAGCAAGTCCTGGTGACAACGCACACCCCGATGTTGGCTCGTTGCCTACCCGAAACCTCACTCCGTTTCCTTGAGAAAGGTGAAGGTGAACTCCGATCGATCACCCAAGGAGGGGCGGAAACAAGTGCTCAGATTGCCCGCTCACTTGGGGTCCTTCCAGATCATAGTGTTCGGCTTTTCCTGGGCGTCGAAGGACCGCATGACATCGAGTTTCTGAAAGGCATGGCTCGAATGCTCCTCGCGGGCGGAGAGGCGGTGCCAAATCTAGAAAACTTGGAGCTAGAAGGGGAGGTCATTTTTGTCCCTCTTGGCGGAAGCAACTTAGCTCTTTGGGCTTCTCGCCTGCACCATCTCAATCGACCCGAATTGCACATTTGCGATCGCGACAATGAGCCACCGGCGGAGCCGAAATACGCTGAGTTCATGAACACAGTGAATGAGCGCGAGGGGTGCCAAGCGATCGCCACCTCGAAGCGAGAAATGGAAAACTTTCTGCACCCGCAAGCGGTCGTTGAAGCCTACGCAGCGAACGGCATCGAGTTGACTCTGGATGACATATTCGCAGATTTCGAAGATGTCCCAATGACGGTGGCTAGAGCCGTACATATCGCTGGCGGAAGTGAGATAGACTGGGAAGATCTCGAAGCCGGACGCAAAAAAGAAAAGGAAAAAGCCGCCAAGCGCCAATTGAATGGCCAAGTCTTACATCGGATGACACCACAGCGCCTAGATGCGTCTGACCCAAATGGAGAGATACGTGGTTGGATGCAGACTATCAGCCAACTTCTGGACGCAGAATGAGTGTATTTGGCCGCTTACTTCGCGCTCATTTGGCCAATGAAGGCTCGTCAAATCACCATGCTTTGGACGCGGCCCTGGCGCAGGTTGATCTAAAATTTAGTCCCTCGCCAAAGGGGTGAGGGCAACCATTGGGGTTCAGAATAGAGATATGATGCTCAGTCAACTAAGGCTGAGGGGTTGCCCGAAGTGTCCTTTGCTTATTGCCTAAGTATGCCCCAGAGGTGGCTAGCTGCTCCCGCTCCAAAATTAAGGTTAGAAATTCAGTGTATTGAGCGTTTGCTCCAAGTTGCCGGAAACGCCCGTACACATTTGAACTTGACAGCACACCGGACGCAGCGGGTGCTGCAATGCAAGGCGTGGAATTGCTTCGCGAATTCACGAAAATTCGCCGATACCATCTTCCGTGCCGGATGCGGCCCAGTTGCTCGCTCGTCCGTGCCGAGTCGGCACAGATCCGTTTAATCTGCTGAAAAGCTGTGTGAATTTTCCGTTTTCCTACACCCCATGCTGCGGCCTAGAGTGGCACTTGCCTTTCGAAGGGTGAGCCAGGTTCTTTGAACACAAGGAACTTGGAAAAATGCAAAGACACCACCGGTTCGTGACCTATGTCACGCCCCTGATCGCCGAA
>Ga0189284_100596_pt1 | contig 11511 bp, 10 predicted proteins | sample N32C7minimetaG_FD_130314 | JGI IMG/M metagenome (GOLD analysis project Ga0189284, IMG submission 130314) | Marine microbial communities from the Costa Rica Dome - N32 C7 mini metaG | ecosystem: Environmental > Aquatic > Marine > Oceanic > Photic zone | place: Costa Rica: the Eastern Pacific...
AGTTCGTCAGCCTTGATGCCTACTACACCTACTATCAGGGCAAATACGGCCTGAACGACGAGGAAATGCGCAAATTCATCGCCACCCGCCGTCGCGATGCCGAGCTTTATTCCGAAAAGCACCGCCGTCATGTGGTCGAACAGGCCCATGCGAAGGGCCTTGCACTCGCCAGCCACGATGACGCAACCGCCGAGCACGTCGCCGAGGCGGTTGCAGACAAAATGACCGTGGCTGAATTCCCCACCACGCTTGAAGCCGCCAAGGCATCCCATGAAGGTGGACTTGGTGTGATGATGGGGGGCCCGAACCTTGTGCGCGGCGGATCGCATAGCGGCAATGTTGCTGCCGGTGATCTGGCAAAGCACGGCTATCTCGACATCATATCAAGCGACTATGTCCCGCACAGCCTTTTGCACGGCGCGATGAAGCTGTTTGACGAGTTCGAAGGTTACGATCTGCCACGCGCCATTCGCACCGTGTCGCTTAATCCGGCGACCCAGGTCGGGCTCGATGATCGCGGCGAGATTGCGGTTGGCAAACGTGGTGATCTGATCCGTGTACATCATTCCCCGCACCATCCGATTGTACGCGGCGTCTGGCGCGAAGGCGTGCGGGTGTCATGACCGGCGCGCCTGCACATAATTGCAGATCAGGATATGGACTTCTGGTCCTTGTCGTCGGCCCAAGTGGTGTTGGCAAGGACACCCTTCTCGATGCAGCGCGCGAAAGACTGGCCGATGACAAGCAGTTCTGCTTTCCACGGCGCTGCATCACCCGCCCGGCCGGATCGGTCGGAGAAACACACATCCCCGTCCGGCCCGAAGATTTCGGGCAAATGGCACGTCAGGGGGCGTTCCTGCTGAGCTGGATGGCCCATGATCTGGGATACGGTATTCCACGCCATGTTCTTGGCGAGGTCGAGGCCGGCAAAACCGTCATCGTCAATGTATCGCGCAGCGTTATTAGCGATGCCTCTGCCCTTGTTGGACAAAGCAACGTTCGGGTGATCAGCATCCGTGCCAGCAGCGAGGCATTGCGCAAAAGGCTTGAAGCCCGCGGGCGCGAAGATGCCCTTGATATCGAACGCCGGCTTGCGCGTGCATCCGCCTATCAGGTTGAGGGCGATCATGTTGTTCATGTTGATAATGATGCCGATCTTGAAACCGGCATCGCGCGTTTTATCCACGCAATTGAGATGCCACAATCGATTGCAAGCCGCGCCTGAGACAGTTTGAAACACCCCAAAATGCTGCACCTTAAAAGCGCAGCATTTTTATCCGGCAAGCGGGAAACGTTTCAGCAGTTTGAACGGTTTCTGGTCACCCGGATCACCAAACAGACAGACTTCGCGGACCGTAAATGGGTCCTGACACAGCGGTGCGACCAAGCCGGACAGGGCAGTTTTGAAGGGATCGATCTGATTGTCTGACAGCTTGTTGGTCAGTGTCAGATGGAAGCGGAATTCTTCCATGACATAGGGATAGCCCCAGCGCACAAGATAGGCTTCCTGCCGATCCGTCAGACCGCTAGCACGGCGCTTGTTCATTGCCGCTTCGTCTTCGGGCTGGCGAAAGTCACCGAGTTCGCGCACCAGCGTTGCCGCAAGGCCGGCCAAATCTGCCACGGGTTCGGTCGGGACGAGTGCGAGAAAACGACCAATCGCCTTTAAGACCAGATGCCCGCACGTTACCGGTGCAATCGTTTTGCAAAGTCGCGAAACGGCTGCTTCCAGATCGCCACGATCCATGTCGCTTGGCAGTGCGAATGGCGGCTTCAGGGTTCCATGAAAGCCGTATCGGCTTGGCGACGTGGTTGCCGCCACAATCTCGGCCTCTGTCAGGCCCGCAACAGTTGGACGGGCCAACTGGTTTCCGGTTTCCGGATCACGCCCCAGCCAGGCATTGCCAAACTGCCCCAACGCGCTTTGCGGTTTTGGCGCATAATAAAGCGCGTAGCGTTGATATTGGTCGGTCATGAGTGAGCTCTGGAAACGGTGACGTGGCAAGAAACGCCGAAGGTTAGCAGCTTAGCCTTCGGCATCCATCAAATCATTGGGAAATATTGATCGGTTAAACCGTATCGTATTTCAGGCAAAAGTCACGCACCGGAAGTGTTCGGAAATCCTGCAACCTTTCGCGCAGCATTTCATGCGACCAATCCCACCAGCGAATACGCAGAAGCGCATCGACGATGTCTGCTTCAAACCGGGGGCGCAAGGGGGCTGCGGGAATGCCTGTCACAATCGTGTAGGGCGCGACATCCTTGGTGACCACCGCACCAGATCCAACCACCGAACCAATGCCAATGGTGACACCACCCTGCACAATCGCGCCATGCCCGATCCAGACATCATGTTCCAGACGCACGCGCTTTTCACGGCGCCAGTCAAAGAAAGCCGGATCATCTTCACCCAGCTCATAAGCGCTGGAGCGATATTGAAAATGATGCATCGACGCCCGGTCCATCGGGTGCTGTCCCGGGTTGATGCGGGTATGGGCGGCGATATTCACGAACTTGCCGATATCGGTATAGATGATTTCGCTGTCATTCACGACATAGGAATAATCATCCATTTTCGTTTCGCGCATGGAGGTACGTGCACCGACTTCGGTCCAGATCCCCATTTCGCAATCAACGACAATCGCTGTTTGGTCAATCGTGGGCTGTTCCGACAATGCCTTCATTGCCGGTTTGGCCTGCGTAATGCTGAAAGCCATGATCAGGTCACCAGTTTACGCAGACGCTGGGACACCATATCGAGCAGACTGACCGAGATAATGATGATGATCATCACGGCCGCTGTTTCCGCGTAATAGAAGCCACGGATATACTCCCAAAGCACCATGCCGATACCACCGGCCCCAACAATACCGAGCACAGTCGCCGAACGCACGTTGGATTCAAAGCGATACAGCGAATAGGAAATCCAAAGTGGCAAGACCTGCGGGATTACGCCAAAGATGACTTCCTGAAGCGCATTGGCCCCCGTTGCACGAATGCCTTCGACCGGTTCAGGATCAATCGCCTCGACCGCCTCGGAAAACAGTTTGGCCAGAACGCCCGTGGTGTGAATCCAAAGGGCCAGGACACCGGCAAACGGACCAAGGCCGACCGCAACAACGAACAACATGGCAAAGACCATTTCGTTGATCGCGCGGAAGGAATCCATCAGGCGACGGACCGGCTGATAGACCCAGACAGGGACGATATTTTCAGAAGAAAGAATACCGAACGGGATCGAACAAACGATGGAAAGCGCTGTGCCCCAGATCGCAATCTGGATGGTGATCCACATTTCTGCGACATACATCTTCCACATCAGGAAGTCGGGCGGGAAGAAGCCCTCGGCGAAGTCGACCATGTTGCCGCTGTTTTCAAACAGCGCCATCGGGCGCATATCTGCCCCCTCCCACGACATGGCCAGAAGTCCAAGGATGATCGCCCAAAGCAGGAAGCTTGATGCCGACCGTTTAAGGTCACGCGGCGGAAGCTCCGTTGCGACAGATGATGTCGAAGAAATGCTACTGTTCATCGTTCAAATCCCGGAATTAAAAGCAAACAGGGAGCGCACCTTTGATGCACTCCCTGTCGAAAAGTCGGTTACTGGTAGGCAACCAGGATGTCGAGTTCAGCAAGTTTCTTGTCGATCTCGGCAACACGTTCTGCTTTTTCTTCAGCAGAAAGTTCTTCGGTGTTCTGGATTTTCAGCTTGTCCTTGAACAGGGCCAGCTGACGGATTGGGTAAAGCTGCGCGTTCGAGCTTTCCATGAAAAGGCCCATGCCATCAGAGTTGTTGGCAAGAACGTCCTTGGCGCTTTCAACATCGGCGAGACGACCGTTACCAAGGAAGAATGCCTTGATTTCGGATTTCAGTTCGCGCGACAGGTCTTTACGGTAAACCATCGGGTCAGACGGGATCAGCGGCGAGGTCCAGATGACTTTGACCTTGTCGGTGATTTCCGGCTTGTTCATTTTGGTACGGCCGAGCTGCTCGGAGTTGTTGGCAGCAACATCAACCTGTTTGTTGGCAGTCGCCATCAGGTTGGTTTCGTGGTTGGCGTTACGAACGGTCTTGAAGCACTCTTTCGGGTCAACGCCGTTCTTGGCGAAGACATAATAGGACGGAACCAGGAAGCCCGAGGTCGAGTTAGGGTCACCGATACCGAAGTTCAGCGAACCATCACATTTCAGCATGTCTTCAAGGGTTTTGACCTTGTCGTTGTCAGCCTGCGTGATGATGTGGGAGTAGTAACCGTTCGAACCATCGGATTTCGACGTCTGAACGAAGACTTCGCCACCGGCGCGGTCAACGGCTTCCATTGCCGACTTGTTACCAAACCAGCCAACATGAACCTTGCCAAAGCGCATGCCTTCGATGATACCGGCATAATCCGGTGCAAAGAATGCCTCGACGTCTTTGCCAAGGGCTTCTTCCATATCATCGATCAGCGGCTGCCACTGAGCTTTGAGGTTGGAAGTAGATTCGGTCGAAATGATACCGAAAACGATGGTTTCCGGGTCCTGTTCGAGCGGCTTGAATTCAACATCGGCCTTGGCAACGACGGATGCCAGCATCGTGGCCGCAAATGCTGCGGATGCGATTGTCTTAACGTTCATAAGAAGTCCCCTGTCAGAATAGATTTCGACATGTTTCGAGAAGGTAAGGCAGTCATGACAACTGGCCCGGCTAGCTTGTTGCGACAGCCAGGTCCTTTTCTGCGATGGGCCGTGTAACTGGCTCTGCAGCCTTTGCCGCACCATCGGCAAAAAGTTCGGAAGAATGTTCGCCGTAAAGTTCCTGAAGGAATTGCGGCGTCAGTTCGCTTGACGGTCCGTCAAAAACGACTTCACCATCGCGCATGGCGATGGTGCGTTTGCAGTAGTCTTTTGCGTAATCAACCTGATGAAGCGATACGATGACGGTGACGTTGTCTTCGCGATTTACGCGATCAAGCGTGTTCATCACCTTGCGGGACGACGCCGGATCAAGCGATGCAATCGGCTCGTCGGCAAGAATAAGTCGGGCGCCCTGGGTAATGGTGCGCGCAATCGCCGCGCGCTGTTGCTGACCACCCGAGAGGTTACGCGCCTTTTTCGACGCATGAGCATCAATGCCAACACGATGAAGTGCGCTCATGGCGCGCATCTTTTCGGTTTTGGTAAACAGACCAAGTGACCCGCGCCATGCCGGAACACGGCCCAAAAGCCCCATCAGGACGTTGGTCAGAACCGAAAGGCGGCTGACCAGATTGAACTGCTGGAAGACAACACCAATCTCTGAGCGCACCTTGCGAGCACCGCGTGAAATCTTGCCATTTTCCTGAATGGTTTCGCCAAACACCACGATCTTGCCGCCATCGCGATCACCGCGCAGCAAACCGGCAATATGACGGATCAGTGTGGATTTACCCGAACCCGATGCGCCAATCAGCGCCACCATCTCGCCTTCCCGCACCTGCAGTTTGACGCCGCTGAGCGCACGCTTGTCACGGGTAAAGCTTTTGTTCAGTCCAGAGATATCTACAACCAGCATCAAAAGAGTCGCCTGAATGTGTTTCGCTGGATGAAGAAGCTACGCACAAACCGCGACTCTACGGTGACACTGATGTTACAGTTCGATGATTACGCAGAGCATATCGCCCCGACAACAATTAAACTTGTCTATACATCAAGAATTCGTCGAAGTACTCACCGGTAATTCCGACATTATTTCTGTAACATTTTTAAAATTTTCAGAAGTTATTTGTCTGATTAATGTCCAATTTTAAAACTACAGAACAGTCAAACATTCAGAATTAACGATTTTGACACCGATACAGACGGAAAGATCACGAAATTTATTTAATTTGACTGATGGTCTCCATGACGTCGTCTTCGATCTCAAGGCCCTCCGCTTCGGCAAGTGCGCGCGCCTGCTTGCCACGACGCCCCGGCAGACGCACGCCTTCTTCTGCGGCAATCTCGTTGGCAATATAGGCAAGGTGATCCATTACACCGACACCGCCGGTTGCCTTGGGATCAATGGCAATGATCAGTTGTCCAAGGGCAGGTGGTGCGCCTTTGTCATCAAAAAGTGATGAAGACTGGTGACCGAACTGTGCACCGGTAAGACCAGCCGCAAGAAGTTCCACCATCATGGCAAGTGCCGCCCCCTTGACCCCACCCGCCGGGATCATCGTGCCATCAATGGCTTTCACGGCATCGGTGGTCGGATTGCCATCCACATCAAGCGCCCAGTCATCGGGAATGGCGACACCCTTTTGTTTGGCGGCCATGATCTTGCCGCGCGCAACCTTTGAAAGCGCAAGGTCGATGATGATCGGATCACCGGCATCCCCGACCGGTACGCCAAAGGCAATCGGATTTGTGCCAAACATCGGACGTCGGCCACCCCATGCCGCCATCGCCGCCGGGGCATTGGCAAACATCATCGCCGCCAATCCCTTTTCCGCCAGACGTTCGACCGTAAGCCCCATCACCCCTGCATGATGCGATCGGTGGATTGCGGCAATCGCAATACCCTGGGTGCGAGTCATGTCTGGCAAGTGATCCATCATCAGATCCAGTGCCGGATAGGCAAATCCATGCTGCGCATTAATGCGCAACACGCCAGGTGTCGGCTTTGCAAAGATCGGGCTGATCATGCCATCAACCTTGCCGACCTTTGCCTGCGCGCTATAGGCCGGCACGCGACGAAAACCGTGTCCCCCTTGTCCGGATGCCTCGGCCGTGACAAGTGCCGTTGCGACCGAGGCCGCATTGTCTGCCCGCACATTGCAACGCATCAAAGTTTCGCACACAAGTGCGTGGGCATCTTTCACGGAAATCTTCATCGTCAGGTAACCTTGATTTTCAAAGTGGAGCTTTGGAACCGGGAAACGGGCGCAAGCATCATGCGCCTTAAGGATCCGTAACATAGCCACAAGCCATCCCTACGCGCAAAGCTGTTTTGGTTGCGACCAAAAGCGCCTTTGGCGCCAACGACTTTCAAAATATGATACCATCACCAGAATTTGCGAATAACAGGTTCGCGCGGGGGCCGCGCAAGCATTACAGGAATTCAGATATGCGTCAGGTTAAACACAGGATCGGCTTGCCTTTGGCATTGGTGGCGTTGGCATCACTTACGGCCTGCAGCACCGCATCCACAGGCAACATGACAACAAACTGGGCAAGTGTAACCGATCAGGAATGGCAACTGGTGCAGGTCATTGATGGCAACAGTACCCTTTCGCCGACACCACCTGTCATGGCGACCGCGACATTTTCCAGCGATGGCATGGTGTCGGGCAATGCAGGCTGCAATCAGTATTCCGGCAGTTACGAACAGGCGGGATCGTCACTGGGCGTCGCGCAGCTCGCCATGACACGAAAGATGTGCATCGCCGACAACGCCATGCAGATCGAGAATGCCTTTAGCGGCGCATTCGTCTTGGTCAGTAGCTGGGACGTTGTTGATGGGCGTCTCGTTCTCAAGGACAATGACGGCAACATGGTGATTGAGCTGACACCGGCCGCACAATAAGCACATCGGCATCAGCCACATACCGCCGACGCATCATGCTCGCGCGAAATGAAAAAGGGGCACCAGTTGGCGCCCCTTTTCTTTGACCAGGTATCATAACCGCCAAGCGGCGAGATACACATATGTCGATATTCTAGTCCTTGCTGACCGTCGCCTCGGAATTCGCACCGACGGCCTTGGGTTCGGTTCGCAGCCCCTGGATGATCGAATAGCAGGCCATCAGAAGGACAATCGCAAACGGGAAGCCGGTCGAAACCGCCATCGCCTGCAATGATCCAAGACCACCGCCCAGCAACAATGCAATCGCAACCAGACCTTCGAAGGTGCACCAGAAGACGCGCTGCGGGACCGGTGCGTCGACCTTGCCGCCTGCGGTGATGGTATCAATCACAAGCGAGCCAGAGTCAGACGAGGTCACGAAGAACACGATCACCAGAACAATCCCGATGAAGGACGTGATGGCTTGCAGCGGAAGCTGATCAAGCATGGTGAACAGTTTGATCGGAAGACCTGCTTCGGCAATCGCCGTAACGCCTTCGGTTACCATATGCACGGCGGTGCCGCCAAAGGCCGTCATCCACAGAACACACACCAGCGACGGAATAATCAGAACGCAGGTGATGAATTCACGCACGGTACGGCCACGCGAAACACGCGCAATGAACATGCCGACAAACGGTGACCAGGAAATCCACCACGCCCAATAGAAGGACGTCCAGCCTTGGCTGAAGTTGGCGTCTTCACGACCGACCGGGTTTGAAAGTGCCGGAAGATATTGCGCATATGACAGCAAGCTTGAGAAGAAACCGGTAATGATTTCCATCGTCGGACCAACCAGAACCACAAACAGCAACAGAAGTGCTGCAAGGATCATGTTGATTTCCGACAGACGCTTCACCCCGGCATCAAGACCGGCCAGCACCGAAATAAGTGCAACACCGGTAATCCCGACAATCAGGAAAACCTTCGATGTATCGGAAACCGAAATGCCAAACAGGTAATCAAGCCCGGCATTGGCCTGTTCAGCACCGAAACCAAGCGAAGTTGCAAGACCAAACAGGGTCGCGAACACCGCCAGAATATCAATCAGGTGACCGGTCCAGCCCCAAACACGTTCGCCAAAGATTGGATAGAAGATCGAACGAATGGTCAGCGGCAGGCCCTTGTTAAAGGAAAACAGCGCCAGTGCCAGTGCGACAGTGGCATAGATCGCCCATGGATGAAGACCCCAGTGGAAGATGGTTGCAGCCATGCCAAGATCAAATGCAGCATCTGCATCACCGGCGGCCGCACCAAGCGGCGCCCAGTCGGTACGAAGACCATCTTCACCGACAGCAATTCCACCCATCGAGGATGTGAAGTGCGAAATCGGTTCTGACACACCATAGAACATAAGACCGATGCCCATGCCGGCAGCAAACAGCATGGCAAACCAGCCAGCATAGGAATAATCCGGTGTTGCATCCGCACCGCCAAGGCGCACACGGCCGAGCGGCGAGACAATCAGAAACAGACACAACACGACAAATACGTTGGCAGCAGACAGGAAGAACCAGTCAAGCGACGATGTCAGCCAACCACGCAGGTCGTTAAACATCGGCCCGACACTTTCCTGAAAGGCCAGGGTGAGAAAGACGAATGCAACAATCGCAAGACCCGAAATCAGAAAGACCGGGTTATGGACATCCAGTCCAAATGGCCCGATCTCTGCTTGGATATTGTCTTGCCCGATTTCATATTCTGTATCAATCGGGTTCGCTGCACCGTCCGGGCTTTCAATGCCCGTGTCAGCTTCAGACCCCATTTGAAACTCCCTAGGTTAAATGAATATACAGCTACCCCTAGCCGTAAAGGTTCGTCCGTATCCCCTAACGCACGAGGAATACAGAAAGATCCGAGTGTGACGCGACATATCCGCCATGAGACGCAAAAATGTGGTCGGCAATACCGGGCACGTGCGATGCCATGACGATGACGTCGGCACCAAGCTCGTCGGCCTTGGCGACAAGTTCCTTGCTGAGATCCACTGCCGGATCATGCGAAATATGCGCGACCGCCTTGGTGCTTACACCATGCTTGGACGCCAGATCCTCGGCGAAAGCCTGAAGTTTCTGTTCAAATTCCTTTGGCGTATGTGCCACCGATGACGGCGTATTGGTACCGACACCTAGAAGGCTTATCTCGGCCTTGTAATGCTTGGCTAGATCGACCGCCGTTTTAATTGCTTTATCCAATTTTTCAACGTGGGCCAAATCGACAGGCACGAGCATCTTCTGATACATTCATTCCTCCGTTATGTGCACCACCCCTGAAGCCCGTGGTTTCACGAAATATCAGGGCAGCGAAAAGAACCTAACATTGACGGTCCGCAAAATCAAAAACGGGCTTTCGAAAGTGCGCACAAGCAATGCTGCAATATTTACCGTAAAATTCCGTCACACCGTTTGACAGTACTCGTTGCCGAAAATTGACCTGACCACATTGGGAAACTGCGCCTAAAGTCGAATCGCCAAATGATTATTTTTCAGGTTTCCAAACAGAACATCCGGTGCCTTTAAGCGAATTTTCGATGTTCGAACTTGAAAATTTTAAAAAATTTTTCTCGCTCTAAATCGGCCTATCCAACCCATCAGCTTTTCCACCCGTAAACCCCTTAATTGGCAAGGCGTTTCTTGGCAAAATCCATCGGATTTCTATTCTATTTTTCAGAGAGTTTCGAATGGTGAAACTCTATCCCCGGATGCCGAAAAATCGCACGGCCATGCGCACTTGGCTTGATGAAGCCCCCAAACTCGTGTCACGATGTGCGCGATTTGTGCACTGTCTGTCCCACACAACATGTGCCTCCAGATCAGAACACCATAAGTTCTGAATGGACATATTTGCTGGATCCGTCTTGTGAAAGACAGGCATCCATGGCCGTGCACATACCCGAAAGGGAAAATTATTGTGGCCAACGGGGGAGTTGATCAACTGCGCAATAACGGTGCCATGGCGCAACAGCACATCTTCATGCTGCATGCCCGTTTGTGTCTGAACGACACCCCAACCTGCACAACCAAGCACAACCAAATCGCGGGTAGGATCTGCCACACCATTTAAATAATTCAGCAAAATCAAAAGCATCAGAGAAGGAACAGGGATGACTGACCCTATCAAGTATTTCGCGTCACGCGTCACAGCATCTGAAATGAACCGTCGTGAATTCATCGGCCGTTCAATGGCCGCCGGCCTGACCCTTGCCGCTGCCACAAGCCTCTATGGCAAGGCTGCCATGGCACAGGAACCAAAGCGCGGCGGGCATCTGAAACTTGGCCTTCAGGGCGGGGCTTCGACCGACGTTATTGATCCGGCAAAATCCTCTTCGCAATTCACCTTTGCCATGAACCGTAACTGGGGCGACACCCTGGTTGAATCGCACCCGACCAGCGGCCTTGCCGTCCCGTCGCTTGCAGAATCCTGGGAACCGAATGCCGACGCATCTGTCTGGACATTCAAAATCCGCAAGGGTGTCGAGTTCCATGACGGTTCCGAACTGACCATCGACGATGTTGTCAAAACCCTGAACCGCCACACCGACGAAAAGTCCGAGTCCGGCGCACTGGGTGTTCTGGGCTCGATCAAAGGCATCGAAAACAAAGGTGGCGATCTTGTTCTGACGCTTTCGGAAGGCAACGCTGATCTTCCGCTTCTGCTGAGCGACTATCACCTCGTGATCCAGCCGGGTGGCGGTTACGACAACCCGAATGCCGGTATCGGTACCGGTCCGTTCAAGATCGACAACTTCGAAGCCGGTGTGCGCGCAACGTTTGTGAAAAACGAAAATGACTGGCGCACCGATCGTGGCTTTGTTGATTCCGTCGAAATGATCGTGATGAACGATGCCACCGCACGTATGGCAGCCCTGTCATCGGGTCAGGTTCACTTCATCAACCGCGTCGATCCGAAGACCGTTGGCCTTCTGAAACGTGCACCGAATGTTGAAA
>Ga0189284_100604_pt1 | contig 11385 bp, 13 predicted proteins | sample N32C7minimetaG_FD_130314 | JGI IMG/M metagenome (GOLD analysis project Ga0189284, IMG submission 130314) | Marine microbial communities from the Costa Rica Dome - N32 C7 mini metaG | ecosystem: Environmental > Aquatic > Marine > Oceanic > Photic zone | place: Costa Rica: the Eastern Pacific...
GCAACCAGGGTAGTATCAGCCTGGTTCAGGAAGATTTTGCCGTCGCCGTATGACAGACCACGGTTAACGGTGTCACAGCACATGACTGGCACAGTTTCGTCGTAGTTTTGCTTAGGCTCGTATTTCCACTTGATCGCACCGTCGTTGTTCAGATCCAGCGCGAACACGATGTTCGGGAACGGGGTGTGAACATACATGGTGCCGTCGATAACGAGGGCGTTACCTTCGTGACCACGCAGAACACCGGTCGAGAAAGACCAGGCCATGTTCAGATCTTTGACGTTATCTTTATTGATTTGTGTCAGTTCTGAATAACGCTGGTTAGCGTAGTTACCAGCTGGCATCACCCAGTTGTTTTCGTTTTGTTGCATAGTCAGCAATTCGTCAGCTTGCGCCGCACCTGCGACAGCCAGTGACATCATTGCTAATGATAATGTTTTCAGCTTCATAGTTAAATCCCTATCGTTATATTTCATTTCATGCGCGACAGTTTCGAGCATGATTTTTACTCTATGCTGGCAAGGCCTGAGAATCATCATGATTAACTCCTGAATTAAACAGGACAAAATCATATAAAAGCCATGACAAACATAAATAAAAGACTGATTTAACTATAATTTAATAAATAATTAATGCTCACTAATGACACCATATTTCAATGCCAGCCGAACCAGATCAACCGGTGAGTTAATGCCCAGCTTTTGTTTCAGACTGGTTTGATAATTAGCCACGGTTTTATGACCAATATTCAGGCTGAGGGCAATGTCTTCTACCAGTTTTCCTTCTGCCAGCAGCCTGAAGACCTCAAACTCTCGGGAGGTGAGCTTTTGCGCCGGGTTATCTCCCCCTGTCAGACTCTGCAAAGCCACTTTCTGGGCCATATCTGAGCTGAGAAAACTTCTGCCCTGCGCCACTTCTCTGACCGCTTTAACCAGATCCTCAGCATGTCCTGATTTGGCGACATAGCCTAATGCGCCTGAGGTCATCGACTGGATAGCGAAGGTGGCATTTTCATGCATCGAAAACATAATCACCCGCGCCTGCGGCCAGCGATTAAGAATTCGCCGCATTGCTTCAAGACCGCCCATCCCAGGCATAGACATATCCATGACCAGTACATCGGGGTTGATCTCGGGAAAGGTCTGATAGGCCTGCTCGCCACTCTCTGCCTCTCCCACTATGCGAATCCCCTCATTCTGCTCAAGCAACCTGCCGAGTCCCGATCTGACGACAGCATGGTCGTCAGTCAGCATGACTCTGATTAATGGGTTCATGCCTGCTCTCCTTGTTTGATTAGTGTGACTTCGACTGTCACGCCCTGATGATATTGACTGCTTATTTCTAATTGACCGCCGATACTGTCGACGCGCTCATGCATACCGGCCAGTCCAAAACGCTGCGGATGACGACCAAGATCAAAGCCCTGACCGTTATCTCTGACTGAGAGTAGCCAGTGTTTCCGGTCTTCCAATAATGAAATATCAACCTGGTTGGCGTGAGAATGACGACTGATATTGGTCAGACACTCCTGCAAAACGCGATAAAGCGTCAATTGTTCGTTTTCATCCAGATTGGAGAAATCGCCGTCTATGCGGGTGGAAACATTGATTTTGTCATGTCGTTCCTGCCAGCTATTCACCAGGTCCTGTACGGCTGCCATAAAACCGATTTCATCAAGCCCGCCAGGTCGCAGTCGATGTAGCATGGTTCTGACGATATCCATCATCTGTCTGGCGACATCGTCGATTGCCGCCGCACTGCGCTTGGCACATTCCAAATCACGACAACTTTTTATTACCGAGGCATCGACATGGATAGCGGTCAGATGCTGGCCGATTTCGTCGTGTAATTCATGGGCGATACTTTTACGTTCCGCTTCCTGCAGTCGAATAATTTGCTGGGTGAGACGGTGATTGTTCCGGGTACTGACTTGTAAAGCCGATGCCATACCATTGAATTTGCGGCTGATACTGGCCATTTCAGGGAGATTAAATATCGGCAAACGTCGATCCAGGTGGCCAGCCTCAATAGCCGTCAGCGCATCAATAATATTATCGATAGGTTTGAGAGAGAGCCCGACCGCGATAAAAACCACAACGTTGACTGAGACAAAGAACAAGGCAATGAGCTTCAGCATTGTCTTGGTTTCTTCCCAGGCCTCACTGATTTCGTTACTGGGCTCAGGACTGATAACAAGCTTACCGATGTTTTGATTGTTGACCGAAACGGGCAGTGATTTCACCGTCATCTTATCCAGTCCTGCCTGCATCTGATTCACGAACCAGGCTGGTGGATCTTGCTCATTGTGTGAATTCTCAACCTGATTAGTTTCAACCAGAAAGCCCTGGCTGTCATAGAATTCAATACGCAGATGTCGAACACCGGCAAGACGGCCAAGATTAAAAGGGGACATTTCATCAGCAGCACTGACCATCCCGGTGCGCTTAAAGTGATTTAGTTCAGCCTCGAGGGTGTGCAAGGCCAACTCCATGGTGGAATCGACCTCAGCCCTGACACTTTCCCGAGCGTTGTGGACAGTAATCACGGCGCCAAACAGCAATACAATCAGCAGTATCACTGTGACAATAAGGTTGAGTCTGAACCTGAGATTCATGTTCGGAAAGCATCATTAAAAAGTGCATTTTATGACTCAGGCATGACGATGGAGATAGGAGAAATTCCTTTTTGGAGAATTATTTGAAACAGCAGGCATAAAAAAACCCGGCAGAGCCGGGCTTTTCAAGTTTGGTTTCTCTATGTAATTAGCGGTTGCAGATATACATAGTTACTTCGAAACCGAAACGCATGTCTGAATATTCTGGTTTAGTCCACATGATAATCACCTCACTTTTGTTGGTTAACGAAGTCTTTTATTTCTGACTTGGGTACTATATTAAGCACTCTCTGCAACAAACAAGAGAGGAATTTACTCGACCTGACTCAGGATTTTCCTGAATAAAAAATCAGGCATCAACCAGACCACTGCGAATCGCCAGCCGGGCCAGTTCGGCCGAATTAGAGACATTCAGCTTCTGCTTGATATTAGTGTGATGAGTACCGACGGTTTTAGGGCTGAGACTGAGAATCTCGGCAATGTCATTCACTGTTTTGCCTTCAGCCAGCAGACGGAAAACTTCAAACTCACGCTGACTCAGGACATCCAACGGGTTTTCTGAGCCGGTTAGTTTCTGCATTGCCAGTTGTTGAGCGATTTCCGGTGCAATGCAGGTCTTACCCTGCGCCACCATCTCTACCGCCTTGAGCATTTCCTCAGGTGCGCTGCGCTTGGGGATAAACCCCAAGGCCCCGGCCTGCATCGCCCGGGTGGTAAAGACACTGTCTTCATGCACACTGAGCACCAGAATCCTGGCATTAGGCTCTCGGGCAATAATGCGTTCAATCGCACCAACACCACCAATACCGGGCATGGAAATATCCATCACAACCACATCCGGATGATGTTTGCTGAAATCCTGCACGGCCTGTTCGCCACTGCCTGACTCGGCGATGACCGTAAACTTGTCACCATCTTCCAGCAAACGGCGAAAGCCGGCTCGCACCAGTTCGTGATCATCCACCAGCAAAACTTTTGTTTTGTTAAGGCTCATATCAGTCTGTCTGCTCCCAGAGGAATTTGAATTTTTATCGCTACCCCGTCACCGGGCTCGCTCAACAGCGTGAACTCTCCGCCCATGCTCTGAACCCGCTCGCGCATGCCCAACAGCCCAAAATCAACATCAGAATGAAAGTCCTTGACCACCATACCCTTGCCATTGTCGCTGATATCGATAGTGAGGTGATCCGCATCGCCGCCCTGCTCAGCATGAATCTGAACTTTGATCTGACTGGCCTGGGCATGACGAACCGCATTGGTAATCGCTTCCTGCACTACTCTGAAGACCGTCATATTCATGGCTTCGTTCAGATTGTCGAGTTTTCCACTGATCTGCAACACAAAATTGATATCGGCTTCGCGTACGCGCCAACTGGCAATACTTTGTTCCAGGGTAGGCACCAGACCCAGATCATCCAGCGGGCTGGGGCGGAGGCGCGTAATCATATTATGCACTACATCGTAGATGTGACTGGCAGTATCAATAATTGCCTGTGCGCTGCCGTGAATGCGAGGCTCGGTATCCTGAGTGCGGTTACGAATAAGAACAGCATCGGTTTTGATCGCAGTCAAACATTGCCCCAGCTCATCATGCAGCTCACGCGCCAAATGGCGGCGTTCCGCTTCCTGTACCTCATCCATATGCTTGGTCAGCAGACGGGTTTCACGCAATTGATTGCGAGCCATCTCCGCCTGTTTCAACTCAGTAATGTCACGCAATGTGCACACCAGGCCGATGATTTGCTCACTGTTGTCATACAGTGGCACGCTCGACATCAATAAAGTTAGCTGTTCACCATCCGGTCTTGTCAGGGTCGTTTCCATGTTTTCAATGGTTTCGCAGTTTTCCAGCACGCGGGCAATCGCCTGACGTTGTTGCTCGAAACCCAGATTCGCCAGGGCTTCGCCTTTCAGTACCGGCGTTTGCCCTGAAAACAAGCGTTCAGCAGTGGAGTTGCAGAAAGTAATATTCCCCGCATGATCCAGGGCCAGAATGGCATCACCGGACTGCCTGACCAGCATCGCCAGCCGCTGATTTTCGGCTGAACTGAGTTCCAGCGCCTGCCCCATCCGGTTAAAGGTCTGGCTGATCTGGTTCATCTCCGGCAGGGTAAAACTGGGCAGCCTGGAGTGCAGATCACCACGTTCAAACGCCGCCAGAGCCTGCAACAGCCGTTGCAATGGTCGCAGGAACCAGTCTACGCCCCAGTATAAAAAGATACTGACAAATACAAACACGACCATGCCTAGGCCGATAATGCTGCGGATATCCTGCCAACGGTCACTGATTTCCTGCATCGGTGCCGCATAGATCACCATGTGACCGTTACCAAAGCGTTTGCTTAAAGGTGTAATTTCCGGGAAAAGCATGTCAACGAACCACTCGGGTGGTTCAATTTCGAGTGTGGGTTCAGGCTCGCCCTCATAAAGCAGACCCTGGGCATCAAACAGCAGAATATGGAGACTGCGGATTTCGCTGAGCGCTTTGATCATTTCATGCATCTGCTCATTGATCCCCAACTCCCGGTTAAGCGGCCGGTCAGCGAGTGTCAGCGTAATCAGTCTCGCTGCGGCGTCCATCGTGTCCTGCACTTCTTTCTCTACCGAGTGACGGGCATTGGATATCAGCACGCCGGTGCCGGCCATCAACGAAGCCAGCAGGAGAACAGTAAAAAACAGGTTAACCTTGAGCTTAAGACTCATGAGAGCGTGGTCTCGGCAATGCCTTTGGCACCGAGATTATCTACCCAGCGGACCATGATTTTATCGCCGGAAGCACCACCTGCCAGTTGAAATGAAAAATAGGGATTTCTCGCTGTCGCCGTCCCGCATTTGATGGTCAACACTTCCTTGCCATTACGCCAGCAGCGAATATCCTGAATAAACTCGGCAGGGATCAACTCACCCTGTTCATTTTCACCGCGTCCGGTATGCATCGGGTGGGCAAGCAGAACCCGCACAATGGTCTGCTCATCTTTGAGCTTGGCACGTATTCTGTCTCTGGCCTTGATCGCCATCAGGCACACCCTCCAATATCCACCGCAATGTCGCGTGAAGTTCTGTAGAGCTTACCATCCGCCCGCACCACAGCAATGACTTCAGAGTCCTCGGCTACTTTGATCATGCTTTTGAAGGGTAATGCCACATCCGCTGTCAGATCGACGCTCATCGCCAGCGGATTGGGATTTTTATCAACCAGAATTGCAATCCGCTCGACATTGGGTAACTCACTGCGGATCTCTACCGGCACCGAGGCACCGTTAACTGCATAACTGGGCGGTGCACCGAGTTTGAAACTGATTTGCTTATCATCTGCCACCTCGGCCTCCCCGAGCAAAGCCAGCAAGGCATCCTCTACCGTTTCAGCAGTGAATGCGTCACTGGGCCAGTGAGCCAGCAATCGACGCGGGAGTAACAAACCACTACTGGCGACCAACGCCAGGGTGGAAGCGGAAATGGCACCTTTGATCAATGAGCGTCGTTTAGGATCGGCCTGGTCTGTCATGCTGTTACTGTTCCATTTGCGTCATGGCTTCTTCTACTTCGCGCAGTCTGGAAGCGATTTTGGCGCGTTGATATTCGTCATTGCCGGCGGCTTGTGCGGCCAACTGCAGTTGATCGGCTGCCGCTTTCAGCAGACCCGATTGATAATAATATTCAGCCAGCCAGCTGTGAGACTGGCTTTTCTGTCCCATCTGTCCTTTGGCCTGAGCCAGCAGTTTGTAAACGTTACGGGAAGTTTCACCAAGCTCAATCTGAGTTTGCAGCAGTTTATCAGCTTCAAAGGCCCGACCGGAACGCAGCAAAGCCTTCACCTGCTCCATCGTCAGGGCCTGATCATCGGGGTAGAGGCGCTGATTATCTTCATATATTTCCAGTGCTACCTCAACCCGGCCTACTGCCATTTCAATATCCGCCAGGGCCAGTTGATAAGCCAGCCGGTCTTTCTCTTTATCCAGCAGCGGCTGCAGTGCCTCTCTCGCCAGGGTGTGCTGACCACTTTTGAGCAATGCCAGTGCGTAGCCATAACGAACGGCTTCCTTATTGGTATCGTCTTCACGCGACATGGCTGATTTATAGTGCTGCAACAAATCACCCGGGTCTTCTGCCATCATCACACGCAGCTTTTCTTTAATAAGATAAAACTGTTTGTGGTCTGAAAGTTGCGGCTTCATTTTGTAATTTGTGGCTCGACCACGAGCATCGGCAATACGTGACGTTGTCACCGGGTGAGTCCGCAGAAACTCCGGAATATTATCACCACCGTAATAGCGACTGGCCTGCTGTAATTTTTCAAAAAAGCTGGGCATGGCATCCGGGTCAAAACCGGACTCAACCAGCGTCTGCATACCAAGATTATCGGCTTCGGACTCATGAGCACGGCTGTAATCCAGCTGACTTTGAATATCCCCCGCCTGCACCGCCATCATTGCCGCCGAACCTGCTCTCGGATCAGCCGCACCGAGCAAGGCCGCCGCAATCATCGCGGCTGTGCGCGGAATCGTCATGCGTTTGTGTCGTTCGAAACTACGCAGGATATGTCGCTGAGTAATATGCGCAATCTCGTGCGCCATGACTGAAGCCAGTTCCGACTCGCTCTCCGCCGTCAGCAACAAGCCGCTGTTCACCCCAATAAACCCGCCGGGTGCAGCAAAAGCGTTGACGGCAGGGTCTGGCAGCATAAAGAAAGTGTAGTCAAGACCCGGTTCATCACTATTGGCAGCCAGACGATATCCCAAAGACTGGATATAACTGTTAACCTCGGGGTCTTCTATCAGCTCGGTTGATTGCTGCAGACGCCAGAAAAATGCCTGACCGATTTCATATTCCTCACGCGGAGAAATCAGTGCCCCGGCGCTGTCGCCCATTTCCGGCAAAGCAATATCAAGGGCATGACTTTGTGCTATCGGCAACGTCAGACAGGCCAGTAAACTCAGGGTGATTATTCGTTTCATACAATGCATAGACTCATCCCCCGTTAAAGGGGTTCCGGCAAGACAATGAATGTAATTCCGTTTATCATTTAGCCATCAACTTGAATTATTCCTGGATCGCAAGTATGTCAGAATTTGATGTAGAAATTGACTCATCAGGTCTCAATTGTCCACTCCCCGTATTAAAAGCGCGCAAGGCGCTGGCCGATATGGCTGCGGGACAGAAACTGCACCTCATTGCCACTGACCGTGGTGCCAATAAGGACATTCCTGCATTCTGCAAAATGACCGGCAACCCGCTGGTCGACAGTTCAGAAGCCGAAGGTAAATTGCACTTCACCATTGAAAAGGGAGCTGCCAATGGCTAAAAAATTGGCCATCATCGCCAGCAAAGGTACCCTGGATGGCGCTTATCCGCCTTTCCTGCTCGCCTCGACTGCAGCAGCTCTGGGTTTTGAAGCCAAGATCTTCTTCACTTTCTATGGCCTGCAACTGCTGAACAAAGAACTGAATCTTAAAGTCTCACCGCTGGGCAACCCCGCCATGCCCATGCCGGTTACCGTGCCCAGTATTGTTCAGGTTCTGCCCGGTCTGGAATGGTTTGCCACCTGGATGATGAAGCGCAAGCTGAAAAAGAAAGGTGTCGCCAGCGTAGAAGAGCTGAGAGAAATTTGCATCGAATCCGGCGTTGAACTCATCGCCTGTCAAATGACGGTCGATTTATTCGATTTCAAACACGAAGACTTTGTTGACGGTATCAGCAGCGGTGGTGCCGCGACTTTTCTGGAATTTGCCTCAGAAGCCGATGTGACGCTTTATATCTAAGCTGGCGTCCCCGGCAGGAGTCGAACCTGCGACCTTCCCCTTAGGAGGGGGACGCTCTATCCTGCTGAGCTACGGGGACAACAGGCGGGCATTATAGCAGGGGTTGATGATGGCTTCGAACCCAGCAAGATAGAGTCGGCAGCGAACCGGCATTGAATAGCATCTGATGTGGCTCGTCTATGAACACTTGACGAATGGGTAATAAATACGGCTGGATGGATGGCGGCTGCTCGGCGGTTACCTACGATTGAATAGTTTTAGCAATCGATTAGCTAGAATAATGAGCTTATTTTTGCTCTTCTCAGATAACGAAACCTTTTGGAGAGTCTCTTTGTTGCCGGAGACTCTCTCTATCGTCTTGGCGGATGCATTATCTATCTCAAGACTAACTCGAAAACCCTTAGGCTCTTCATTCATTTTGGGCTCCTCCAATTGCAGTGGGACTTCTTACGACTTACCACTGCCAAAAGAGCCCGGCAGTCTTGTCATGTAGCCTCTTTTTCTGGACTTCTTTTTCGGCTTTGCAGCACCATTTTTACAATCCAAGCATAAATCGACCTCACCCATGCTTGTCTGAGTAAAGTGCCAAGTCTGGGTGACCTTTTTCCTACATATGGAACATGAAAAAACACCCTCATTCTTTTGCCCCCTAGAGGTATGGAGTTGGATTGCTCTGGGAGTGGAGGCTGTATATCCCTCTCTGTGTTTCGTTTTCCCTCTGGCTGAGGTCGGGTTAGTCTCTCTCTTCTCGGCGGCTCTCTGCTTTTGTTGCTTTCTCAGCTCAGCGAGACGGATTTGTTCATCTTTTCTCGCCTTACACCCAGCTATGTGGGTATCTTGTCGAGATTGCCTAATAGAAGCGCCACAGATGGGACACCTAACCCTAGGCGTTGTTTTTTTTACTTTCGACTTCCGTTTTTTGGCAGCTTTCTTTGCGTCAAGAACATTATGTCTGGGCTTCGTGACCTTTCCGGGCTTGAGGGGCTTACCAGAGCTTCCTTTTTTTTCTTCCACACTAATTTCACGGTTCAATTCACTACCGTTACTTTTGATTGTGACTTTTACGTTTCTTTTATTTCCATCAGGCATTTCCGGCTCCAACTCCATGACAGCCTTTTGATTAAACTACCGCTGTTCTAGAGAGCATGCAAATACATGCCAATTGCTCGTTTTTTATGCCATCCTTGGCTTCCTACCTCGGCTTGCTAAACTGGCCTTAAAACCAGCCACAGAGCCGCTTAATGGACTATAAACAGAAGCTAACACCGGCCCTTGCTACCCAGATGAGCAAGACGAAAACCGATAAGCATTTCGAAGTCACTGACACGGTCATTTCCGGCTTCAAACTCAAGCGCTACACCTCCGGCACAATGACCTTCAGCTTGATATACACTGCTCCTGATGGCCGTCGCCTGCGTTACACGATGGGTAACTACCCTGCTCTGTCCGTTCCTGCGGCTCGGAAGATGGCTGAGCAGCTCTATGCTCAAGCAAAGCTCGGTAAAGACATCCAGCGTGACAAGCAGGCCGCTCGCGAAGTGAAACCAGTCCCGAAGCTCGGTGACTTCATCAATGATACTTACCTGCCTTGGTTCATCACTCATCATAAAGCGCCCAAAGCCAAACTGCCGTTCAATCAGTTCAAGCACTTGTTCAATAAGCGCCTCGACCAAGTAACGGCATGGGATATTGAAAGCTGGCGTTCAAAGCGACACAAAGACGGCCTGAGCGCGTCCACATCCAACCGCTACATCGGCACGCTCAAGGCCATGTTCAACCGTGCGGTCGAGTGGGAAATCATCGACAAAAATCCCATCGCTAAGGTCAAGAAACAGAAGTCAGACAGTCGTGCCATCATCCGCTATCTCTCCCCCGATGAAGAACAGCGTCTGAGAGCCGCTCTGAGATCGCGTGATCGTCGTTTAGCCAAATCTAATCCCTTCTATGCTGATGGCCGATTCACGCGCTTAGAAGCGATCCTGGGCGGTTTCCCTGATCACGTCCATCCGATGGTGTTGTTACTAATGAACACCGGCATGCGTCGTGGTGAAATGTTCAATCTGCGCTGGCAAGATGTTGATTTCAACAACAAACGCATCACCGTAGTCGGTAACACGTCCAAGACCGGTCAGACACGTTATATTCCGCTCAACGATGAAGCCTTTCGTGTCCTCGACATCTGGCAGCGTCAAACCAAGCGTCAATCCGGCCATGTCTTCGTCGGCAAAAATGGGCAACGCTTCACCAACATCGACAAAGCGTGGAAAGTGCTTCTGCGTGATGCGAAGATTCACGATTTCCGCATGCACGATTTGCGTCACCACTTTGCCAGCCGCTTGGTCTCTGCCGGTGTCGATTTGAACAGCGTGCGTGAGTTGCTTGGTCACACCGACATTAAAATGACACTTCGTTATGCTCACCTCGCCCCTGCCCATTTATCGGATGCGGTTGCCGTTTTAAATAATCGCTAAACCTTAAAACAAATCAGGAGATCAAATGAAAAAAGGAATTATTGCACTGAGCCTACTTCTGGCTTCTTCCGCAACATACGCGGGTGATAGCAATGAGACTTGTGATCAGATTCACGAAATTGCCACAAGCGTCATGGACGCCAGGCAGCGAGGAGTCTCGGTCAAAAAGGCGATGGACATTATGGGCGGAACCAGCATTGGAAAGAACATGGTGATGAACGCCTATGAAGATACTCGTTGGAACTCTAAGTCAAGGCAGCAAGACGCCGTGACAGAGTTTGCCAACACCTACTACCTAGAGTGCGTGAAGGCTTTCTCGGAAGAGTAGTCCTTCGACACTAGGCTGAAACGAACAAAGCAGAGCAAGCGTAATGGCTGCTGTATTTATACATACAAACACGGTGAATGCAGCAGCCTACTGTAGTGGTCAACTATTTCCGGACACGGGTTTAGACAGAACTTCCGCCTTTGCAGGTGGAGAGCCATCGTTAAATTGATGGGGCCGTTGCCAGTTGTAATAATCCATCAGGTAATAGCTCAC
>Ga0189284_100605_pt1 | contig 11369 bp, 12 predicted proteins | sample N32C7minimetaG_FD_130314 | JGI IMG/M metagenome (GOLD analysis project Ga0189284, IMG submission 130314) | Marine microbial communities from the Costa Rica Dome - N32 C7 mini metaG | ecosystem: Environmental > Aquatic > Marine > Oceanic > Photic zone | place: Costa Rica: the Eastern Pacific...
CCCTTTGCCGCCCTCATAGGTCTGGATCGAATGGAGCTTCTGTGTGATGCGCTTGGGGGTGAGCGGATCGACATTCCTAAAGGCACATATGCCAGGCTCAAAAAAGCCGAAATTATTGGGCAGAGCGGCAGCGCTCGTACTGTGGCGCTTCGGGTCGGCTGCTCCATGCGATACGTGAAGAAGATCCGCTCCGACCTTGTCGGCGGCGACACGGATGCGCCAGATCTCTTCGCACGATTGAAACAGCGCGATTGACGCACGCGATCAGCTCTGCGATTTTCATTCTCTCGCACGTTCTCCCCTTGGGGTGAACTGTTCACCCCAAAATCTTCGACCGCTTCTTCTCTAATGTGCTTCTGACGCAAAGGAGCTTGAAGTCGTGAGTGCAGTTTTTTTTACCGCCATGCAAACCGTTTTCGAACATGAGGGCGGTTTTGTGAACGATCCCGACGATCCGGGAGGTGCAACCAACTGGGGCATCAGTCTCCGTTTCCTGCGCCAAGTGGGCGAGATCGATGCGGATGGTGACGGCTTCTTCGACTTTGACATCGACCGTTCGGGCGATATCGATCCCGGCGACATTGCGCTTCTAACACGGGCGGATGCAGTGAAGCTTTACCGAGAGCATTGGTGGGATAAGCACGGTTACGACGACCTTCCGCCTTACATTGCAGCAAAGGTCTTTGATCTCGCTGTAAATATGGGTGCGCTGCAGGCGCACAAGCTTCTCCAGCGCGCTTGCCGGTCTATCGGTCCGAAGGAGCTGGTTGAGGATGGCATTCTGGGACCGCGCACACGTGCGGTCGTGAACGAAGCCGATCCTTACGCGCTTCGCGCGGCACTGCGCTCCGAGGCGGCAGGGTTTTATCGGTCACTCGTTGCCTCGCGTCCTTCGCTCAAAAAGTACCTCAAAGGCTGGCTCCGGAGGGCCTATTTCTGATGGAGCCCATTAGTCTGGCACTTGGTATTGCCCAATTCGCAGCGCCCGCCCTGGGGCGCTGGCTCTTTGGAGACAAGGGCGAAGAGACAGCCGAGAAAATCATCTCGGTTGGCAAGGCAGTCGTGGGGACCGATCAACCGGAGGATATCCTTCCGGCGCTCAAAGCGAACCCTGAGCTGCTCGTTCAGTTTCAGCACCAGGCTACGCAGATTGAGCTTGCGGAACTTGAGGCACATACCCGCCAGCTTGAGGCGGTGAATGAAACAGCGCGCGCCGCGATCAATTCGGACGACAAGTATGTGCGGCGCTGGCGTCCGACATGGGGTTATGTGACGGCGGTCACCTGGGCCCTTCAATCTCTTGCGATCATGCTCTGCCTTTGCGCAGCAGCCGTCGCTACGCTTTATGGAAAGGCTGAAGCTGTCACCGCGCTCCTGAACGGAGCCGCCAGCCTTGCAGGTGCCCTAACGGTTCAATGGGGGGTCGCGCTGACGGTACTCGGTGTCAATGTGGTTAAGCGCTCCCACGACAAGCAGGTTTGTGCTGGTCAATCGCCGGGAAGCGTGGTGCCGGGTGCCGTCACCGATCTCGTCCGTCGTGCGATGGAGACTGTACGTGGATGAGGTTGACTGGGTTCAGGAACTTGAGGACGAAGAAAGACGTTCTCTCATTCGTCGCCATTTGCGCGCAAACGGCGGCATCGGCAAGGCAGCCGCGAACTGCATCGACTGCCACGAGCCTATTCCGCTTGCCCGGCGACAGGCACTGCCGCACGTCAGGCTGTGCGTTTCATGTCAATCAGAGAGGGAGAAAACCCGGTAATGGATAGCGGTACGGCCCTCAGCATCATCGGCGTAATTATTTCTGGCGCGGCCCTGATGGTGAGCTTCCTTGCCTTCTTGCGCCTTCTCAAACTCGATCGGTCCGGCAAATTCAAGGAACTCGGCGATGCAATCGACAAGATCGACGACGCACGCGTCGAGGATAAACATGAGCTGGTCGAGCGGATCAGCCGTCTTGAGGGCGCACTTACCCATATCCCGACGACCGAGCAATTAGCCTCACTCCGGCGCGAACTGCACAAGGCCGAGGCCGCCATCGCCAAAGTCGATGCCCGCATTGAAGGTTTCGATGACACCCTTCGAAGCCATGAAAACCGCCTCTCACAGATCTTTGAAGATGCTCTTGTGAAAGGCCGTAGCCAAAGAGGTGGCGCATGATCCTCCCCGCTGACCATCCTTATCTTCGTTGGGTTTTGCTGAAACTGTTGGCCTCGAATGGAGGTGGCTATTGGGCAGCAGATGGCTCTCTTTCCCGTGGGCTTGACGCTATTGGGTTTGGCGCGAGCATGGCGCAGGTTCGCGCCGGGCTTGTCTGGCTCGCCGATGTGGGCGCGGTTGAGGTCAAGAATGCTGGCGAGAATGTGAGCGCGCGCCTTTGCCAGCCGGGTCTTGATGTGGTGGAAGGCAGACAGGTGCTGCCGGGCATAAAGAAGCCGCTTCATCTTGATCTGGAGGAATGACGATGGCCCGTCCGTCTTCCATCGATCAATTGCCCCGCGAAGTCCGCGAGATTATTGGTCAGCTCCGCATGAACGGGGTGACGATCGACAGCATCCTGGACAAGCTGAAGGAGCTCGATGTCGATGTGTCGCGCTCGGCTCTGGCACGCCACACCCAGAAGATCGACGCCATTGCAGAGCGCGTCCGGGAAAGCCGGGCGGCTGCGGACGCAATCATGGACCGGCTCGGTGCCTCGACCGACAACCGACAGGCCCGGCTCAATATCGAGCTGATGCATGCGAGCCTGATGTCGCTTCTGGCCGGTGAAGACGGCGACGATGTGGTGCTCTCAGCGCAGGATGCCATGTTCCTCGGCCGGGCCCTCAAGGATCTTGCCTCTGCCTCGAAGCTCGACCAGGACCGCGAGATTAAACTCCGCGACGAGATCGCCCGGCAGGAGCGCCAGAAGGCCGCTGAGAAGGCGGAGGATGTGGCTCGGTCGAATGGTATGGACGCCAAGCAGGTCGCCTTCATCCGCGCTCAAATCCTCGGCGTGCCCGTCGAGAAGGATGAGGGCAATGGCTGAAACCCTTTCCGCCGAACCTGTCACGGTTTCCTCCGCGCCTCTTGAAGGCGCGGAGTTGCAGGATGCCCTTGATTTGGTGGAAGAGATCCAGGAGGAGCGCGCGTCGCGCAAGCTGAAGCCTGCCGAGGTGCCGCATGTCCTTTTGCCTTACCAGGCGCGCTGGCATGCTGATCGCTCACCGGTTCGCATTGCGCTGAAGTCCCGCCGTATTGGCTTTAGCTGGGGCGCTCTTGCCGCCGAGAGCGTGATTGAAGCGGCGGCGGCGAAGGAAGCTGGCGGCATGGACCAGTTTTACATGGGTTATAATCAGGCAATGGCGGCGGAGTTCATTGGCGACTGCACCTTCTTCGCCAAAGCCTTCGACCAGGCAGTCAGCGCGATTTCGGTTTTCCGGGATGTGGTGTTGGTCGAAAACGAACAGCGGGACATCCTGCGGTACAAGATCCGCTTCGCCTCCGGTCACCGGGTCGAGGCACTTTCATCCAACCCGTATAACTGGCGTGGCAAGCAGGGGCATGCGCGCATCGATGAGGCTGCTTTCCATGAGAACCTGAGAGAGGTGGTCAAGGGCGCGCTGGCCTTCCGCATGTGGGGTGGCCGGGTCGACATCGTCTCGACGCACAATACGGAGAACAATGCTTTCTTTGAGTATCTGCGCGACGTACAGGCAAAGGTGTTGCCGTGGTCGCGGCACACGATCACCTTTGACGATGCGCTGCGCGAAGGGTTTTATCGTCGTGTATGTTTGGTCCGGGGGAATGAATGGTCGCAAGACGCCGAGGCGGATTATCGCCGCGATATCCGGGCGGACTACCCGGATGCGGAGGACGCGGCTGAAGAGCTGGACTGTATCGCGAAGCGTGGCTCCGGTGCCTATTTCACCCGTATGATTATCGAGCAATGCTGGGATGCGGATATTCCGATCCTCTATCTTGCCAGACCTGCCGAGTTTGTTCTTGACCCGCTCCGCGAAAAGAAGACGCAAGACTGGATCGACGAGGTTCTGAAGCCCGTCATAGATGCCATGCCGAGGAACAAGCGTACCGCCTTCGGTCAGGACTTTGGCCGGTCGGGGGACCTCTCGGACATCTGGGTTCTGCAAGAGGAAGGGGATCACTGGCGCACGGCTTTCCTGCTGGAGCTGCGCAACATACCGTTTGATGTGCAAAAGCAGATCACGCTCTTCATCCTGCACAATCTGCCGCTCCTGCAGAACGCCAAATTCGATAGCCGTGGCAACGGGCAAAGTCATGCCGAGGCAGCGCTGCAGGCGCTTGGCCCCTCTTTTGTCGAATGCGTCATGCTCTCCCTCGGGTGGTATGCCGAATGGTTTCCGAAGTACCGCTCAGCCTATGAGGGTCGCTCTATCCGTGTGCCGAAATCGGAAGATATCGTCCAGGACCACCGGCTCATTGTGCTGCGCGACGGCAAGCCTGTTGTCTCGGCCGCTAAGGTCAAGGGTTCGGATGGCAAGGATCGGCACGGCGACAGCGCCGTTGCGGGGCTGCTCGCCTGGGCAGCTGCGACCGGTGAGAGCCTGCAGCCTTCCGCAGGTGCCACCATTGATCGTCACAGTCCTATTGAGGGGCGACCGTCACAGGGTTTGATCAAACGACCAGTCGAGAGAGGACGCAGGCGATGGGCTTGATGGATTTGATGACACGGCCTTTCCGCAAGCAGCCGGAAGCTGATAAGCCACTGCGTGAAGCGGCCGGGCTGACGATCGACGGTGATGAGCAAAATTGGCGGCGGCTGTCAGGTGATGGCATGCGCAATCTGCAGCCGCTTACCCAGTCGCGCATGCAGGAGCTTGCGGTCTATCTCTGGCGGACCAACATGTTAGCGAACCGGATTGTTGAGCTTCCGGTGGCCTATCTGCTTGCTGAGGGTGTGGAACTCACGGTGCCGGACGAGGAAGCTCAAGGCTGGCTGGATGCTTTTTGGCGCGACCCGATCAATCAGATGGACATCAAACTGCCCAAGAAAGTCCGCGAGTTGGCGATTTTTGGCGAGCAATGCTGGCCGGTCTTTGTGAACGAGATGAACGGTCATGTCCGTCTCGGCTATATCGATCCGGCTCTCATCGAAACAGTGGTGACCGACCCCGACAATATTGAACAGCCCATTGGGGTGGTAACTTCAAAGGATAAACGGGGCAAGGCGCGTCGCTACCGCGTCATTGTGAACGGTCCCGAAGATGTGTTCTCGGAGCGCACGCGAGAAATCCGCCAGTCATTTGATGATGGTGAGTGTTTCTATTTTTCGGTCAATCAGCTTTCCAGCTCAACGCGAGGGCATTCGGACCTTCTGGCACTGCTGGACTGGCTGGATGCCTATGACCAGACCATGTTCAGTGAGATGGAACGCTGGGACTTGATCCGGAGTTTTATCTGGGATGTGACGATGAAGGGCGCGACCAAGGAAGAGGTCGATAAGCGAGCCTCCGAGATATCGGTACCGAACCCCGGTAGTGTGCGCGTTCACAATGATGCAGAGGAATGGAAGGCGGAAGCGCCGAACCTGCACTCCCTGGACAGCGACAGTCTGGCCCGGCTTTTTCGTAACCATATTCTCGGTGGCTCAACTTTGCCTGAGCATTGGTATGGTGGTGGCGGCGATGTGAACCGTGCGACGGCTGGCGAGATGGGAGAACCCACAGTCAAAATATTCACAATGCGCCAGCGCTTTTGGGGCTACATCCTGACAGAGGTTGGCACGTTCGTGATCCGACAGAAGCTGCGGATCTATTATGGTGCGGAGCCTGAAGAAACGGACGAACCATCTGCCTATTTACCGTCACCGAGTTTCCCGGAGCTCACATCAAAAGACACGACGAAATTTGCGGCCGCCCTTCAGCAGGTTGTTGCGGCGGCCGCGATGGCGGTTGATCGGTCGCTTATGTCGGAAGAAACCGCACTGAACCTTATCGGGCTTGTTGCTGGTCAATTGGGCCTTGACATAGACGCGCGGGCTGAACTCTCGCTTGTCCGCAGCGATGTCTCCCGCCGCGACGAGGCCGATAATTTTGTTCCTCAAAACCCGGAGTGAAAAAAATGAAGCTTCCATATGATGTAAACAACAACCCTGTTCAATTGCTCGCACGTCGCCCCGCCAGTGCACAAGCGGCGAGCGTCTCCACCATCGGGCAGTTTTTTGCTTTCGATGAAGGAACAAACGCCTTCACCCTTCACGCGCTGAACGGTGACGTTCTTGCGATGACAGGTCCAGCTGACATGGTCTCAGGCGCTGCCGTACATTTTTACATGCAAGGGCTTGCCTACACAGAGGCCAAGGCAGCCGGTGCCGAAGGCATCTGGATCAAGGCGGTCGAAGGTTCCGTCGACATCCGTCTTTCGGAGCTTGGTTGATGCTGGGTTTGCTGTCTCCGATCTGGATGCGGCGAGGTGCCAATTGGGCGGCGCGCAAATATCCAGGCGCGGTGTGGGCAGCAGATTTTGAGAACGGCCAATATTATCATTCAGGTCGCGCACAACCCCTTCGCAAAATTGTGAGTGATGTCCGGTCGACAGGTATTGTATTACCTGACGCGCACGGCGTTCTGCAACCGGTCGGTCCGGCAACGCCAGGGCGTACAAGCAAGGGACTTGGTGTGTATGGTGGGGCCGCCCCGCTGATTGCATATAGCGATGATTTTTCTACGTGGTCGATCCAGAACGATGCATCAGTAAACCAGGGCGCGGCGATAGGCGCTGACGGCCTCATGTCGGCCGGGGAAGTTTTTGGTGGTGCTGGCCAGTCCAGCTCCGCCATATATTTTTCTCTGCCGAATATCACAGACAAGAGGGTTAAATCTTGTTTCCGCGTCAAAGCAGGAACCGCCAGCAAATTGCAGTTCGGCATCTACCAGTCCGGGCCGGGCTGGTTTCCGCAGACCTCAACTATTCTGGCCGGTCCGGGGGTGGTTTCGGGGCCTGGCCTTCAAGCGCTCGAAGGCCTGGGCGAGGAGTGGACCGAGGTCGAGGTCACTCTTGACGGTCCCCAAACCGGCGCGGCGATAAAAGTATACTTCTACCCGGATGGTGCCACCTTGAGCACGGGCAAGTCGGTTATACTCGATTTTGCCCAGGCGACGGATAACCCGGCCGCCTCAATCATCTCGCCCGATTTAAGAACTTCCGGCGCGCTGGTGGCACGGGCTGCGTGTAAGCCGCTGGTGGTTCAGGGCGCGGGATCCGGCCCGTTCCCCGGCTTTCAACCGGCCAGCCCTGAAATCACTTTTGCGGTTGAGTGGGAAGGCATTCCCACGGCCGTCGGGGCGGCAAAATTTTTGGCATTTCTACAGAACGCCACAAATTATGGCGTAAACGCAGGCAATCAGGTCGCGCTTTTCATGAGCGCCCCGTCGAGTAACTTGACGCTCGGCGTCTACGATAGCGGATCGTCGTTCGTAGGCGGAGCCTCCGCAGGCACTGCATACAATGACGGCGGACGCCACCGGGCCGTCTGCTACGTCAACACCACGACCAAAACCCTCAAGCTTGCTGTCGATGGCGGGGCACCGGTCACCTTCATCTCGGCAACGACATTTGCCGATAATTTTGGCCGCCTGGGTCTTGGCTTCAATAAGCCCGGCGCAATGGCCACCAGCCACGCCAATGGTGAGATAGGGCTTGCTGCCGCTGTAAGCGGCGACCATTTTGAGGCTTGGCGATAGCGGAGGCTTTCATCGTGGCGGTGGACGGCGAACGGAACCGGGCTTTCAAAGCTGAACGGCGGCGGCAGATCAAAGTCTATGGCGACATTCACCGATCCGCGCTGGATGATGTTAAGCGCCTTCTGGAAAAAGCCCAGGCGAATATTGCGGCGGAGTTGAAGGCCGCCCCTGGCGACTTTCAGTCCTGGCATCTTGCCAATCTCAACCAGTCGATTGACGCCACCCTTGCAGATATTGGCACACAAATGAGTGATGCGGGGTCTGTGCGCATAGACGCGGCGCATCAAGCTGGTATCTCGCTTATCGATGAGCCTATCCGGGCGGGAGGCGTCAATATTGCAGCGGTACTTCAGTCGCCTGATGCAAGGCAGCTTGCCGCGATCCGCACGTTCTTTACTGATCGGCTGAAAGATGTGAGCCGGGAAGCAGCCGCAAAGATCAAAACCCAGCTTGGTCTCTCCATGGTGGGAACACAAACGATCGGTGACGCGGTGACGCAGGTTCAGGGTATATTGAAGACCAGCCGGTCACGCGCAATCACAATCACCCGCACTGAGATTGGCCGGGCCTATTCGGTCGCCGCCCAGGAACGTCAAGTCCAGGCGCAGAAGGTTTTACCTGGCCTCAAAAAACAATGGCGGCGGTCGGGCAAGATCCATAGCCGAATTGAGCATGATCTGGCGGACGGGCAGATCCGCGATGTAGACCAGCCGTTTAACGTCGGTGGGGCCGAGCTCATGATCCCCCGCGATCCCAATGGTCCGGCGAAAGAGACGATCAATTGCGGCTGTGTTTCACTACCCCACATGGAACACTGGCAGGTGGCGCAGCCTGACCGGCAGCCGTTCTCGGATCAGGAGGTTTTCCTTAACCCCCGCAAGCGCGATCTTGCCCGTGAACTCAATCCACCTGTATCGGGTGCCGCGCCGGGACTCTCGTCCATCCGTGCCCTGGAGCGGGAGCATGTGGGCAGTGCGCGGCGCATCATTGCCGACCAGCTTCAGACGGAAAGCTTCCGGCGCTTTCTCAAAGGGTCTTTGAACACGCGGGATCATTTCCCCGTGGGTGTGCTGGGTCCGGACCTGAAGGCTGCGCTCGGGGCGGAAGCCTCGATCTTGCGGCTCTCGACCTTCACACATATCAAGCAGCAAGCGCACCGACGTGGACAGGCCTTCGCCCCATCAGACTATCGCCGGGTTCAGGCACTGATGGATGAAGGCACGGCCTTACAGGAGAGTGAGCGGCTCCTGCTGCTCTTCGGCGAGATCGAGGGGAAACTCTGGAAGGCGGTTGTTAAACGGACGGAGAGCGGGCGGGAGCTTTATCTGCAGTCCCTGCATCGGGCAACCGCCAAACAGCGCCGAAGAGAGATAGCGCGGCATCGTCTTGTTCGGGAGGGAAAGTGACGGCTGGCGGGGAGCGACACACCCCCGCACGGGCCCGAAGGTTACCGGCTCTCGCATTTGCTCAGCCGTCACACCGACAAGATAGTCTATCGATGGTTTACAGTCAAAAAACGGCTGCCCAAAAATCCGGGCCACAGGCGCACGGCGCAACCGGTTGGCTATGTCGGGGCCCTAAAGGACGAAATGGGCCTCTCACAACCTCTTAAAGGTTCTTAAACGCCTCTCAATCGGGTTCTTGTCGGTCTGGGTAGCACCGTCGACGTTCTGGGCCGCGTTAATTCCTGAAATCAGATTTGGAAATCGGGGTGAACTGTTCACCCCAAGCCGGGCGATGTCGCCCTCGTTAGGGTGCTTTTCAACGGCCGCCGAGGGGGCCGCTTCGCATTTCAGCCTTTTGGGCATTTCAGGCTTCTGGAGATTTTCATGCCACGGAAAACACGATCGGCGCAACCCACTTCCAGCAAGGATACGTCTCAGGTGGCGGAAACGACACTATCCGAAAGCACGGAGCTGTCAGCCGCATCCGGCTCCCACGCGGATGTCGCTTCCGTCACCACCCCTGCCGATGTGGATCCGGCACCAACTGAAAGCCAGGAGCAAGTGGGGGAACCTGTCTCCGATACTAAGCCCACTTCCACCAGGCCCACTGTCCGGACTGGCGGCTACGTTACGGCGGCTGAGCTTGCTGGCTATCTCGGAACTGTGACTGATCTGGAACGCGGCGAGGACGGCCGTCTCAAAGCTGTCGAGCGGGAGGTGACGGAGGCGGACATTCTGTCCTTCCGCCAGAGCGGCTCCGAGATCATCGTCGTGACGGCCGATGGCCGCCGTCACGCTCTATGCGCAGGAGACCTGACATGAGGGGCGCTGGGGTGACCGCAGCGGCGCTGCTGGTGGAGGCCGCCTTCCGCGAAGCAAAGGGTATCGTGCCTGGTCTCGGCATTATTGGACCTGAGGCAGTGCGGGAAGCCTTTGAAGGCGATCTAACGCAACTCAGAGACCTGCTTCAGGGGGCGGTCAAGAAGGTACTTGAGCTTGCCGGGGAAGAAGAGTGGTGGCCTTATGTACATGCCCTTTTCGATGACTTCATCGTCGTCGAACAGAAAGACGGGAAGCTTCTCAAGTATCCTTATGAGGTTGACGGCACCAAGGTAACACTGGGTACGCCTCATGAGGTCGTGAAGCAATTCGTGCCTGCCGGTGACGGCGGCCCAACCAAGCTCACCGAAGCCGCTGGCCCGCTTTTTATCGAAGCGCGTGATGCCGCGACCTACCGGATCCGCATCATCAAGGCCGGGCTTTCGGGCAACCGGAACTATTACCCGGACGCTGTGTTGCGCGAGGCCGTGCCGCTTTTTGAAGGTACCCGCGTCTTCGTGAAATCGGATGCCGAACATTTGTCCGGTGGCGGCAAAGATGTTCGGAACCTCATCGGTGCGCTGCGCAATGTCACGTTCACCGAGGGGGACGGAACTGACACGGGCGAATTGCAGGCTGACCTTGTCCTTCTGGAGCCGGAAGGGGATATCGCGATCAAGCTGCGCGAAGCCTGGAGCCGAAAGCTGACCGAGCTTTTTGGTTTTTCGATTGACAGTCGTGCGATGGCCAAAACGCGCAAGGCCGGTCAGATCACGGTGCGCGAGGCCGTAAAATTCACGGCCGTCAGCTCTGTCGACCTGATTGTCGAACCCGGCGCCGGTGGCGCCATTATCAACCTCATCGAAGCAAAAGGAGATCCGCTGATGGATCGTGATGAAATCATCGCCCTTTTGGAAGCCAAGGGGCTTCTCAAGGGCAAGAATGCGGATCAGCTCACCGATGATGAGCTTGCGACAATTTTGCGGGAGGCCGTGACGCCGCCTGCCGCCGAAACCCGGCCACAGTCCGGTGATACGGTCACCCGTGACGAACTGCGTATGATTGAAGCCCGTCAGACGATGCGGGAAAAGGTCGAGGCCTCGTCGCTTCCTGACGCTGCCAAGAAGCGGGTCAAAGCCCGGTTTGGCGAGCTTGCGAGTTTCCGTGAGGCCGATGTCGACGCTGCAATCCGCGAAGAAGCGGACTATCTTGCGAGTTTCACCGAAAGCGGCCGGGTCAACGGTCTGGGCGACAGTCCACGTATCGAGATCGGTCAGACCCGGTTCGAGAAGGTCAACGACATGTTCGACGCCTTCTTTGATCCGGCACACAAGGACCATCGTTATGCCCGGTCGTTCAAGGAGTGCTATGGGGCAGTGACCGGTGATACCCGTGTCACCGG
>Ga0189284_100609_pt1 | contig 11259 bp, 10 predicted proteins | sample N32C7minimetaG_FD_130314 | JGI IMG/M metagenome (GOLD analysis project Ga0189284, IMG submission 130314) | Marine microbial communities from the Costa Rica Dome - N32 C7 mini metaG | ecosystem: Environmental > Aquatic > Marine > Oceanic > Photic zone | place: Costa Rica: the Eastern Pacific...
CGCCAGGAAGCAGCCGGCGTTCAAGACGGGGCCAACCGTTACGCCGAGCAGACCCTGGGGGAGCTGGAGGTTCGCCTCAAGGAAATGGCCCAGGTGGTGATGGCCGGCCGTCAGGAGCTCTCCAAGATTCAGACGATCCGCTCCGCGGCCCCTGGCGCCAACGCTGGCGACGACAGCAAAACCGTTCCGTTCAGTCGGGCTCAGCGGGCAGCGTCACGGCTGCGGTCCATGCGGGGCAACGGCTGATCCGCTGGCTGGCCAGCAGGATCTGGCCCATCACGGAGTTGGGTGCATAGGACCCGTTGGCAATCATGCTCACGTAACGCGGTCCATCGGTGGTTTCAAGGATGCCGGAGATCGATCGAACTCCGCTGAGGGTGCCGGTCTTTCCCCAGAAGCGACCCACAAGTGGTGTGCCCCAGAAGTAGTTGCGCAGCGTTCCCCTCTGGCCTGCAATCGCCATCGAGGCCTGGTAGTAGGCCGCCAGGGGGTGTTGCGCCATGCGCCACAGCAGCACAGACAAGGAACGGCTGGTGAGACGGTTGCCCCGTGAGAGTCCGCTGCCATCCCGCAGCCGAAGTCCCGTCATCGGGATGCCCTGGGCTTGCAACCAGCGGGTGGTGGCGATGGACGCACGGTTCACATCCCAAACGTCCGCCGCTTCACGCATCAGCACCTCAGCGGTGAAATTGTGGCTCTCCGTGTTGGCCAGGCTGAGCAGGGCGTGCATCGGCGCGGAATCCTCGCTGTGCAGGACAACACTCGCCCGCCAGTTCCGCGCAAGGGCCGCCTCTCGGGTCCGCTGATCAACCATCTGCAGGCGGATCTGTCCCCCTTGCTGTTGCACGGTGGAGTTGAGGATCCGCTGCAGCCGTGCCGCTGGATCCATCACCGCCATGTGCAGGGCGTTGCTGGTGAGAGCAAGGCGAGTGATCGGTGCGCCGTAGGCGTAGGAGCGATCCGCAGGATCCCAATCGGCAGGCCACCAGAGTTGACGAGGTTCCTCCCGCACCATCAGCTGAACCGGCGCGGAGGCGGAGCTGGAGGTGCTGCTGGAGCCGCCCTGGCCGAGGGCAACCATGGCGAACTTCTGGATCTCGGCAATGCTGAGGTCGGGATCGCCCTCCCCCACGATCTCCAGTGATCCATCGGGATGACGCAACAGCTGCGTCTTCAGACGGAAGTCGGGGCCGAGGCGATCCAGGGCAAAGGCCGTGCTGACCAGTTTCTGATTCGATGCAGGAATCCGGGGGATCCCCCCGTTGAGATCAGCCAGCAGCTGACCCCGTTGATCGACAACGCTGACGCTCCAAAGCCGCTCTTCCGTGCCCACCGCTGATTCCAGGGCCGTCTGCAGGGCCGGGCACAGTGCACCGCCGCTGAGCATGGCCTGGCCCTGGCGCTGCACCACCGGAGGTGGTGCCAACAGTGGAGGCGCTGCCCTGACGGGCAACTGGGGCGCCAGCACCAGCAGGGAGACCAGGGCAGAGCGAATCACAGAGGCATCACTCCGCTCACAACACCTTTCAAGCGGTAGAGGCGACCCTCCAGCTCAACGGGCACACCCACCTTGAGCTTGGTGCCACCGATCACAACACCGGAGGGTTTGATCTCAGCCTGGGCCTCCATCACAAACCGGGCATGGCGGGGTAGAGCCGTGGCGGGAGCATCGGCGAGCACCACCGAACCATCGGGCTGCACCGCCGTCAGGGAATTGGTGACGTCATCTACCGACACCAGGCTGACCCGTCCGGCCGGTTGGTTGCGAATCACGATGTTGAGGGCTGCTTCCTCCCGCACTGAATTCAGCAGCTGCTCGGGATCGGCGCTGTACAGCCGCACCACATCAACGCTCACCTGCACAGGCTTCACGGCACCGGTGGCCTTGGCGACCGCATTCGAGAGCTTGGGGGACCAGACAACCCCGGCCAGAGCGGCCAAGGCGACGACTCCAGCCACGGCATCGATGGGTGAAAGGGATCGAAGCCTGTTGAGCACCATCGAAGGGGAGCCTGGGCTTGAACCTTAAGGAGGGTCTGAGCCTGGATCAAGCCAGAGGCGGCTCAATTGCGCAGACCATCAAGGAAGCGGTCGACCCCGGACAGCTGTTGCTTGATGCTGTCCGGATCTTCACCGGCCAGAAGCGCTGCTGTGGTGTCGGGATCCGGACGTTCGGGAAGCACCTCCAGTTGCCGGTAACCATCGGGATCCTGTCGATAGAGACGCCAGTCATCGGGGAAGCAGCGCATCAACGCGCCTCCCTCCAGGGGCTGGAGCCAGTAGGCCTGCTGCCAGCTGGCCACGAAACCCTTTCGGCGCTCCCGGGCCACGCTGCCGATGCCGACGGCGGCGTCTTCGAGACGTCCATTAAGCATCAGAACCACTCCTGCGTGGTTCTCACACAAGGCCTGGAACTCCTCGTAATCCGCAGGGGAGGGGTTCACCGCAAGCAGAAGGCGGGTGTCGGGACCATCGCTCTCCGCCCGTTTGAGCTGATTGAAATCAAGGATCACCTCCTTGAGGTCCTCCGCATCGCGCCGGGCCAGGGCGGCAGCACCGGCATCGGGCCAAACCATCAACAGGTCCTGACCGGCAGCGATCAGTGCTCGGGCCAGCCGTACCGCCACCGGCAGCAGGCGAAGCCCTTCAAAACGGAGGCTTGCGGCCCAGCGTTGACCGTCGCCGGATCCAACGGCCGCCAGGGCGGCTTGCAGCATGGCCTCCTCGGCGGCGAGCAGATCCGCGGGGAGGGCGAGACAGGAAGCGTCGGATTGAGTCATCGCCAAAGCATGTCAGGAAAATGCCTCGAGCACGGATGCAAAACGGCCGGGAACGGCGTCGAGATCCTGATCCGACAACCAGGGGCCAAGGGTCAGCCGCAGACCCGACTGACGTTCAGGCCCGGGAATGCCCATGGCCGTGAGCACAGCACTGTCGGCACTGCTGCCACTGCTGCAGGCACTGCCGCTGCTGCAGGCCACCCCCGCCGCCGCCAGCCGTCGCACCAGATCGCGTCCCGGCAGTGGCTGTCCACCAACGGTTTTGGCCAACAGCGCGATGTGATGGGGTAGACGATGATCGGGTGAAGGGCCGCAGAGCTGAAGCTGGGGTAGCTGCAGCAGGCGTTCGAGCAGTTGATCCCGTTGACGACGGATCTGGGTTGAGCTGCCCGGTGGAACGTGCTGGCTGACGGGGTCAAAGCTGGGGAGGCCCATCAGGGCTTCGGCCATGCCACCCACCAACGCAACAGGTTCGGTACCGGAGCGCAGGCCGTGCTCCTGTCCACCGCCGCCCTGGAGCGGTGAAAGGTCCACACCCGGGGCCCGAATCAACAGGCCCACGCCCCGGGGGCCACGGAACTTGTGGGCGGAGAGGGTCAGCAGATCAACGCCGAGCCGGTCGAAGGCGAAGCAACCCTGGGGAACAAGCTGGGTGGCATCGCTATGGATGACGATGCCGCGCTCGCGGCAGGCCCGAGCGATCGTGCTGATGGGTTGCAGTGCACCAACTTCGCCCTGGGCTGCAATCAGGGAAACCAATCGGGTTGGAGCGGACAACAACCGATCGAGCTGATCGAGCCGCAGGACGCCCTGACCATCAACGGGCCATTCGGCAATGGTCCAGCCCAGGGCTTCCAGTTGGTGCGCCGCAGCGACTACCGCCGGATGCTCCACCGCAGAGATCACCAACCGGCCAGGGACAAGACCGGCGGCAGTGCCGAGCAAGGCAAGGTGCACGGATTCCGTCGCCCCTGAGGTGACGATCAACTGATCAGGGCTGACAGCAAAGCGCTCGGCGATGCGCCAGCGCGCTCGCTCCAGAGCTTCCGCTGCTGCCAACCCAGCCCAATGGAGGCTGCTGGGGTTGGCCCAGGCCGTCTGCTGGAGCTGCTGCATCACCGCGATCACCGCCGGCAGGGGCGGTGTCGTGGCAGCAGCATCCAGGTAGAGCTCAGGGGGTTCCACGCTCGAACCGCGCCTTGGTGCGCTGCTCCAGGGACTCACTGGCGAGATTCAGCATCGAGTCGAGGGACGTGCTGCTGAGGAAAGCCTGCACCTTCTGCTGCGCCTCATCGCGGAGGCAGCGGTCGGGGCGCTGACACTGGTCAGCACAATCCTTGGAGCAATCGAAGTCGGTTGCGGCCGTCGGCGCAGGTGGAGCGGCAGGGGCTTCGCTGATCGAAGCCATCGAGGATCCTGCCGGCACCAGATCGGGCGTCAGCACCCCGTCAAACACCGCTTCGGCGGGTCCCGTCATCAGCACGGAACCGGAACGATCACGCCACTCAATCATCAGCGGACCGCCGGGCAGCACCACCTCGGCGCAGTCATCGGCGAGGCCCAGCAGCACCGCCGCCACCAGGGTGGCGCAGGCACCGGTGCCGCAGGCCAGGGTCGGGCCAGCCCCCCGTTCCCAGACCCGGATCTCCAGCCGCTCACGGCTGTGCACCTGGAGGAAATGAACGTTGGTCTTGGCCGGGAAAGCCGGATGGACCTCCAGGGCAGCACCCCAGGCATCAAAGGGAATGCTGGCCAGGTCGTCGACGGGCACCACCACATGGGGATTGCCCATGCCAACGGCCGCCACCTTCAGTTGTTCTCCCTCCAGCAGCAGCACCCCCTGCGGCAGGCCGTCTTCGGGCATCAGGGTTGTGGGGATGCCCTCGGAGGTGAGGAAAGGAGGACCCATGTCCACCCGCAACTGGCCATCGGCCATCAGTTCGGGGCGAATCATTCCCGCCAGGGTTTCGATCTCCCAGCGGCGGCCTGGGGCATCACCGTCGGTGTCGGCCAGGTAGCGGGCCAGGCAGCGAATGCCGTTGCCACACATTTCGGCCTCACTGCCATCGGCATTGAGAATCCGCATCCGCAGTTCTCCCTCCGCCTGAGGAGGCAGCGCCAGAATCAGGCCATCGCCACCAACGCCGAAGCGCCGATCACAGATGCGCCGCACCCAGGCGGGATCGGGATTGCTGATGGCATCGGGCAGTTGTCCCTGCCGGCCTTCAACGATCAGGAAGTCGTTGCCAAGTCCCTGATATTTGCTGAACTGCAGCATTCGTGGCCGGTATTGCCCCCGAATCCTATGGAGACATCTCCACTCGATCCAAGCCTTCCGGGGGTTCGGTTGCTGCAGAGCTGGATTCGTGAACAGCTCCCCCTCAGCATTGCTGTGGTGGGACAAGAGCCCATCGAGGGGCGTCTGATCTGGCAGAACCCTGAATTTCTGGCCATCGAACGGGCGGGTGCGAGCCGGCCCGTGCTGATCAACCGTCGGCAGATCAGCGTGATCCGCTCCCTCGGCTGAACACCAGGAATGTGGCACGATCGCAACCTTGCCGAGCGCTGGTTCCGTGAACGCTGCCAACCCTGCCGTCGACGCCAGTGCCCAGACCGGTCGTTATGACCCCACCGCGCTGGAACAGCGCTGGCAGGAGAGTTGGAAGGCGGATGGGGTGGACACCACTGAAGTAGGTGGTGAGAAGCCCGGATTCTTTGCCCTGTCGATGTTCCCGTACCCCTCGGGGAGCCTGCACATGGGCCATGTGCGCAACTACGTGATCACCGATGTGATCGCCCGGGTTCAACGCATGCGGGGCCATGCCGTGCTGCATCCGATGGGCTGGGATGCCTTCGGACTCCCCGCTGAAAATGCGGCAATCGAACGCAATGTGGACCCCGGCGAGTGGACCGACCGCAACATCGATCAGATGAGGGCGCAGCTGGATCGCCTTGGCCTTTCGATCGATTGGAGCCGCGAACAGGCGACCTGCCACAGCGACTACTACCGCTGGACCCAGTGGCTGTTCCTTGAACTGCTCGAAGGGGGGCTGGCCTATCGCAAAAACGCCACCGTCAACTGGGATCCCGTCGACCAGACCGTGCTGGCCAATGAGCAGGTGGATGGTGACGGCCGCTCCTGGCGCTCCGGAGCTCTGGTGGAACAACGCCAGCTGAATCAGTGGTTCCTGCGCATCACCGACTACGCCGAGCCGCTGCTCAACGACCTGGACGCCCTCAAGGGGTGGCCGGAACGAGTGCGCACCATGCAGGCCAACTGGATCGGTCGCTCGGAAGGGGCGGAGATCAGCTTCAGCGTTGAAGGGGCACAGGATCAGACGATCACGGTGTTCACAACTCGGCCCGACACCCTCGCTGGGGCGAGCTACGTGGTGCTGGCACCGGAAAACGAGCTGGTGGACAGCCTCACCAGCGCTGAACAGAAGGGCACGGTGGAGGCCTTCCGCAAGGAGGTGGCTCGTCTGAGCACGATCGAACGCACCAGTGATGACAGGCCCAAACGGGGGGTGCCCATCGGCAGTCACGTGATCAACCCCCTGACGGGGGCGGTGCTGCCGGTGTGGATCGCCGACTACGTGCTGGCCGAGTACGGCACGGGCGCCGTGATGGGCGTGCCGGCCCACGACCAACGCGACATCGCCTTTGCCCGGTCGAATGGTCTGCCGATCCAGCAGGTGATCGACGCCGAGGGAGCTGCTGAAGCCATCGCGGCCGGTCAGGCCTGGACGGATGCCGGAACACTGGTCAACTCCGGCAGCTTTGATGGCACGGCCTCCAGCGAAGCCAAAGGCGCCATCACCGGCCACGGCGCCGAGAAGGGCTGGGCACGGAGCAAGGTCACCTATCGCCTTCGCGACTGGCTGATCTCACGCCAGCGCTACTGGGGCTGCCCCATTCCCGTCATCCACTGCGATGACTGCGGTGCTGTTCCGGTGCCCCGCGAGGACCTTCCGGTGGAGCTGCCCCGGGGCATTGATCTCTCGGGCAAGGGCGGTTCGCCCCTGAGCCAGCAGAGCGACTGGGTGAATGTGGCCTGCCCCCGCTGCGGCAAGCCGGCCAAGCGGGAAACAGACACCATGGACACCTTCATGTGTTCCTCCTGGTATTTCCTGCGCTTCGCCGATCCCCACAACACCGAGAAACCTTTCAGCAAGGAGGCGGTGAACCGCTGGTTGCCGGTGAAGCAATACGTGGGCGGCATCGAACACGCGATCCTGCACCTGCTCTACGCCCGTTTCTTCACCAAGGCGCTGAACGATCGCGGCCTGGTCGACATCAACGAACCGTTTGAACGGCTCCTCACCCAGGGCATGGTGCAGGGAATCACCTACCGCAATGCGACAACCGGCAAGTACATCGCTCCAGCGGACGTGGCAGATCCCGAAAATCCCCGGGACCCCAACACCGGCGACAAGCTCGAGGTGTTGTTCGAGAAGATGTCGAAGTCGAAGTACAACGGCGTTGACCCCGCGGCGGTGATCGACCGCTACGGCGCAGACACAGCCCGCATGTTCATCCTGTTCAAGGCTCCGCCGGAGAAGGATCTGGAGTGGGATGACGCCGATGTGGAGGGCCAGTTCCGCTTCCTGCAACGGCTTTGGCGCCTTGTTGAGGCCGGTGCTGCCCGCATCGACTCACTCGAGCCGATGCAACGGCCGGCCGATCTGAGCGATGCCGACAGCGACGTACGTCGGGCGCTGCACCTGGCCATCGAAGCCGTCAGCGAGGACCTCAGCGACGAGATCCAGCTGAACACGGCCATCTCCGAGCTGATGAAGCTCTCCAATGCCATCAGCTCCACGGGCATCGAGGCCCTGAGTGCACCTGTGTTGCAGGAAACTCTTTCCGGACTGGTTCGCCTGCTGGCTCCGTTCGCGCCACATCTGGCGGAGGAGTTCTGGAGCCGTCTGGGGGGAAGCGGCAGCGTGCACCGTCAAAGCTGGCCGGTTCTGGATCCAACGGCACTGGTGCAGGACAGCGTTGAAGTGGTCATCCAGGTGAAGGGCAAGGTGCGGGGCAAACTGCAGGTTCCGGCCTCCGCAGACAAGGAAGAGCTGGAACGGCTCGCCCTGGCCAGTGATGTGGCCGAAAAATGGTTGGAGGGTGCAGCCCCCCGTCGGGTGATCGTGGTCCCCGGAAAACTGGTGAACCTGGTGCCCTGATCCCAGGCGGGATCAGCCTTTGCTGAAACGCATCGAGGCGGGCTGGCTCCAGTCGCCCTGGGCACTGAAGCCGCGCTGGTTGCCGGTGAGGTGACGCAGAATCCAAAAGATGGATTCATCGGTGCCATCCCCGAGGGCCAGGCGAATCTCATCGGCGGAGCGGGCCACACCGTCGGCCAGGATCGCTTCCACACGACCTTGAAGGTCGAGAATCGCTGCCGCTGCCTTCTTGCCGGCTTCCACGCCGGGCTGGTGGTAGGCGTTGATGTTCACCAGTTCGCCGTAGAGACCGACGGCACGCTCGAACAGAGCGATCAAGGCACCGAGACGGCGGGCATCAAAGCGGCGCATGCTGATCGTCATGCTCTGGCGGCCACCCTCTGTAAGGGCTGAGCGGGTGCCCTGCAGGAAACCATCGAGGAAGTCGCCAGGGCATTCCCCGCCAAGCGTGGGGATGTCGCTCACGTCTTCGAGCACCTCGATGAAGGTGGCGAAGAAATTATCGACACCGTCGCGGAGCTGCTGTACGTAGGCGTGCTGGTCGGTGGAGCCTTTGTTGCCGTAAACAGCGATGCCCTGATGCACCACGTCACCGTTGCGATCCAGGCGCTTGCCCAGGGATTCCATCACCAGCTGCTGGAGGTAACGGCTGAACACCTCCAGACGATCGCGGTAGGGCAGAACTACCATGTCGCGCTGACCGCGACCACCACCGGCCACGAACCAGGAAGCGGCCATCAGGGCGGCTGGATTGCGGCGCAGATCCGCGGCGCGGGTGGCGGCATCCATCTGAGAGGCGCCGGTGAGGAAATCGCGGATGTCACAGCCAATCAAGGCACCGGGCAGCAGACCAACGGCACTGGTGATGCTGGTGCGCCCCCCCACCCAATCGAACATGTCGAAGCGCTTGAGCCAACCTTCCTTCTGGGCCTGCTGATCCAGCTTGCTGTCGAGCATCGTCACGGCAACGGCCTGGCCGGCCCACTGGCCCCCAGCGGCCTCGAGGCGATGGCGAGCCTGCTCCATGCCGAGGTGGGGTTCGGGCGTTCCCCCCGACTTGCTCACCGTCACCACCAGGGTGCGGTCGAGACGCCCCTCCAACCCCGCCAAAACGTTGCTCATCCCATTGGGATCGACGTTGTCGAAGAAATGAAACGGAAGCCCCTCGCCCGGGTTTTGGAGTGCCTTGATCATCAAGGCCGGTCCCAGGCCACTGCCGCCGATGCCGATCCAGAGCACATCGGTGAAGGCTTCGCCGTTGGGGGCCTTGATCGTTCCGTTGATCACATCGCGACCAAAAGCTGCGATCAGACCGATTTCCCTGGAGATGTGCTGTTGAAGCTCTGACGAGGGAGCGAGTTCAGGAGTGCGAAGCCAGTAATGCCCCACCTTGCGCTGCTCATCGGGATTGGCGATGGCGCCGGCTTCCAACTCCTGCATCGCCGCGAACGCCTTGTCCATTCGCGGCTGCAGCTGCTGCAGATCAGTGGCGTTCACATGCATCCGGCTGATGTCGAGCCAGACGCCCAGATCATCGTGATACCAGCTGAGATCGCAGAACCTCTGCCACTGAATATGAGCGTCGGAAGCGTTGAAATCCGGAAAGCTCATGCCGGGCGGACGGTGCAGTCCTGCCGAACGTATCCAGAATCTGACGGGATGCCCACGGGAAAGGACACCACAGCTAGTTTCATGTCATCTTCCGCTGACCCCATTTCCATCCCCCATGGCTGAGCCATCGCGATGGACAACAGCTCTCTTGGCGACGGCAGCGAGCCTGTGCCTGGTTGGTCAGTGGTCACACCCGGTTGGTGAGGTTGGGGATCAAGCCCCACTTGTGGTGGAGGACAGACTCGAGCCCACAGATTTTTCGCCCGAAGAACTGAAGCTGCTGCAACGGCGCTTCGGGGTGCACGGCCCCCAGACGCAGCTGGCCCAGCTGTTCACCAGCGGGATGGATCAGCTCCAACCATTGCGCGCATCCACCCTGGATCGTCTTCGCGAGCTGAAGCCGGTGATCCTGCGCCAGGCAGCGGCGCATCAGGTGAATCCAATGCTGATCACCGCCGTTCTTTTCGACGAAATTCAGCACTCCAAGCCGGGGGAGAACCTCCCTTTCATCGCCCATTCCGGTCTTGTGAAGACCCACGGACCGGCCCAGATCAGCGTCTCGGAACTGATCCATCAGAACCGGCTGCCGGCGAACCCAACCCAGGAGGAGATCACCTGGGCCCGCAATCAATTGCTGGACCCCGAGATGAACATCACCCTGCTGGCGGCCAAGTTTCAACGGCTGAAGCTGGCCCTTGGTCTGCCGGAGAGCTTGATGCTGCAGGCGAGCCGCTCCTACCTGGATGCCAAGGCCATCGCCACCCTCACCTACCTCCACAACGGGAAATTGGATTACCCAGCTCGGGTATTGAGATACATGCAGGACCCTGAACTGCACGGTTTGATTTACGGCGGTCGCCAACCGAATCCCGACATCACGGTTTAAAGATCAACGATGAGCACTTGGCTGCGTGAGCGGCCCAACCCAATCCCTCGTCTCCTCATCCCTCAGTTGAGGGAGTTCATCAGCTCTGCCTCTCCCCCATATGGGGGATGTGGACGCCCCCCTATCTGTTGAAACATCGATCCAGCACGGCAGATCGATGAAACAACTCCTTCACCTGCTGGCATTTGGCCTGCTTGTCCCATCAACCGCACTCGCTCAGGTGGACGCCGAAGTGGCAGCACAGTGCAGAGATGCCAGGGATTTCTATGGCTGCGTCAGGGCCTTCACCACTCCGGTCCGGCGTTCCGATGACATTGACCCTTATGCCGGCGTGATAGGGCAATATTTCCCCCGGAGCATGAATCCGGCGGGTCTTGTTGAAGGGATCCTGCGGGGCGTCCTGCGCTGAACCCAATCGGGCTCCATTCACTTGTGGCAGCTCGCCCAGAATCGATCGGAGCGGCTGGTGGCGGCGTGTTTGGTTTTGCGGCCGCTGACCCGCTTGCGCCAAAGCTTGAACGATGACGCTTTCATCTGTTGCCGCATCACTGCGATCACCTGCGGCTCGGAGAGTCCGAATTGAAACTCGATCGCCTCGAAGGGCGTTCGGTCTTCCCAGGCCATTTCGATAATGCGATCAAGATCCTCGCTGGGGAGCGTTGTCACCGACGCAGTACACAGGCATGCGAACGCTAACGACGCATCAACTCACGCAGAGGTCACCGAGGGCCGCCAGCCGCGTCTGAAGTTTCGACCAGTCAAAACTGCGGGGATCATCCCGTTCTCCGCCCAGATCCAC
>Ga0189284_100614_pt1 | contig 11013 bp, 11 predicted proteins | sample N32C7minimetaG_FD_130314 | JGI IMG/M metagenome (GOLD analysis project Ga0189284, IMG submission 130314) | Marine microbial communities from the Costa Rica Dome - N32 C7 mini metaG | ecosystem: Environmental > Aquatic > Marine > Oceanic > Photic zone | place: Costa Rica: the Eastern Pacific...
CCACCGGGTTCGCTCTGCAGCACGGGGGTCTCGATCTCGAGAAAGTCCCGCTGATCGAGCCAGCGACGGATGCCGCTCACCAGGCGGGCCCGGCGACGGAAGGTCTCACGGCTGTCGGGGGAGACCACCAGATCCAGATAGCGCTGGCGGTAGCGCTTCTCCACGTCGGCCAGACCATGCCACTTGTCGGGAAGGGGCTGCAGCGCCTTGGTGAGCATGCGCCAGTCGCTCACTTTCACCGACAGCTCGCCACGGTCGGTGCGACGCAGGGTGCCGCTCACCCCAAGCCAGTCGCCACTGTCCACCAGCGTGGTGATCTGTTTGAACCAGCCCTCCTGCTGGGCCTCGAGACCCGCCTTCTCCAGGAACAGCTGGATGGAGCCCGTCTCATCCGCCAGGGTGAAAAAGGCCAGCTTTCCCATCACCCGGCGGGTCATCACCCGTCCCGCCACCGAAACGCTGACGTCCCGCTCTTCCCCCTTGGGCAGATCGGCATGGGTCTCCTGCAGCTCAGCCATGCGGTGGCTGGGACTGAAGGTGAGGGCATAGGGGCCTTGCCCTAGCTCTTCCAAGGCCTTGGCCTTGTCCAGACGGGTGTCGCGCAGCTCAGACACAGCAGCAGGTCAGTCGGGCGCCATCCTGCCCGCCCGCGGGTTGATCAACCGGCAGCGGAGGCTTCACCCATGCGCTGGGAGGCGTAACCAATGCCTCGCACCGTGAGGATCAGCTCGGGATTGCGAGGGTCAGGCTCCAGTTTTCCGCGCAACCGCGCCACATAGACATCCACCACGCGCAGATCGGCGGCACGGCGAGGGGGATAACCCCAGAGCTGCTCCAGGATTTCAGCCCGTGGCACCACATGGCCGGGATCGCGGAACAGCAACTCCAGCAGGCTGAACTCCGTATAAGTGAGGTTGATGCGCTCCGATCCACGGGTGACCTGGCGTCGGTTGGTGTCCACCACCAGATCGCCGAGCCGCAAAACGCCCTGTCCTGTGGGCAGTTCGCGACTTTCAACAACCGCATTTCCCCGGCCCACCCGGCGCAGAATCGTGGCAATGCGTGCCTCGAGTTCCTTGGGGCTGAAGGGCTTGGGCAGGTAGTCGTCAGCACCCAGATCCAGACCGGCCACCCGCTCGGAGATCGCTTCCACCGCGGAGAGGAAGATGATCGGCACGCAGGATTCGGCCCGCAGGCGGCGGCAGACGGCAAAGCCATCCAGCTTGGGAAGCATCACGTCGAGCACCACCAGGTCGGGGGACTCGTTGTGGAACATCTCTAGGGCCTGTTCACCATCCTCAGCACAGATGACGCGGTAGCCCGAAAGCTGCAGGCGCATCACCAAGACGCGCCGGACTGCAGCCTCGTCATCAACGACAAGAACGGTCGCTTTCGGTTGTGAGGGCAGGTCGCCCGTCATCCGAATCAAACCCTTAACGAGCTGCAACCTTACTGGTCAGGGCCTGGACACCGACGCAAACACCCTGGCGCGCAGCCGGTTTACCGATTGTTTTAAGAATTGCCGGCGGCCTCAGGCCAGCGCGAACGGGCGTAACGGTTCCATTCCGACGCCGCAGCTGTTAACGCCTGCTCAGGGCTGATCTGGGCCAACATCGCCCGCTGCATCTGGGTGTAGAGGATCTTCTGCAAGCGCTTGATCCCTGGCAGAGCCGGCACCAACACCCGGGCCCGGTCCAACGTGCTGGCGGACAACAAACGGGCCTGGCGAATCTGACGCTCCGCGGCTGTGGAAGAAACCTGCTGCTCCAATTCGGCACGCACCCGGGCCAAGGCCTCCAACGACGACGGCAGCACCCGGGCCTCAGCCGCGAAGCGCGCCTGTTGATCAGCATTAGTCATGAACAGCGCAAGATCCACGGCCTCCTGGGCGCGCTGGCTCTGACGCGGCACCGCCAACGTCATCAAAGCCACATTGGCTGTGCCATCGGCACCGGTCACCGGGGGATGGGGCTCCGTCACCGCGGCCACCCCTGGCGCATTGGTCTGAATGCTGCGCAGGAATTCCGCCCCCGTGGCCGCCAAGGCCAGATCACCGCTCTGGAACAACTCGATCGCCCGGCGCTGCCCCTGACTCACCACCTCCCGAGGCAACACCCCCTCCCGGTAAAGATCACTCCAGAAACGAAAGGCCCGGAGCCCCGCAGGGCTGTCGAAGGCGGCCCTGCGTTGGGAATCCAGCAGGGTCACTCCCATCTGCACCAGGGTTTCCAGGAGCTCGGCCGAGTCGTCAGGAACAGTGGTGAGGAAGAGGCCGTAACGGCCTGTTCGCTCGCGGACGCGACGGGCGAATGCCGGCACCTGCTCCCAGCGGCTGGGCGGAGCAGCGATGCCGGCTTGATCCAACAGCGCCCGATTCACCAAACTCAGCCGCACCGTGAGGTACCAGGGCACAGCGATCTGCCCGGCATCGGGGTCACGGCAGGCTTGCCACACCGAGGGCAGATAACGGCCAGCGGCATCAGCCGGCAGCAGCGGGGTCAAGTCGGCCAGTCCTCCCTTGCTGGCCAGATTGGCCGCAAAGGGCGGATTGAGGTTCACCACATCCGGAGCCGTGCGCGCAAACACCGCCGCCAGCAACTTGCGTTCCACAGACCCCCAGGGCAGATCCGTCCAGCGCACGGGCGCATCGGGATGGAGGCCGGCCCAGGCCCCCAGAACATCGGCGAAATAGGGGTTGAACTTGGGAGCCAATTGCAGGGTCCACAACTCCAAGGCCCTGAGCTGTGGGGTCTTCGGGCCGCAAGCCGCCAACCCCATGGCCGCTGTCCCCAGCAGGAGATCCCGACGGGTCAGCCTCATGAGGGAACCCTCCTGCGCCAGAGCAGCAACTGCAACGACACCAACACCGGCGCCAGCACACCCGTCACCAGGGCCTGGCACCAGAGGGTCTGCAGGCCCCAGCTCTGGGTGAGGGGATCCAACACTCCGCCTTGACGCCACCAGAGCTGAAGGATCAACGACAAACCAAGACCCACGGACCCGAGCCAGGCCAACAAACCCAGATTCAGGCTGCGTTGAATCGGTGCTGCACGCCGCCCCAGCCGTCCCCACCACCAGCCCAGCAGCAGCAGCGCCGGCACCTGACTGACACCGCCCAGATTGAGACCATCCAGCACCAGCCCCAAAGCCACACCCGACAACGCCCCTGACACCGGACCATCCACGAGAGCCCAGGGCAACAGCCAGAGCACAGCCCAGGCGGGACCAACCCCATCGATGGCCAACCAAGGCGGCGACGCCAAGGCCAGAAACGGCACCACCAAAGCTGAGGCCACACAGATCGGTTGTCGGTGCAGACGCGTCATGTCAGTGGTTCATCTCAACGGGTCTGCACCTGCACCCAGTCGATCGCCTCCGGTGCTGCGATCAACTGCACCACCGCTACGGGTGCAGGAACAGCCTGTTCATCCACCGACTGGATCACCCCAACCGGCACGTTGGGGGGCAACAGGGTGCTGGCCGGGGACGTGGCCACCAGATCCCCCGGACGCACGTCGGGGTCCTTGTCGATGAAACGCAGCGACAGACGGCTGTTGCCGCGGCCCACCAGCAACCCATGACGGCGGCTGCGGGGCAGCCAGACGCCGATCTCATGGCCCGGGGCGGTGAGCAACTTCACCCGCGCTGTGGCGGGGGTCACACTGTCGATGCGGCCCACCAAACCGCCGGGGCCAAGAACCGCATCGCTGCGACCGATGCCCTGCAGCGAGCCCTTGCCCAGCTGCAATTGCTGCCACCACCCCCGCGGCGAGCGGGAGATCACGGCAGCGGAAACGTTTCCTTGCGCTGATCCTTGTTGCTGTAGCTCCAGCAGAGCGCGCAGGCGCCGGTTGTCCTCTTCCAGAAGCTGCAGGCGAGAGCGCTCCTCCAGATCCACCGCGGCCGCCACCCATTCCCGTTGCGCGGAACCCGGCCAAAAGGGGCGGCTGAGCAGGGCATAGGCATCGCTGAAACCAGCGCCCTTGCTCAGACGCACCATCAACAGCCCGGCCACAAGCAGCAGCCAGGGGGTGAGTTGCCCCAATCCGCGCCAGCGGCTCTTGCCGGGACGGAGCGTCGGGGCCATCGCTTCAGACGCCTGCCGCGGTTCGGACGAATTCGGGGGTATCCACCACCCGCTGGAGGCGTTTCCAATCCTCCAGCACCTGACCACATCCGTTCACCACACAGAGCAGAGGGTCTTCGGCGATGTGCACAAAGATGCCGGTCTCATGGCTGATCAGGTCGCTGATGCCTCGCACCAACGCACCACCACCAGCCAGCATGATGCCGCGATCCACGATGTCGGCCGCCAACTCAGGCGGTGTGCGTTCCAGGGTGCGCTTCACCGCTTCGACAATCACATTGAGCGGTTCGGCGATGGCTTCCCGCAGATCACCGGCCTTGAGATTGATGGTGCGCGGCAAGCCAGAGAGCAGGTGCAGACCCCGCACATCCATGGACTGCTGATCGAACTCGTCGTCGGGGAAGGCGGAGCCGATGCGGATCTTGATCTCCTCGGCCGTGCGCTCACCCACCACCATGTTGTGCACCTTTTTGAGGTAGACGCTGATGGAGTCGCTGATCTCATCGCCGGCAACGCGGACGGATTCACTCAGCACCGTTCCGCCCAGGCTCAACACCGCCACCTCAGTGGTGCCGCCGCCGATATCAACAATCATCGTCCCAACGGGCTCGGTGACCGGAAGGCCAGCGCCGATGGCGGCTGCCACCGGCTCATCAATCAGATGAACTTCACGGGCCCCTGCCATGCCCGCCTCACGAACGGCACGACGCTCCACACCAGTCACGCCACTGGGAATGCCGACGACGAGCCGAGGGGCCATGATTCCTCGGCCCTCATTGCCTTTGGTGATGAAGGTTTTGAGCATCTGCTCAGCCGCATCAAAATCGGCAATCACCCCATCGCGCAACGGGCGGACGGCCCGGATGTTCCCCGGGGTTCGGCCAAGCATCAACTTGGCTTCATCACCCACAGCCATGGTGGTGCCACGCTCGAGATCAAGAGCCACCACGGAGGGCTCCTGCAGCACGATGCCCCGGCCTGAAACGTAGATCAGGGTGTTTGCGGTGCCCAGGTCGATGCCGATGTCGCGCGACAGCTGGAAACGACGAAAGAACACAGACACCGCAGTCGAGACCGCCGGATCATAGGGGCGTTCTCAGCGGTTGCCTGTTACGCCCAGCAGCATGGGTGGAACTCCTTAAAAGCAGTCACCCAACCGGTGCCGCATCATGAATCCAAATTCAGGAGATGAATTGTCTATGGGCGTTAATTCCGTCACCCTCGTCGGCCGTGCCGGCCGCGATCCCGAAGTACGTTACTTCGAGTCCGGCAGCATGGTGGCCAACCTCACCATGGCGGTGAACCGTCGCAGCCGCGACGATGAACCCGACTGGTTCAACCTCGAGATCTGGGGCAAGCAGGCCCAGGTTGCTGCGGATTACGTGAAAAAGGGCTCCTTGCTCGGCATCATCGGCAGCTTCAAGCTGGACCGCTGGACCGACCGTGCCAGCGGCGAAGAGCGCAGCAAGCCAGTGGTGCGTGTGGATCGGCTCGAACTGCTGGGATCCAAACGGGACAACCAGGAGGCCGCCGGCAGCTTTGGCGGCCAGGCTTCCGACGAGGACATCCCTTTCTGAGCCTCTCCCCCAGGGAAACCCTCGCGCCGGTGCTCAGTCGGACGACTGACGCCGGCGCCAGATGCGCAGACCCAACCAGATCGCGCCCGCCAGCAGCGACACCACCAGCAACACCTTCACAGCCTTGGAGACCGGGTCAATCCAGAGCTCAACGTTGCTGTAGCCCTCTCCGAGAACCATGCCGGCCACGGTGAGCAGGGCCGTCCAGATCAGGCTGCCGGCGGTGGTCCAGACCAGAAACGGCGCCATCGGCATCATTTCAATGCCCGCCGGGACCGAGATCAGCGTGCGAATGCCAGGCACCAAGCGCCCCCAGAACACCAGGGCGGTGCCGTAGCGGCTGAACCAGCGGCGGCTGCGGGCCAACTCATCGGCACTGATGCCGATCCAGCGACCGTGACGTTGCAACCAGGCTTCGATCCGTTCCTCGTTGATCAAGCGACCGACCCCGTACCAGGGCAGGGCACCGAGCACCGTGCCCAGCAAACCGGCCAGCACCACGGGCACCAGATCCAGCTGACCCTGCTGCACATAGAAGCCCCCGAGGGGCATGATTAGCTCGGACGGAATCGGCGGGAACAGATTCTCAAGAAACATCGCCGCGAAGATCGCGGTGTAGCCCAACCACTGATTCGCCTCAACCGCCTGGCCGATCAACTCCGGCAGTTGTGTGATCAGATCAGAAAGCCCCATGGAGACTGCGCTTGATCGCGCAAGTCTTCCATGGGGCCGTGAAGATCAGATTCCGATCCGCCGGATCGTGATCAGTAGCGGTAGTGGTCGGGCTTGTAGGGACCTTCCACGGGCACATTGATGTAGTCGGCCTGATCCTTGCTGAGTTCGGTGAGCTTGGCGCCGATGCGACCGAGGTGGAGGCGCGCCACCATCTCATCGAGATGCTTGGGCAGCACGTACACCTCTTTGGCGTACTCATCGCCCTTGGTGAACAGCTCGATCTGAGCCAACACCTGGTTGGTGAAGGAGTTGCTCATCACAAAGCTGGGGTGGCCGGTGGCACAGCCCAGGTTCACCAGGCGGCCTTCCGCCAGCAGGATGATCTTGTTGCCGCTGGGCAGGGTGATGTGGTCCACCTGCGGCTTGATGTTCTCCCACTCGTATTCCTTGAGGGAGGCGACATCGATCTCGTTATCGAAGTGACCGATGTTGCAAACGATGGCTTCGTCCTTCATCTTCACCAGGTGCTCGTTGCGGATCACCTGGTAGTTGCCGGTGGCGGTGACGAAGATATCCATGTCTTCGACCACGTCCTCAAGACGGACAACGCGGTAGCCCTCCATGGCCGCCTGCAGCGCACAGATCGGGTCCACTTCCGCAATGCAAACGGTGGCACCGAGGCCGCGTAGCGACTGGGCCGAACCCTTGCCCACATCGCCGTAGCCGATCACAAGGGCCTGCTTGCCCGCCACCATCACATCGGTGGCGCGCTTGATGCTATCCACCAGCGACTCACGGCAGCCGTAGAGGTTGTCGAACTTGCTCTTGGTGACCGAGTCGTTGACATTGATGGCGGGGAAAGGCAACTCACCGCTCTTCTGCATCTTGTAAAGACGCGCCACACCCGTGGTGGTCTCCTCGGTCACACCCTGGATCTGGGCTTTGGTGCGGGAGTAGAAGCTGGGGTCCTGGGCCAGCTTCTTCTTGATCGAGGCGAACAGGAAGGTCTCCTCTTCGTTGCCGGGGTTGTCCAGAACGGTGATGTCCTGCTCGGCCTTGCTGCCCAGCATCACCAGACCGGTGGCATCGCCACCGTCATCCAGGATCATGTTGGGGGAACCGCCGTCACCCCACTCAAGAATGCGGTGGGTGTAGTCCCAGTACTCCTCGAGGGTTTCACCTTTGACGGCGAACACGGGGATGCCCTGGGCGGCGATCGCCGCAGCAGCGTGATCCTGGGTGGAGAAGATGTTGCAGGAGGCCCAGCGCACTTCGGCCCCGAGTTCCACCAGGGTCTCGATCAGAACCGCGGTCTGGATCGTCATGTGGAGGGAGCCAGCGATACGGGCTCCTTTCAAGGGCTTCTCGCTGCCGTACTTCTCGCGCAACGCCATCAGACCGGGCATCTCGGTCTCGGCGATGTCGAGTTCCTTGCGGCCGAAGTCGGCCTGATTGATGTCGGCGATGACGCAATCAACGCCGAGCTTCAGCTCAGCCGGGGACGTGGGCGCTGCCACCATGGATCTAATGCTCCCTAAAGCAATCGTGGAGTTGAATCTCTGCAGAGACGCCGAGGCTTCGGGCTCGCCAGGACCGGACTCTACAGGGCATGTCTGGTCCCTTGAGACCCTTGAGAAGACCCGGGCCCTGGGCCGATTGCTGGCGCGCGAGCTTCCGACGGGAACAATCCTGCTGTTGAGCGGCCCCCTGGGGGCCGGCAAAACATCGCTGGTGCAGGGCCTGGCCGAAGGCCTCGGGATCAGCGAAGCGATAACCAGCCCCACCTTCGCTTTGGCGCAGCACTACCCCCAGGGGGAGCCGAAACTTGTGCACCTTGATCTCTATCGCCTGGAGCAGCCGGCCTCCGCCGATGAACTGTTTCTTCAGGAGGAGGAGGAAGCACAAGCCACCGGGGCGTTGATGGCCGTGGAGTGGCCGGAACGGCTGGGGCTCGATCTGGCCGAGGCCTGGCACCTGGAGCTTCGCCATCAAGGCGAAGGGCGACTGGCTCAGCTCACCTCTCCTAGGAAGGCCTCCACCTGAGCCTGCGTGGGCTGGGGATCAATGCCACCGGCCCCGCCGCAGACCAGAGCACCACAGGCGGCAGCAAAGCGGATGCGTTCATGGGCTGCAGCGGCCCAGCGGTGCAACAGACCGGCCGTGAAGGCATCACCGGCACCGGTGGTGTCCACCACGACGGGAGGCTGAAAGGCGACCTGCTGACCGGAATCAGCACCCAATTGCCAGTGCACCGGCTCTGCTCCATCGGTGACCACCACATCGGGTCGCTGGGGCAAGGCCTGCTGTATTACACCGGGATCGTCGGTGTTGAAGAACCAAAGGGCTTCCTCACGAGCCAACTTGATCAGAGCCGCCTGCTGGAGCAACGGCTGGATGGCCGCGAGCGCCTTGGGATCGGGTCCGGCGTCCGGATCCGCGACCGGATCCCAGAACGTGGGACGCCAGTTCACGTCGAGGGCAACCGCCGTTCCTTGGCTCCGGGCCTGGCGCACAGCCGACAACAAAGCCTCAGCCGACGTTGGGGTTGCCAAGGGGAGGGTGCCAATCAGCAACCATCGGGCCTGAGGCAAAGCAGCCAGCTCTAGAGCCTGATCCGCGAAGCCAGCCCCTTCATCCCCAGCAAAACCCTGAAACTGCCGTTCACCCTCCAGCGAACGACGGACCAGCACGATGCGACTGGGACGCACGGCATCCCGCTGCAACAACGCAGTCTCAACCCCACGCTCAACAAACAATTTGGAAAACGCCTCACCAATGGCGTCCTGGCCAAGTCGTCCGGCAAAAGCAACGGGGGTGCCCAAGCTGGCCAAGCCACAGGCGACATTCGCGGGCGCACCGCCCAGACGATCGTCCACCGGCCGATCGACCGCCGGGTCACCTCCAGGCGGACCGAGCCGATCAATCAGGGCTTCACCAAGACAGACGACCACGGAACCAAGCGTCATCCGATCGCAGCAGAACCTTGCTTAAAGGTGGGCAGAGCAGCCCAAACTGCCAAGCAACGCCTCAATGATCCGCGCATTGGCGGCTGGAAAGGCGTAGTTCCCTAGGTCATCCGGACGCACCCAACGCACCTGCTGACTGGCAAGGGGCTGCGGCTCTCCCGAGACCCAGTCGCAGACATGAACCACAAAGCGCAGCTTCTTGTGGCTGTAGGCGTGATCCACAGTGATCAGTTCAGCCCCGACCGTCACTGCAATGCCGAGCTCCTCCTTGAGCTCGCGGGCGATGCAGGTTTCGATTGTTTCGCCCTGCTCCTGTTTGCCACCGGGAAACTCCCACATGCCTCCCAGCAGGCCTTCCTCCAGGCGCTGGTCAATCAACACCTCTCCTGCCGAGTTGAGCACGACCCCCACACCGATCACCTGAAAGGGCAAGGGCTTGGTGGCGTCGGTCACGGGCCAGCGGCGGGGGTCGCCGGCAGCGTAAGCAGCGCAGTGGGATTGCCAGGGGCAGCGGGGGCAATCAGGCTGGCGGGGGGTGCAAAGCGTGGCCCCCAGATCCATCAAGGCCTGGTTGGTGTCACGAGGCCGCAGCGGATCAAGCAGGGCCTCGCTCCATCTCCAGAAGAGGGCGTCGTCGCGGGCTGGCGGGCGCGGATGGGCCATCAAGCGCGCCAGCACCCGTTTGACGTTGCCATCCAAGATCGGCAACGGGACATTGAAGGCACTGGAAAGGATGCTGCCGGCGGTGGTGCGACCGATGCCCGGCAACGCCATCCACTCCTCCAAGCTGCGGGACCAAGGCTCACCAACCAGCAGCTGCGCCGCCTCATGCAGCCGGCGAGCCCGCGAGTAGTAACCGAGGCCCTGCCACTTCAGCCGCACTTCGTCCAGAGAAGCCGCGGCCAACGCCTCCAGGGTGGGAAACGCCGCCATCCAACGCGTCCAGTAGGGGAGCGCAACGGCCAACTGGGTCTGCTGCAGCATCACCTCGGCAATCCAGATTCCGTAGGGATCGAGCTGGTGATCCGCTTCAGGCCAACCCCCGGCTGGATTGAACATCCAAGGCTTCTGCTGGGGATCCCGCCGGCCATGGGCCTGCCACCAGCTGAGCAAGCAAGCGCTCAGATCAAGGGAGTCGACCAAGCCGGGAGCGGAGTTGCCGCCACTGGCGTGAATGGTGCCGGCGCTGAGATGCGGTGAGCGGGGCATGGGCAAGCAGCTGCTGCTGATCCGCCATGGCCTGAAACAGCGGGGCCAGATCGGGCTGCATCCTCGCGGCTCGCCGACAAAGGTGCGGGAAGCTTTCCCCCTGCAGGGGCTCAACACCCCGATGGGCCAGCAGGCGAAGGGACTGAGCCAGAGGTGAGCGGGGCCAGTGGGCCAGGCGAAGCAGCAGCCAACCAGCCAACAAAGCCGCTAAGCCACTCACAACAATCACCACACCCAACCAGCGCAACTGCGCACCAAACAGCATCTGCAGCCAGGCCTGCTGACTGGTTTGATCGAAACTCAACCACCAGCGCGTCCAGGCCAGATCCAGGCCCCACAACTGCCATTGGAACCAGCGCCACCAGGGCACCTTCTCCTCAAGCCGCTGCCCTGGCTCAGCAGCCACTGCGGCTGGCAAACCAGGAGTTGTGGCCCAGAGGGTGGGATCCACCCGCTGCCAACCCTCCCCCTCTAACCACAGCTCCACCCAGGCATGGGC
>Ga0189284_100618_pt1 | contig 10981 bp, 9 predicted proteins | sample N32C7minimetaG_FD_130314 | JGI IMG/M metagenome (GOLD analysis project Ga0189284, IMG submission 130314) | Marine microbial communities from the Costa Rica Dome - N32 C7 mini metaG | ecosystem: Environmental > Aquatic > Marine > Oceanic > Photic zone | place: Costa Rica: the Eastern Pacific...
CACCAGCGGGCGCAGTTCCGGCGGGATGACCGGGATCACGGTCAGGATCATCCATTCCGGGCGGTTGCCGGATTCCAGGAAGCTCTCGACGATCTTCAGCCGCTTGATGATCTTCTTGGGCTTCAGCTCACCGGTGGCCTCTTTCAGATCCTCGCGCAGGGTGGCGGCTTCCTGTTCCAGGTCGATGGCCTGCAGCATCTCGCGGATGGCCTCGGCGCCGATATTGGCCTGGAACGCGTCCATGCCATAGGCATCCTGCGCGTCCATGAACTCCTCTTCCGACATCAGCTGACCATAGGTCAGGTCCGTCAGGCCGGGTTCGATCACCACGTAGTTCTCGAAATAGAGGATCCGCTCAAGGTCGCGCAGGGTCATGTCCAGCATCAACCCGATGCGGCTCGGCAGCGACTTGAGGAACCAGATGTGGGCCACGGGTGCCGCCAGCTCGATATGGCCCATCCGCTCACGGCGGACCTTCTGCAGCGTGACTTCCACACCGCATTTCTCGCAGACGACGCCGCGATACTTCATGCGCTTGTACTTGCCGCAAAGGCATTCGTAATCCTTGACCGGGCCAAAGATGCGCGCACAGAAAAGGCCGTCACGTTCCGGCTTGAACGTGCGGTAGTTGATGGTCTCGGGCTTCTTGATCTCGCCATAGGACCACGAGAGGATGCGTTCCGGCGAGGCCAGCGAGACTTTGATTTCGTCGAACACCTTCTGGGGGGCCAGCGGGTTGAACGGGTTGTTGGTCAGTTCCTGGTTCATTTAGATACCTCGAATATCGGGCGTGAAGGGAGGGGGGTGGGCGCCAGAGCCTTCGAAGGCTCTGGCAAGTCTCTTCGAAGAGACTGGGGCCCGCTTATTCCTCACCCTCCGCATCCAGGAGTTCCATGTTGAGGCCGAGGCCCCGCACTTCCTTGACGAGCACGTTGAACGATTCCGGCACGCCGGCCTCGAAATTGTCCTCGCCCTTGACGATCGACTCGTAGACCTTGGTCCGGCCCGCCACGTCATCGGATTTCACCGTCAGCATCTCCTGCAAGGTGTAGGCCGCGCCATAGGCTTCCAGGGCCCAGACCTCCATCTCGCCGAAGCGCTGACCGCCGAACTGGGCTTTACCACCCAGAGGCTGCTGCGTGACGAGGCTGTAAGGCCCGGTGGAGCGTGCGTGGATCTTGTCATCGACCAGGTGATGCAGCTTCAGCAGGTATTTCACACCCACCGTCACCTTGCGGCTGAACTGCTCACCCGTGCGGCCATCGTAGAGGTCGCTCTGGCCGCTGGTGTCGAACCCGGCCCGGGTCAGGGCGTCGTTCACATCGGCCTCTTTCGCGCCGTCGAAAACCGGCGTTGCGATCGGCACACCGCGCGTCACGTTGCCCGCGATCTCGACCAGGCGATCCTCGTCCATATCGGCCATGATCTCGTCATAGACACCGCCATAGGCGATCTTCATGGCGTCCTGCACCGGGGTCAGGTCGCCGGTGCGCCGGTAGTCGTCCAGCGCCTCGTCGATCTTCAGCCCCATACCGCGCGCGGCCCAGCCCATATGCGTCTCCAGGATCTGGCCGACGTTCATGCGCGACGGCACGCCCAGCGGGTTCAGCACGAAATCGACCGGAGTGCCATCGGCGAGGAACGGCATGTCCTCCATCGGCACCACCTTGGAGATCACGCCCTTGTTGCCGTGACGCCCGGCCATCTTGTCGCCCGGCTGCAGTTTGCGCTTCACCGCGATGAAGACCTTGACCATCTTCATCACACCCGGCGGCAGGTCGTCGCCGCGGCGCACCTTCTCGACCTTGTCCTCGAACCGGTGATCCAGCGCGCGTTTCTGCAGGTCGAACTGCTCGTTCAGCGCCTCGACCTGGGCCGCATCCTGTTCGCCTTCCAGCGCCAGTTGCCACCACTGGCCACGGCTGAGCGTCTCCAGCAGATCCTCGGTGATCTCGGAGTTCGCCTTGACGCCTTTCGGCCCCTTCACGGCGGTCTTGCCCAGGATCATGCCTTTCAGGCGCGCGTAGATGTTACGCTCCAGGATATGCAGCTCGTCGTCGCGGTCGCGGCTCAGACGCTCCACTTCCTCGCGCTCGATCTGCAAGGCACGCTCGTCCTTCTCGACGCCGTGGCGGTTGAACACGCGCACTTCGACCACGGTGCCGAAATCGCCCGGCTTCACCCGCAGCGAGGTATCGCGCACGTCCGACGCTTTCTCCCCGAAGATGGCGCGGAGCAGTTTTTCCTCCGGCGTCATCGGGCTTTCGCCCTTGGGTGTGATCTTGCCGACAAGAATATCGCCCGGCTCGACCTCTGCGCCGATATAGACGATGCCCGCCTCGTCGAGGTTGCGCAGCGCTTCCTCGCCGACATTGGGGATGTCGCGGGTGATCTCTTCCGGCCCCAGCTTGGTGTCACGGGCGGCGACCTCGAACTCCTCGATATGGATCGAGGTGAAGACGTCATCGCGCGCGATGCGCTCGGAGATCAGGATCGAGTCCTCGTAGTTGTAGCCATTCCACGGCATGAAGGCGACGACGACGTTCTTGCCGAGCGCCAGTTCCCCCATATCGGTCGACGGACCATCGGCCAGAACCTCGCCCTTGCCGATCTTCTCACCCACCTTCACCAGCGGACGCTGGTTGATGCAGGTGTTCTGGTTCGAGCGCTGGAACTTGCGCAACCGGTAGATATCGACGCCCGCATCGCCAAGCTCCAGGTCTTCCGTAGCGCGCACAACGATCCGCTGCGCATCGACCTGGTCGATGACACCGCCGCGTTTCGCCATGATGGCGGCGCCCGAATCCTTGGCCACGACGCTTTCGATGCCGGTGCCCACGAAGGGGGCATCGGCCTGCAACAGCGGCACCGCCTGGCGCTGCATGTTGGAGCCCATCAGCGCCCGGTTGGCGTCGTCGTTTTCCAGGAACGGAATCAACGAGGCCGCGACCGAGACCAACTGCTTCGGGCTGACGTCGATCAGGTCCACGCTTTCGCGCGGGGCCATGGTGTATTCGCCCGAGCGGCGGGTGTTCACCAGGTCGTTCTCGAACTTGCCGTTCTCATCGAGATGCGCGTTGGCCTGGGCCACCGTGTGCCGCATCTCCTCGGTCGCGGACATGTAGCGCACTTCGTCTGTCACCTGCGCATCCTTGACGGTGCGGTAGGGCGTTTCGATGAAGCCGTATTTGTTCACGCGCGCATAGGTGGCCAGGCTGTTGATCAGACCGATATTCGGGCCTTCCGGCGTCTCGATCGGGCACATCCGGCCATAATGGGTCGGGTGCACGTCGCGCACCTCGAAGCCCGCGCGTTCGCGGGTCAGACCGCCCGGCCCAAGCGCGGAGAGGCGGCGCTTATGCGTCACTTCCGACAGGGGGTTGGTCTGGTCCATGAACTGGCTGAGCTGCGACGACCCAAAGAATTCGCGCACGGCTGCCGCCGCCGGTTTCGCGTTGATCAGGTCCTGCGGCATCACCGTGTCGATCTCGACCGAGGACATACGCTCCTTGATGGCGCGCTCCATGCGCAGCAGGCCGACGCGATACTGGTTCTCCATCAACTCACCGACGGACCGCACCCGGCGATTGCCGAGATGGTCGATATCGTCGATATCGCCCTTGCCGTCGCGCAGCTCCACCAGCGCCTTGATGCAGGCGATGATGTCTTCCTTGCGCAGGGTGCGCTGCGTGTCGTCGGCATCGAGGTCCAGGCGCATGTTCATCTTGACCCGGCCAACGGCGGAGAGGTCATAGCGCTCGCTGTCGAAGAAGAGCTGGTCGAACAGGGCCGAGGCCGCGTCCACGGTGGGCGGCTCGCCCGGACGCATGACGCGGTAAATATCCATCAGCGCGGTCTCGCGGTTCAGGTTCTTGTCCGCCGCCACGGTGTTGCGGATGTAGGGCCCGACATTGATGTTGTCGATGTCGAGGACGGGAATATCGGTAAAGCCCGCATCCAGCAGCTCTTTCAGCGTGCCGCCGGTCACTTCGCCTTCCTTGTCCAGCTCCCAGGTCAGCTCATCGCCGGCTTCCACGTAAATGGCGCCGGTTTCCTCGTTGATGATGTCCTTGGCGACATAGCGGCCGACGATCTGGTCGAAGGGCAGCAGAAGCTCGGTCACCTCGCCCGCGTCGATCAACTGCTTGACCGCGCGCGGCGTGACTTTCTTGCCAGCCTCGGCAATGACTTCGCCGGTGGCGGCGTCGACCAGGTCAAAGGTCGGACGGGTGCCGCGCACGCGCTCGGGGAAGAACTTGGTGGCCCAGCCCTTGTTCTTCTCCAGACGGAAATTCACCGTGTCGTAATAGGCATCCATGATGCCTTCCTGGTCCAGCCCCAGGGCATAGAGCAGGGTCGTCACCGGCAGCTTGCGGCGACGGTCGATACGGGCAAAGACGATGTCCTTGGCGTCGAATTCGAAATCCAGCCACGAGCCGCGATAGGGGATGATGCGGCAGGCGAAGAGCAGCTTGCCGGAGCTGTGCGTCTTGCCCTTGTCATGGTCGAAGAACACGCCGGGCGACCGGTGCATCTGGGAAACGATGACCCGCTCGGTGCCGTTGACGACAAAGGTGCCGTTTGGCGTCATGAGGGGCATGTCCCCCATGAACACGTCCTGTTCCTTGATGTCCTTGACCGATTTCGCGCCGGTATCCTCGTCGATATCGAACACGATGAGACGCAGGGTGACCTTCAGCGGCGCGCTATAGGTCATGTCGCGCTGCTGGCACTCCTCCACGTCGTATTTCGGGTGCTCGAGCTCGTATTTGACGAACTCCAGCACGGCGGTCTCGTTGAAATCCTTGATCGGGAACACCGACTGGAACACGCCCTTGATGCCTTCCCCGTCCATCGGGGCTTCCTGATCACCGGATTTCAGGAACAGATCATAGGAGCTTTTCTGAACCTCGATCAGGTTCGGCATCTCCAGGACTTCGTGAATCTTGCCATAAAACTTGCGGATACGTTTCTGGCCTGCGTAGGTCTGAGCCATGCTCTCAAACACCTTTCCGTTTCTTCGCGTCGCACAACACCGCCGGGGCCGCGGGCGCGCGTCACATTGAAACAAACGGGTCCGGACCAATTCGTGCCTGCCGTCCCACGGGCGGGCTCCCGATCCATTGAACCGCGCCTTAGGGAAGGTCCGTCTCTCCACGGGCCCTCGCCAAGACGAGGTTGGCTGGACCCGGAATTTCCTCCGGATCCAGCCATGTTCAGGGATGCGTGCGAACACGCGATCCGATTACTTGAGCTCGACTTCCGCGCCAGCTGCTTCCAGCTTGCCCTTGATGTCTTCCGCTTCGGCTTTGTCGACGCCTTCCTTGACGGCCTTGCCGCCGGCTTCGACCAGCTCTTTCGCTTCTTTCAGGCCCAGGCCGGTGATGGCGCGGACTTCCTTGATGACGTTGATCTTCTTGTCGCCAGCGGCTTTCAGGATCACGTCAAATTCGGTCTGCTCTTCGGCAGCCGCACCGGCGTCGCCGCCAGCAGGACCGGCCATCATCACAGCGCCGCCAGCGGCGGGCTCGATGCCATACTCGTCCTTGAGGATGGTTTTCAGTTCTTGTGCTTCCAGCAGGGTCAGGTTGACGATGCTTTCGGCAAGTGCTTTCAGATCAGCCATTTTACAGGTTCCGTATCTAGGTATGTGTTCCAACGTCGCAAGGGGTGCCCCTACGATATGGTCTCATAAGGTTGCTTTACGCGGCTTCCGCCTTCTCTTCGATGGTCGAAAGGATGCTCGCGATGTTCGAAGCAGGTGCGCCAATGGCCCCGGCGATGTTCGATGCAGGCGCACCGATACAGCCAACGATGGAAGCGATAAGCTCCTCACGCGACGGCATCGCTGCGACGGCTTTCACACCGGCAGGATCCAGAGCCGTTTCGCCCATTGCGCCGCCGAGGATGACAAACTTGTCATTCGACTTCGCGTAATCCTCGGCAACCTTGGCCGCAGCCACGGGATCCTCGGAATAGGACAGAACGGTCATGCCCGTCATCAGGTCGGCGATGCTTGCGCAGGGCTTCCCTTCCAGGGCGATCTTGGCGAGCCTGTTCTTGGCGACACGAACGGACCCACCCGCTTCACGCATTTGCGCGCGCAGGTCCTGCATCTCGGCAACCGTGAGGCCTTCGTAGTGTGACACCACGACGACGCCAGAGCTTTCGAAGATCTGGCCGAGTTCCTCGACCACTTTCTCTTTCTGGGCTCTATCCACAGTAGTACTCCAATTTGGGGGTTCCCCCCCGGCTCAAGTTTAGTGGGTTGCCCCACCTCTTCGGGTCCAAGTCAGGGTCCCGAGCCGTCAGATCGCCCGAAGGTTGCCCTTCGAAATCTCCTTGTCTCGCTTCCCATCTCAGGAAGGAATTAGCGGGCTTTCGCCCAACCCTCCGTCTCGGACAGGACGGGGCCGATCGTCAGGCCCCGCCATCCCCGCCGGAGACCCGGCGGGAAATCTCTCAATTCCCGGTCGCGCTATCGACCGACACGGACACGCCCGGCCCCATGGTGGAGCTCAGCGAGACGCGCTTCATGTAGGCGCCCTTGGCACCGGCCGGCTTGGCCTTGGACACGGCATCGACGAAGGCGCGCACGTTCTCGGTCAGCTTGGCCGCGTCGAAGCTGGCCTTGCCGATACCGGCATGAACCACGCCCCCCTTTTCGGCGCGGAACTGGACCTGACCGCCCTTGGCGGCCTCGACAGCATCTTTCACATCCATCGTGACCGTGCCCACCTTGGGGTTCGGCATCAGGTTGCGGGGCCCGAGCACCTTGCCCAGACGGCCGACGATCGGCATCATGTCCGGCGTCGCGATGCAGCGCTCGAAATTGATGTTGCCGGCCTGAACCTGCTCCATCAGATCCTCGGCGCCGACCACGTCGGCACCAGCGGCCTCGGCCTCTTCGGCCTTGGCGCCACGGGCGAACACGGCGACACGAACGGTCTTGCCGGTGCCGTTGGGCAGGGTGACCGTGCCGCGGACCATCTGGTCGGCGTGGCGCGGGTCGACGCCCAGGTTCATCGCGATCTCGACGCTTTCGTCGAATTTCGCGGTGGCGTGGCTCTTGACCAGGGCGATGGCGTCCTCGACGCTGATATCGTCCTTGCCGGAGAAAGCCTCACGGGCGGCGCGGGTGCGTTTACCTAGTTTGGCCATGATTTACCCTTTCACCTCGATACCCATCGACTTGGCCGAGCCAAGGATGATCTTCATTGCCGCATCCACGTCATTGGCGCTGAGGTCCTTCATCTTGGCCTCGGCGATCTCGCGCAGTTGCTTGGTGGTGACGGTGGCGATGGTTTCACGACCGGGGGTTTCGGCACCGCGCGGGCGGTTGCGCTTGCCCTGGTTCTTCAGACCGGCAGCCTTTTTCAGGTAATAGGACGCGGGCGGCGTCTTGATGTCCATCGTGAAGGACTTGTCCTGATAATAGCTGATGATGGTCGGGCACGGGCTGCCCTGCTCCATCTCCTGCGTCTTGGCGTTGAACGCCTTGCAGAATTCCATGATGTTGATCCCGCGCTGACCCAGGGCAGGACCCACGGGCGGCGACGGGTTGGCTTGACCTGCAGGGATCTGCAGCTTCATCTTGCCAACGAGTTTCTTGGCCATCTGGCCTCTCCTTCATTCCAACACCCTCGGGGCGCGCCCTTCGGGTTTCGTTGCCCGTGGTCCGGTCCGGGGGCCGCGGCCCCCTCGCCTCCCACGGCTTTGCCGCTCCTCAAGCCGTTCCGGCTTTCCTCGCCATGATCGGGGCTAGGACGGCCCGCCAGGGGCCGGAAGAGCATTTCCTCACGCCTGTTTGGTCACCTGCGTGAATTCCAGTTCGACCGGGGTTTCCCGGCCAAAGATCGAGACCGTCACCTTGAGGCGCTGGTTCTCGTCGTCCACTTCCTCGACCATGCCGTCGAAATCCTCGAACGGGCCTTCGTTGACCTTCACCTTTTCGCCGATCTCGTAGGTGATCGTGCTGCGCGGCGCGGCCTCACCTTCCTCGACACGGTTCAGGATCGCGTTCACTTCGCTGTCGCGCATCGGCATCGGGCGGCCCTGCGGCCCCAGGAACCCGGTGACGCGCTGGATCGAGTTGATCGCGTGATAGGCGCGGTCGGTCATTTCCATACGCACCAGCACATAGCCCGGCATGAAGCGGCGCGGCACGGTCACTTTCTTGCCGCGGCGGATCTCGATCACTTCCTCCTCGGGGACCAGAACCTCCTCGATCTCCTCGTGAAGCCCGCCTTCTTCCACGGCAGTTCTGATCTGCTCGGCGATGCGCTTTTCGAAATTCGACAGCACAGAGACCGAATACCACCGTTTCGCCATGTCGCAGCCCGTTCCTCGTCCTCGGGCCTGACAGCCCTTGATTTCCTGTATTTCCAACGGTTTGCGAATGCAGAGCCGAACAAAAAACAGCGCGCATCACGAATCGACGCACGCCATTTCCGGGAAAGTTGCGCGTGACCTACCGTTCCGGGGACCGGAATTCAAGGGGTTCAGCGAAGGTTTTCCACACGCTCGCCAAGCGCCAGAACCTGTTCCAGCCCCATGCGGATCAGGATATCGACCAGCGAGAAGAACAGCGCGCCGATCATCGCCAGCGCAAACACCATCAGCGTCGTCACCAGAACCTCGCGGCGCGTCGGCCAGACCACCTTGGACACTTCCGAGCGGGTCTGTTGCAAGAACGTAAGCGGGTTGGTGAAGGCCATGGGTGCGGTATCCGGGAAATCATGCGTCTGACCGGGGGTATATACGCACGGACGCGGCGCGTTGCAAGCGGCAGGACGGCGCGACATTCCTGACAGGATTGTCCGTTTTTCCTGACAGGGTTGTCAGGAATCCGCACGCCCCGATTTCCGGACAAACCTGTCAGGAAAACCTGACAGATCTGTCAGTTCTCGGGACGGGATTCGGAACAAGCGGGACTCTGGCAGGGGCGGAGGGACTCGAACCCCCGACCGTCGGATTTGGAATCCGATGCTCTACCAACTGAGCTACACCCCTAGGCCGAGGCATCGGATATGCCATCGCCTGCGGCAAATCAAGTGCCCTTCGACCCCTTGTGCAAAGAAGCTGCCGCCGCCTCCAGCCGGGCGATGTCGGCCCCGCAGATCGCTGCCTCATTGGCCAGAATATGCTCGACCGGCCAATCCCACCAAGCCAGCGCCTGCACGCGCGCAATCGTGGCCTCGTCGAAGCGCCGTCGCAGCACCCGCCCCGGATTGCCCGCGACGACCGCACAGGGCGGCACCTGCCCCGCGACCACGGCGCCCGCCCCGATGATGCAGCCATCGCCGATCCGGGCACCGGGCAGGATGCGCGCGCCCTGCCCGATCCAGACGTCATTGCCGATCACCGTATCGGGACCGGGATCGGGCATCGAGGCGCGACCCTCGCGCGCGCCGCCGAAGACCGCGAAGGGAAAGGAGGAAAACCCGTCATTGCGGTGATTGGCCGAGGCGGTGATGAACATCGCCCCGTCGGCGATCTGGCAGAACTTGCCGATCTCCAGCATTTCCGGTGAGAATTCATAGAGATAAGGGGCCAGGTGGACCGCCCAATCATCGGGGGGATTATGCGCGCTGGCATAGCTGTAGGTGCCGACCTTCCATCGCGGATGGTTAATGGCGGCTTGCAGAAACACGGTGCCCTCATGGGACGTGCCATCGGGCAAGAATATGGGATTCAGGGTGTCGGGTGCGGGGAATCCGGGCATGATATTGGCCTTTCGATCTGGACATGAATGGGATCAGATCGCGGCTTTGGTCATGTCACCCTCCCTCGGTTGGTGGCGGCAGTGTACCCCGCGAGGGAAGCGAAGAAAACCCGGAACGCCGTGCTGACCGGCGGTGTTATCCTCTTTCGAGGCAGCGCAAGCGGAGGGCAGGCATGTTCGACTGGATAACGGCGGTGATCAACGCGATCGGCGCGCTTGGCGTCGGCCTGATGATGCTGCTGGAAAATGTCTTTCCGCCGATCCCCTCCGAGATCGTCATGCCGCTGGCGGGCTTCCTGGTCGCGCGCGGCGAGATGTCCCTGACACTGACCTTGCTGGCGGGAACGGCGGGGGCCGTCGCGGGCGCGGCGCTGTGGTACTGGATCGGCCTCAGGATCGGGGCGGAACGGCTGAAGCGGCTCGCGCGCCGGCACGGGCGCTGGCTGACGCTGACACCGGCGGATGTGGAGCGCGCGCAAGGCTGGTTCGACCGCCACGGGGCGGCGGCGGTGGCGTTCGGGCGGCTCGTCCCCGGTGTGCGCACGCTGATCTCGGTCCCTGCCGGGATCGCGGGCATGGGCTGGGGCCGGTTCCTGACCTACAGCACCGGCGGATCGCTGGCCTGGAACTGCGTGCTTCTCGGCGCGGGGTACGTGCTGGAGAGCCAGTATGAGAGGGTCGCGGGCTGGCTCAACCCGATCTCCACCGCCGTGGTGGTGGGGCTGGTGGGTTGGTATCTGTGGCGGGTCTGGAGCTATGATGCGGGGGAAGCGGAGTGAAATTTCGAGAGGGTCTGGCGGGGTGAACCCCGCCCTGCGCGGTTCTTGAGATTCGGGGACCGGATCAGCCTTTGCCACGATGGCACGGAAAAAGGCCGCCCCGGATTGGAGCGGCCTTTCCAATTCTCAACCGGAGTGGATTCTCATCGCTCTTTCAGAGCGACTGCCACCCACCCTGACACCGCAGTTGCGGTATCAGTCGATGATTTTGCTGACGACGCCGGCGCCAACCGTCCGGCCACCTTCACGGATCGCAAAGCGCAGGCCCTGCTCCATCGCGATCGGCGCGATCAGCTCGACCTCGAACTTCAGGTTGTCGCCCGGCATCACCATCTCGGTGCCGCTCGGCAGCTCGACCGTGCCGGTCACGTCCGTGGTCCGGAAGTAGAATTGCGGGCGGTAGTTGGCGAAGAACGGCGTGTGGCGGCCACCCTCTTCCTTGGTCAGGATATAGGCCTCGGCCTCGAACTTGGTGTGC
>Ga0189284_100620_pt1 | contig 10961 bp, 9 predicted proteins | sample N32C7minimetaG_FD_130314 | JGI IMG/M metagenome (GOLD analysis project Ga0189284, IMG submission 130314) | Marine microbial communities from the Costa Rica Dome - N32 C7 mini metaG | ecosystem: Environmental > Aquatic > Marine > Oceanic > Photic zone | place: Costa Rica: the Eastern Pacific...
GTTCAACATGGCGGCACTTCCGTCGAGGCGGATCACCTGCTGGCCTGGATGAGCGACTTCCAGGGCTGCGGCCAGATGACCGGTGCCGCTGCCGAGGTCAGCCCACAGGCCGCGCCGGATGGAGCAGCGACGGCTCAGTTGGGCCAGGCGCCAGGCCATGGCCCGTTGCAGCAACGCCTCGCCTGCATAGGTCGGTGCTGCGCGACTGAAGCGCTCCAGTACCTGGTCGGGGCGAATCACAGGGCCCCCAGCCATTGCTGCACCACCGAGAGCACCGTTGGTGTGATCAGTGCGTGGCCCCAATTCGGATCCCGATGCAGGGTCAGCGGCTGCGCTCCGAGGTCATCGATCAGCTGCTGTGCTGATGCGGCGTGCACCACAGCGTCCTGTTCGCCCTGCACCACCAGCACAGGCACCGCTTCAGGCCAGCCCGTTGGCAGGCTCTGGCAGCGCGCCAGAAGCTCCAGATCCTGCTGCAGCCGTTGGCGCCCCAGGCTCGTCAAACCCTGCAGCAGGGGGGCTGGGGGCAGGGCGCTGCGGGCATGGGGTGAAGCCGCTTTGTCGAGGAAGCGCTCCAGCATCGTCAGTTCCTCGTTGGTGCCCAGGGCCGCCTGCATCCCCTTCAGAGCCACCGCCACCGCGCGCCCTGCGCGCCCGTGGGGCACGAAGGCGCTGAAGCTCCCCAGCAGCACCACCGCATCGGCCCGCGCCAGAACAGCTGCAGGGAGCAGGTGCAGCCCCAGGGAGTGGGCGATCAACAGGTTGCGTCCTGGGCCAGGGGGCCATGCCGGAGCAACGGTCTCACCGCCGCTGTAGCCCTGGTCCGCGCTGGACCATTTCGCTCCCCCGTCTTCAAAGCGTTGACGCCAGTGGGACCAGGTGCCGGCCTGGCCAGCCCAACCATGCATCGCCAGGACCTGCATCATCGAGAGCCGAGGGCTGCGAGCAGTTTCTCCAATGTGCCCTCCGGCAGGTCCCGCCGCAGCACCAGGCGCAAACGGGCGGTCCCCTCCGGCACCGTGGGCGGCCTGATCGCCACCGACAGCAGCCCCGCCTGCTCCAGCTGTTGCTGGAGGTCGAGCGCGTCCTGGTCGTCCCCGACCAACAGCGGGAGAACGGGGCCGTGTCCTGCCGGTTTCGCCCAGCCCTGATGCGCCAGTGCTGTCCTCCAGCGTCCCGAGCGCTGGCTCAGCTCGCTTCCCCAGTTGGGATGGGCTTGGATCAGGCGCAGGGCAGCCTGGGCTCCAGCCACCAGCGGTGGGGCCAGGGCCGTGGTGTAGCGGAAGGCCCCACTGGTTTGCAGCAGTCGCTCCATCGTCGTGTGGTCCCCAGCCAAAAACGCACCTCCGCTGCCGAAGGCCTTGCCGAAGGTGCCGCACACCAAGGCCACAGGCCGTTGGAGTCCATGGCAAAGCCCACGGCCGCCCGGCCCCAGTACCCCCAGGCCATGGGCTTCGTCCACCAGCAGCTGTGCACCATGGTGGGCACAAAGGTCGGCGATGCCCTCCAGATCAGGGCTGGTGCCTTCCATGCTGAACAGGCTTTCCGTCACCACCAGTGGTGGCCGTGTTGTCGGCTTGAGCCGCTCCAGCCGCTGGTCGAGATCTTCAAGATCGTTGTGGGCAAAGCGTTGCAGCCGCGCCCCACTGGTGCGGACGCCGGCCAGCAGCGAGTGGTGGATCAGCCGGTCCACCAACACGATGGTGTGCCTGTCACTCAGGGCCGTTAGGGCGGCGATGTTGGCTTGAAATCCGCTGGGGAACAGCAGCACCCGGTCCCGGTTCAGCCAGGTGGCGAGGGCTGCCTCCAGCTCCAGGTGGCGTGGTCGGGTCCCAGTGATCAGGCGAGATCCACCGGCACCGACGCCATCGGAGGCCACGGCCTCTGTTGCCGCTGCGAGCACATCGGGATGACGGCTGAGCCCGAGGTAGTCGTTGCTCGCTAGATCAACCAGCTGACCGGCTCCGGCGGGATCCTGCAGCTGCCAGGGCTCCTGGCCGGAGTTCAAGCTCCGCAGGCGTCGGCGGCGGGCTGAGGGGATGGGAGAAGCGTGGTCCCGCATCACAACAGTCTGGAATCCGCCCTGAACAAGGATGGCCGCAGTCCTCTGATCGTCATGACCTGGGAGCGTTTCACTCTGCTCTTTCCGCTTTGGACGTTGCTGGGAGCTCTGCTGGCCTTGCTGCATCCCCCGCTGTTCATCTGGTTTAAGGGGCCACTGATCGCCCTTGGACTCGGCGTGATCATGCTCGGCATGGGCGTCGGGTTGACACCCGCTGATTTCGTGAGGGTGGGTCGACGCCCTCGCGCCATGCTGCTGGGGGTGCTGGTCCAGTTCCTGGTGATGCCGGCCCTTGCCGCTGGGATCGCGGCGGCTCTTCATCTGCCTGCCCCGCTTGCGGTGGGCTTGATTCTGGTCGGCTGCTGCCCGGGGGGGACCGCCAGCAATGTGGTGGCTCTGATCGGCCGTGGCGATGTGGCGCTGTCGGTGGTCATGACCACGATCAGCACCCTGGCGGCGGTGGTGTTGACCCCGCGTCTCACGGAGGTGTTGGCCAGCCAGTACGTGCCGGTGGACGGTTGGGCCCTGTTCCTGGCCGTGCTTCAGGTGGTGTTGCTGCCCGTCACCGTTGGGGTGGTGCTCAAGCGTGGTCTGCCCGGTGTGGCCCAGCGGATTGAGCCGGTGATGCCTCCTCTGGCGGTGATGGCCATCGTGATGATCGTCTCCAGCATCGTGGGCAGCCAGACGGCTGTGCTCCTTCAGCAGGGGCCCGTGCTGATCCTGGCTTGCCTGCTGCTGCATGGCGGCGGCTTCCTGCTCGGCTGGCTGATTCCCCGGTTGGCGGGGCAGAGCGTGCAGGCCCAGCGCACCATCAGCATCGAGGTGGGCATGCAGAACTCAGGACTGGCCGTGGTGCTCGCCCGCAGTGGCGGGTTCGCCAGTCCCCTCACGGCGTTGCCGGGTGCCATCTCTGCAGTGATTCACTGCCTGATCGGCAGCGCCCTTGCCGCCGTGTGGAGGCGTCGCTCGCCATAGCTGGTCGCCTTAGCCGTTCGCTCTAGATCGAGTCCCCGTTGTGGAGTTCAAACAGCAGGCGGGCGGCGAGGCCACGGGAGATGCGTCGTGCCACGAGCAGATCGCAGATCCAGGTGAACAACGGCGGCGCATCGGTGGTGGACGCCAGGCGTTGTTCGAGGGCCTTCAGCTCTTTCACGTCACGGCAGCCCCTCAGGGCATCGATCAGGGTGTCTTCAGCCGGCCGCGGCTTGGTGAGCTGAGTGCTGGTCACAGGAGGTGGGGCTCAATCCCCTCCGTCATGGCACTGGCGCAGTGCCCCTGTCACCCTTCGCTGCAGCGGAGGCAGGCACAAAAAAAGCTCCGGTGGTCTCACCAGAGCTCGAAGCATTCTCTTCATTATTTTTCCTGATCTGGCTTGGTTCCGTCAAAGGAGGTCGGCACATCTGATTGATTGCATTGGCGCGGCTTATCGCTTGTTTGAAAAGAGAGTTCAGCCAGGCTCCTTAAGATCATTCGATGAACCAATCGACACCGGCCACGCCCCGATCCGAGCCCGATGTCGATCGCAGTGCCCCACTGAATCCCTCAGAAATCTTTCCCTTCCCGCTGGACGATTTCCAGCTGGAGGCCATGGATGCCCTCAACCAGGGACATTCGGTCGTGGTTAGTGCCCCCACAGGATCTGGCAAAACCCTGATCGGTGAATACGCCATTCATCGCGCCCTGGCCCACGGCCAGAAGGTCTTCTACACCACACCTCTGAAGGCTCTCTCCAATCAGAAACTGCGCGATTTCCGCGATCAGTTCGGTGCGGAGAACGTGGGTTTGATGACCGGTGACCTCAGCGTGAATCGCGAGGCCTCGATCGTGGTGATGACCACGGAGATCTTCCGTAACATGCTGTACGCCGAGGCGGATGAGCATGACGATCCCCTGGCTGATGTGGAAGCGGTGGTGCTCGATGAGTGCCATTACATGAACGATTCCCAGCGCGGCACGGTCTGGGAGGAGTCGATCATTCACTGCCCACCCACGGTGCAGCTGGTGGCGCTCTCCGCGACCGTGGCCAATGCCGGGCAGCTGACCGACTGGATCGAGAAGGTGCATGGTCCGACCACGTTGGTGATGAGTGATCACCGGCCGGTGCCGCTGCAGTTCAGCTTCTGCAGTGCCAAGGGGTTGCATCCACTGCTCAACGAAGCCGGTACGGGTCTTCATCCCAACTGCAAGGTCTGGCGCGCGCCCAAGGGGCACAAGCGCAAAGGGCGTTCCCAGAGGCCGCCGCAACCCGAGCCACCACCGATCAGCTTTGTTGTGGCTCAGATGGCGGAGCGGCAGATGCTCCCGGCCATCTATTTCATCTTCAGTCGCCGCGGTTGTGACAAGGCGGTGCGTGATCTGGGGGTGCAGTGCCTGGTGACTCAGGAAGAGCAGGCGCGGATCAAGGAACGTCTAACCGCCTACAGCCACGACAACCTTGAGGCCGTTCGGGATGGAATTCACGCTGATGCGCTGCTGCGGGGCATCGCTGCCCACCACGCCGGTGTTCTGCCCGCCTGGAAGGAGTTGATCGAAGAGCTCTTCCAGCAGGGGTTGGTGAAGGTGGTCTTCGCCACGGAGACCCTGGCGGCAGGCATCAACATGCCGGCCCGTAGCACGGTGATTGCTGCCCTCTCCAAGCGCACCGAGCGGGGGCATCGCCCGCTGATGGGCAGTGAGTTCCTCCAGATGGCCGGCCGGGCCGGCCGGCGGGGCCTCGACTCCCAGGGCTACGTCGTGACGGTGCAAAGCCGGTTCGAAGGTGTGCGTGAGGCAGGTCAGCTGGCGACAAGTCCCGCCGACCCCCTGGTGAGCCAGTTCACCCCCAGCTACGGCATGGTTCTCAACCTGCTGCAGCGCCACGATCTGGCCAAGGCCAGAGAGCTGGTGGAGCGTAGTTTTGGCCGCTACCTGGCGGGGCTGGACCTCGTGGAGGACGAGGAGAACCTCTCCCAGCTGCGGTTGCAACTCAGCCAGCTGGAGGGCGTCGCCGGCGATATCCCCTGGGAAGATTTTGAGGACTACGAAAAAATGCGTGGGCGGCTCCGCGAAGAGCGGCGCTTGCTCCGCATCCTTCAGCAGCAGGCCGAGGAGACGCTGGCCAATGAGCTGACGATGGCCCTGCAGTTCGCCAGCACCGGCACCCTGGTCAGCCTCAAATCGCCGCAGCTGCGGGGGCGCGTCGCGCCCGCGGTGATCGTGGAGAAGGTGAAGGGGCCCGGTCAGTTCCCGCTGCTGCTCTGCCTGACCGATGAAAACGTCTGGATCCTGCTGCCCTGTCAGGCCGTGGTGAGCATCCATGCGGAGCTCAGTTGCCTGCAGGTGGATGGGCTGGATGTCCCGGAGCTGTCCCGCTCCGGTGAGTTGCGCCATGGCGATCAGGCCAGTGGTGGTTTGGCGTTAGCCGTGGCCCACATGGCCCGGCGCCACGACATGACCACCCCGCAATACGACCTGGCTGGGGAGGTGTTGACCCAGGCCCGGCTGGTGCGGGATCTGGAGCAGGAGCAGGAGCAGCACCCGGCCCATCGCTGGGGAGATCGCAAACAGCTGAAGAAGCACCGCCGGCGCATGGAAGATCTGGAGTTGGAGATCGCTGAACGGCAGCAGCTGTTGCATCAGCGGGCCAACCGCCACTGGGAGACCTTCCTCGCCTTGATGGAGATCCTGCAGCACTTCGGATGTCTTGATGAGCTGGATCCCACGGAGATCGGCCGCACCGTTGCGGCTTTGCGGGGCGACAACGAACTCTGGCTGGGGCTGGCGCTGATGAGTGGCCATCTCGATGACCTTTCCCCCCCAGACCTGGCGGCGGTGTTCGAGGCGATCAGCACCGAGGTCAACCGCCCCGACCTGTGGAGTGGCTTCCCGCCACCTGCTGCAGCTGAGGAAGCCCTGCAGGATCTTTCGGGGCTGCGTCGCGAGCTGCTGCGGGCCCAGGAACGCGCCGGTGTGGTGGTGCCGGCCTGGTGGGAACCCGAGCTCATGGGTCTTGTGGATGCCTGGGCGCGGGGAACGTCCTGGAGCGATCTGATCGCCAATACCTCGCTGGATGAGGGCGATGTGGTGCGCATCATGCGCCGCACCGTGGACCTTCTGGCCCAGGTGCCGTACTGCGAAGCGATCAGCGAGCAACTGCGCAGCCATGCCCGTCAGGCTCTGAAAGCGATCAACCGCTTCCCCGTGGCCGAGGCCGAGGATCTGGTGCCGGCTCCCGCTGCGCTCAACCCGGCAACGGAGCGGGCCGCCTGAGTTCAGGCGTCCGGAGCGGCCATGGCGCCGGGATTCACCTGCTGATCAAAGTCGGCTTCGCTGATGTGGCCGAGCTCCAGGGCCGCCTGCTTCAGCGTCAACCCCTGATGGTGGGCATGCTGAGCGATGGCACTGGCCTTCTCGTAACCAATGCTGGGGGTCAAGGCGGTGACCAGCATCAAGGAGCGATCCACGAACCGCTGAATCTGCTCCCGATCCGGCTCCAAACCCTCCACCAGGTTCTGGCGGAAGCTGGTCATGGCGTCCTTGAGCATGCGGATCGACTGCAGCAGGTTGAAGCCGATCAAGGGCTTGTAGACATTCATCTGCAGATGGCCGCCTGCGCCAGCGGCTGCCACGGCGCCATCGAGACCGATCACCTGGGTGCAGACCATGGCCATGGCTTCGCACTGGGTGGGATTGATTTTTCCCGGCATGATCGAGCTGCCGGGTTCGTTGGCGGGCAGCCGCAACTCGCCCAGACCTGCCCGGGGGCCACACCCAAGCAGCCGTACGTCGTTGGCGATCCGGAGCAGGGCCACCGCCAGCAGGCGAAGTTGGCCCATCGCTTGAACGAGGGCGTCATGGCCGGCCATCACCGCGAAGAGGTTGTCAGCGGGATGAACCTTGACGCCGGCGACCCGGCTCAGCTCGTCCGCAACGGCATGGCGGAAGCCCGGCGGCGTGTTCAACCCCGTGCCCACGGCGGTGCCCCCCAGGGGAAGATCGCCGAGGCTGACCAGACAGTCCTCCAGCCATGCCTGGGCTTGTTTGAGTTGATCCCGCCAGGCGCCCACTTCATCGCCCAGACGCAGGGGCACCGCATCCTGCAGATGGGTGCGGCCAATCTTGACGATGGGCATCCAGGCCTGGGCTTTGGCATCCAAGGCCTGCACCAGGGCATCGAGCGCCGGCAGCAGCCCGTCCTTCAGGTGCTTGGCCGCGGCGACGTGAATCGCTGCGGGAAACACATCATTGGTGGATTGCGACCGATTGACGTGGTCATTCGGGTGCACTGGGGTGTGGCTGCCGAGGGCGTTGCCTGAAGCCTGAGACGCCAGATTGCTGATCACCTCGTTGATGTTCATGTTGGTCTGGGTCCCGCTTCCGGTCTGCCAGACCCGCAGTGGGAACTGATCGTTGTGCTGGCCAGCGGCAATGGCATCGGCCGCCGTGCAGATCAGCTCCACCTGTTGAGGGTTCAGAAGCGCATGCTCGCCGTTCACCGTGGCGCAGGAACGCTTGATCCAGGCCAGGGCCTGGATGATTTCGAGCGGGATCCGTTCGTCGCTGATGGCGAAGTTCTGAAGCGACCGCTGGGTCTGGGCTCCCCAGAGCGCTTTGGATTCCACCTCAATGCCCCCCAGGCTGTCGGTTTCAATCCTGAACGGCTGCGTCATCGGGTCCACGGCGCGATCGAGCGTTGCATCGATCATCCGTGATCACTGTCCGGTGGTCGTGCCATAGGTCGTGCCATCGTTCCGCTTCAACCGTTTGGGTCTTGTCCGGTGCAGGTTCACCGTTCCCATGACATCGCTCTCCCGCTGCCCGATACGTCTCAGAGCCAGCTTCAGGGATATCTGTCGCAGCCTGGCCGACCTCTGAAGGCATTATTGAATCGCAAAAAAGTGGAGCGACTGGCGAACAACCGGTTCTTTTACTCCTCCAGGCCATATCAGTTGCTGAATTTTCAGCTTCAGCCTGAGGTGGTGTTCCTCTCCAATTGGGATGGCGATCAACTCAACATCGTGTTTGAACAGTGCATCATTCATGGACTGGGTCGTTTGCAGGAGCTGATTCAGTTCAAGTGCCAGGCATCGATTCGACCAGAACAGGAATGCTTGATGGCGAAGGCTGATCTCAGCCTGGAACTGTCCATCAGCGGATCACTGAAACGTCTGCCGCAGCCGCTAGTGCAACGCACGGCAGGACTGGCCTTGGGATTGGTGACGGATCGTTTGGAAAAGCGTTGTCGGACTGGACTGGTGAGAGGAGCTCTAGATTGGGTTGAGAAGCACCCTTGAACGTGCTTGGTTTAGCAGTGGTATTGTCACTGAAGTTTCTCTTCAGATTCTGGCGTTGTGGTTATTGCGAAAGCTTCAGCCAATCCTGTACTGACGTTCCAGAACTTTTCACTTCGCTGCGATAAGTCTAATCCAAATGTTTCCTTTAAGCAGCCCTGGAGTTGGGGCCTCTCTTCAGGGAACAGAATCGCTGTGATTACCACAAATTCTTACTTGCGATACCAATTAATCGTAGGGCTCGCTGGCTTGGTTCCTCCAGTTTCTGGCGAGTTCTTCGGAGAAGGGGTTATCGGTTGGCCTGTGGGAGGGGAAGCGGGCCTTGATAGCAAATTGAGAGTTTCCCATGCTTTTAGTTTTCTGTCCAATGTTTACGGTGATTGCCTGGAGAAATCACAAATATCTTCCGATGAGGTCTGGACGTTGCTCGAGGAAGTAAGTATCTATCCTCAGTTAATCATTAAGGAGCTGACAAAGACCCAGAAAGATTTCTTTTTTCTTGCATTGTCTGTTCTCTTTTCCTTTGACCTCTACCTCATTCCCAAAACAAAATTCTTGATGTCTAAAGCGGCAAAGCCTCTCAGGAGGCTTCTGTTGAAGCAGATCGAAGGGAAGAGTCTCATTGCAACATCAACGAATAGTCGCTTCCTTCGCGAATTCTGTGCCGATGGATTGGTTCTGGGAAGCTTCGGCGAAATCTTATTTTCCGGAGAGTTGTCTGAGTCAATGCAGTGGGCTCGCGACAATCTTGAGGGTTTCGATGTGTCGGATTCTGAAGATGATAAATTTGATGTTGGATTGAATCTGACGAATTTAGAAACTTCTGATGATCAAGACGACGATTTTTAAAAAAGGGGGGCAATGATGACTTTTTTAGGAAGGCTCGCTCGGGCCATACGGCGCCAAATCTCGATTGTGCTTGCGATTGCGGATTACGACCTTGACAGGAAGTCGACGGGAAGTTCGTTGGGGAATTGGGAAGGTCTGATTAATCCCATGCAATTGATGCTCTTCTTCATCGTGATGCGTGTTGGATTTAGTTTGCTGAGAGGAAGCAATAGATTTGCTGCTGGAGGCTCGACCGATATGTATTTTAATATTGTTTTATTTATAGCTTCTGGATTCGTGCTCGCTTTTCTTTTCAGGAATGTTGCAATCAAGGCTCTGCAGGGTTTGAAGTTAAGGGCGCCTCTTTATTACTCAAGAATTAGACCTCTGAATATTCTTCTAGCGTTGTCTCTTAATGACTTGAGAGCTCTTTTAACCCTATCTATTGCAATTTTGGGCCTTGTTTGGATGTTTACTTGGAGTTTCAGGTTTGATAGTCCTGGGTTGGCGATTGTGGTTTATCTTCTTACTGTCGTGATGGCTGTAGGGTTTGGTCTCTGCGTAATCTTCCTCGCAGGACTCAATAAATGGGTGACTAAAATCATCAAAAGGGCTATGCAACGGGTTATTATCTTTACATCGGGGATATTCTTTGCCACTTTCGAACTTCCCCCTTTTACGCGTCCGTTTGTAACTTGGAATCCGGTTCTTCATTCTGTCGAGCTCTTCCGATATTCGTTAAATAATGATTACCCTATACCCGATATATCATTGGGTTATTTAATTTGCTGTTCTATGCTTACATTGGGCTTTTCATTGGTATTGTATAAAACGAATGAATCGCGGCTTCTTGAGTCCAGTGACGATTAACTCTTCTGCGTCATTGCTCTAGTCGAATTCTTGAGTTAATTTTTAGCTATGACTGAGCCCACCTCTTCTTCGAGCTCCTCCTCTTCTCTCCCCAGGGAAAGGCCTTCTTCGCTTCTTTTCCCGCGCGCTTTTGCTGAAGGTCAGCCAGCTGAGCTCTGGCGTGAACGGTTCAAGCGTCTTGCGAAGCCAAGGGTTCTGATCTCTGCTTTTTTGGCAACATCTGCTCTCTATTTTTTTGCCATAGGAAGAGATCGATACACAACTGTGTCTGAATTTGTAATTCAGCAGGCAACTCCTCTGAATACATCGTCGGCTTCCGTTTTGGCGGGAGCAGCATCTGCTCCACAGGTCCTAACCTCCCTAGTTGATGGACAATATTTACAGGTCTATCTTGAATCGTCTGATGTCAAGACTCGCTTGTTTCCGAATCCCCAGAGACTTGAGCAGGATTATCGCGTAAAATTTCCTGATGTGTTGGCAGGATTGCCCTCCAATAGTTCAGGGCCAGCGCAGCTATCATTCTATAAAAAACAACTGCATGTTGCTCCTCAACCCTTGAGTGGCTCTGTCATACTGACAACATCTGGCTTCACTCCTGATCAAGCTTTTAAACTCAATAAGGAGCTGCTTGATCAGTCTCGCCGTTTTGTGAATGAAGTAAATCAAACCATCAGCTCAGATCAGAATAACTTTGCTAAAAAAGAAGTTCAACTAGCTGAAATCAATTTGAAAGCTGCTACAAAAAGTCTTGAGCTTTTCCAGGAAAAACATGGAAATCTGAATGTTGAATCTGAACAGGCTGCGGCAAGTTCATTTATTTCTGGCCTCGAATCACAACTGGTTGAATTGAAGGTTGAGGAGGCAGCCTTGCGTCGCCAATACAGAGATCCAAATGCCCCAGAAGTCTCATTTGTTGCAGACCAAGTGAGTGA
>Ga0189284_100623_pt1 | contig 10824 bp, 9 predicted proteins | sample N32C7minimetaG_FD_130314 | JGI IMG/M metagenome (GOLD analysis project Ga0189284, IMG submission 130314) | Marine microbial communities from the Costa Rica Dome - N32 C7 mini metaG | ecosystem: Environmental > Aquatic > Marine > Oceanic > Photic zone | place: Costa Rica: the Eastern Pacific...
AAATCTCTGCGAAGCGATATACCGGCGCCCATGGCAAACTCCCTGTTTGCCAAAGGTGAATCATGATTTGCCCCAAACAGGAAAGCACAAATATGAGTCACATATTCATGCGCTTGGTATAAGTCAGATATCAGCGAACATGAGGTGGAGAAAAACGGGACCGTCAAGGTGCGTGTGAAAACACCTCACCTCGTTCCGCCGAAACGTGTGAAATATCAATGGACACTTGACGGAAAAGCCATCAGCAACTTCAAAACGATCGCGTTCGAGGAACTCGATGACGGAGATACTCCGGAGGAAGTTGCTGTGCGCCGTTTCGAAGAACGAATGGATTTCTTGTCCGATAGGCTTGAGATGCTGATCGATATGAACCGGTTCAGGTAACCTGTGTATTCAAGGCTGGTGATCTTCGGCTATCTTTAGAGATTGAAACCGCCGAGCTATCGAGATAGCGCATCTTTAACCATGCGGAATCCGATGTGGTTTGTCCCAAGGCTCCGTTCAGCATGCTGGCGGGCGGCGGGTCGATATCTCAGGCAATAGGACGGAGCGCAGAGCCAGGATCCGCCTTTGACCACGTTCATTGCGCCGACGCTCGGATGAGAGAAGCTGGCTGCAAGAATCTCTGGCGGTCCGTCCGGGTCGGTTGTGGCAATTTCAGGATGTCCGGGAACCCACCAGTCAGAGACATGCTCCCAAACGTTTCCGGCCATGTCGTAAAGGCCGTAGGCATTTGGCGGAAAGGAGCCGACGGGGGCTGTTCCGTGATGGCCGTCTTCCTTGGTGTCGACACTTGGAAAGAGGCCTTGCCATGTGTTGGCCTTCCAGCCTTGCCCAGGATCATAGCCGTCACCCCAAGTGTACTCCGCGCCCTCGATACCGCCCCGAGCTGCAAATTCCCATTCCGCCTCTGTCGGCAACCGGCCGCCGGCCCACTTGGCGTAGGCGCGGGCGTCTTCCGGTGAGATCTGAACCACCGGGTGGTCGTCCATGTTCTCAATTGAGCTGTCGGGGCCTTCGGGGTGTTGCCAGTCTGCGCCTGGGACATAGCGCCACCAAACGCGGAAGTCTGTCAGGTCCACCTTGCCGGGTGGCTGGGCAAAAACCATCGACCCGGCGCGCAGCAAGTCCTTTGGAAGGCTGGGGTTTTCCGAGGGATCCAGATCCCGCTCTGCAGTGGTGACATAGCCGGTCGCCTCGACAAAGGCGCGGAACTCAGCGTTGGTGACTTCGGTTATCTTGATTTGGAAGGGACTGACCGTGACTTGCCGCTCAATCGCCTCCTCACGGTAGTGCTCATTCGAGCCCATCGTGAACGTTCCACCGTCCAGCAAAACAAAATCACCGTTTGCCTGAGAAGCCGAGCTAATTCCCTGAGTAAGAGCGGTCAGTCCGAGGAAACTGCAAATCACCAGCCTCAAATTACTGCGTTTTTTCAGTTGTCTAGCCCCCATTGAAACACTGGCTACCAAACCACATCCACTTTGGCCGATGATCGACTGCCGCTTGTAAGTCCTTACGTCTCGGACACGTAGCAGTGATGTTGTCATCGAGTGGTCCGCGTTTGATCAATAATTACTGAGAGTGGACGACCTCATCCAAGATTTTACCACGACTGCCACTGGGCGCCTTGATCCTCAAGTAGGCGGCAACGGTCGGCGCGAGGTCGACTGTTTCAACCCGCGCCGGGATGCGGCTTGCTTTCATTCCCGGCCGGGAAAAGATGATCGGGACATGCGTATCGTAGGTCCAGGGGGATCCATGGTGAGAGGCAACATGAAGTCCGTCAAAATCACCTACAAACCAGTGCGGTTCAAATACAACATACACGTCGCCGGACCGTGAGGCATGAAAATTCGCCAGCACTGCATCGCTGACACTCGTCTTGGCAATCGCAGCACTTGCGAGATCCTCGCTGGATATCGCGTAGGCAATCGCCGGCATCTTTTGCAGTTCTCTGGCAAGAGCTCTGGCAACGTCCGCTTTTTCTAGTCCTTTGTCTGAAATCAGTTGTTCGTTGAGATAGACGTAGGGCTGGGAAAAAGAGGAAATAAGCTCCTGAGCGACCCCAAATTCAGCAATCAGAGCTTTTGCGGCAGGTTCCTTGTCTATGTCATCGAAAGTGAAATAGCCGGCCGGAATACCAAGATACTCCAGATAGCCCGGGACTTCCGCGCCGCCGTGGTCTGCGGACAGAACGACCAAGGTGTGTTCCAAACCGATCTTTTGATCCACATGGTCCAGCAGTTGGCCAATGGTTTTATCAAGACGGCGCAGATTGTCCTCGGCTTCCAAGCTGGATGGGCCGAAAATGTGGCCAACATAATCAGTCGACGACAAGCTGACCGAGAGATAATCGGTAACATCGTCTGCACCGATATCTTCCTTGTCGATCAGTGTTTTTGCAAACGACGCCGTCAACTCATCGCCCGCCGGACTGAGCGTCAAAAACGTCGTATAGTATTTGCTGTCCCATGCTCCGAACGGATGGGGGAACGTGCGGCCAAATCCTGGAAAGTCGGTCTCCCATTCCGCATCATCGAACGCAGCAAACCGATAGGTTTGTTCTGGGTCAGTCAGCTCCCAGTCTGTGTAGGCGTAGGCCAGAACGTGTCCGGCATCGTTCCAAGCGTTTACCCAGTCTGGATAAGTGTCCATGTAGTAGCTGGACGTGACAAACCGGCCATCGCTTTTTGAGAACCAGTAGGCGGTGCCAGCGTGACCCGCCATGGAGATGGCACCGCGATCCTTTACGGACACCCCGAATATCTTCGAAACGCCAGCATTCGCGATCGCAATTTCATCAGACAACGTAGATGACAAGATCGACGAGGGAGACCGTCCATCAGATGTCGCGGCGCGTTGGGTCGGATCGATCTCGGTAGACTGATCTATGCCGGATATTGCAAGCAGGGGATAATCAGGATCCTGAACGTTGTAGAACGGCTTCCCGGTTGCCCGGTCGAACCAGAGGTTGGCAACCATGCCGTGAACGGCGGGATCGGTGCCTGTTGCCAATGTGGTATGCCCGACGATGGTTTCTGTGTTGGCGTGCCGGTGATGGGCGTTGGTATAGTAGATGCCGTTTTGAAGAAGGCGTTTGAACCCTGTGTCACCAAAGTGCGCAATGTTCCGGTCGATCAGGTCACCACGCAGCTGATCAACGGTGATCTGCAAGACCAGCTTCGGCTGCTCCTGGGATTCAGCTTGAGACGATGTGGCGGCACTTACCACCAAGATTCCAACAACCAACCAACGGACAAGCACGATCAAAGCGCAGACCTGATTTTCTTGAAGGCTTTGGAAAGTTCATCTCCAAGCAAGGAAGTGGCTTCGCTGATATTCTGTGCGGATTCGCCGAGTTTTGCATCAGCTTCGAAACTGTCCCACTTCTTTTCCAGCTCGTCCCATTCCTCCTGCAGCTCTTTGCTACCCAGATGGATTTTAAGTTTGACCTCGTCGCGGGTCTGCTTCAGCTCATTCACGATGTCTTTGATATCTGGCATTTATGGGCCTCCAAATCCTGAGAATGGGACATCCTAAGATGCCCCATTCCGTTAAACCAAGGGCTATTGTGCTCCGCCAGGCTGGCTCAGCTTTTCCATCACCTTGTCGAGGCTGAAGGACGCGGCTTCTTGGCGCGGCGGGTATTCTCGGAAGGTTGCCAGGAATTGGCCAACATATTGCTGCGCCGGGACAAGGAGATAGGCGCGGTCAATCATCCAGTCGTAATATGTGTTGGATGTCCGGTAGGCGCGCTCGTAAGGATCGCGGCGCAAGTTGGTGATCAGGGGCACGCGAAGTGGCGTCAGTGGTTCCATCCAGGCGCGGAAGGTTGCCCAGGCTTTCTGCTCCAGGAACGTGATTTTCCAATTGGCGTAACGCAGCGCGGCCAGGTCGCCATCGTCGGTAAAGTAGAAAATCTCGTCGCGCGGGCTTTCCTCCACTTCGCCTTTCAAAAGCGGTAGGATGTTGTATCCGTCGAGATGTACCCGGTAATCCCGGCCCATTGTGTCAGAGGTCACACCTTCAAGGAGGTCCTCTTTTACGGTCTCGTTGCCCGCTGCTGCCAGGAAGGTTGGCAGCCAGTCCATGTGGTGGACAATCTCGTTCGAGACTGTTCCGGGCTCGATCTTGCCGGGCCAGCGGACCATCGCTGGAACGCGCCATCCGCCTTCCCATTGAGTGTTTTTCTCACCCCAGAACGGTGTCATTGCCGCGTCCGGCCATGTGTTCATGTGCGGTCCGTTATCGGTGGAATAGAACACGATGGTATTGTCAGCGATGCCAAGCTCATCAAGCTTGTCGAGGAACTGACCTATGTGCATATCGTGCTCAATCATGCCGGCGGTGTATTCATCGGCCACGCCATCCGTCAGACCATTCGCAACCTCGCGCATTTCCTCTTTAACGTGGGTTCGGAAATGCATACGTGTGCCGTTCCACCAGACAAACCACGGCGTGCCTTCAGCCGTTTTTTCTTCGATGAAGGCGATCGCAGCTTCTGACGTTTCATCGTCGACAACCTTTTGGCGTTCGATGTTGAGCGGGCCGGTATCTTCAATGTCCTGAGTTACCGTGCCGCCGTTGTAGGTGGCTGAGGAGCGGATCACGCCGCGTGGACCAAAGGCCTCCAGGAACGTACGGCCATCCGGCAGAACGGCATCGCGCGGGTAGTCCTCGTTTTCGGGCTCTTCTTCGGCATTCAAGTGATAAAGGTTGCCGAAAAACTGGTCGAAACCGTGGTTGGTCGGCAGGTGTTCGTCGCGGTCTCCCAAGTGATTTTTGCCGAATTGCCCGGTCGCATAGCCTTCGTCTTTCAAAAGCGCTGCGATGGTCGGGTCTTCAATCTGCATGCCTTCTTCGGCACCCGGCAGACCAACTTTGGAGAGCCCTGTGCGGAATACGGATTGCCCCATGATGAAGGATGAACGTCCTGCAGTACACGACTGCTCGGCGTAGTAGTCGGTGAACATGACGCCTTCCTTGGCAACCCGGTCGATGTTGGGCGTTTGATAGCCCATCAGGCCGAAGGTGTAGGCGGAAATGTTCGATTGCCCGATATCGTCACCCCAGATGACCAGGATATTCGGCTTTGTGTCTTGTGCTGCTGCCGGAGCCATGCCGCTAACAGCCAAGGGAACGAGAGAAAGAGTCAAAACCTTCAATCGCTTAGAGATATTCAAAGAATGCATGGAACCTCGCAGTCCGTGAGGTGATGGGAACGTGCCAATGTGTCACTGGAGCAATTTCCAGCACACGCCCACAGCTTAGGCGCAATTTCCGTTCGTTGGAAAGGGTGAAAATAACGTAACGTTATTTAAAGGGGGGGTGATGGATGCTGGCAACGGTCGCTGTGCAACAAGACATTGGCAGTGTTGAAAAATCGCATGTGACCGGCTGCCGCATGGCGTGTCGCCGCACTTGGCCGGTTTCACATTGAGTAGGTGAAATCCCTGATCCATATGTGGGTTCAGTAATCAACCCCAACCAGGCCTCCGGGCCGGGAAAGAGACATGGAAGAACTTCTTCTCAGCCGAATCCAGTTTGCGGCCAACATTTCGTTCCACATCCTGTTCCCGACGATCACCATCGCCCTCGGATGGGTGTTGTTGTTATTCAAACTGAGGTTTAACGCGACCGGTGATGACCGCTGGATGGCGGCCTACATGTTTTGGGTGAAGGTCTTCGCCTTGTCTTTTGGCCTTGGCGTCGTCAGCGGCATTACGATGAGCTTTCAGTTCGGCACCAACTGGCCGGGTTTTATGGAGACGGTCGGTAACGTCGCTGGTCCGCTGCTCGCATACGAAGTTCTGACAGCCTTCTTCCTGGAGGCAGCTTTCCTTGGGATTATGCTGTTCGGCGCTTCGCGCGTTCCAAATTGGCTGCACACGCTTGCGACCTTTCTCGTCGCGTTCGGCACCACTGTCAGTGCGTTCTGGATCCTTGTCCTGAATTCCTGGATGCACACGCCAACCGGCTTTGAACTGCGCGACGGGATCGTGCATGCCACTGACTGGTGGGCCATCATCTTCAATCCGTCCATGCCCTACCGTCTGGTGCATATGCTGCTCGCCAGCGGCTTGACCGTTGCCTTCCTCATCCTTGGCATCTCGGCCTTCCGCCGTTTGATCGGGGATCAGTCCAAAGGCGTTCGCGTCACCTTCAAAACCGGCGCGTGGATGGCTGCCATCCTCATCCCGGTACAGATCTATGCTGGCGATTTGCACGGCCTCAACACCTTGGAGCACCAGCCGCAGAAGGTTGCGGCCATGGAAGGCAATTGGGAAACCTCGTCCCATGTTCCGCTGTTGCTCTTCGCCTTCCCCGATGAGGAAAGGCGTCAGAACGATTTTGAGATCGGTATTCCAAACGGCGCGTCGCTCATCCTCAAACACGATCCAGCTGGTGTGGTTCCGGGCCTGAACGATTTTTATGCCGAAGATGGAACCGCGCTTCATCCGCCGGTCGCGCCAGTCTTCTGGTCATTCCGCGTGATGGTTGGCACAGGCGTGCTGATGCTCGCCATGAGCTGGGTGACTGTCATCATGATGCGCCGGAATCGTGGTGTGGACGGCTTGAACCCGTGGCTGCTGCGCGGTCTTGTTGCCATGACCTTCTCCGGTTGGCTGGCAACACTTGCCGGTTGGTATACGACGGAAATCGGCCGTCAGCCCTGGCTGGTTCAAGGTGTCCTGACAACCGAGGCAGCTGTTGCGGATGTCCCGGCGCCCATGGTTGCGACAACGCTTGCCGCTTACCTGATCGTCTATGCGGTTCTGCTGGTTGCCTACAGTACGGTCATCTTCCGGCTGGCCCGCAAGGCGACCAATCCCGAAGATACTAGGCCGCATTCCGGTGCTGCCCAGGTGGCTCTGGTCCCGGCGGAGTAAGATAATATGTATTTTTTTGGTGATCCGACCGTCTGGCTTCCGCTGGCATTCGCCGCTCTCATGGGCATCTCGATCCTCGTTTATGTCGTGCTTGACGGCTTTGACCTTGGGGTGGGCATTCTTCTGCCCCTCGGGGATGAGGAAGAAAAAGACCGGATGATCGCTGCGATTGGCCCCTTTTGGGACGCCAATGAAACCTGGCTGGTGCTCGCGGTGGGGCTGTTGCTCGTGGCCTTTCCTGTAGCACATGGCGTTATCCTGACCGCGCTTTATCTCCCCGTAGCAGTCATGTTGATCGGGCTCATCCTGCGCGGAGTGGCGTTCGAGTTTCGTGCAAAGACCACCGGCAAGCAGAAGCATCGCTGGAACCAGGCGTTTTTCTTTGGCTCTGTGTCAGCCTCGCTTGCACAAGGCTACATGCTCGGCCTCTACATCATGGGCCTGGAACATACGCCAGCCACCATCGCTTTTGGAGTTCTGACCGCGCTTTGTCTGACGGCTGGTTACGGCTTTATCGGTGCGACCTGGCTGATCATAAAATCCGAAGGCAATTTGCAAACGAAGGCGATCCGTTGGGCGCGGACGCGGCTCTGGGGCGTTGTGCTGGGATTTGGTGCGATCTCACTGGCAAGCCCGTTGGTGAGTGAACGGATCTTTGAAAAATGGTTCTCATTTCCCTCAATGATCTTGCTGGCGCCCCTGCCGTTGATGTCGGCTCTTTTGGTCTTCATCCTATACACAGCGCTGCAGCACCTGCCGGCGAAAGACGATAAGTGGGCGTGGGTGCCGTTCACTGCAACGGCTAGTCTGTTCCTTCTGGCATTCGCAGGACTGGCTTATTCCTTCTACCCTTACGTGGTGCCGGAACAACTCACCCTTTATGAAAGCGCAAGCGCCCCGGAAAGCTTGTTTATCATCCTGCTTGGGGCCTTGTTCGTCCTGCCGGTGATCATCGGGTACACGATCCTCGCCTACACCGTTTTCTGCGGCAAGGCGACCGAGCTGCGCTACGACTAGAAATCGGTAAGAGGGGCAGGGCTGGAACTAAGCCGGTGCTGCCCTTTCTCCTTCCGCGACGTTCTCAGGACCGGTCGTTTCAAGGGCATGGATGGCAAGGCTTTGCCCGGCCTCCTGCATTGTCAGATAGGTTTGGTCTGCCCCGGCTTCGGTGATTTGTTCAACGTGATCGGCATGCAGGGCATGGCTGACGATCGTGCCGGAAAAGCCGCTCGCCCGCAGCATACGCGCTGCGATCAGCTTGGCCTCGAGATCGTCCATCGCCAGGACGGCGGCGGTGATCTTGGTGAGGTCGACACTGTTCCAGAAGTTGCTGTCTTCCGCGTCTGCAAAGATTGCATTTCGGCCAGCCTCGGCATGTCCTGCAACCTTATAGATATCCGCATCCAAACCGATTGGACGGTGCCCTTTTTCAATGAGAGCATTGTAGGCGGCGGTTCCGGTGCGGCCCATCCCGAATACCAGGATGTCCGCGTCACCAAGGTCTTTGGGTTGTTCGTCCGGATGCCGCGTGGACAATTCAAACCCTTGCAGTTGAGGTTCAAACCGTTCGAAGATCTGGTGAGCGAAGCGATTAATCGGCGCGGCGATCAGGAAGGACACAGAGACGGCAATCGCGAGAGGGACGAGATAGTCCTGGGCGGCCGGAATTCCGGCCGCGACGATCAAGCCGAATTCACTGTAGGCTGTCAGCGACAAGGCCGTGACGAAAGAAGTTCGTGCCCGGAGTTTGAAAGCGATAAGGACTGCAAAAAACAGGATGCCTTTCAAGGGCAGCAAAGCAGCCAAAACCAACGCAAAGACGATTGCATTCCAGTCTGGCAGCCCGGACATTCCGATCGACAGGAAGAACCCAATCAGGAACACTTCCTTGAGCGCCCATAGCGAGCTGGACAACTCACCCGCCCGGGGGTGGCCGGAGAGCAGAAGCCCCATGACAAGGGCACCAATCTCGCCTTTCAATCCGATGATCTCGAAACCGACACCGCCGATCACAAGGCTGAGCATCATGCCGGTCAACAACAAGACTTCATCGTGTCCGGCAAGATCCAGCAATTTGAACAGGACCGGCCTCGATAGAGGTGTCGCGAAAATCAAAAGAGCCCATGGACCCGGCAGTTTTCCGGCAAAAATTGCCAAAACCACCAGCGCGATAATATCTTGGACGATCAGGATGCCGATGGCGGTCCGTCCATGGAATGTTCCAAGCTCGCGCTTGGCTTCAAGGATCTTTGCCGAGAGCACGGTGGAGGAAAAGGCGAGGGCGATGCCGACGAGCAGGGCGCCCATCCATTCGGATGTGAAGAGCAGCCAGATGATCGGCGTAAACACGCCGACAGACACGACAAAGTGGGTTAGCGCGCCGCCGATCACCTGTGGTTCGGTGATCTGCCGCAATTTCATTTTCAAACCAATGGTGAACAGCAGCATCAAAACGCCGAGTTCTGCGACGTATTCAAGGATTGGACCCGTTTCACCGGGCATGCCTAAGCGCGGTCCGATCAAGTTGATGAAAAAGCCAGCAGCAAGAAAACCGACAAGGGGCGGGAGGCCTACCTGCCTGACAGCAAGGCCAAACACGAACGCTGTTCCAATCGCAAAGACTTCAAAGTGCATGCCCATCTCACTTGCTGGTTCGTGCCCTAGCGTTAGGCAGCAATTCTCGGGCGATTCCCTGCGCACATCAATCGTCTTGGGTCGATTCAATCGCTGGGTCCGGGGGCGCGACTTCAAACCGATAACCTGGTCCTTATAATAGAAATACATCAGGCTCCTGGATTTGCCTTCCGTGAGGAGAAGGCAATGGGCATAAAAACCCTTCACACCGTGAGGGATTGCAAACCCGTCAGTTCACTTCACGTGTGGGTGCCTCACCTTTGGCCTGTTTTTGAAGCCCAAGAACCTCTTCGAGGGCTGTCTGAAAGCGGTCAACGACGCTATCGGCCGTCTTCAGATTAAAAGCGAAATTCAGGCTTACGGTGTCTGCCAGAAATACCGGTTCGAATTCGGAGGGATCTATCCCCGCCTTGGCCGCAAGCCTTGCAAAGTTTTTCCACTGGATCGGGATGAAGTCGATCCGGTCGGCGGCCAGCATCTTGACATTGAAAATGCCTTGGCTGTTGAACGTCGTATTTTCTTCTGGAATACCGTGCCGTTTTGCAAAAACCGCGCTGGCCCCATCAATAACAACGCCGACCTTGTATTGATGGAGGTCTTCCGACTTTTCGATTTCGAAGTTCCGCTCCTTTTTGCCGATGAAATAGGAGTCGAACTTGAGGATCGGGCCTGCCCATTTGAAAAGGCGTTCCCGTTCGGGCGTGCGGCCCGTGGAGAACAGAACCGTGTTTGCATCAACTTGTGCTTGGTGAAAAGCTCGCGCCCAAGGAAGGAAAGCAATGTCTTCTCGGGTTTGCGTCGACCCGACTTTTTCAAGGATCTTGTCCAGGAGATCAGCCGTTTGACCCTTGACCACGCCATCTTCGACATAGTGGTAAGGCTTCCAGTCTTCTGAAAGAAGTTTGAGTTCCGGAAAGGTGGTCTCGGCTTGAACAGGCGACGCATTGGACACGGCCGCAGTGAGAAGCAAACCGGCGGCAATGACCGCTTGCCATCTATGGGACAAACCCCTCACAATCCGTTTCGCCGTTTTTGGATCTGACATCTGCTGCTTCATCCAACCATGCTGTGGAAGCATTAACTCGACAACACTTGTATCAGTGTTCCCCGTCAGCAACCATGAGACATATCGGGGAAATTGCCTAAGGAGGATTTCTGGCACATCGTAGCCCGCCTGTTCCCCGTCAGCAACCATGAGACATATCGGGGAAATTGCCTAAGGAGGATTTCTGGCACATCGTAGCCCGCCAAGGGAGCGAAGATGAGACAGAAATCCGGGCCGCAGGAGTCGGCCGAA